>CAJDVF010000098.1_pt1 | contig 7694 bp, 7 predicted proteins | sample 7391391 | NCBI WGS metagenome assembly CAJDVF01 (sample SAMEA7055697, study PRJEB34461) | soil metagenome | biome: terrestrial ecosystem; feature: Peninsula; material: soil | place: Antarctica | collected 2016 | reverse complement strand
TAAGCCTCGTTCATGGCCGGGAAATCGGCCATGTCGGTGAGGTAGACGTTGCACTTGACGACGTCGTCCATCGTCAGGCCGGCGTCCACCAGCACGGCCTCCAGGTTGGCGAACGCGCGGCCAGTCTGTACCCCGACGTCTCCTTCCACCAACCGCCCGGTAGACGGGTCGACCGGTGTCTGGCCGGAGAGATAGAGCATGTCCCCGGACCAGACGGCGGGCGAATACGGGCCGAGCGCGACCGGCCCGCGAGCGCTCTGGACGGCCCGCCGCGACATCAGCCGCCCCTCCCGTCCCGCTCCCAGTTCACCTCGACGCCTTCACGGTCGGCGAGGATCGAGCGCAACACATCGAGGAGTTCTTCGTCCGCGCCGTCAGTCTCGAGCATCTCGATCGTCGCCTCATCGATGTAGTAATCGGTGTCCGTAGTCGACTCCTCTTCCAGCGCCGCCGCGAGGAAATCGAACTGCTCATCGGTGACGGTAAAGATCGGGTGTCCCGACTCCTTATCTGATAGCTGCACTGCCATCTGAACTCCTCCTGCGTGGTTGGATGAGGTCCGGAACGGATCACTTCCCGGGATGATACTCCCGCTCGGTGTGTCCGGCCAACTGCGGCCGATAAAAATAGACCTCGCGCAGGTCGCCCGTACTGTAGCGCACCGCCTGGTCGCCGAAGTGCTTCGACGACGGACTGCCACTCTCGCCACCAGCCGAGATCGCCCGCGCCCTCACGCTGTCGCCGAACTCCACGACGGCGACGAAGCTGTTCCCACTGGTCCCATACCACTTCTTGGTCTGCGGATACTGACGCGCGCCGAACGACGCAAGCGAGCCCCAGCGCGACGAAGTAAAGCCGACCGGGATGCTTGGCGCGGCGTCATCAAACTGCTGGACAATGTCGCCGTTGATACGTTGGTAGCGGTTGATGTCGCCCCACGGTGTCTGCCACTTGCCGAAGTCAGCGGCCAGCTTGTCCGACGCTGCTTCCAGTGACTCCAACCTTTGGGTCGACGTGGTCCGTCGCTCCATATAGTCGTAGACCGTTAGCCCCGCCGTCGCGGCATCGGCGCTCGTGCGAGTCCACAGGTCCTCTCCCCAGAACACAGCCAGCGACGTCGGTACGGAGTTGACCGACCAGCGGCGGTCCCACTCACGCAACTGGGCGATCTGGTCGGCCAGCTTGACCTTGAGCGGGTTCGAGGCGGGGAGCATGTCGTAGTCGCGGATCACTGTCGGGACGAGCACGTCGAACCCCGTCAGGTAGCTGTCGTAGGCAGCATCAATAAGTGATCCAACCGTGAAGTCCGTCCTGCCCTTCAACACCTTGATGGCGTGTAGTCCACGCGGGTTCTCGGGGTTGAGATCCATATAGGACGGATAGTCCCCCTTCTTCGGGCTGTTCGCGCCGGCCGAGGAGTAAGGCCAGTTGTTGGTGTTCTGGATCCAGCCGTTAGCCGGGTTGAGCAGGTTCGGGCTCTCGTCGAAAGAGTGAACGCCCTGCCAATCGGTAGCCTTGTTGCTCCCGTCAACCGGCTTGCTCCAGTCGAAGCTGGTGTCGCGCCGCGGAACAAAGTTGGCGTGAAGGTAGGCGATGTTCCCCTCGGCATCCGCGAAGATCGTATTGTTGGACGAATTGGTGTGCAGCTCCATCGTCTCACGGAAAGCCTTGTAGTCGCGGGCCTTCGTGCGCGTGTAGGACTGCGTCAGCGCCTTCACCGGTTCGTTCATCAGACTTACAGTCACCCACTTGCCGTCCTGCTCTCGGATCACCGGTCCGTGCTGGGTGCGATAGACCGTGAAGTCGCGCTTCGCCATTCCGGTGTCGGTCCGGAAGGGCACGCTGATCTGGCTCACCGTCACCGGACGCTCGGCGCCGTCATAGAGGTACGTGTAGGTATCGCCCGACTGGGTTACCGTCTCCAGGTACTCGTCGATGTTGTCGACGCCGCTGGAGGTATGCATCCAACCGGCGGTCTCGTTGAAGCCCTGGTAGATGAAGAACTGTCCCCAGGTGATGGCGCCGTACGCATTCAACCCTTCCTCGCTCGTCATCTGCGCCTCGGCGCGGAAGAAGAAGGAAGTGTGCGGGTTGATGAGCAGCAGTGCCTTCCCGTCGCTGGTGTTGGAGGGAGCGATGGCGAATCCATTGGAACCGGTTGGCTCGTGACGGATACCGTCGTCCACCAGCGCCACCTGTGCCGCCGGGACCTTGCCGTAGAACTCCTCGAGCCCGCGGAGCGAGACCTTCTCGATGTCGCCGCCGATGCTCCCCTCGCTGAACGCCAACGCCATCCACGGCTCGAAGTGCGTGATGGCTTTGGGCTTCACATCGGGATTCTTGTAGAGGTAGAAGTTGAGGCCATCAGCGAAGGAGTTCATCAGCGACTTCAGCCACTCCGGACTGGAGTCATACTGAGCCTTCAGGCTATCAGGGTCGATGAACAGCTTCATCCGCAGGTCGCGGTAGATCTCACCCTCGCCGTCGGCCTCGGCCAGTCGCCCCATGGCGTTGAGGTAATTCACCTCGACTCGATTGAAGTCGTCCTCGGCCTGCGCGTACATGACGCCAAATACGGCGTCGGCGTCGGTCTTACCGTAGACGTGCGGAATGCCCCAGTCGTCGCGGATGATGGTGATCGCACCAGCCTGCGCTTCCCAGCGCGCCACGTCGGCGGAGCTGGCCTTGGTTGTTTTGTCGCCTGAAGAGCAGGCGACGAACGCCAGCGCGAGTACGATCCAGAGCTTCTTCATCGAGTGACCCGCCCGGTGGAGTGATTGTATGTCTGTAGCCGGTTGTCGCTGCTGAAGCTACGCCTTCCAACGCCCGGTCGTTGTCTGTACGCCTGTCAATTGAGCACTGCCCATTTACAGACGCGACTTACGAGCGCTCTCTGGCGTCGCCGCTCAGTCGCCCTCTGGCAGGCCCAACTTACCCCTGGTGAACGGGCGCGCGAAGGCCGACGGCGGAGTATGCGACATCGAGACGTCGTACGCCTTCTGGTACATCGCGCGGGCATCATCGGCGCGGCCCATGCGCTCATACGTCACGCCGAGCAGCGCATGCATGAACCCATCACGCTCGTTGCCGCGCAGGGCGAGGGCCTTTCTGAACTCTGACTCGGCGGCCGGCAGGTCGTCGGTGTAGAGCGCGACGTAGCCCACCAGGTAAGGAAAGAAGCGCTCCTGCTGCTCGGCCATTTCCGGGTTGGAGTCGAGGATCCTCCTTGCCGCGGCCACCTCCTTGTCGGCCGCGGCACGATCGCCGCGACGCGCCGCTAACCGTCCCAGAGCATGGGCCATCCGATAATCCCAGAGGCTTCGTGGATGGGTCTGTGGAGCCGGCTCCTTGGTGCCCAACTCGTAACCCAGCCGGTACAACCGTTCGGCCGTGTCCAGGTCGCCGGCGTCGATACATACGCGGGCCGCCTCGTTGGCCATCTCGCCCTGCTGGTAGAAGGCGTTCTGAGGCTCAGCCTGTTCGCGCGTCTTCCAGTAAGCGATCACCATCTGCTCGTACTTGGCGGTGTTCGCGCAGTCGCCGTCGAAGGCATAGGACATTGCCATGTTGCGCTGGGCCGCCGCCTTTGCCGCCGGCGTGGCAGCAGAGTCGATGAGTCGCTGGAAGATGACCCGCGCTTCCGCGGTCTTTCCCTCGGTGTCCAGGCGGCTCGCCTGGCGCACGGGGGAGTCGGACGCGTTCACGCGCGCGGGTTGTTGCGCGTGGAGCGGGCTGCTGGCGACAGCGGAGATGGCCGCGCCAAGCAGGACAGCACCGGCGGCGAGGCGAAGACGGAGGATGGTTCCCATGACTATCAACTCCCTCGCTTTAGGCTTTCGGCGATTGTGGCTGCCGGGAGACGTGCGACATCAGTGAAATGATGGCTGATTGAGTGAGGGGTCGCCAGTACGGAGGTGAGAGGGCGAGATCGTCGGCGTCAACCAGAGGAGCGCGAGATGGCGACGTCCATCAGCGCCTCGGTGGGACCGGCGGGCGCCTGGGTTCGGGGCCTCGGAGGGGCAGATCCTCGCAGCGACCGCGAATGGCGTCCCATGTACCGAATATCGCGCCGAGCGCACCGACCCCGAGTGTGGCCCTGCGGCGGAAGCGGCGACTGTAAACGTCATCTCCGGGACCCGCTATGCGGCTGACGACCGAGGCCGTCGCCCAACCCATAGCGACGCCGGCCGCCGTCATGATCCCGACACGTGCGACCCGGCGGCCAGGACAGTGGTTGGGATCAGAGGTAACGAGTGTGCTATCCGGCCCGGGACGCCCGGTTTCCGGTCGTGTGCGCGCGGACGCGCAGGCTGTCTGGGCGAGCATAGCGACGGCCAGAGCCAGTGATATCGTGTTTCGAATCATCGCCTCAGGGTGCAGGAAGACACTTCTCCTATCCGAGACATCTCTTTTACCCTCTCGTCTTCCGGGCTCGACGCCACGAACCGACGCCATGAACCGACGCCATGAACCGACGCCATGAACCGACGGCGCGAACCGATGGCGCGAACCGATGGCGCGAACCGATGGCGCGAACCGATGGCGCGAACCGACGGCGCTCGCAGTCATGGCGCGGTACCGAGGCCCGTGATAGTAGACGCTCAAGGGGTCGGGATCGCCCGAGCGTGTGCTGGCGCTCACCGAGCCTACTATGGTGCGCTAAAGATCAGTCCGCAAGATTGGCACCCGGCCCACGGTGCAGTTAGCGGAACTTCGCTTCACTGCGGTGACATCGCGCGAAGCGTAATTCTAGGCTCTCGCCGGGAACTATTGCCAACCACCGTTCCAGCAGTGCTGCGCGCGCGCACATAACGAGTTCCAGTTGGTCATCGGTGATCGGCGGCAGCGACACCGGTGGGCCTCGCAAGCCGGCTGCGTAGGCCGCGCCTTCCGCCCGGAACTCGTCCCCGGTCCAGCTACGGCCCGACCGGCGGACCGTCTCCACCATGCCCACCAACATCTCCACCTCCAGCGCCTCCACTGGCAGTCGTCCGTGCGGCCACGGAGCGGCGAAGTCGGAGATGTCCCAGCCGTCGGCCACGAGTCCGAAGAATCCGTGGTGGTAGCCGAGTGTGGTCTCTACCGCGTAGTGGGTAAGGTCGTGCGGCGGGAAGAAGTCCGACAGCGCTGCGGTCTGGCGCTGCCAGGAAGCGGTGCCATCGGCGCGCGTGCAGCTTAGCGTGGCGATGCCGTCGGTGGAACGCTTGAGTCGGATGAGGAGTTCGGGTTTAGGACGCATAGCACACGTATTTGACAGCTGAGCGGGATAGTGGAACACAGTTGCAGAGACCACACGCTGAAGTAGGCGACGCAACTACCGGAGCCGGCGGCCGGCAGATTGCTCATGTCCGCTCGGCAGCATCTACCCTACCGACGTTCGACGCTCCGAACGGGACGTGCACGCATGGCGTGACACTCGATGCGCCCTCGACGTGGGAGAGTTGGTCATCGAAGAAGATGTGCGGCCGGAAAACTCGCAGTATCGCGGCCTTGTCCAATCCGCCGAGGAAGAACGCCTCGTCCACCTGAATCCCCCAGGCGCGGAGGGTGGTGACGACTCGGGTGTGTGCTGGGGCGTCTCGAGCGGTGACAATCGCCACCCGGAGCCGCGGCTGGTAGCCGGGGTCTTCGGCGACGCGGGCCCTCTCCTTCTGCTGCAGTCCGACAATCTCCGTGACGAAGCGCTGGAGCGGACCCAGCGCCAGTGGCTCCAGGGCCCGCTCACGTTCGCTGGCATGGAAGATGTCCAGTCCGTCCGAATCGTAGATGGCCTGGGCCGAGTCGTCGGCGATGATGCCGTCGAAGTCGAAGGCTATGCGCAACTCCGGCTGGTCGTCGTCCACGAACTCCGTCGGGAAGACCTGTCCCGCCGGCAGGCCGGCCGCCACGGCTCTCCGCACGTCTTCAGCGTTGGCGGACAGAAAGAGCGACGCATTAAAAGCGGACATGTAGGGATACGGGTCGTGTCCCTTCACGAAGGCGGCTCGGGAGATGGCCAGCGCGTGGTGTTCGATGGAGTTGAAAACGCGGAGCCCGGTGTCGGGGTCGTTGCGCGAGAGCAGGACCACCTCGACGAACTTCTCCTCTTCGGCGGCGCCATTGAGGGCCAGCAGGCGGCGAATGAGCGGGAATGCCACGCCTGGCGCGAGAGGGGTGTTCTCATGTTCGCGCTGGTGGAGGCGGTAAGGCTCCTCGCCCTGCTCACGGAAGACACGATCGGAATCCGCGAGGTCGAACAGGGCGCTGGAGGCGACGGCGACCACGAGGCGGTTGTCCAGCGAGACAGGCATGGCGTGAGGATTGGCCGTGACGGATGGCGATGCGGTGTCTCCCATCAATCCGCAGGAGACCGACCTGCCGCGCCGCTTAAGGTCGCGGAGCCTTTCAGGGGAGTACGGATGCCATTAGACTTATACTTCTATACCCGAAACGGATATGGTCCATGCCGAGGGTGGGTCGCCGGTGCTCCCTGCACTGGATCCAACTCCCGTCACGAACGATCTTTGGGGAATATCGGCGCCGTCGCCAAGTGGTAAGGCTCGGGACTGCAAATCCCGCATCGTCGGTTCGATTCCGACCGGCGCCTCTCTAGACAGATTGGTTGCAGCGCCCCCTGAACTCTGCCTACAAAGGCGGTTCAGGGGGCGTTGTCTGTTTCGGCTTCGCGAGGCCTCATCGGTCGCGCGCGCCCCAGCCAACCAGCCGAGCGCGATAGCGGGAGTGACCCGGTTCGCCCGCCCGGAGCTCACCGCCCTGAAACCTATCTGCGCGGCGCACGTAGTTCCGCCCATGCGACCTGTCGAATTCGAGATCCTACTCTCCCTGGCCGCCGGCGCGCGTCACGGCTACGCGATCATCCAGGACATCGACGCCCGTGGCGACGACGCCGTAAGAGTGGAGACGGGTACTCTCTACCGAGCCCTCCAGCGGCTGGTAGAACGGGGACTGGTGATACCCACCGAGCCAACGCGGGCCGAGCCTGACGACGACGCCCGCCGACGCTACTACGACATCACGCCGGCCGGACGTAATGCCGCCACCACCGAGGCGCACCGACTCGCCCGACTGGTCGACAGTGCGCGAGCCATCCGGCTCATTCCCCGGGGAGCGGAATGACCGGACATCGGCCGCCCAACCCGACCGACGATCGGACTTCAGCCAGCTCCGACAAGCCGTCGACAGACTGGCGCTACCGCCTCTACGACCTGGCTCTCCGCGCCTTCCCCGCCGCTTTTCGCGAGATGTGGGCAGGCGACATGCGCACCACCTTCGCCGACCGGTTGGCCGCCGAGCGCTCCGCCACCGGCCGTATTCCGCTGCGCTTCGTAGCGCGTGAACTGGGCGACGTTCTCTCCGCGGGTCTCCGCGAACGCGTTCACTCCAACTATCGGAAGCCTCGCATGCTGCACCTTCGTGACTTCCGCTACGCCCTCCGCCTTCTCGGACGAAGCCCTGGCTTCAGCCTCCTGACAGTACTGGTGCTAGCTGGTGGATTGGGGCTGAGCACCTTCACCTTCTCCTTCCTTTACACGGCCATGATCCGCCCCCTTCCGCTCAGCGAGGGGGAGCGCATCGTTCGCATCGATCCGGTTGTGAACGGTCGGATTCGTCCAACGGACGCGTCCGATGTCGGCACCCTGCGCTCATCGCTTAGCACGGTGCGCGAACTGGGAGCCTATTCCGGTCGCGAACTC
>CAJDVF010000116.1_pt1 | contig 7802 bp, 9 predicted proteins | sample 7391391 | NCBI WGS metagenome assembly CAJDVF01 (sample SAMEA7055697, study PRJEB34461) | soil metagenome | biome: terrestrial ecosystem; feature: Peninsula; material: soil | place: Antarctica | collected 2016 | reverse complement strand
ACTGCGTATGCTCATCCTCAAGCAGTGGAAGCGTGGACGGACGACGTACGGGGAGCTTCGCCGGCGCGGTGTGTCGGATCGGCTGGCCCGGGCGGCGGCGGCCCACACACGCCGCCGGCCTCTGAGTGGCTTCTCTCTCGTCCACTCGCGTCGGTTCGGACATCGGTCTGCCCGATGCTCTGGCAACATTCTGACCTGCTTGGGAAGCGGGGCGCTCGCGGCAACTCGATCGATCGGACGGCACGCCGTCCCGGCAGAGCGCGCTTGTCAGCTGTCGCTCGTCTGTGCAGGTTACAGCGTTGCCGCTCTCCTCGTCCTCGAAGGAGTCGTCGGACTTGCCCGACCAGCCGTCACCGAAGCACCCCCGTCATAAATGAAGTCTCCGAAGCTCCGCCCATTCGCCCAGTCCGCCTTCGCCGCCGCCGCCGCGCTCCTGTTCGTGGGCAGCAACGCCTACTCCCGCGTCACCACGGCCGAGCCCGTATCCCGCGCAGCGGGACCAGCCGTGGCGCTGGACACGACGGACGGCCTGATCGAGCTGATGGCGGCGACCTCGCGGGTACCGGACCCGAGCGGCTCAGGGGCTGAGGCCAGCGCCGAGCGGGCGCTCGGGGTACTCGCCTCGACGGTGCGTCACCTCAGTCATCCGAGGGCACTGCATGATGCCTTCGCTAGCTACTTTGCCTTCCGGGATACGCACCCAGACAAGGTGCGCAAGCCGTACCTGTACTTCGTGGACTACGGGCTCCCGGCCACCACCCCGCGTGGCTACGTCTTCGACATGACATCGCTCAAAATCGTGGAAGGCCCGTTCACGGTCGCCCACGGCCGCGGTTCCAAGGGAAACGCGGAGGGCGTGCCAACCCGCTTCTCGAATGCCCCCGGCGCTGCCACCACGTCGCTGGGCCTGTACGTGGCGCAGGAGTTGTACGCCTTCAGGGGGAAGTCGGGCGGGAGGGCGTATCGCTCGATCGGGCTCCGGCTGGCCGGGGTGTCGGGCAAGTTCAACGACAAGGCCCGTGCACGCGGCGTCGTCGCGCACGGTGCGCCGTACGTCACCGAGTCGGGCGCTGGGCGGAGCGAGGGGTGCCCGGCCATGGAGCAGGATCGGGCTGAGGAACTCCTCCCCAAGCTCTCGAACGGCGGGCTCGTCTTCCTGTTCGCGCCGGACAGCGCCTGGATGGCAAACGATCCCTGGGTGCAGGCAGGCTGAGCTAACGGACGCTCCGGCGTCCGCGCTGGGTGCTCTCGCGCTGCGGGAATACCAGGTGCCCATCCGAAGTGGCCCTCATGGCAGACACTCAACTCCGGACGGAGCAGTGTTTCACTCATGTTGGGAGATAGGGGCGCGCCACTCCGGCGATGGCGCGCGATAGCCTGTCATTTTGTGAAGGACCTATCGATCCGGGAAGGCTCTCCGTTTGGAGGGAGGTTCCGGCTTACGCCTTCGTCTCGCTGCGCCGGCGACGTCGCCGTCCGACCAGAGCCACCCCCACCAGCCCGTCGCCAGTAGCGACTGACGACGGCTCCGGCACCACGCTGGCACCGCCGCCAGCGAAAGCGATGTTGTCGATCGCGACATCATAAGATCCGCGGCCAGTTATATCCGGAGTAGATGGCGTCCGATCCTGAGTCCACTGTACGCGAAATCCGTCCGTACGCTCGGGGGCACTCGCACCGATGCCGGCCAGATAGCTCTGGAAGGAGAATGCGTCCCGGCCGATTGGCGTCTGGATCTCGTAGAGGAGTGAGTAGTCCCAGCCGAGCACCTGGAGGAATAGGGTGCGGCTGAGCGTGTTCCAGGAGCCAATGTCGAAATCCTGAAGGGAGAGCGGGCCACCGGCACCAGTGCTCATGAGTCCAACCTCGGCCACGCTAGCGTTACGGTTGACGCCGTAAGCGACCCCGTTGAGCGATCCATGGCCGCTGTCCCACCATCTCATCCCGCCAATCTCCGCTGTGTTCCCGAAAGCGAGAGGTCTGGCCGCCGGGGAAGTCGCCCGCCGGGAAGGTGATCGTCTGACCGACGAGGAGGCCCGCCGGTGTTGCAACGAACGCCATGGCGATCGCAACGAGGCGGATCGTGCGGGTCGAATAGAGCATGAGTCCTCCATGCATGCAGGTTGCCGCCGGGGAGCACGCGGGCGGCTGGAAGGCCGCGGTCGGCAGCGTCGTGCGCGTGGACCGCGGAGGGAGAGTGGTCCCTGACGGTCTCTCCCCTCATGCATGGCGTCGTTCCACCGAGAAAGTGGACATTCGCGGTGAGAAGGTGCCAACCCGCGACCAGCCAATTCACGCCGCTATGGCACGAACTTCGTGCCGCACTGACTACAGCTCCAACTATCGGGCCGAGACTGGCAATTCCCGCGATCCGCGTCAGGACTCTGAGCACGATGTAGGCGATGACCAGCGCGATCAGGATGCCGCGTGCACCGGCGAACGCGTTAAAGCGCGACGCGGCATCCTTAGATGGCTGGATGCGAGACTGCGCCCCGCTATTCAGTTGGTGATGTGCGGCATCATGACCGCTCGCACTTGTCCCACCTCTAGTGGTTTCACGCTCCGCGGTCCGCTGCCGGCGGTCGTGAGAGAGGCGGCGGATGTCCTGTGAGCCACAGTTGGGGCATTCCATGAAGGCAGTCTCGCGTGGGAGTCTGTGCTGTGCGCAAGGAGTATCGTTCCGTACAGAGCAGAGTGTACGCTGCATTCAGCACGCACGGGGAAAGAGCACTCAACAGAAAAGTTGGACGGCGATCCGAATCCAGATTCTGGAAGTGGCTGGCTCAAGCGGCAAGGGGGCTCAGGCGAAAAAGGCGTGGACCCCGAAACGGTCAAACTTCGGAAATGCAGGATGCCGCTTGTTGTAAGCGTCGTTCGACGCGCACCACAGTCCGCACCGACGTTGTCCGTCCATCGGTCCGACGGTGACGCCGTGGCTCCAGCCCGGGCGTTCGTAGCGCCGGCCAACGAGAACGCGCCACCGACCTCGAAAGATCGGTGGCGCGTCCCGGGATGAACTCAGTCGGTGGAGCGTCAGGCGCGCGGGCGAGACCGGCGACGCAGACCCATACCGCCCAGACCTATAAGGCCGGTGGCGAGCAGTGCCAGTGACGCTGGTTCCGGCACTGTGCTCACGCCAGCCGCGTTGAAGGTCATCGAGAACTGCGCATCGTAATTCATTATGCCGTAAGCGCCATCCCAAGGCTCGTCTGTCCACTTCGCCTTCGTATCGCTATTGAAGTAAACGAATCGTCCATCGTCATATGTGTTCGTGCTGGCAGACCAGTAATCCCAACCCGATCCTGATTCATCAATTGTGCTGAAGAAGGCGACGAACATTCCGCCCGGTGTCAGGTTCACGCCGCCAGTGCTGACTGCGATCTCACTGTAAGCCACACTGCCAGGGCTGGTCAGGAGGCTGCTGGTGAACAGGGCATCTCCCACCGCATGGCCGAGAGAATTATCCCAGGCGTAGACATACGCGTGAAAACTGAGGTCTGAGCCTCCATCGCCGGCGCCGAGCCAGAACGAGAAGTTGTCCAGCCGGGTGTCCGTGGTCGGCGCCAGGAACGTCTGGCCATATGTCGACGTGCTCTCGGGGTAGCCGCCAAATGGACGGACTCTTTCGCCGCCCGGGGCACCGATGGTTGTCTGGGCCGCCAATAACACTGGCGATAGGAGCAATCCGGCGACGAGTGCGAGATGTTTCATGAGCGCGGGGCGGAGAGAAACTAGCGACAGGCTGAGAGCAAAACTCTAAATCGGAGCAGGGCGCGTACCCCTAGCTCAGTCTGCCTGCTCTATCCGTAAAGCGTTGGGGTGCGAGAGCTTCGCGCCGTCCCTAAACGGTGGCCGCCGTGGCATCTGGCGCTTTCGTGCGACAGTTTGCTGTTTCGGCGCCACATTATGCGGAGTGGAGCCTTCTATCCAGGCCCGACTGAAGCTGTCGCACACGACCCTCATGACGCGTAGGGTTTAACCAACCTCTATACGATTCGATCCCGTAACGAAATTCGCCCGCATCTGTTTGCGAAGCCCTCTCATCGCGATCAGCGACTTGGGCATTCCCAGCCACCGCTCCACATGGATGCTACCGTCCGGAAAGAGAGACTTTAGCTCACTCTTCTTCACGAGCCGCACCTCGGCCATGAACGCATCCCGCTCGGCTGGCGATGGCCGTGTGAGCCAACCCCATAAGGTTGCGTGACGGAGTAGTTGGCGGCGGGCCGTACGCGGTAGGTAGTGAATGAACGGTGTTAGCAGGTGCGGTTCGACAAAGAACCGCGGATCAGGCGTCTGCACAAAGTATGAGACACCCAGTCGCCGAATCTCGCCGGCCATCAACCGTTGTGAGCCAAGGTCACCCAGGTGTTCGATGACCGAATTGCTGTAGACGAGATCAAACTTTGTGTCGCCCCCCCCCCCGCACACGAGATGTGGCGCGCATCGCCCTGCACATACTCGATCTCGGCTGGCAGGTCGGCCGGACGCGGTTCGATGTTCAGGAGCGTCAGCATGGGCATTACCGGCGCGAGCGTCCAGTTGAAGAGCGTCCCGCCAACGTCGAGCACGCGAGTGGAGGGCGTCAACTGAAAGTGGTCCTGCAGGAACTGCATGCGGGCCCGACGAAAGTGCAATAGGAACGGCCGGTAAACGTCGTGAATGGACGGCATGCTGCCTCGGTTCTTCGTAGCCGGACGAGGGAAACTCGGGCGACAAGGATGGTATGTCGAGCACGCTGTCCGGGGCCACATACCGTGACGCTCTGCTGATGATATCGCGACGTCGAAAACGGCGACTTGGGTCTTCTCAGCACAATCGTCGTACGGCGTCAAACGTAACTCAATGACCTCTTCAATGTCGTTCTTAACGACCGACTCTCGCACCGCTGAGCCCGCCGAACGCATCACCATCTACTTCGTGATCTCCCTATTGCGAACTGCTCACCGGAGTCGTACGGTCTCTCCCACAGACAGTCTGATATGGGTCTGTATCCGCGAGCGATCGTCCTGCCTGCGTGGCATTCACCAGCACTGGAGATCCCTCCATGCGAGTTGCGCTGGAGTTCAACGGAATTCAGGTCCGAGGCGAGGCTGCACTGCGTGAGCCCCTTGTCTGGCCGGTATGGTTTGCCGTCGATGGCGATGCGATACGTGCGCTACTCGGCGACGTTACAGCGTCGTCGTGGGTGTACGCACCGGGACCGCAGGCGGGCACCGAGGCGCTCGGATGGAATCGAACCCTGGTGCCGTCCGGATTGCCAGAATCATCCTCGGGAGTAGGGCTGGCACTCCTCTATACCGAGGGCGGGAAGTCGAGCGCCGCCACGCGCGCGCAGTATGAAGCGTTCTCCGAACGGGTGCGCCAGATCGCGTTGGATGCGGCCGCCGAGGCGAGCGGACTGACACCGTTGCTCCCCTTCCGCAGCGGGGCGCGGCTGCGCACTCCGAACATTGCTGAACTCACGAAAGGAGTCGAGCGCGACATTCTAGTCTCATCGGGAACGGACGACAGCGCAGCGGACGGCGATGTATCAAGCGATGATGCGGCTGCCGCGTTCGCTTACGTGGCGAGCATGCTGGCGCCGCTCGCGCCCGGCAGTTCGGTGCAACGCAAGGAAGTGACGCCCCCTCCGACGCGCGTCCCGATCGATGTACCGATCTTGCACCCTGAGCTGCCGGTCGCTCCGTTACCCCATATCCTGCCGGGTCTCGAGACATTCCCCGGGAGAGTACTTCCAGGCCCGGGAAGAGTTCGGCCAACTATCGCTGCTCGCGCGCTCGACGACGGAACCGTCGCCGCGTCGCTCCTCCAGTTCTGGCCCGTCGCTACGATCGCCAGGCCTGGCTCGGCCGACATTCGACGCGCACTCCCGACGCGCGCCACGCTGCGTGACACGCTGCGTGCATCCCTCACACTCAGCGGCCGTCTGAGCCGGGAGGGATGAGATGGCATTCGTGCGCGGCGCCACCATACTCGACCTGATTGCCCAGGTACCGCCTGGCGCGCAGGGTTTTGTGCCCGATTCGGTCCACCGGTTCATAGAGCTGCTAAACATCGGCGACCTGACCACGCGAACGTCGGGCGCTTTCTTCGTGCACGAAGGACGGGTGAGTTCGGCCACTGATGTCGGACTCGCCCTCGGTCCTGATTTCCCGGTCGAGATTCCGGGGCTAAACGTGGGCGTGCCGTTCCAACTGGGCTGGGTGCGCGCGACTACTGGCAGCGCGGACACCGACCTGGAAGGTGAGCCAACCGGCTGGGTGCTCGACCTGGTGCTGGATCGGGTCGCCGTCGTGATCCCGTTCGGTAAGCCCGGTGAAGTGATTCCGGCCTCGCCGGCATCGCCCGCTTTCATGCGCGCGGCGCCGGATGGCGGAAAGCGAGTGAAGCTGTATGCGCGCGGTGTACTGCGCATAGAAGGAGGAGCGTCGGGAACAAAGGTAAGGCTGATCGCTGACCCTGATCCGCTAATCCCGACCGCGCCCAGCGGCATGGTGATCGAGACGGGCTTCTCGCCGCCGGACCTGCTGCTTCACGAGAGCGGCTTCGGCCTCACGGTCGATCATGTGGTGCTCGACATGACCGACGCATTCACCCCCGTCGACATCACGGCGCGCGAACACGGGCCCGACTTCGAGGGGATCTCGATTCGGCAGGCGAAGCTGTTCTTCCCACGCAACATACCGTTCATCGGCGATGTGAGCCTGGGTGTCCGCGACCTGCTGGTAGGCTGGAAGCCGACCACCTCGTTCCAGGGGGAAGCGCAGTTGGAGCTCGGTGTGCCGCTGAGCGGTGCGCTCACACTTCACTTCTATCAGGAGATCGAGGGGCACGTCGTGGATCTGGGCGGGCTCTCCGGAGCTGGCCGTTCGCATACCGTTACGGTGCACGCGGAAACGGGGCCCGTCGCCCGAATCATCGCCCGCTTCCCAACGCCCAGCACAGACGCATCCTTCTTCCGTCCCGACGGTCAGCTCGCGCTCGGCGCCGACTCCGGTTGGTTTGATGTGTCGATCGCGCCCGGTGGACCGACCATGTTCGTGTTCCAGCGCCAGCCGGATGCTGACGGCAAGATGGTGGTAACCGAGCACTCGTTCGCCTTCGTGCGATCCACCGACACCACCGCGTTGCTCCCGCACATCCACGTGCGCTACGCGAACACCGGATACTCGCACGAATTCGATGAGGTCGTCTTCCTGCGCGGACCGGGCATTGAGCTGGACTTCGTACGGTTCTCGGCCATCCAGCCGCCTGATGAGCCCGGGCACTCGTGGACCGACGAGGATCGCGACGGCCTGCGCTGGAAGTGGGAGAGCAACGGTAGCACGCGCAGCGGGAAGGGGATGGATTTCGACCTCGACGTTGGCTGGGCGCAGGGAACGCACACGGTCACCCTCACCGACCGGCATGAGAAGGTGCGCCGCTGCCGCATCGAAGCGGTGAGCATGGGTCCGCTGTTTGTTGGGCACCGCACCGGGAATGTGCGGCAGGTGCTCGCTGCCCACAACGTTCCCGCAGCCATACGGGCGGTGGAGAACTCGTGGGACCTGATGGCGTTCCACGCTACCGATGCGCGGAAGGCTGCGTCGTCGAAAGCGACTCTGAGCGATGGCGTGCTCACGGTGCCGGTGGGCACTCTAGCCGAGGTGACGATCGGCGAGAATACTGATCCCACCGAGCCAGCAACACCGCCTCTGCCCACGACGTTTCCGGTGTGTCATCTGTTCGTACGGATGAATTTCAACGACAACACCGCCACCTCGTGGCGGCGCATCGGCGGGTCCGAAGCTCTCCCATTC
>CAJDVF010000123.1_pt1 | contig 7842 bp, 5 predicted proteins | sample 7391391 | NCBI WGS metagenome assembly CAJDVF01 (sample SAMEA7055697, study PRJEB34461) | soil metagenome | biome: terrestrial ecosystem; feature: Peninsula; material: soil | place: Antarctica | collected 2016 | reverse complement strand
TCACTCGACGGCGACGTCTGGGCCCAGTTGGCCCGTCCTCCGAAGTCGGCTGTGGACGGTTGGGGGCTGCTGCTGGACATAGCGCGTGCGCTGCCGGCTTCGTACCCGCCGGTGGTGCATGGGATGCTGACGGAGCCCGAGGTAGAAGCACCGCTGGTGACGCTCTGCCGCGGTGTGAGGGACGTGCTCGACGGGCAGGCGCCGTCGATCGGTGACTCCCAGGCGCTGCTACCGTTGCGGCCGCTGCTGGACGCGTTGCGCCGGGGGCTGCTGGTTAGCGGTGAAGGCGCGCGGCCGCAAGTCGTCAGCCCCCCTCGGAACCCGGCCGGGGTCGGGGCCACCGACGGCACATTGCCAGAGGCCAAGGGAATAGACGTGCTCCCGGTGCTTCGTGCGCTGGAGCGGGTTCAGAGCGCGCTTGCTGACGACAGTGCGCAGGCGTTCGCCGAGCGGCTGGCGGAGGCCGATGCGATGAATCTGGTCGTGGAGGTCGCGCACGACATGCGGTCACCGCTGGGGTCGATTCTCTTTTTGGTGGAGCGGCTGCGGCGTTCGCAGAGCGGTCCGGTGAACAACGTTCAGGAGCGACAGCTCGGGCTCATCTATAGTGCTGCCTTCGGTCTCTCCACGCTGGCCAGCGACGTGATGGAGCTTGCCCGCGGAGGCGACCGACTGGTTCACGGTCCTCCGATCGCCTTCAGCGCGCAGGAGATCTTCCATCAGGTGCGCGACATCGTGGTGCCGATGGCCGAGGAGAAGCAGTTGACGTTGACCATGGAGCCGCTGGATGGCGATTGGCGCATGGGTCATCCGCAGGCGCTTCAGCGGACGCTGCTCAATCTGGTGACGAACGCGCTCAAGTTTACCAACGAGGGTAGCGTGACGTTGGCGGCGCACTCGCTGGACCGGACAAGGGTGGAGTTCGTGGTGTCGGATACGGGGCGCGGGATCCCACCGCACGTGTTGGCGACGCTATTCGACGCCTTCCGTCGGCGGCAGCGGCCGGGGGACTATGCTTTCTCGAGTGCTGGGCTGGGGCTGTCGATCTGTCGGAAGCTGATCAACGGGCTGGGTGGAGAGTTGGAGGTGACGAGCGAACTGGAGAACGGGACGAGATTTCGGTTCGTGATCGATCTGCCTCGGGCACCGCGGCTTTGATCCTGGTTTGTGGGATTGGCGGGGAAGTGATTTGGACAGGATTAACAGGATTTACAGGATTGACGTAAGGCGAGTTGGTGTGGGGGCGTTCTTGCTTATTGGTTTGACGATAGTGATGCTGGACTCGGCGTGGTGGCCGGTTGGGATTGGTGCGTTTTTGTTGTTAACGGCGATGGGAAGAGTCAGAGCTGCCTGGCTATCCTGTGTCGGCGCTCCTTTACTCCTGAGCTCCTGTACTCCTGAACTGCCGTACTCCTGTGCTTCTGCAGTCACTATTGTGCGCCTGTACTGCTGGGCTCCCGAACAGCTGAATAGCTGTCGTTCCGAACGACGGCGTCTCAATCGCTCCGTGCGACAGCGCTGTTAATCCGAACGACTGTTGTGTCTTGGCACCCGACTTATCGCTCATTCGCACTGCTGCGTTGTCTGCGGCCCCGTTCTCCTCTGGCCCCGTTTCCTGTGAAGCTGCTACACGTTGTCGGTGCGCGTCCCAACTTTCCCAAGCTGGCGCCGGTTTATCGGGCTGGTCGCGATGCTGGTCACGAGCAGGTGATCGTGCATACGGGTCAGCACTATGATGAGTCGATGTCGGCGTCGTTCTTCCGCGAGTTGGAGATTCCGTCGCCGGACATCAATCTTGAGGTGGGGTCGCATTCGCACGCGGTGCAGACGGCGCGGATCATGGAAGGAATGGAGCCGGTGTTGCTGGAGCACCGGCCGGACTGGGTGCTGGTTTACGGCGACGTGAACTCCACGGTCGCGGCGGCGCTGGTGGCGGTGAAGCTGGGCATCCGCGTGGCGCACGTGGAGGCGGGGCTCCGCAGTAATGACCGGGCAATGCCGGAGGAGATCAACCGGATCATCACCGACCGAATAGTGGATCTGTTGCTCACACACTCGCGCGAGGCCGACACGACGCTGTTAGCCGAGGGGGTGCCGGCGGAGCGGATCGCTTTCGTTGGGAACGTCATGATCGACAGCCTGCTGCACGCGATGGAGCATGCTCCGGTGAGCACGGTGGAGCAGGGGACCGTCGTCGTCACGCTGCACCGCCCATCCAACGTGGACGACAGCGATCGGCTGGCCCAGCTGGCCGCGGCGTTGCGCGAAATCGCCGAGGAGCGGACGGTAATCTTCCCGGTGCATCCGCGGACGCGTCAGCGGATAGCGGCCGAGGGGGTGGACATGGGCCGGGTAAAGTTGCTCGAGCCGATTCCGTATCGCGAGATGCTCGGCTACGTAGCCAGTGCGCACGCGGTGGTCACCGACTCCGGTGGTTTGCAGGAGGAGACGACGGCGCTCGGCGTGCCCTGCTTCACCGCCCGCGACAACACCGAGCGGCCGGTGACGATCACCGAGGGAACGAACCAGCTCGTACATGATCTCTCGACACTTCCGGCGCTGGTGCGCGCGGCGACGCGACCCACCACCGTGCGGCGCCCGGAAGGCTGGGACGGTAAGGCCGGCGGCAGGGTGATTGCAGCGCTGGAGCACGCACTCGTCTCGCTCGCCGACGCCTGATCGAGTCAGTTCAACCTCAGCCCTCGCAATCATGGCGTCCAAGACGGATTCCAAAGCGGCTTCCAAAGCGGCTTCAAAGGCGGCTTCCAAAGCGGCTCCCAAAGCGGCTTCCAAAGCGGCTCCGAAAGCGGCTTCGAAAGCGACCGGCGGGAAGCACCGCTACTGGCTGGTCAAGTCCGAGCCTGACACGTTCTCGTTCGACGATCTGCTCACCTCTCCCGATCGCACAACCAGTTGGGACGGCGTGCGAAACTATCAGGCTCGCAACTTCATGCGCGACGACATGAAGAAGGGCGACGGCGTGTTCTTCTACCACTCGAGTGCCAAGCCGACCGGGATAGTGGGCGTGGCCGAGGTGGTGCGGGAATCGTATCCCGACAACACGGCGTTCGATGCAAAGGGTTCGCACTACGACCCGAAGAGCAACAAGGACGAGCCCACCTGGATGATGGTGGACCTGCGCGCGGTGCGGCCCCTGTCGCCGATCATCACGCTCGACGAGCTACGTGAGACAGACGGGCTGGACGGAATGGAGCTGCTGCGACGCGGCAGCCGGCTGTCGGTGCAGCCGGTGACCGCGGAACAATGGCGAACAGTGCTGGCGCTGAGGAAGTAGCCGCGCCGGACTCGTCTTCAAGGCTGTGAGAGTCGCTTGCCGATCGTCCGCAGCTTGAAGCCCAGGAAGACGAGGATAAGGCCGAACAGAACGGCGTACGTGGCGATCAGCCAGATCAGCGCCAGAATGCCGACGCCCGGTCTGGAGATGAGGACGATGCCGAAGAGGAGCGATGCGATTCCTCCGATCAGGAACAGCCACTCGCCCACGACCTCCTTCCGCAGGCGAATCGCCGCGATGATTTGCAGCACTCCCGTCATCATTGCCCAGATGGCGATGTAGAAGAGGAGTACGATGGCCGTGACTCCGGGCGCCATCAAAGTGAGTAGCCCGATCCCGATGCCGGTGAGTCCCCAGATCAGGAGCACCCACCAGTGGTCACGCTCCTTGCGCCCGGAAATGGCGACCCAGACGCCGAGAATGCCGTCCAGCAGCGCGTATGCACCGAAGAGCAGCAGGAGCACGGCGAGCGAAGCCGCTGGTAGGATCCAGGCCACGATGCCGAACAGGATGGCGATCACTCCGCGCAGCATCATCACCCACCATGTGCGGGAGAGCATCGCGGCCAGTTCGTCTCTATCGAAAATCATGATCTGTCTACTCCTCTCGAGGTTGTGCTGAGGAGTCGTCTGCAATTGTGGTGCTCCGGCGGATGCGCGGCGGATGGGCGGCGGGTGGGCGACGAGGTTGGAGACGAGCCGAGGATTAGCCGCTGGTACTGAGTGAAGTAGTTATTCCGGCGAACGCGCGCACCCTTGTCGCGTGCTCCCGAGGGGAACACGGTGCGAGGTCGCCATTCCCGCAAAAGCGGGAATCCATCTGAATATCTCTTCCGTGGGGAATTACGGTTCGCGTTCGTCATTACCGCGAAAGCGGGAATCCATGCGCGTATCTCTTCCGTGGGGAATACGGTTCGAGTTCGTCGTTACCGCGAGATCGGGTATCCATGCACCCATGACCTGGGGCCGCGCCGGAGGTGCGTTATTGGCGCTTCGCTCACTGCAATTGACGGAACATGAATCCCCGTTTTTTCGCGGAGCTGATGGGCAGGAGTCCTGGAGTGCTGAGTTGCTGACTTGCTGACTTGCTGACTTGCTGACTTGCTGACTTGCTGACTTGCTGACTGGACCGGCTGACCGGCTGACCGGCTGACCGGCTGACCGGCTGACCGGCTGACCGGCTGACTGGCTGACCGGCTGACTGGCTGACTGGCTGACCGACTGACCGGCTGACTGGCTGACTGGATTTAGCTGGCGCGATGACGCCATGACCGGTCGACGGGCTGCCGCGCTAAAGTGGCGTGGCCAGAGAGAGCGCGAACCAGCCACGCTCATCAGTGGCCCAGTCGACGAGAGCCAGTCCGGCTCCGGCCAGGAGCGTCGTAACGCTCGCCCGGTCGTACTTGCAGCTCACCTCCGTGCGGATGCTCTCGCCGGCGGCAATGCGGATCGCTGGCAGGCCGGGGAGGTGGACGACCTGCGCTGACCGCGCCACCAGGTGCATCTCGATTCGGTGGAGTTCGGCGTTGTAGAACGCCTGGTGATCGAACGCCGACTGGTCGAAATCTGCCCCGAGCCGGTTGTTGATGACGCTCAGAATATTGAGGTTGAACCGCGCCGTGACGCCCTCGGCGTCATTGTAGGCTGACTCGAGGACGGCGAGATCTTTCCGCAGGTCGGTGCCCAGCAGGAGATGGTCGCCGGGCCGCAGGACGTTGGCGATGCCGCGCATGAGTGACGCGTCCAGAGGCGGCGCGAAGTTGCCGATGGTGCTGCCCAGGAAGGCGACCAGTTGAGGTGCCGGTAGACGTGCGGGCAGGGAGAACGGTCCGGTGAAGTCGGCAACTACGGCATCAATGTCGAGATCCGGATAGTCGAGTCGGAGACGCCGCGCGGTGTCGGCCAGGAACTCGCCGCTGACATCCACCGGCACGTACGACTGGAGCGTGCCGGCGCCGGCGAGAGCGTCGAGGATCAGCCGCGTCTTGGCGGCACTACCGGCGCCGAGCTCGACGACCGTGCGAGAACCCAACTGTTCGGCCCAGGCCGGCATCCGCGTCTCGAGGATCTCGCGCTCGGAGCGGGTGGGATAGTACTCGGAGAGCTCGGTTATTCGCTCGAATAGCTCCGACCCGTGAGCGTCGTAGAAGAATCGCGACGGTAATTCCTTCTGGTGACGAGTCAGGCTGCCTCCCACCTCGCGAATCAGGCGTGCGATCGCGCCGTCGGCAGTGTCGACCGGCAAAGGGCGATCAGTGGCCAGGGTCGGGCGGTCAGGATGGACGTCTACGGAGCGTTCAGCGGTCATAATGGCGATCATGAGGCGCGGCGTGATTAGCCGGTGAGCTGGCTGCAGCCGGGGGACGGGGCCGACTTGGCTGCGGCCGACGGACGGTGGGGATAACTCAAGCGCGACCTAGCGAACGCGAGCTTCCCGGGGTGAGCGGCATGGGGCGCTCAGGGTTGGCGGGACCGGTAACTACTGGATCCATGCGAACCCACTGTATGGAAGGCAAGCGAGAGGCCAGACGTGCGAGCCGAGGCGTCCCAGCAGTGGGGCAGAGGAGGCCCGGGATGCGGGCGCCCGACCCAGATGCGACCGTCGCTGCTAGTGCCCCTCCAAAGATCGCGCGCGCGGCATAGATTGCCGGTATTGGTAAGCGCGCGCGCGACAATTGCTCGGCGTCACGTGCTCGTTAATGCGAACGGAAGCGAGGGCCACCAGGAGACCAGCGGAATGAGCACTACAGCGGAAGGAGTGACGACGGAGAAGGAGACGGGCACCCTGGAGGTTCGCGATTCGCGAACGGGCGCAACCTACTCGTTGCCGATATTACCGCGCGGCACCGAAGGTGACGTGGCGGTGCGCGGCATGGACCTGCGCCAGATCAAGGTCGACTCTGGCGAATTCGGGATGATGAGCTACGACCCGGCGTTCATGAACACCGCGTCGTGCATGAGTGCCATCACCTACATCGATGGCGACGCGGGCATCCTGCGCTATCGCGGCTACCCGATCGAGCAGATTGCAGAGGGCTCGACGTTCCTGGAGACGGCCTGGCTGCTGCGGAACGGTGAACTCCCGACGAAGGAGGAGTACGCCGGTTGGGAGAACGACATCAGGTATCACACGTACGTACATGAGAACATCCGGAAGTTTTTGGAAGGGTTCCGGTACGACGCTCACCCGATGTCGATGCTCTGCAGTACGGTGGCGGCGATGTCGTCGTTCTATCCGGAAGCGAAGAACATCCTCGATCCGGAGAACCGCAACATCCAGATCATCCGGCTCCTGGCCAAGCTCCCGACGCTGGCGGCGTTTGCCTTCCGGCACATCAAGGGGCTGCCGTTCATATACCCGGATAACGACCTGGGATACGTGGAGAATTTTCTCTCCATGCTCAACCGGATGACCGAGCCGCGCTACGAGCCGCGCCCGAGTTTCGTGAAGGCGCTGGAAGTGCTGTTCATCCTGCACGCCGACCACGAGCAGAACGCCAGTACGACCGCGGTTCGCGCGGTCGGTTCCACGCAGGTGGACCCGTACTCGGCGATCGCGGCCGGCGTCGCGGCGCTGTTTGGCCCGCTGCACGGCGGCGCCAACGAGCAGGTTCTGAGGATGATTCAGGAGATAGGTCACGTGAAGAACGTGCCTGCCCTGATTGACGAGGTGAAGGATGGCAAGAAGCGCCTGATGGGCTTCGGGCACCGTGTCTACAAGAGCTACGATCCGCGGGCGCGCATCGTCAAGAAGCTCGCCGACGAGGTGTTCAAGGAGACGGGCGTGGACAGCGATCTGGAGATCGCTCTCGAACTGGAGCGCATCGCCCTCTCCGATGACTACTTCGTGTCACGGAAGCTGTACCCGAACGTGGACTTCTACACCGGCCTGATCTACCGCTCGATGGGCTTCCCAACGGAGTTCTTCACGGTGCTCTTCGCAGTCGCCCGCACCGCCGGCTGGCTGGCGCAGTGGGAAGAGATGCTGGAGGACAAGGAGCAGAAGATCGCCCGTCCGCGCCAGATCTACATCGGTCGCGGCGAGCGCGAGTACGCCAGCCTTCTCTAACCTGACGGCGGAGAATCGCGCAGGGACAAAGGCGAGTTCGACCTGGATGCGTTAGTGGAATAAAAAGAGAGAGGGCCCCGGGCGATTTGCCCGGGGCCCTCTCTCTGCTATTGCTGCTACTGCTGCCGCCATTGCGACAGTCGAACGTCAGGCGCTCGCAGCGGTGCCGGCGGCGCGGCTCTGACGGCGGCGGGCGACGATGCCCAGGCCGGCAAGTCCGGAACCAAGGAGGAGCAGGCTGGCCGGCTCCGGCACCGCATCGGTGCCAACCACAGAACCGGCAGCACCAGCGGCGAGCGGCGGCGCTCGTTCGAAAAGCGCGAGCCGCGCCGGTCGGCGGGGGCCACGCGGGGCCGGGTGCCGGGCTGGTAGCGGGTGGTATCGATGCGGGGCGTGTCGGCGGCCGGGCCAAAACCCCACTTGCCGGCCGGCCGCAAACTGGCCGGCAGCCAGTCGGCCCACAGCTGCCCGAACGCAAA
>CAJDVF010000122.1_pt1 | contig 8273 bp, 7 predicted proteins | sample 7391391 | NCBI WGS metagenome assembly CAJDVF01 (sample SAMEA7055697, study PRJEB34461) | soil metagenome | biome: terrestrial ecosystem; feature: Peninsula; material: soil | place: Antarctica | collected 2016 | reverse complement strand
CGCTCGTAACCCGAGCGGAGCTGGATCACATCGAGTTGTCGCTGAACAGCCGCCCGAGAAAGGTTCTCGCGTGGCGCACCCCGGCAGAGGCGCTGGCCAGAGTCGTTGCAATGACTGGTTGAAACCGCCGCCGGCTTTGGGTGTCCGCCGAGGGGAATCGACTGCCGTCGCGGATCTGGTGGTGTGGATGCGCCAGAACCTGGGCCTCACCTATCGAGAGATCGGCGCCCTCGCCGGCGCCACCGCGCGCAGGGCGCGGCGGTGGGGAGACGCAGACGACCTGATGGTGCCGAGCCGTGTCCAAGCCCACCCGAGGGCTCGGTCGAGTGCGCGCGCCCCTTACGGCCCATTCAGCGGCGCCGTGACGCGCACACGTGCCACGTCCTGCACGAGGTGCTTACGGCGCTCTCCTGTTGGCGGCGGTCCGCAAGCATCTCGTGCGAGCTCGTTCAGCTCGCCGAAGACAAGAGCCCGCGTGTCGATAAGAGAACGCCGCCACCCCATCCGCGGGCGGCCATCTCGCTCACCGTACGACGACGTCTACGCGTGCGCTGTCGGGGGGGCCGACGACCGAGCTGCGGAACACCATCCGCTGATCGCGCACGGTGCCGCGGAGCACACCTGTCCCCGATTCCACGGACGCGTTGACGACGAGGCATGCGGCGAACTCGGTTTCCGGCGCCCCGCGGAGTTGCACCCGGTACCGACCATCGGGAGTCGTTTGAGGTACGCCCTGCAGCCCCGGGTTTGGTCGGTTGCAGTCGTCGACGTACACGACGACCTCGAATATCGCGCCCTTTTGTAAGCGACCGAGGGTGTCTCGGATCTCGCCGTACACGATCCCCTCAGCCGGGGGGATGAACTCTCCCGTCGTGGGTACATTTCGGGAGCACCCATGACCGAGCAGCGGCAGGACCATCGCAACCGCCCACGCTCGCGTTCGCAGCCAGCGCGATCGCATGACCTCGCGCGGGTCACTATGCGAGGTAAGCGCGGCCGGCTGGCCTGGCGCGCGGACCACGTGCATCGTCACTAACCTCATTTTAACCTAGAACAGGTTCGTGTACCAGAGCGGGCGCGCAGCTGACTTGCTCCATGTGGGCGGCAAGGTTGCGCCATGTGACCACGAAGAGGGAATGTTCCGCTCGGAAGAATAGAGGCTCGCTGTGAACGGGTCCACGTCCTGCTCGAGACAGTATGTCACGTGGTCGATACCGCTTGCGCGCAGCATCATGCCGGAGGACTGGTACAAGCACGTCCCCACGAGCTGCGGCAGATAGGATCCGCTCCACTCCGCATTGTCGTGTGCCTCGTTCGCTGCGTCGAAGACGTCGAGAAACGCTGCGGCGACCACGCCTTCCGTTTTCGGTTGTGGCGAACTGTTTGGCCGGTAATAGTTCGCCTCAAAATTCCCAAGCAGCGCGCCGGTAAGCGTCGTCCCGAAGAAATCTGCAAACCCTTCGGACAACGCACAGCCGTACGACGATGGCGCACTCAGGGAATGGGGGCTGCAGTTGTCACTATAACTGGGATTCAGTCCACCCATTGCGTTGTGGTGATACGCGTGGCCGTACTCGTGGCCGATGACGAACTGCCCGAACTCGCCGACGATCGAACTAGACCTAAACGTGATCTTATCCTCACTGGGCGAGTAGGATGCACCGCCTGACCCGGACAGGACTTCGGCTAGTACTTGAGGCCGTCCGAACCCAAACGATAGGTTCGCGTCCCGCGCGACTTGCGACATGATCGCGTACACCCGCGCGACGTCGCTCGTCAGGATAGCCTGCTGCGTTGTACCGCAATGCGAGTTGAACTGTCCGTTCCAGCCAACCGTGTTCAGCGGCAATGTCCGGACGTATGATCCGTGCGTTTGGGTCAAGCCGGAATACCGCTCGTTGGGCCGGCAGGCGATCACGACGTATCCGTCCAAGGATGTGTACCCTTGGTCAGTACCGGTGACGGGCCCGGTGAGCCCCGCTCTGTACTCGACCGAGTAGTTCGCGGAATGGATCGGTCGGTACTGGGACGTTTGGCTGTCGAAATACGAGAACTGCCAGATGACAGTTCCTGATTGGAGCTGCGACGTGGTCAAAGCGTCGCCCGTGGCCACAGGCTTAGTTGATGCTAAGGTGCGGAGCGGGCCAGGCACTCGCAAGTAGTTCGCCCGCGTTTGCGTCGTGTCGAAGCGCTCGAGCACGCGACCACGAAGCGTGTCGGCGAACAACCATCGTTCCTGCTCACTCGCTGTTTGTGCCAGATGACCACCGAGGAGCGGCACGGGCTTTTTCGAGATGTCGCGAACGTGCGCCGTGACCCGGAAGTATCCTGCTCTCGGTACGGGGAGCTCGAATGAGCGCTGGATGCGCTGACCTGCCTCGATTGAGCCGACCCATCGGAGCCGCGAGGGCAACGTGCGTGACATCGGGATCCGGAATCCGTGATCCCACGCGCTAAGCTGCGCCACCTCCATCTCGGGCGTCATCACCCGTAGCTCTGCCAACTCGCTCGAGACCAGCGCTTCAGCTGTTACGGTAATCGTTACCGTAGCGCCAGCGCGCGGCTCTCCGTCGATGTCGAGCACCAACGCGAACATTTGCTGCGCAGGGAGCGGACCAGTCGATGCTTCGTACGACACCGCGCTCAACGCGAGTGGCGACTGTCCCGCAGGAGGTGGCGCGACCACCGCGTCCTGGCAACCTGCAAGCAGCACACCGGTCAGCGCGATGACGTCCGAGTACCGGGTGGCTCCTGCTCCCCGTTGTGTTGTGCGCATTGAATCACCTGCTGTGGTGAAGGGCGTGGATGCATGTCGCTCAGCAACGCACAGCCAAGGGCGAGGTTGGGAACAAAGTCCCCGTGACCAATCTCCAGTAGGGATTTTTGGTTCGCAAGGGTCAAGTTGTTGTTGTTGCATAGATCGGAGGTTTTTAACCCGGATCCTGCAATCGTTCTCTGATATAGGTACGCAAAACACCGCCTGAGGCCTTACGTTGTTGGGACTTCTTCGAGGAAGGACCCTTCAACCCAGAGGCACCCAGACGGTGCGCCATCATCGTATTGATTCTCGCCCCTTTGTGCAAGGCTCGCCGGCGCCGCTCCGGCTCCGCCACAGCGCCCGTGGCCTCACCGATGGGGCCGGACTGCTCCTCTTCCGACAGCTGTGGGATCGGCTCCAGCTCGGCGAGCGGATAGACCAGCACGCTCCCGACATCGGTGGACGTTTGCGCTCGCCGCTCATGATCGAGAGTTGGCTCGCTCTCCTTCTCTACGGCGGCGGCACGATGGACTACCTCGAGTGGCTTGAGGGACGTGGCATGCGCTCCATCTTCGGCTGGAAGACGGTGCCCGACCCGACCACCTTCGGTCGCTGGCTCCGTCGCGGTGGGGACGAGATGGTGAAGTTGATCGACGACCTCACTTGGGTATCGGTGCGCGCCAGGTGGGCGGAGAAGGGTGTGCCCAGCTCCCTCATGCTGGTTCTCGACTCGACCGTCGTAACTCATCGCTACGCTTGTAGTATCCGCCGTTCTGCTGGCCGGCTGCGCGGACTCCCCGGTCGAAGCCTCCGTTGAGGAACTCCGCCCACGGGTACAGGTTACCGGGGGGAGCGGTCAGTACTTGGTCACGGACGGGGGCATTACCGCCGAAGCGCTGCAGCACGTACTCCTGACCGACTGCACTCCGCAACTCGTGATCACAATCAGTGGCACCGTTTACTGGGATGACGACACCATTATTTACCCGCGAGATCCGGCATGCGGGCTCTCACCTTCTCAGGCGCACGTGCGAATTTATGGTCAAGCAGGTGCGCACATCATTCAGACCGCAGTCAACGGCACCGGTGCCTCCAAGCCGATATTCCACGTCACTGCTGATAATGTTGCAATCGAGTCCCTCGTCATGACGGGCAACGACATCGGCAATATAGACTTGGTAGGCGGAAGTGCGCTGTCGTTCCACGGAGCATCCGCGTCTGGCGGCGCTCCCCCTGCTGTCTTGCACGGCGGTGTGATCCGCGAGGTCACGTTCAACGGTTGGGGCACAGCAGCTGTGGACTCTCGCTGGTCGGTTGGCATGCTCATCGAAGACAACGTGATAAATTGTGCTTCCGGTGCTCAGTCATACCCTGGTAGCAATCAGTCCATGGGCATTTCCGTACGGAATGACGGCTTGATGGGAGGCAATGTTATACAGCGCAACACCATTCGTAACTGCCTCGTCGAAGCCATTATCTTGGAAGGAGCATCCGGGGACACAGTTCGATTGAATGACATCGACTGCGTCGCCACTTTTGCCAATGGTGGCAAATGCAGCGCTGGGATCGCGCTTGCTGGGCGCATCACGATAGACTCTGACGGCTGGAATCCGTGCGGCCCCGCACCGAGCTCAAATAACCTGATTCAATCGAACGACATTCACGGACCTCGCATCCAGGCTCCGATAATCCTTTATGGGAATGGCCCGGCGCAGTACAACACTGTCCGTCAGAATGGCATCTACCTGTCCCGAGGTCACGGAATACAAATAGCCGACGGCGTTCAAAGCGGCCGGGCAGAGAACGACATGTGTGAGATCAGCACCCCGGCGATTGATCGTAGTCTTCACGCTCACAACGTCATTCACAACAATGTTCTCGCACTACAATTGGCTGGCCGGCAACACGGTTCGTCGCTCAGTAAATACCTACTCGGCAGGCGAGGATGGTATTCTCATCAACGGCTCGAACAACGAGCTCTATTCCAACACCGTCTACAACGCGCATGGCCACGCCTTCCACATACTTGGGGCGTTCAACATTTCAGGCGTTAGCGGGAATGAAAACGGCGCATTCAACAATGCAGGCTGTGCCACACGTTACTACAGCGGAGGAAGCAATTACATCCATCCGCTCGTAGCGTCGGGGAACGGAGGTGTTCTGTGCCCGACATCAGCTCATGCGTCACCTCTGTAAAGAGCAGGTATTTTAGTGCGCGGTTAGGATCAATTGCCAGTTCACCAGCAGATGTAGTGTCAACTTCACGTCGCGACCGGGTGTATGTTCGGCCGAAACCGATGCTGTCTCGCTCAGCACCCCGTTGCTCCGCCCGCCCGCTCCAGTCCTGGCGCTCCTACTGTGTTCTCCATCCTAAGCCCATGGTACCATCGTTGACGAGCAAGCCGAGACGAACACCTACAGTGGTGGTGGTATGTTCGATGGGTCGACGCGTATATCGGGTGTCGGGCAGATGACTAGGAATTCACAAACAGCCTCTCGCCACGGCAACGTCGTACTGATGCCGACCTTGAGACCGTTCCGAGTCCGCTCTCATGACGAAGGCTGAACTGCAGCGCCAGGTCGACTCCATCGGTTGGTACCACACCATAGATCTCGGTAAAGGCGTCACTACCCCCGGCGCTGATAATTCTCTGAGAAAGTTGAATCGCATCTCCTTGCCAGCGCGATTGGACGGCAGGACAGTACTCGATATCGGCGCTTGGGACGGCTTCTTCTCCTTCGAGGCAGAACGACGCGGCGCCAGCCGCGTACTAGCTACCGACTCGTTCGTCTGGAGCGGCCAGACTTGGGCAGACAAGCGCGGGTTCGATCTGGCGAAGAAGCAACTCGGCTCCAACGTCGAGGAGCGGCTCATTGACGTCATGGAACTCAGCCCAGAAGCGGTCGGCACTTTCGACGTCGTCCTCTTCCTCGGTGTGCTCTATCACATGAAGCATCCGCTTCTCGCACTCGAGCATCTCGCGAGCGTGACGGGAGAGCTGGCGATTATCGAAACCGTCGTCGATCTACTCTCGATCTCGCGGCCGGCAATCGCGTTTTACGCTGGCGACGAGCTTGCGCGAGATTCCACCAACTGGTGCGCGCCAAACCCGCCAGCCTTGGTGGCCATGCTTCATACGGTTGGCTTCCGTCGCGTCGAAATGAAGGCCGGACCACGCAGTCTGTTCTTCCGTGTGGCTCGCTCTGGGTTCCACAGCGTGCGTCACGGCCAACAGTTCTGGAGCAACGCTCGCTCTGACCGCGTTGTAGTGCACGCCTGGAAGTAGCGCACAGTAGTTTTCGGATTCTGCGCATTCTCCGAGCCCAGTGGACGCCTCAATGGCACCAATAAGCTGACGGTCACTCCGCCAGGAAGCGCTGGGGAGCGTCGGCTACCTGTGCCCGGAGGCCGGGCTGAGGGCATCCAGGGCGTAGTCCGTGGTGGGCGGGTGCGCACCACGCGGACTCCGGAGGACCCGGCGACGCTGCCGCAGGACCTGGTGCAGCGACAGTTTACGGCCGATCGCCCGAACCAGCTCTGGCTGGCTGACGTCACCTACCTTGCAACCTGGCGCGGCTTTGTTTACGTGACCTTCGTGATCGACGCTTTCTCGCGCCGCATCGTCGGCTGGCGGGCGCACACCAAGATGCTTACGGACCTCGTGCTCGACGCGCTGGAGCAGGCGCTCTACGACCGGGAGACCGACGGTCAGTTCGTCCACCATTCGGGCCGCGGTTCGCGATATGTCAGCATGCGCTACACGGAACGACTGGCGATCGCCGGTGTCGCCACCTTCGGTGGGCGGTGCCGGTGATGCTGACGACAACGCGCTCGCCGAGTCGGTGATCGGACTGTTTTAGGCTGAGGCGATCCATCGTCGTGGCCCCTGGCGCGGCTTCGATGATGTGGAGTACGCGACGTTGGAGTGGGTCGCGTGGTTCAATCAGCAGCGTCTGCTGGAACCCCTGGGCTATGTTCCGCCAGCGGAGTTCGAGGAGCAGTTCTTCCGCACCCACGCCGCTGACGCGGGCGTGAGGGTACTCAACTAAACAAGCCTCCTGAGAACAGTGAATACTTAGTCAGCGTCCGGTGGCGTCTGACTTACCTGAAAACTGACTCCGCTTTGCGGATGTCCTGCCCGGGACCGGTCGGCGCCACCGGATGCTCCTTTTCTCCGGAGCTGCAGGGCGACGTGCACCGTGACCTCATAGGAACTCGCGCGCCGTCAGGTGCCCCTTCACTGTTCTGTCCGTTTCGCGTCGCCGCGCCACGGCTCCGTCACAGCCAGGAGGGAGCATGCCGCACGAATCAGTGGGGATCATCGGTGGGTTCGACTGCCACAGTGCGGTGCACGTCGGCGCTGCGCTAGACTCGCTTGGTAGGCTGCTCGGCACCGCCTCGTTCCCCGCGACACCCGCCGGGTACCGCCGGGCGCTCGCGTGGATACGCGCCTTCGGGCCCGTCGTTGCCGTCGGGGTCGAGTCGACGGGATCCTACGGCGCGGCGCTCGCGCGCGTGCTCGGCGACGCGGGCGAGCGGGTCATCGAGATCAACCAGCCGCACCGGCATACCAGAGCGCGGCGCGGGAAGTCGGACACCATCGACGCAGAAGCCGCCGCACGGAAGGTACTCTCCGGTGAGGCGACGGGCACAGCGAAGGACACGCAGGGCATCGTCGAGTCGATCCGGCTGCTGAGCGTCGCGCGTGACGGTGCGGTGAAGGCGCGTAAGGCAGCGCTCTGTCAGCTCGGCGACCTGCTCGTCACCGCCCCGGCTGCCATCCGAGAGCAGATCACCAGCCGGAAGAGTCTCGAGGGTAAGGCGACCATCTGTGCGAACTTTCGCATCCGTCACGTGGACGCCGCCGACCCGGTCATCGCGGCCAAGCTCGCCCTCAGGAGTGTGGCTCGACGCGCCCTTGAGCTGACACAGGAAGCGAAGGCGCTCGCGTCGGAGCTCGATGATCTGGTCGCCCGCGCGGCGCCGACCACGCGGGGTCAACTCGGCCTCGGAACGCAGAACACGGCGACGCTCCTCGTCGCCGCGGGTGAGAACATCGACCGCCTGCGCTCGGAGGCCGCCTTCGCGCACCTCTGTGCCGCAGCACCGATCCCCGCCTCCTCCGGCCGGACGACGCGACACCGGCTGAATCCGAACGGCAACCGCCAGGCGAACCGCGCGCTCCACATGGCAGTCATCGTCCGACTACGCTATTGCGCCCGCACGCGGGCGTACCTCGAGCGACGCGTGCGGGAGGGTCGGTCGAAACGCGAGGTGATCCGCTGTCTGAAGCGCTATCTGGCGCGGGAGGTGTATCGCACGCTCTGTGAGGACCTCCGCACTCTCGCCGACCGCCAATGACCGCCCACTTGACTCTATAGGAACGTCCCGGGGCAGTTCATTGCTCAGACTGGTATCTGGATTGGCTCGCACTACAATTGGCTGGCCGGCAACACGGTTCGTCGCTCAGTAAATACCTACTCGGCAGGCGAGGATGGTATTCTCATCAACGGC
>CAJDVF010000100.1_pt1 | contig 8284 bp, 4 predicted proteins | sample 7391391 | NCBI WGS metagenome assembly CAJDVF01 (sample SAMEA7055697, study PRJEB34461) | soil metagenome | biome: terrestrial ecosystem; feature: Peninsula; material: soil | place: Antarctica | collected 2016 | reverse complement strand
AGGTCCGCCTCGTCCATCGCCGTGCCGATGATGCCGATGTTCGGCCCTGCCTGGCGCATCATCTCGATCGCCGTCGTAATCGAATCTTTCCCCCAGAGCGCGGCGATCTCGGAGAGTGTCTTGCCATTCAGGGTGCTGTCTGGCCGGTAGCTGGTAACGAGTACGTTCCCGGCGCCGCCAATCTCACTCAGCGCCGTTTCCCACTTGGAGCGGTTCTCGAAGTCACGGTCCGGGAGAATCACGTACATGCTCGACGACCAGTATGTGTACGGGTACCAGTCGGCGGTGACGCGGACGCCGTCATCACGGGCGTTTTTTATGAGGCCGAGGGCACTATCTGCCTTACCCCACACAACCTTCGACGCGAGTTTGATGTGGGAGATGTTGACCGGGACGTTGGCTTCGCGTCCAACCGCTATCACCTCACGGAAGGCGTCCAGCGCCCCATTCTCTTCATCCCTCACGTGGCTGGTGTAGAACCCGCCGTATGGCCGCACGACCCGAGCGAGGGCGACAATCTCAGCGGGCTGGGCGAAGAAGCCCGGATCGTACTCGGTGCCACTGGATAGCCCCAGGGCACCGTCCTTCATCCCGCGGTCCACGAGCTGGCGCATCGTCTCTATCTCGACGGCCGTTGCCGGACGCCGGAAGTCGCCGCCCATGACGGCGCTACGCACGGTGCCGTGCCCAACTAGGGTAGCGTAGTTAATGGGCGGATGCACTCGGTCGATCTCCTCCAGGAAGGAGTAGATCGGGATCTCGCTGCCGCCGTCCTCCCCAACTATTACGGTCGTGATACCCTGTCGCACCTGACTCTCGGCATTCGGCGAGCTGCTGACGCCGCGGTCGGCATGGCTGTGCATGTCGATAAAGCCGGGAGCCACCGTGAGAGGGCTCCGAACCGGAGCCGTCCACCACCATCCCACCACGCACGAGTAGCGGACCCGGCTCGCTCGTCGTGGCTGTCGTGCCGGTTCCAACTGCGGCAGCCGGCTTACTTTCGTCGCTCGATGGTGAGGTACAGGCTACAGCCAGGCAGATCATGAGCGTCGGTAGGAGCCACGCCGCCGATTGGTTCTTCATTGATTCCATCCTTGTCGCAGAGAAGTAGGCCAGACAGGAAGGCCTGATGACTGGGAGCTCTCAGGCGCCAATGTCCGGGATGTTGGAATTGTTGAAGCGCTCGACGTCGGGCAACGGGAAGCAGAGCTGGTTGCCGTAAGTGCCGCCCTTCTGCTGCTGGTAGGGCGAGCCGGCAGCCGGGCTGAGGGGCAGGTTGTACCGCGTGAGGTCATAGAGGTGGTGGGATTCCAGGAACAGCTCAGCGCGCCGCTCGCGAATGATCTGCTCGCGGATCTCCGCTTCGTTCGCGGATGCGAAGGGCGGCAATCCGGCTTTCTCGTGCAGCTGATTGATGATCGCCACGGCCACGCTGCCGCCGTCTGCCTCGGCCACTATCAATTGCGCCTCGGCATACCGGGCCATGGGTATCGGCGTTCCCGGATCCATGTACTTGGTCTGGTAGTACATCGGTGATTCCTGGTCGCCACCCTTGCGCTTGTCATCGAGGATGAGCGTCACACGAGGATCGGGCACGCCGGCGAACGAGAGGTTGCGGTAGATGTCCTCAACCGTCACGATCAGTGCCCGGTTGTTGTCTATGTACACCTGGTTCTGACGGAGCGCGTCGTTGGCGTCGTAGGTGGCGTTCCAGACGAAGCCGGCCGGGACCAATCGCGCATCCGCTGCCGCGTCAGCCGGCCTACCGAGGTTGAGCCGCGTGCGCGCCCGTCCCACCGACGCCAGCCAGCGGACACTGTCCACCTGGGCCGTCTGCGCTCCCGCTATCGCCGCCGTGAATCTCTCCTCGGCAAGGGCGAAGAGCTTCTCCCGGCCGAGTTCCGGCCCGCCGTCAATGGCCGCCGAGCACATGGCCTCGCCCATTATGAGGTAGCTGTAGCCCGCGTAGGCGTAGGCTGTGGCGAGCAGCCGGCCCCGCTGCGGCACCTCGTCGTCGGTCCAGGACTCGAGGAGTCTTATCGCGTTGTCAGCCTGCCAGCGAGCGGTCGAAAGCGGCACGTAAATACCGCCGCTGATGCAGTTGGCCTTGGAGTAGAGACTGGATGAAGGTGACAGGGTGCGACGGTCAAAGTCCCACCACCCTGACAGGACCGAGGAGTCGTGGAACTCCTGTCCCACCTCTCCTCCAACCACGATGTATGAGCTGAAGGCGCACTCGAAATCGCCTATAACGCCGCTCAGGATCACCTGCGCGTTGGCTGGATTTTCAAGATCGTTGGGCAGCACGCGTGACGGTGCATCGACCGTGAGCGCGCTATCCAGGCTGCAGGCCGTGAGTGCGACGGCCAGGACGATTCCAAAAATCCACCGGCGTGCGTCACCGGCGGCCACTGTTGCGCGCTGTGAATTGCGCGTCTTGTTAGACGAGGTCATGTCGGCTCCTCCGGTTCAAAAGGTGAGGTTGAGCGTGACGAGGAAAGTGGCGAGCTGCGGCATTGCGCCCTGATCTCCCCACCGTTCCGCGCCGAAGGCATCCGACGAGAGTGCCTCGGGATCGAAGCCGGTATACTTGGTCCACGTGTGGAGATTGCGGCCGGCGACCGAGAGCATCATCTGGCTGGCACCGACCTGATTGCTCCACCGTGTGGGCAGCGTGTAGGCGGCGGAGATCTCCCGCAGCTTCACGAACGAGCCGTCTTCCAGCGCCGAGCCGGAAGTGCCGATGTCGCCGATCTGGATCTCAGCGATCCGGGTGGCGTCGAACTGCTCGGGGTAGACGCGCTCCGGGCAGTTGCCTTCGATCCCCCACGGGCAGCGGTTCCACCATTCCTTGTTGAACTTCTTCAGCCCGCCCTGGTAGTCGACCATCCCGTAGAGCCGCACCTGTCCAAACAACGTCACGGTGGACGACATCGATGCGGTTCGGCTGGGGGTGAAGCGACCCAGGTAGACACGCGGAGCCTTGGAGCAGGCCACGGCATCCTTGCCCGGTCCGCCATCGCAGAGGATGTCCATGGCCTCGCCGTTGGCGTCCAGATTCGCGCTCACCACATGCTTCAGGAACAGGGCGTCCACTGGGTAGCCAGTTCGGTAGCCGCTGATTTCCCGCCGGCTTATGAACTCCTGGTCGCCGAGGTCGAGGATCTTGCTTCGGTTGCTGGAGAACGATCCCGAGAGATCCATCGCGAATACGGAATTGGCGACTACCTGTCCGTGCGCCTGGAGCTCCAGCCCGCTGCTCGCAACCTTTCCGGCGTTGACGTACTGAGCGCCCGGGAAGCCCATGGATGGTGCTGCATCACGAAGCAGGATCGCGTCGGTGGTCGTGTTGTCGTAATACGTCGCGCTCCCTGAGAATCGATCCTGGAGAAAGCCGATATCGAAACCGACTTCTATTTCCGAGCCGCGCTCGGGACCGAGGTCAGGGTTTCCGATCGACTGCGGCGTTACAGCGGGAAGGCCACCAGGACCGGTGCGTGGCGCGAAGGTGCGCACGGCGGCGAAGGTGTCGGGCTGCTTCCCAGAGGCACCGTAGGCCGTGCGGAGCTTGAGCGAGCTCACCGCCGGCACATGCCAGAAGGGCTCCTCATGAACCACCCATGTGGCGCTGAGCTTGGGATAGGTGACGAACTCGTAGTTCTCGCCGAAGGCGCTATTGTCGTCGCCGCGCACCGCGGCTGTCAGGAAGACCCGGTTCCGCCAGGCCACCTGTTGCTGCAGGAAGACGCCGATGGTGGTGTTCTCGATCTCGTCGTCGCTTCCCTGCCGCACGGCCGCCCCGGCAATCGTCTTGACGCCGGCGGCTGGGAACCGCTGGCCTTCGAGCGACTCCAGTCGGATCGCCTTCCGGTAGTACTGTGCTCCCACGGATGATACGGAACTCCAGTCGTCGCCAATGTCTTTCGTGGCGGTGGCGCTGTAATCCACCGTCGTATAGAAGGTGGTCTGCCTATCTATCGACTTGGATCCGGACGCGGCGAATGGCGTGTAGAACTCTGCCAACTCAGCACCCATGAGCGGAGTGAGCACCGTGCCCGTCTGGTCGGTGAGGTCGAGGCCCGTCGTCAGCCGGTGCTTTAGCCATGACGTGGGGCTGTGGTCGAACACCAGGCTGCCGGTATAGCGGTTGACGTCCAGGTTGCGTTCGGTGGCTGCCCACACCGCCTCTGGGGGCATTGTGAGAAAGCCTCTCGAGGGGGTGTCCAGCAGACTGAGGCCACCCCAAAGACCGCGTGACAGCACGCTGGACCCGCCGCTCCCGTTGGAGAGACGGGTGCGGTTGATGACGATTCCCTGGTTGAACTTTATGTTGACCGACTCGCGAGGTGAAAAGCCGAGGTTGGCGCGTCCGTTGAAGCGACGTTCGCCATTGGTCGGCTCCACTCCCTGATTGTCGGCGAACGCCGCCGCCGCGTAGTAGTTCATCATGGACGCGCCCCCGCGTACGTCCAGCGCGTAGTCCTGAAGCCGTCCGTTGGAGAGCACCGGCGTACCGCGCTCGCGTTCCAGCTTGAACAGGTTGCCGGTCACAACGGTGTTGGTGGCCGGATCCCGCCAGTAGTAAGTAGGGAAACGATTCTCCGCGTCCATGAACCAGTTGACACCCTGACGCACGGTGGCGCTCACGATGGCTGCGTCTCCGGCAGCGCCTCGTTTGGTGGTGATCTGGATGACGCCGTTCGACGCCTCGGTGCCGTATAGCGTGGCCGCGGCCGGACCCTTGATGATCTCCATGCTTTCGATGGTGGATGGATCGATGTCGTTGAGCCGCGAGACCATGGCGCCCGGTCCAGTACCGACGGCGTTGTCGACTCTCACTCCGTCCACGTAGAGAAGCGGCTCGCTGGACAGCGACAGGCTGGTGCCGCCGCGGATCTTGATGCGCGGGCCGGCCCCGACCATTCCTGAGTAGTTCTGGAGTACCACGCCGGGCGAACGTCCGTTGAGTAGCTGGCCCACGTTGGCTACGGGAGCCTCGCGCACCACGTCGGCCGCATCCACCCTGTCCACAACGTTGCCGATAGAGCGGGACTGCACACCGACCGGCGCTCCGAGTACGATGGCGGCGTCAAGCTGCGTTGCGGCGGCCGTCATGGTGAGGCGCAGTTCATTATCGCCCACTTTCACACGCATTACGAGCGGGCTGAAGCCAATCCTGACGACGCGGAGTGTCGCCGAATCGCCGGTGACACCAGTGATGCGGAACCGGCCGCGCACGTCGCTCATACCTCCGAGTCTGGTCCCGACGATGGCCAACTGGGCACCGGGAATGGGGGAGGCGCTCCCTGCCTCCACAACGGTACCGCCGACGGTGCCCGCCTGCGCCTGGACGGCGGCGGGCGCAGCGAACAGGAGTGTCAGGGCCACGAGAGGCAGAGCCACGATACGAGCGGCCCGCGTGGCCGCATTGCGACGGAACTGAGCCGGGTGGCCGCGCTGACGCGCCCAGAGTCGACCGTCGTCGTTCAGATGGAGGACAGGATTGCCACCAACGCTATCCTCGTCCTCCCGGCTGGTTAGGACAAACCACATCATCGTCGGCCTCTTGTGAAGGTTGGAGCGTCGCCTGAGGGGTCGTTCGCGCCGGGCGAACAGCGCCGGACGGTCAATGCCGAGGGTTCAGCACCAGTCCGTTCACTACCACATCGTCTAGAGTCGTCCGCGCTCACCGGCTATCGCGATCACGCGTCCGAACCGCTCGGCCGCGTTCCGCCAGTTGACCTCGACAGCTCTCTGCGCCGCATCCGGGTTGCCGTTCTCGATTCCCTCGATGATGGCCTCATGCTCGACCACGGAGAGGGCGATCTCGTTGAGCAACGTGCTGGTGTAAAGTCGTTCGTAACGATCTGCCTGAGGCTTCACGGAATCGTGGAGCGCACGTACCCGTGGTGGCGAGGCAGATTCGACATAGCATCGGTGAAAGGCGACATCGAGGTCGTTGACGCGGTTGATGCCGGCGGTGCGGGATCTGGACGCATCTCGCAACTGGTCGTTGAGCCGTGTGAGTTCGACGACTAGAGTCCGCCGTTGGTGGTCAGGCAGGAGTGCGGCGGATCTCGCGGCCAGTCCTTCCACCGCGCCCACGATCCCGAACAGGTCGTAGACGTCGGTAGCGGTAAGGGGAGCTACCCTGGTCCGGGAGTAGGTGTCGATCGTGGATATGACCACGAAGCCGGAGTGATGCAGCCGCTGGAGGGCGAGTCGTAGATGTGACCGCTGGATGCCGAGCGAGGCGGCAATCTCGGTCTCGATAATGGGCGCGCCCGGTGCGAGTCCACCGCTGACGATGAGGTCGCGGACGAGGCTGAAGGCCTCGTCGGCTTCATGCTCGGCAACCTCAACGACAAGTTGAAACAGGTCGGACGGCTGGACATCATGCAGGCAGTGGACGACAAAGCCTTGGGGTATTTCAAGTCGCTGACCGTCGCGGACGCAACCGACAGTGCGCTCGATTTACGCGTCACCGCACTGGAAAAGATCGGCAGCGTGCGGATGGATCAGGGCAACACCCCAGCGGCGCTGCAAGCCTACCGGGATGCTTCGGTGCTGGCTGCCGAACTGGTGCGACGAGCGCCTGGCAATGTGATCCGTGAAGCGGCATACGGCGATAGTTTGAAATGGGTTGGGCAGGCGTATTTGTTCCAGGGCGACCTCGCCGATGCGCTGAAGAATTTCGAACACGCAAGCGCCTCGCTGAAAAAAGCACACGCAGCCAAACCTGACGACGACAATTTGACGTTCAAGCTTGCAGCTGCGATCAACGACGCCGGGCGCGTACGCGAATGGAGTGGCGATCTTGCCGCCGCGCAGCGCGAGTACACAATGTACTGGCACCTCATCCAGTTGTTGCACCAACGGGAACCAGGCAATTCGAAGTGGAAATCCTATCTGGGCGACGCCTGGAACAACCTCGGCAAAGTCGAGATGGAACAGGGACACCTCGATCGTACAATGGTGGACTATCGTGCGGACCAGCAGATCAAGGCAGCGATCGCAGCAAACGACTCCACCGACCATGATGCACAAACCAATTTGTTGATGAGCAACGCGATCCTGGGTCGCACACTGGGATGGTGTGGCGATTCCGACGGGGCGCTGCGCTACTCCGGCGAAGCCGTGACCAGCGCCAGGACACTGACGGAATCCGATCCCGCCAACAGCACCTGGCAGGATCTCTACGGGTTGTACAGCCAGCAACTGGGTGGTCTGTTCCGGCAAAACCGGCAACTCGACGCTGCCGCAACAGCCGACAACAATGCGGTGCGCGTGCTAAGCACGCTGACCGCGAAGGATCCGACGAGCACCGACTGGCCGCCGGACCTCGCACAAGCACAACTGGAGAGCACGCGCCTGCAACTGGCACGCGGCGACATTCCTGCCGCGGCAGCCGAGGTCCAGGCCACACCGGAAATTATCCGGAAGCTGCGCGCAAAAAGTCCCAAGGATCGAGCCCTGGTCCTGCTCGCAGCGCAGGCAGATATCGTGCAAGGGCTGATTTCCGCGCAGCGCAAAGACATGACCACCGCACGGCGTGACTGGACGCGGGCGCGAGACCTGCTCGCGCCCGCGCTACCGGCTGGCGACGATCCGGTCTTTCTGGCCGCATACGCGGAAACGTTGCTGCGGCTCGACCAGATCCACGCGGCAGCGCCCATCATCGCCAGGCTGAACGAAATGGGCTATCGCACCCCGGACTTTGTCGAGCTACTCGCAAACAAGCATCTGGAATATCCGGTCAATCAGGCGTTCGTGAAGCGTATTGCGGCAGCCATGCGGACCGACGCTGCAAATCTCCCTCACCCGCCGGACGCTGAGCAGTTGTCTCCCGGTACCCGGTAGGGATCGGGTGGTCGAAGGCAGGACGAGAGGACATGAAGCGAAGACGATGCGGCCCGCCCCCTGCGCCGCGCACGACGTGAAGGAGTACACCGATGAGCCACATCACTGTCAAACTGGACCCCACCTTCGATCCGGCAGTCACCTGCGAGCCGAATCCATTCTCCGTCAACAACGGCAACCAATCAGTCACATGGAAGAAAGGTGGCAGCAACAAGAACTTTGCTTTTTACTCCCTGACCATTGCGCAACCACCTTTTACGGTACCGCTGCCCCCGCCGCAAGACGATTGGGTTGTCTCCGATGACAACACCGTCCCGGCTGACTACGCCTACGAGTTGAAGGTTCAGACACCCGATGGAACCATCTACAGCACGAAGAAAACACAAATGAAAGTCAGGGGGGGTGGAGGTGGTGATCCAACCGT
>CAJDVF010000097.1_pt2 | contig 8483 bp, 10 predicted proteins | sample 7391391 | NCBI WGS metagenome assembly CAJDVF01 (sample SAMEA7055697, study PRJEB34461) | soil metagenome | biome: terrestrial ecosystem; feature: Peninsula; material: soil | place: Antarctica | collected 2016 | reverse complement strand
CGAGTCTCGAACTCCATCTCCTGCATCTTGAGCCGCGCACTGGTCCTGTTGGTGGCGAGCGTGACCACGCTCGTAAGCGCGACGCCGAAGCAAGCTCCAATGACACCGTAAGCAGCCGCGTCCATGGGACCACACCCGATGGAGGTGGAGAGCCGTCCAATACCCAAGCCGAGTTACGGATATGAAGGGCGCATTAGGCTTGAGCCCGACGGATCAGCATCTCCCGCAATCTGACAGGTGGAGCGCAGAGCGGCCTGGCGCGCATGGCGACACTAAAACCTTCATTACTTCGCAGACTTGCGATGCGTCGCGCGTTTGGAAGGCGCCTTCCTGCCCGATGCCGATGACCGCTTAATAGCTGCGTCCGCCTCCTTCGGATCAATCGGTTCCGCGGCGCTGCCCTGCTCCTCCACAACATGCAACCGTCGCAGCACCACCGGCACCGCAAAACCATCCATCCCTCTGATCGACAGCTCGCCCGCATAACCAACACCGGCGGTCAGAGTCTGCTCCACGGGGACAGTCACCTGTACCACACGCTGCTCTCCGCTCGCGAGCGACAGTTTCGCGGGCTCGAATACGGGCTTGATGGTCACCCGCTTTCCGTCCGGATCATTGAACGCCGATGCCACGAACTCGCACTCGATAGTGCGCCCAAGATCGTTGGTGACGAGAAAAGACCCCGCCCCATTCGACCCACTCTCACCCTCCAACACGAGCGTGCCGGCCCCGGAGTCCATCTCGGGAATGGTCTCGGTGGCCACCGGTTGTCCGTTCAGCACTTCGGATAGCCCGCGCACGTAATCCAACGTGAGGTCCACCCATCCCTTGTAGAACTTTGCGTTCGCCTGAACGGCCCTCTTCATCATCTCCGACATGTCAATGGAGTCGGCCATGGCTCACCTCACCGCCGAGTCAACGGGCATGGCCACGCTACCACTGTCGTCCTTGGTCAGACGGACATTGTTGCACGGGCGCGGACAGTAGAAATGATCGTACCAGTGATGCACATGGTCGGCATAGTCATTGATCGCCACATCGCAACAGTTCGTCGCATTGCACTCGTCAACCGTGATATCCAGGCCTACGAAATGATCGCGACATCCTCGGATCAGCACTGGACCTGAAAGGCGCTGTCCAATCGAAATGCCTTCGGGTACCTTGATCGACACAATAATGGTGGCCTGCTCCTGCGGGTCGAGCATGAGTGCAGTAGGCGAAAAGGACAGCCACCCGGCCAGCCTGCCCAGCGCCGTTACGGCCACCACCTGGCGCGTCCAGCCGCCGTTCATGATGTGGAGGCGCACGGTCGCTTTCTGGCCAGCCGCCAGGCGCATCACACAGTCGCCAGCATGCTTGGGTTCCCAGCATGGAGTTGGAATCGCACAGCCACCCGCAGTGCGCTCACCGAGGCCATCCACGACAGTCGTCGCTAGTTGCGCCGGCATCATCAGCAGTCTGGCCAGGCTGTTGCCAAGGGCGAGTGTTGGAAGCTTCTCAGACGTTGTGCTCATGGTGCACCGTTCCTGACCAGAGTAGCCGTACGTTGCGGCACAACGACCGTGAAGCCGAGCGAAGCAGCCCCGAGCTCCCAAGCGCCAGCGTAGCTGCGGCCGGGCTGGACAGTGTCGGGCAGCGTGAGCGTACACTCAAGGTCGCGACTTGCACCAGGCGGCAGCACACCGCCCCCGGAGATCACGGTCACAAGGGCCTGGCCACCGTGCCCATCGCGCAGTTCCTCAAAGAACCGATCTATGCGTCGCTCACCGACTACCAACTCAGCCCGGAGTGACCGGCCAAGCGCCAGATCCTGCGCCCGGTCATCATCGAGATCCACCGCGGCGGTGCTCGGCAGTTCGATGTCGGTGTTGCCCCGGTTCGTGACCCGCACCGTAAACTTGTGTTGCGCGCCAGGCATGGCCTGCACCACACTCTCCGGCGGCGAAAGAGAGAGGCGTGTGACCGAGTCAATGCGTACGGATGCCGCCACCGGCGCATCCCCAATGGAGACTTCACCTGCGTACCACCCGGGGTGCGTCTCTGCGGGAAGCCGTAGATGCATCTCACTTGCCGCAGACGAAACCGCACGCCACACCGCACGGTGAATCGACGTTTCCTTGCCAATGGTAATCGCCACAGGTACCACGGTAGCACGCTCAGCCGGAACGGGTAACAGCGCCCGCAAACTTCGCGGCGCGCCGGCAAAGACTATTGTGTACGCCTCTCGCTCGGTGTTCATGTGTCACTCAACCGCATCACTGCGCCAACCGGTGATACTGCCGGGCCTGGCGGCAACGGCGCCTGCCCTCGCGAAGTGCCACAGCGCTCACACGGATTGGGCACGTACGGCTCCGTAATCACCTGCGCTTCACCGCACAGATTGAGCGCCGCGAGCTCGACGCCAAACACCGAGAACCCGAGGCGGAAGTTGGCCGGGACGTGAATGCGCAGTGACGGGATCTCCCGAATCCGCACGTTGACATCCGGGAGCGTCGTTATACCGACGGTGTAACTGCTCGGTATGCCAGCGAGCGTGACGGGCCCAACCGGCCCGATGTCGGTAATCCGCAGATCGGGCAACGTACTGACGTTGACGTCGACCGATGGCAGGTCGAGAACGCTGACATCGACGGGAGGGAGCTCATCGATGTCGACGCGTGGCATGCTCTTGACATGGACATTAGTCGCCATGTGAACACCCGCGTTGTCAGGGGACAGCTGAGACTTCCGCTAAACACGACCGCGTCTAGATGATACGACTTGAGTAAACATGGTCAATAGGAATTTCCGGGAATTTGCTGAAGCTTGAGAAATACCGTTTTCCACGCTTGCGCAGTTGGGCGGAACATCGCAGCGTATGTCCCTCGTGTCCGCACAACCACATTTCCATGGGGTGCATCATGACACCGGCACACTGGCACGCGGTAGTGACCGATTCGCCCGAGTCCGAACCGTACGCAATGCTCGGCGACCTCGTCGTGGCTGTTCGCACGCCACGCTCCCGCGACTTCGTTTCGGTTGAGGTTGCCACGACCTCGCGCCAGAGCACGCCCGTGCACCGCATTGGTAACGTGTTGTTACTACCCAAGCCCTTCCCCTGCATGGCCGACCAGTGGCACGGCGAAGTGCAGATCGGTGTGCCCGTGCACTTTGAGATTGAAGGTGCCGACTACCAGCTAACTCTGCAGCAGCTCTCCGAACATGCGTCGGGGCTGCCATGGATAACTTGCGAGCTTCTCCTGGAGCGCGAGTAGCATGGCCCGGAAACGCGCCGCTAAGGCAGACGCCGATGTGATCGTTGTTGGGGGAGGCCCTGCGGGTGCCGTGATGGCATGGGCGCTGGCGAAAGAGGGCGTGCGCGTGCTGGTGTTCGACCGCGCACACTTCCCCCGCGAGAAGGTGTGCGGTGATTTTGTCGAGCCGCGCGGCCTTCGCATCTTTCAAACGATGGGATGCCTCGGCGCGCTGGAAGCGTCCAGTCCGCTTGCCATCACCCATGTGAACCTGCTGCTCAACGGCAGGACGATGTATCGCGATCGCATTCCCTTCTATGCCGACGCGGCCGACCTTCCGCAGCACGGCTATATCATCCCACGGGACGTGCTCGACCAGCGCATCCTGGCGTCCGCCGTCGCCGCTGGCGCTGAGCTTCGCGAAGGCTGTCAGGTCACCGCAGTCGAGCGCACCGACGGCAACATGACTGTGCGTTATCGGCATGCGGAGGGCCAAGGCGCGTCCACTGCCGCTCTCGTGGTAGGCGCCGATGGTACGCACTCCGTGGTCGCCCGTTCCGCCGATCTGCTCAACGACGACCCGCGCTACATGGCCATCTCACAACGAGCGTATGTAGAGGGGATTGAAGTCGCTGATGGCGAGGCAGCGTTCGTATTCGACGCCGACCTCTTTCCGGGCTACGGATGGATGTTTCCGATGGCCAACGGACGCGCGAACGTTGGCGTGGGTATTCTTGCCGAAACACGCGATCGGCAAAAGATCAACGTCCCCCAGCTTCTGGCCACCTTCCTCACAAAGCTGCGCGCGCAACATCCCGGCTGTCGTTCCATGCAACTCGCATCGCACCCGATTGGCGGCATTGTGAAAACGTATGGCGGACACGGGCGTAACTTCTTCGACGGGGGCATCCTCATCGGTGATGCCGGCTGCTTTGTCGATCCAATGACTGGTGAAGGGATCACACCAGCCGCCGAGTCGGCGCTGCTCGGCGCACCCGTATTGCTCAGCGCGCTCGAGCGCGGCGATACGTCAGCGGCGGCGCTAGCCGATTATCAACGCCGCTTTCAGGCGTACTTCGATCCGGCCATGCGCTACCTCGACTTTGTGTCGTGCGTGATGCGCAATCCGCACTTTGGTCCGTACTGGCTGTCGGTAGTGTCGCACGGGTGCGAGATGGCCATGCGCGACCAGACGTTCGCGCGACTGAGCGGCGCGGCCTTTGGCGGACTCGATGTGCGGCCAGTGGATATCGTCGGCCGCATGTGGATGAAGTCGGCGGCGCTACTTCTCTCCGACTGGGAACGTACCACTCGTGGACTGCTCGCCGGACGCTTCACCACGTCATCGCTACTGGATGATGTCGGACGGTGGCACTCAGCCTGGTGGGGCTCGCTAGCCGAAGATCCCGGCTGGCATGCCCGGTGGATGGCAGATGTCGGCAAAAAGTGGATGACCCTTGCCACCACCACGCGACGCAAGGATCCGCGCGCCGATGGGATGGCGCATCTGCGACTGCGCGAAATGCAACCGCTGGCGTAGCCGGTACTCACACATTCAGGCCGACAGCCGTCGCGTGTTGCGTACGAGTGCAATCAATCCCTCTGGCAAGGGCGCCACACGCGTGGCCTCAGCAATCGCTTCCTCCGCAATGCGATCCAGATAGCGCTCAGCAATCGGCAGCGCCTCTTCCATCTTCACCAGCAACTGCTGCAATCCTTCCGGTGTCGGATTTCGGAAGAGCAGCGCCGTGTCAGGATCGCGAATCGCAATCGCCGCCGGCAGGGTAAGGATGCCATCGCGTAGATCTTCCTCACCGCCACCGCCGAGTGCTACCGCACCCTTCACATCGCCGACATCGTCACATCCGTGGTAGAGCATGCCGAGCAGATGCCCGTAATGCCGCAGCTTCTCATCGCCTGTACCAAGGCAGGCGGCGGCTTCAAACATGCTCCCAGTGTCTTCGCCGGCAATGATACGCCAGTCTTCCACCCCAAGTGGCTGACGACGAAGACGCCACTGAAGCGTTTCCGCGGACGCGAGTCGCCGGAACAGTTCGGCAATGCGCTGAATTGCGAACGGGTCAGCGTCCACGAGCTGGAAGGTGTCGGCCGTGATGTAGCCAGACGTCATGAGAGCGGGGAGCAAGCCGAAGCGGCAGTGCAGAGTGAGCACACCGCGACGGAAGCGTGACCGATCAAGAATGTCGTCGACAATGAGCGAGACGTTGTGCACCATCTCGATCGCGGCTGCACTCCGGATCACGCGTTCGGTGACCTCGTCACCCGACATGGCAACGTGACATGCGAACACCGTGACGGGGCGAAAGTACTTTGAACGTCCGAAGAACTGCCAGCCGAGCATCGCCTGCACTTCCCTGTCACCACGCCCCGCCCAGTCGTGCAGAAACTTGCGAAGCGTTTCGAGCTCCGCAGTGAACCCTTCTGCCATGATCAGTCCTTCAGTTACGTCCGGCTGGGGCGCAGCGCGGGTTGCCACATTACACCTGGATCAGGCCTTGGCGCGGCCAGCGCGCTTGCGACGTGTGGCGGCTTTGCGCGCACCCGTCGTTGTCGTGGTCTTGGTGGTCGTCGCTGTTTTACTACGCTTGGCGGCCGTCGCGCGTGGGGCGGCGGCGCGCTGCGCGGCGAGTCGGTCGAGCTCCGCCACGAAGTGAGTTGCGGTGTGCTTGGGAATCTCGGTGAGGGATCGCAGACTTGCGCGTCCCGCATCGAGCAACTCGAGCACTACGTCGCGCGACTTCGGGTCTTCGGTGGTGATCGACGAGAGGGCCTCGGTTGCCGACTGCACGAAGGTTGAGGTGTGCTCAATCCATTCAGACCAGAAGCTGATGCCGGCCTTGAGCGCGGCCAGCTGCACTTCAACAGCGTCGGTGAGCAGTTGGCGAAGATCATCCTCGCGGTTCGCATCGGTGTTGGGCATGGCCTCGCTCCAGAGAAGGCTGCGTCCATGAACTTTGGGTTGTGCAGTATGCTACTCGTACTTCTCTGGGGGAAGATCAGCACGCGGTCAGATATTCAGGTCGCGCTCGGTCTGGTCGGCGTCGAGGCGGCACCTGGCGGCTCGGCTGGGTAGCGGTCGACCTGGAGGGAGACCGGGCGCTCTGGCGCGGGGTAGCAGGATAGGCAGGAGACGGACAACCTCGTGCCTGCCACTGCGTTTCCGGTCGAGCTGATCAGTTTGCGCTCAGCGTCGACCGTCGATGCCAGCAGGAGTGGTTCTCGAGTAGATTTCGGGTATGGAACTGCTGTCCGATCTTACCTGCCCGGCGTGCGGATGCGTGGAACAGCTCACGATGCCCACCGATGCATGCGTGTTCTTCCACGAGTGCGTTGCCTGCCATGTAAGCCTGCGACCAAGCCCCGGCGATTGCTGCGTGTTCTGTTCCTTCGGATCGGTGCCCTGTCCACCGATTCAGGCAGGAAGCACCGACTGCTGTTTGGCGGCCGGCGCGCTCTGGGTTCTGCGCGGATCCTGATGAACGAAGTGAGAAGGGAAATTGAGTTTCCGTCGCACCCCCTTCTTGATACAGCCGACTCGACTCCTGATGCATCGGGCCGCATTGCGGTCGCTTACAGCTTCTTCGCGACACCGGAGCACGAACTGATCACCGGAAGCGACTTCGCCTCTCGTGCTGGGGCACGGCAGGCGATCTTCGTGTTCACCGAGGTGCGATCGCGCCGGGCGTGCGATTATCTCAAGCGGCGGGCGTTGGCTTCGGTACGCTCTCCGACAGGTCGAGCCCTTCGACAATGTCACCGCCCATGAGAACTGCCATACCTCGCGTCTGCGGGTGACTGGCCAGAACGATCTGCGCCAGAATCGTCAGGGGCACGGCCAGAAACATCCCCACCGCGCCCAGCACCCATCCCCAGAACACCAAAGCGGCGAAGACGACAAAGGTGGAGAGTCCAAGGCCCTGGCCCATAATCCGAGGCTCCACAATGTTGCCCATCACCAGGTTTATAGCCAGAAAGAACGCCCCAACCGCGATCGCTGAGAGCGGGCCGTACTGTATCATGGCGAGCAGAACGGGGGGAACCGCCGCGATGATGGAACCGATATTCGGGATGAAATTGAGCAGGAAAGCCAGCAGCCCCCACAGCACCGGATAGTCGATTCCCATCAGCGCGAGAAAGAGCCAGATGGGGATGCCCGTTCCCAGGCTGACGGCGGCCTTGAGTGCGAGATAGCGCTTCATCTTGCCGGCCATCGCATCCAGGTCAGTCAGAGAATCCCGTCCGAAGGCGTGGCGGAGCTTGGCCGGTAGCCCGGGCGCCTCGAAGAGCATGAACACATAGGACAGCAGGCTGAGCAGGATATTCGTGAGCAGCACGCCCAGACCGGCGACCAGGGTCCCAGTGGCACTGAAGATGGCCGTGCTATCCACAAGATCTTCGATGTTGGGGATGGGAACGCTGAATCGGCTGCTGTCAAACCATTCCCTACCCTGGGACAGCTGCTCTGTCAGCCGCTGTTCATAGGCCGGCAGATTGTCGGTGAAGCTCCTTACAGATTGGCTCACGATCAATCCCAGCCCGCCGAGCAACGCCACCGCGACAAGCAGCACCAGGGTCACAGCGACAACGAGCGGCACCCGGCGGGCCGTCAGCCACTCCACCGCCGGGAAGCTGATGACGGCAAGAAAAGCGGCAAACAAAAACGGCACCAGGATTGACCCGGCCTCCCGCAGCCCGGCGATCACCACGACAATGGCTGCCAGGTTAATCCAGAGGTAGTTACGACCAGTGACTTCCACGTTGCCTCCCCTTCGCCGCTCTGACACCGAAACACTCACGCGTGAAAACGTCGCGATACACCACGTGCGCCCCAAGCGAGTAGAACCGTCCCGCTAGCGTCACGAAAGGAGCGATCAGTCACGTACGACCGAGTGAATTCCAGAAAATGTAAGCGAGAACCGCGATGCTGGGTAACTGTGCGTGAAGAAGCTGCCCGTAAGGCGATTCGATACCCTTTTCAAGGAAGCCCGAAACAACCAAGGCTGGCAGTAAATCCTTCAGCCGCACAGCGATGCTGCCAAATCCCGTTCGCGAAAAGAACCGGCGTTCGGCCCGCCAGTTCAGACAGGAAGCACCGACTGCTGTTCGGCGGCCAACGCGCCTTGGCAAGTTGACGTCAGGCTGGCGTTTGACGGGCGACGACGCCTTCCGAATGGAGAGCGCCGACGCCCGTTAGTAGCGCCAGCCGACGGTATCGGCCCCCGCTGGCGC
>CAJDVF010000094.1_pt1 | contig 8987 bp, 7 predicted proteins | sample 7391391 | NCBI WGS metagenome assembly CAJDVF01 (sample SAMEA7055697, study PRJEB34461) | soil metagenome | biome: terrestrial ecosystem; feature: Peninsula; material: soil | place: Antarctica | collected 2016 | reverse complement strand
GGCCGAGCCCGAACTTCCGGGCGAAGCTCTCGTTTACCACGGCCACGTTCGGCGCGCCCTTACGGTCGGCATCAGTGAAGGCACGCCCTGCCAGTAGCGGCACGCTCATGACGCGGAAGAAGTCCGGGCCGATGGCATCCAGCCGTGTGTTCGCCTCAGTGTCCGGTCCTCGATCGAAGCCCTCGACCATGACGTTGCTGCCGTTGGAGGAGCCGCTTAGTAACGCCATCGATGAAGCGGACACTGCGGTGACGCCGGGGATGGCGGCCAGGCGCGTCTCCACCTCGTCGTACAGCTCCTGCGTGCGTGCGAGGTCGTAGCCGTTGAAAGCCGGTGCGACGCCGAATGTCACCACACGATCGATGTCCATGCCGAGGTCCACACGCGCCACGTTGCGCAGGCTGTTGATGAACAGACCGGCGCCGATGAGAAGTGTCATGGAGAGGGCAATCTGCGTAGTCACCAGCGAGGTGCGGAAGCGCGCAGCGGACCTTGCGCCCGCGGCTTGACCGGTGCTAGCGCGAATCCCTGTCACCAGGTCGCGCCGCGTACCGTGAAGCGCCGGAAAGAGGCCGAACAGCAGGCCGGTGCCGAGTGCGACAATAGCCGTGAAAACGAGCGCCGTTGGCCGCAACTGAAGCGATAGATCGGCGCCGTATCCGAGATCCGCTGGCGGCAGCATCGCCCGTAGTCCTCTCACCGTGCCCAGTGCGACAAGCAGACTCGCCGCGCCTCCGAGTAGGGCGAGCAGCATGGACTCGCCGAGGAGTTGCGCCAGCATCCGACCCCGGCTGGCGCCAAGCGCCAGCCGCACGGCCATCTCGCCGGATCGCGTGGCACCGCGGGCGAGAAGCAGGTTGGCCACGTTGGCGCTGGCGATCAGTGTCACCAGCGCGGTGATAGCCAGGAGGATGGTCAGCGGCCGGCGAGTCTCGCCGTGCAGAACGCTCTGCCCGCGTCGGCCGTTCTCGACCGTGACCGAGCGCTCCCGGAAACGAGCCATTGTCGCCTCGCTCATTCCCTGTTGTAACGGCGCCTCTATATCGGTGATGATAGGCCGGTAGGCGGCGTTGATAGCCTCCCGCGCCTGAGCGATCGTACCGTGAGGGGCAAGTCGGCCGAACAGGTAGAGCCAGTAGTGGCGACGGTTGTCGACTTCCGGCTTGATCGGATCTATTGAAACGGCCATGGACAGCGGCGTGTACACGACCGGCTTCACACCGAGGGCGGTACCGTCGAAGCCTTGAGGAGCCACGCCAACAATCGTGAGTATTTGTCCGTTCACCATGACCGAACGGCCGATCGCTCCCGGGTCAGCTCCGAGCTCCTGCTCCCAGTAGCGATAGCTCAACACTGCCACCGGATGCGCGCCGAGCGCGCGGTCGTCGGCGGGGCCAAGCAGTCGCCCCAGCGCCGGTCGCAAGCCGAGCACGGGGAAGTAAGAACCTGATACAATGACCCCCTGCGTGAACTCCGATCGGTCGCCGAAAACGATGCTCACCGGTACCAACCGGAAGGCGGCGACGCCGCCGAGTGAGTTGCTGTTCGGTGCGATGCTTGCCGCGAGGTCGCGGAACATGGGATAGCTGAACAGGTCGGCCGCCGGGCCGGCAATGCTGCTGTTGTCTCGTCCCGGTTTGGGGCCGGGCGCGGACAGGTTGACCAGCTGGTCGGGCTGGGCCACCGGTAGTGGCCGCATTAAAAGCTCGTCGAACAGCGAGAAGGTAGCGACGTTGGCGCCGATGCCGAGGGCCAGGCAGGCAATAATGGTGAGGGCGAGGCCAGGCGACCGGCGGATGCCGCGCAATGTCACGCGCAGATCCTGACGTACGGCATCCATCCATTGGCGAGAACGCATCCGGCTCTCCACCGTCGCAGCAGAGTGGTGAAGACTCTCGCGCGTTTCATCTGGAGGCCCGAAGCGGCGCACCGCTTCCGCTCGCGCCTCCTCTGGCGCTATACCATCAGCCTCCAGCTGCTCTGCCCGGAGCTGCAGGTGGAGCTGGATCTCGTCGTCGGCGTCGGAGCGGGCCTGGTCATCGCGGTGCACGGCGAGGCGAAAGCGGCGTAGGACACCTGGCCGAATCTCACGGCGGTCCTGCTCGTCGCGGCCGTGGGACGGGTTCATACTGCTGCGGGCGCGGGGGCGCCGGTGAGGATCCCTGTGACCGTTTCCGCGTACCGCACCCACTGAGCCGTCTCGGCCGCCAGATGAGCGCGGCCGGCCGGGGTGAGGCGATAGTACTTGGCGCGCTGATTCTTGGGCGTCGTGCCCCACTCAGCGGCGGCCTGTCCGCGCGCTTCCAGACGGTGAAGGGCCTGGTACAGGGCTGAGTCCTGCACACCGATCGCGCCGGCGGAGCGCGACTCGAGCCAGGTGGTGATCTCGAAGCCGTGCATCGGGCCCCAGCAGAGGGCGCGGAGCACGAGTATGTCGAGTGTTCCCTTCACCAGCGGCAGCGCGTTCGGCATTAGTATCTCAGTAAGTGTGTACAGACTCTGGGTACTATTGCGCAATGTCAGTTGTGGATCAAGGGCTAGAGGGAGCGCCGATCGTCAGCTCTTCGTGAGCTGGCGACGATGGCGACTACTGCGCCGCCTGAGGGCCGGATGGCTGATCCCAATCCGGGACCAGCGTCCCGGGCTCGCCTACGAGCGGCTCGGTGACCGATAGAGGTGGGTTGCCGCGACGGTGGTTTGTCCGGCATGAAACTTCACGAGTGCACTGCCCTTAGTGATATGGGGGGGCCGGTCGTAGCCAGGCGCCAGCGGCACGACTTCCCGGATGGAACGGTTGCATTCCTTTCAGCCAGCCTGCCATGTACTCCACCTGCCTCTTCTGCAACCAGTCACTCGGCTCCAACACGGTTCTCGAGTCGTTCCCGGTCGGCGGTCGCCTGGCGTTCGATGCGTCCAAGGGGCGGCTGTGGGTCGTCTGCAGGAAGTGCGAGCGCTGGAACCTCACTCCGCTCGATGAGCGCTGGGAAGCAGTGGAGGAGGCCGAGCAACTGTACTGCGACAGCAGAAAGCGGGTTGCCACTCCGGAGATCGGGTTAGCCCGCCTGGGCGATGGCACCGACATCATCCGCATCGGGGCGCCGCTGCGGCCCGAGTTCGCATCCTGGCGTTACGGTGATCAGTTCGGGCGACGGCGCACTCGTCAGATGCTATTTGCGGGAGCCGGACTTGCCGGCGTCGGTGCGCTCATTATCGGCGGCGCTACTCTGGGCGTCGCCTTCGCCGGAATGGGCTGGATGGCTACGCAGATGGGTCATCAGGTGATCCAGGGCAGCGACGAGAAGATCGTCGCGCGCATACGCACCGCGTCGGGTGAGATTCTTCCGGTACGCCGCCGACACCTTGCTGAAAGTACGCTTGAGCATGCCAGCGATGGTGCGCTGGCGATCGACCTCAGGTACAAGAACGGGCGGTCGCGCTTCGAGGGTCCGGAAGCGTTGCGCATCGCATCGCTGGTAATCCCAACGGTGAATCGGTTCGGTGGCTCACGAAGGACGGTCGAGGCGGCGGTGGGCGAGATAGAGCAGGTGGGCGGGCCCCAGCAATACGTGGAGCGCCTCGCCCGGCGCGGCGCCGACGTGACTGCGGTACGAGGTAAGCCGCACCGATTCGGTCGCCGCGGGCGAGTTGGCCGCACAGGTCTCTACGGTCTGGCAACGGTGGATCGTCTTGCTCTGGAGATGTCGCTGCATGAGGACGCTGAGCGCCGGGCCATTACCGGTGATCTGGAAGAACTCACGCATGCCTGGCATGACGCTGAGGAGATTGCGGCAATTGCTGACGACATGTTCCTCCCGACCGGGGTGCGGAGCGCGTTCGAGCGGTTGAGCCGCCCGTAGCGTTACCCAACACGGCCCCGGCGTGCGCCGGCGGCTTCATTCCTGCGACCTTCAATGATTTGTGAAGAGATACGCTGCATGTGCCGCCCCGGTGCATCAGGCAGCGCAATCATCGACTGGTGAAGGAGAGGCCATGAAGATCGGTATCATCGGCGCTGGCCATATTGGCGGCACGCTCACTCGCAGGCTGTCGTCTCTCGGTCACGATGTCTCAGTGGGCAACTCCAGGGGTCCCGAGACGTTGACCGGACTCGCTACGGAAACCGGTGCCCATGCTGTCTCGGTGCTGGATGCAGCGCGAGGCAAAGATATAGTCATCGTGACCATTCCCGAGAATCAGATCCCCCACCTTCCGGACGACCTATTCGATGGCGTCGCCGATGATGTGGTAGTGGTGGATACAGGCAATTACTACCCGCAGCGTGACGGCCTCATCGCTCCTATCGTCGCTGGCACTACGGAGAGTCGCTGGGTTTCGCAGCAGTTAGGTCGGCCGGTGGTCAAGGTATTCAACAACATCTATGCGAAGCATCTGCTCGAGCTAGGCAGACCGGCGGGCGCAGCGGGTCGCATCGCGTTGCCGGTGGCCGGTGATGACAGTCGCGCCAAGGAGATCGTACTCCAGCTGGTGGACCAACTGGGATTCGACGGTGTGGATGCCGGTGGACTGGATGAATCCTGGCGACAGCAGCCCGGTACTCCAGTGTACGGCACCGATCTCGATGCCGACGGCCTACGCCGAGCGCTTGCCGAGGCCAGCCCTGAACGACCGCTCGAATTCCGACCCTGACACGTCCCGCGCAGTGTTCCCGGAAATCATTCCACCGTTCAGAGTTTGCGCCCACGCGCTTCAAGGCGAATCCGGCGGAACGCCTTTTCAACGGACGCCGTGCCTGTGAGGAGATCAAGCAGCTGGCGGTTGCACCCGTGATAGCCATTAGTCGGCGCTGGCCAGACGCCCTGCCGAGCTCGAATGCTCGCCCATGGCAGCCGTACTCCCGAATATCAGACGAACTAGCCCATAGAGCCGGACTCGCCGATAGCAGCCGGACTCGCGGTTAGCCGCTCAGGATGATGCATTCGTACGTCCGGGCGCCGCGGAATCTCGTGGCATGTCGCTGTTCCGCTCGTCAAGTAGCGCGGCGAACCGTCGCAGCGCCGCTCCGTAATTCTCACCGGCGACGTAAAGCAGGTCGTTGTGGCCGGCGCCCTCCACCCAGTATGCCTGCTTCGGTTCCGGCGCTAGCGCGAACAGCTTCATACCATGGGCGAGAGAGATTACCCGGTCATCCGTGCCGTGGATTACCAGGACCGGAGCACTAACGCCAGGGATACGACGAGAGTTCGGGAATCGATCAAAGGGGAGCAGTGGCACCCTCGTCAGCACCCGGTAAGCGCTGGTGAAGGCGCTCTCGAGGACCACACCGCCGACCGGTTGGCGGGTGGCGAGTTCGAGAGTGGGCCCTGAGCCGACGGAGCGCCCGTAAACGATTAATCGCTCGGGGCGAATGCGCAGCGAATCGACCGCGAACCGGTACACGGCTTCGGCGTCTTCAACCGCTGTCCGCACCGTTGCCTTCCCGCCAGTGCTCTGGCCGTAGCCCCGATAGTCATAGGCGATTACGCCGAAACCCAGGTCGTGCAGCAACTGAAACACCGGAGTCAGGTGACCGATATCCTCGGCGTTGCCGTGACTGTAGAGAATCGTATACCGCGCCTCCGCGTTCGGGAGGTAGAGGACTGCCAACGACTGCTCTGGACTGACTTCGACGTGGTGGATCGGGAGATCTCGCGCTGTGTACGACGACGGCGGCGGTTGGAAGAGCACCCTCTCCGCCATCAGGTAAGCTCCGAGCGCCACCACCACGTAGGTGACGAGTAGGACTGTAATCACGTGGGCGGCTCCATCCTGACGGCTTCGACTTCGCATCTGGTCTTAACGCAGGGTCTTCGCGTGCTCATCGAGCTCGTGGCGAATGTCGTCCGCGAAGAGGCAGAGTCCGCCTAAGCGCTTGGTAAATACCGCCCCGGCGTCGCCACTCTGGGTTCGGGCGTTGGCCGCAGCCCTGAAGCCAGAGCTGATCAAATCCGCGGTATGGACCGCAAGAGTATCATCGACGCCTTCACGTGCCTTCATCGCTACTCTCTTCCATGCTGAAACCGTTGATTGGGAGACGCTGGTGGATCTCTGCGCGATGTCGAGTGGCCAGAAGGCCGCATATCTCGCTGCCAGCACCGGCCGCACTTACCGGACCACCGTTGGATGGTTGGGGTATAGCGAGAACAAACGTGGAGGGACCGCTGGCCGAATCTGAGTAAGCCCCCTGACCCGTACTGCCTGAAAAACAAAAGGCTTAAGATGATCCGTTCCTTCCCCGTTCTACTGCTCATCGCGACAGCTTTAACATCAGTCCGACCGACAGCAGCCTCGCCGGTCGCCGTAAGGCTGCACGCACAGCAGTCGTGCGCCGACGTCCGGCTCGTCACCAACCCTGAGCGTCCGCGTCAGGGGGCGTTGTTCCGTGTGGTTGTCGAAGGGGTGCCCTCGGGTGCCGAGCTGCGCGGCATGGTAGCTGGAGAGCCGTTGCATTTCGAGCGGTCGGCGGCGGGCGGTGAGGCGTTTGCTGCCGCTCCCATAGATGCCAGCTCTCCGTTGGGCATCGTAGTCACTTGCGCGGTCGCCGGCCGCCTGGACTCGCTCGCTGCGGCGATGCCACTGGCGGTCGCCGACTACCCCCTGGAACGGCTGAGCGTCGCTCCGCGTTTCTCGGCGCCGGCCGACTCCGCGCTGGCTGCCCGGACGCGACGCGAATCGGCGCTGGCGGCCGAGGTGTCGCGCCTTTCCCACGAAACTCCTCGCCTCTGGACGGATCCATTCCGTCGACCGCGGGAGGCCAGGGTTACGAGTGTCTTCGGCAGTGGTCGCGAGTTCAACGGAGCCGTCACCTCACGCCACATGGGCACTGACTACGCAGGTGCAGTCGGGGCTCCCGTACACGCCGCCAACCGGGGCGTCGTACGTCTGGTCGATTCGTTCTTCCTCGGCGGAAACGTCGTCTACATCGATCACGGCGCCGGCATGGTCACGGCTTACCTGCATCTGAGCGCACAGAACGTGGCGGTGGGGGACACTGTGCAGCGAGGCGACGTGATCGGGAAGGTAGGTGCGACCGGTAGGGTGACGGGGCCTCACCTACACTGGATCACACGGTACGGCGGCGTGACCGTTGACCCTGCATCGCTACTGAGAATGACGGCGAATAGTCAGCCGTGACGAACTCGTTTCGCGCCTAGCTCGGATGGTCAGATTTCCTGGCGGATGCAGAACACTGAGACAACGCGCCGTGTCTGCAGTCACGGCACGCACGGATGTATCCGTCCGTGCCGTGGTTGCACATCTCCGCTCGCCCGACCGTCACCGCTTTCCACCATCCGATTTGCGTTGCCCTTGGGAGGGCGGCTACATCGGATCTCATCGGCGGTACGGGTCTATGGCCTGCGAGAGCGACTGTTCAGGCTGATCTAGAGAACTTTCGAGCGCTTCCGCCAGATCAGCATGCCCACCAGGCCGATGCCCATGAGAACGAAGGTGCTCGGCTCGGGAACGGTCGACATGGACACACCGGCGAACTGATCCGCCAGCGCCCGCTGTCCATCGGTCATTTTGAAACCGTAGGTGGATGTGCCGGGTCCGAACATATCGCCATCTCCCCACAGAACGGCGGTATATCCCCCTTCGATATTGAACGCCACTCCGTAGACGTCGAGCAGAGAGCCGATGTTCGTCCAGTCAGCGCAGACGATCGGTGATCCGGCGGGATAGTACAGGTTGCTGTAAGACATGCTCAGATCCGGATTCCCGGACGGAGCGTCGTACCAGCTTTCGCTGGCAGGAACCAGCGGGTCGAAAGCCTCTCCGCGTTCGCCAGTCGGGTTGATACCGACGAGCCCTGTGATGGCTGCACCGAAGATGTTGTTCTCGGCGTTGGTAAACGTCCCTGAGATGCCGGTGATTTTGTACGCCCCTTCGGGATCGTACCGACAGGGATTGTGCCCGACTGTTCCGCATGCAGCATCGGGATCCACTGCCGAGACATTCAGCACCGTGGTAAGGATACCGCTGCCACTGAATCCATTCCCAGCGAACGAGAACCGGATCGCCTGTGCTTGAGCGGGCTGCGCTCCGAACGCCATGGCGGCGATAACTGCACCAGCCATGGAAAGACTTCGAACCGACTTCATGTCGTGCTCCGAGTTGAGGTTCACAACTCACTACCGTGTAATGTTCGGGCTCGCATAAGTCGCGCCGAATGTTTACTGCGTTCCTATACCGATTACCGGACTATGGGTCCGGTTCACGACGTCAGAAGGCTCTGCTAAGGCACCGCTGCGCAGTGGAGCGGTGGCGCGACAGGCAACGCAGTTGCGGTGTGCAGATCCGCACATTTCGCGATTTCTTGACAACTGTGCGTTTGGTGGAAGACTTTGGGCGGAAATACGTCCGGTCAATCCTCCGAGCACCTCGCTCTTATACGCTTCCGTCCGACTCGGGCGGGGGATGCGCAGACCCACCTTCTGGTCGATTATACAGGATGCACATTCTCGTCGTCGAAGACGACCTCGCTCTGGCCAAACTGCTGGTCACCGGATTTGCCGAACAGGGTCATCGAGTGGCCCTGGCGGACAACTATGAGGACGGATTGCTCCGAGCAGTCCTCGGTAGCTTCGACGTGCTAGTGTTGGACGTCATGCTTCCGGGCGGGAGCGGCTTCGAGCTCTGCCGGGAATTGCGTCGGCGTGGTGTCGGAACGCCCATACTCATGCTCACATCACGCGACACCGTCGACGACCGGGTGACCGGACTGGATGTGGGTGCCGACGACTACCTGACCAAGCCGTTCGCCTTCCGCGAACTTGTGGCCCGTGTGCGCGCACTTGCTCGACGCCAGCCGACACCCGTTCCAGAGATCATCCAGGTTGCCGATCTCGAGGTTGACCTATCCTCGCATCGAGTCGCCCGTGCCGGTGTGCAGGTCGAGTTAACGGCCAAGGAGTTCGCACTGCTCGAATTCTTCGTGCGTCACCGCGACGTGGTAGTCGACCGGGCGGCCATCACGGCGCACGTCTGGG
>CAJDVF010000093.1_pt1 | contig 9226 bp, 9 predicted proteins | sample 7391391 | NCBI WGS metagenome assembly CAJDVF01 (sample SAMEA7055697, study PRJEB34461) | soil metagenome | biome: terrestrial ecosystem; feature: Peninsula; material: soil | place: Antarctica | collected 2016 | reverse complement strand
AAAAGTCCTGCGCTGTCATTTTCGTTGCGCAACGTTCTCCGGCGCGAGTACTCAGGTGTGTTCGCCGTGATTGCCATCCTGGCCGGACTCGAGCTTGCCAGTGACGTCTTCGCAACCGGACGCGTTGTCCACGACCCACTCTGGGTGGCGATATTGCTTGGCGGGGCGCTCATGTATGTCACCCTACGGTCGCTAAAGCGTTCGACGTCTGTTCTGAATGTGGACGGCCGGTGAGACTGCGAGAGATGCTCGTTTTCGGTACCCCCTGGTAATTCCGCCAGTCCCGCAGTCACAAGACTGGCCATGCGCCTTAAGGGCAATTGCGAGCGGCCTCAGCCACCAGCACCGTCGCGCCTTACCGGCAGGGACTTGGCCTTCTCGTAGAGGGCGGCGCTCAGCATTGCGATAGCGATGCCCACGCCCTCCTGCCCAATACATCCGGTCGCCCCCGGAAGACCTCTTTGGCTGGACAGGTACTCTCAGCGGATAAACCGTTGCTCCAGGCCGTCCGCTTCGTTAAGCAGCGTGGCGGCCGCCGCGGCGTAAGCGGCCTGTGTGGCCGCGACGCTCAACCGCTGCATTATGGCATCGACGCGTTCCACGTCAGCAATGCCACCACGCGCGGCAACCTGCGGTCTCAACCGACTCCACGTCGTGCGCATGGCCGAGGTATCCTGGCGCAGTTTTCCACGGTTACCGGCCGATGACCAGATCTCGAGCGCGCGCCCGTAGTAGTCGAGCATCCTCACGTCGGTCGGTACCGGCAGACGATAGGCAGTCGCGGCCTGAGCACCAATCAGGGTGATGTAATTGGAAACGCAGATCGCCGCCGTCCGCCCCGGTTTAGTCACTGACCATGGCCATGTCATAGACATCTTCGCCATGGAAGTCGCGCGCGCAGCGATCGCTAGCACGAACCGTGTGGCACGGCAATGATCTGTTGCCATCACCGGTAGCTTGCCGGAATTACGTCGGGACGTCTGTGAACCTGGGGTGAACTCGCGAATCCTATCTTGTTGTACGGGCCGCGGGGGCACGTCGAAACTCGGCGCGCAACATGCCACGCCCTACGTACAACATGTACCAGCCCAACGAGCCTTCCCACCACTCACGCAACACCTTACCCGGCAGGCGCGTCAAACGCGCCGCCGCCGCTGTCGTGGTCTTCATGGCCGTGGCTGTGGGACTCCTCTGGTGGAGCGGCAACAGGGATGACGAGTCCGGCATTCGGCCCGAGATTCCGAGTGACCCCGTGTTGCAGGCCGCCGGCGTGCGGTTCTATCGACCGCCCGCGTCGGCCGGCGCACAGATGCCCGCTAAACCGCCACGCGCAGTCATCTTCTTCTTTGGCAATGACGTCGGATTCTGGCGGCCGCACCGGCGCCTGGCCGCCGACCTGGCACGCGACGGCTATGCCGTTGCTGGCTTCGACATCAGGCCCATACTGGCGCAACTGCCCGACGACGATGGCCTACGCGACCGAGCATTCACAGCGCAAATGCTCCCGATTATTCGTCTGGCGCACGCCGAGCTAGGTGGATCGTCCGCGGACGCGGGACTGGCGAGCACACGTACTGACGACGCACAGACCCCACTCGTGCTCATTGGCCACTCGCTCGGCGCCGAGCTGGCACTCTGGGTCGCCGCTCACGGCGCACCCCTGGGCATAGCGGGTGTGGTTGTCCTGTCACCTGGGCTGCGCAGCCATCTTCGAATCTCCGCCTCCGATCTCCTCATGACCGACGAGCCCACTGGGCCCGGAAGTTTCTCGGTGCCAGCCGAAGTTGACACAGCCGTGAGCATGTTGCCTGACCTGCGCATCGCTATCGTCCGTGCCAGTCACGACAAACTGCGTTACGCCGACTCCGCGCTGCTCGCCGCTGGTGGCGCCCAGGCTCGGCGTTTCCTAGTACCGCTCGCTGGCCACTCGCTCACCAGTCTGGTGCTCGCGCGGTTTGTGGTTCGCGACGCCGTCGCGTGGGTGCTGGGCGAGCACAGGCCGACCAGCGACGCCCCGGTCATCCGACGGGCCACCGACAGTGCAACGTCGGCCATCGGACGCATCGCCGACGGGTGCCGAGCTGCATGACATATCCCGACATACGTGGAAGTGGCACTCAAGTGCCGGCGACACATATGGGAGCAACTTTGAGCGTCACCTAAACTGTCCCCGACCCTGACCAGTACGTCGTCCATCGTCGCCAGCTCGCGCCACGCACGACTTAAGAGGAGATATGACGCCCGACTCGGCCCCGATTACGCACGACCGTAGCACTCCGGCGCCCTGGCATGGAGCTCAGGACCGCGGCCCAGTGTCCGTTCCCAAGGCGGCACTTGTCGCAACCGGAGTCATGATCATTGCGGCCCTGGTGAGCGAACCACGTCTCGTCGACGGCGAGACCGGCACCGCCCTCGGCCAGGTCTCGCTGCATCTCCCGGCTTCCTATATCGCGTTCGCGCCCTGGAGCGGCCTCCTCGATACGCTCAACCTCCTGTCCGTGCGCCAGCATGAGGCCCTGGGCGTCTCCGTGCTCGTGATAATCGTTCTGTGGCGGTGGTACGTGTCCAGGCGCCGGATACTGACGCCGGCAGCGCATGGCCGGATGAAGTGCACGATTGCCCACGCTCTCGGATCAGTGGCCGCAGTTAGCGCCTTCGTCGTCGTCTACGCTACCGGAGCGCTTCTGCCGCGGCCGATGGCGCGTCTCACGACGGCTGATCCGGCCGACGTGGTCGTGGACTTCCACAGTCACACCAGCAGATCGCACGACGGCCGGCGCAGCTTCACGGTTGAGGCTAACCGCGGGTGGCACAGCGCAGCGGGCTTCCACGCCGCCTATGTCACCGACCACGATAAGGTAAACTCAGCAACAGTGGCATTCGCGGGCGACCGCCACGGCACTGGCGATCGAACCATCCTACTGCCTGGGGTGGAGGTTATATACGGCGGCGAGCACGTGGTGGCACTGGGTTCGGACGCTCTGGCCGGCCTGTCGACTGCCGACTCGACACCGTCCAACGCGCCTCAGTCCGCCACGGGAGTTGCGTGGCCAGTCGTGGTGCACACCATACCCGAGCGGCTCGTTGACATCATGCCTCGCGATGCTTCAGGGCGCTTCGGCGCATCGGCGATCGAGTTGTCAGACGGCGCTCCGCGCGGCATCGGACAGGCACTGCGGGACCGTGAGCGCGTGCTGCGCCTGGCCGACAGCCTGGACCTGGCCGTGGTCGCCGGCTCCAACAATCACGGCTGGGGACGCACGGCCGTAGCGTGGAGCGTGCTGAGCCTCCCCGGCTGGCGTGCTCTGGAGCCAGCCGCGCTGGACGCGGCTATCCAGCGCGCCATCCGCGACGGGCGCCGCCACGCCGTTCGCGTTGTGATGCGGCATCCCGTGCCCGGCTCTGGCAGCGTGCTCGGCCTCGCCCTAGTGGCACCGGCGGTCGCATGGACGACGCTGGCCACCCAGTCGCCGGTGGAGCGTGCGGTCACCTTCGGATGGATCTGGGGGGCCGCCGCCCTTGGTGCGCTACGAGCTCGCCGCCGCCGCCCTGCCTCGGCGCCCGTCAGGCGCGTTCGTCGGACGAATCGAGAGGTGCAGCCGGCGGCCTGAGGCCCGCGCCGGCAAATGCGGGCGGCGACAGCGGCAGTATTACTTCAAACCGTGACCCGTCGGGCCCGCTCGCCGCGAGAAGTACCGTTCCGCCGTGCGCCTCAGCGATCCATCGAGCGATAGACAACCCGAGCCCCGCCCCGCCTGGACGGCCCTCTTCCTCCACTCTGCCCGCGGCATGCAGGGCAGAACTCTGGCGGGTGCGCGATCGGTCAGCACGGTAGAAGCGCTCGAAAAGGTGAGGCCAGGCATTGGATGCGATGCCATCGCCAGTGTCCTCAACACTAATGACGTACGCCGACGCGCCGTCGGCAGCGGCGGCCCGAGTGCCCAGGGTCAGGCGCACGCTCCCTCCGCTGGGGGTGTACTTGATTGCGTTGTCGAGCAGGTTCATGAGCAGGCGGTGCAGCAGGTACGGGTCGCCAACGAACGGCGCCTCGTCGGCCAGCGGCGCGTCCAGCCGCACCCCACGCGCAGCAGCAATGGACGTCGCCGCCCTCGCGCTCGCTGTCACAACCTCCTCCAGATAGAGCGGCTCCGCGCGCACCGGCAGTTGACCAGCATCGGCACGGGCGAGCAGGAACAGATCCTCGACGATGCGCCCGAGCCGTAGGCCCTCGTCCCGTACCACGTCGAGTGCCTCCAGCAGCTCCGCCGGGTCGCGGTCAGGACGCGCGAGGGCCACATCAGCCACGGTTGTCAGGGCGGTCACGGGCGTGCGCAGTTCGTGGGACGCGTCGGCCATGAACTGTCGCTGCTGCTCGGCCGAGCGCTCCTGCTGCCAGAAGGCGTTCTCGACCCGCGCCAGCAGGCCGTTGAACGCAGTCGCCAGCTCTCCAAGTTCGTCGTCCGGAGTGAGCACCGGGAGCCGCTCGTGGAGGGTGCCGCTACCACCAATGCGCGCAGCGCTACGTCCCATCGCCGCCGCTGGAGCGAGGCTGGCCCGCGTGAACCAGTACCCGCTAATGGCGGCCAGTATAAGGGCGAGCGGTACCGTGAAAGTGAGCACTTCGATGAACGCCTCCGCTGCTTCCTCCTCCGCCCCTAAGGAACGCAGCCCGACGACCGTGAACGGTGCGCCAAACATCTCCACTCGCCTGGCCAGCGCGCGCACCGGCACCTCGTCGTCCGATCCGCCCTCGAGCGTAGCGGTATAAGCGCCCTCCAGCCGAGCGCCCGCCACCAGATCCCAGAGGAGCCCGCGCCCAGGGGCTGTCAGCGCATCCATGGTAAGCGCGGGAGCGAGGGGCGCCGTATCCGACACGGCCAGAAGTCTTCCGGCCGCATCGAAGACGAACACCCGCCGCTCCTGGTAGCGAAACCCGAGTGCGGCATCGGCCGCTGCCTCGCCAGTATCGCCAGGCTGGTCACCGCGCTCGGCCCGCTCACGCGTCCAGGCGTCCTCGAACGCGCGCGTGAGTTCGGTGAGCGCCTGGTCGGCCCGACTGCGCGCGGTGTAGGTGAGGAAAATCCACGTTCCGCCCAGGAACAGGCTGAGCAGCACGGCCATGGCAAAGGTCTGCCACATGGCCAGGCGGACGCGGATTGAGCGAGTCAGCACGGTCCAGTCCCATGACCCCTCGTTACCGGGCGCGACGCACTGCGCATCACGCCCGCGGCCTCGACATCATCACGTCACCGCACCGGGCGGCAGTTCCAGAACGTACCCGGCTCCGCGGCGGGTCTGGATGAGAGGAGGCGAGCCGGGCCGGTCGACCTTCTTGCGAACCCGGTTGATGTACGACTCGATGAGGTTGGAGCACGGATCGTAATGGTCGTCCCATACGTGATCCGATATCTCGGCTCGTCCCACCACCCGACCAGCGTTCCGCGCCAGGAACTCGAGTAGCGCATACTCCTTGGTGGTGAGGCCGAGCGCCTGCCCGGCACGAGTGGCCCGTTGCCCGTGGGTATCCAGCTCGAGGTCGGCCACCCGCAGCACGGCGGGGGTGAGCGCGGCAGGCCGGCGCAGCAGAGCGCGCAGGCGAGCCAACAGTTCGCCGAATTCGAACGGCTTGGTCAGGTAGTCGTCGGCGCCCGTATCAAGACCCTCGATCCGGTCGGAGACAGCGTCGCGAGCGGTGAGCATGAGAACGGGAACCGTGAAGCCTCGCCGGCGCAGCTCCCGGCAGACCGAGAACCCATCACGGATGGGGAGCATCACGTCCAGAACTATCGCGTCGTACGGGTTTATCGCGGCCTGATAGACGGCGGCGTCGCCGTCAGTGGCGACATCCACTGCATACGCCTGCTCGCGAAGCCCCTTGGAAAGGCTGGCAGCGATCACGGGGTCGTCTTCGACGAGCAGGAGGCGCATGGGGACCGAACCAGGGATGATGATACAGGACAATGCCACCACAACAACACCTGACGCTACCAAGCTCTACCTCCCCCCCTGCCCAGGCACTCACTCGCCGGTGAGCGCCGGTAGTGGCGGAAGAGGCGCCTTCAGCCTCCCCCGCCAACCCGCCACCGCCGTGATCATCCTTCGGGCGGCGGCGCCTTCCGGGTCCGCGCCGTCCTGGCGTCCTTCGCCCGCTCGGCGGCCTGCTGCTTCGGACTCTCGTGTTCGTGCGCTATGACAGCACCGGTCTTCGCATCCACCAACACCTCTTCAATGCCAGTCTGACCGGGCACCTTGATGTCGAACGAGTAGGCCAGCTTCCCGTCCTCCATTTCTATCTCCTCTTCGGCAATGCTACCGTTCCGCACCTGCGCCAGCGCTGTCTTGCGCGCCTCATCGGGCGTGATGGTCGCCTGCTTCAACAGGCCGGGCTTCTCCTCCTTCATTGCGGTACCCGGATGCGCTGGAGGTTGCGGAGGCGCGACCTGGGCCGCTGCCGAACCGGCGACTGACGCCGCAAGTACGAGCATCGCGGCGAGAGTGGATAGAGACCGCGTGAAGCGGTGCTGTGCGATGAACGCCTGCATGATGTGCCTCCGGACCGAGTCCGTGTACGAAAGTGGGGGCGCTCAGACCTTTCGCTGCTGCACGGTCGTGCATGCCGACGGCGTCCCCGGTGGTACAGGGAAAAGCTACGGCCACTAGCTCACGGCTCCATCAACGCGGTCGGCTCTGAGCCCAGGCTGGGCGTCACGACCAACAGCGCAGCGGCGCTGAATACACTCGAGCTGGTGCTCAACTCGGAAACAACGAGAGGCCAGACGCTCTCAAAGCATCTGACCCCACTCGTGCGTTGTCCAGTTAGAGCGATCCCCGTTCAGGCCCCCAGCGGCACCTCGTCGAACGACCTCACCCGCTCACCCTCCTCCCCTTCATTCCGGAGATGGCGAAGGGCAGCAGCCGCCCGCACCAGCATCTCCACCGCGTCCACCGTGCTCTCGGCGTAGTCGTCCACCGCGTAGTAGCCGGCCGAGAGACGGACGCCACGGGCTTCCTGACCTACCTTGAAGGGGGCCGACTCCACCTTCTGCTGCAGCCGCTGAACGAGGCGGAGGACACCCTGCGCCTGGGTGGCCGGAGCGATTATGGCGAACTCGCTCCGTCCCAGCCGGCCGATGGCGTCGGAGGCGCGACCAGACTCGCGGATCACCCCGCCCAGATGCTCGGCCAGTCGCTCGGCCAGCTCTTCCATGACCAGAGTGTCGCCGGCCAACGGCGACGCTTCAGGGGCCAGGGCAACACAGGCCAGGGCGCCCCGCGACCGATACGCCTCGGCGCCCATCTCCCGGGCCCGACGGGCCAGCCCGCGCATGTTGTAGAGCCCGGTCGCCGGGTCCAGCAGGCTCTGATCACGCACCCGGTCCACCTCCCGCTTGGCTCGCACCCAGGTGCCTATGCGCAGCAGCAGCGCTTCGGTGTCCAGCGGTTCGCCAATGCAGTCCCAGGCACCCGCTCGGAGCGCGGCCAGATGTTGTTCCCGTCCCACCAGGTCGGCCGTCACGATGACGACCGGCGTGTGCGGCCCGAAATGGGGGTCATCCCTCAGCATCCGGCAGACGTCGGTGCCTCGCAGATCCGGCATCCGCTCGTCCAGGAGCACCAGATCCGGATGCGTCGTTCGGGCGAGCTCCAGCGCCTGCCGTCCGTTGTAGGCGCGCAGCACGGCGTATCCACTCGGACCAAGTACAGTCTCGAGCGATCTAGCCGACCATTCCTGATCGTTGGCGATCAGGATCATCGGCGGCCGTTGGGGCACGTCGGATTCGGGCATTAGGCGGGAGGTGAGGAGCATTGCAGGTGGCCAGCGTGCGGGAAGGTGCCGGCAGCGAATGTGAGTGCAGGGATCGTGCGGACCCCGCACCATATGCTATCACCTTACTACACAAGAGCTTGAGACAGATCGGAAGCTGATCCCTTGTTAATGAATGACGCGATGGTGCCACACTTCGTTGTCCCGGCGTTACGTGAACGATGCCAATGAAGCGTTCCTACCCTCTGTCGCGGCGGCCAGATCGGAGTAGACTATGCGGGATATCTCGGCAACTGAACGCGCGCGTCTTTTACGAAGCTGATGGGACGATAGTATCCACTTGATGGTGCGCGCGCCAATGCTCTTCACGACTTATACGATGTCAAGGACATTCGGCTGTGAGAACAGCCTGCCGAAAGTCGGCGCAGGTGCCGTTACCTGGCCCGGGCCGGACTTCTGTAGCAGCCCCACAAAACTCTGTTGCACTTGCGCCACAAAATGTTACTCCAGCGGACGGACGCAGTCTCCATGTCGACCGCCTCAAACACAAGCGTAGCCACGACTTCGCCGCCGCGGTGCAACCCAGGCCGGGTAGCACGGCGAGTGCATTGGAGAGAGACCAGATGATCAGAGCAAGTCAGAAATTTCATCGCCTGTCCGCCGGTAAGATCGCCACCCTCGCCCTCGTCGGGCTTATGGGGCTACTGGGAGCCAACGAGGCGGCGGCGCAGGCAACGTCAGGAACGTCGCTGGTCACCCGGGCCGAGTTGGAGGCGCTAGCGGCAGGGGTGGAGCGGGCGGCGGCCAGCGGAGGTGGCGATCAGCAGCGGGCGGAGGCAGCAGCGCTTCGCGAGCGGCTGAGGGAGGGCGATTTCAAGGTGGGCGACAAGATCGTGCTTCACACGGAGAACACCTTCGGCCTGCCCGAACAGACCCTCCGCCTGCTCAACGATACGGTAGTGGTACGGGATGCGCGGGTGATCCGGATGCCGAACATGTCGGACCTGTCGCTGGTCGGAGTACTGAGATCGGAGCTGGATTCGGTGATAAATGGTCACGTGGCGCGCTATCTGCGCAATGTGACAGTCAGCGCCCAGCCGTTAGTGCAGGTGCTGGTATCGGGACCGATCGGTCGTCCAGGCTATCTCTACCTGGCCCCGGACATGCTTGTAGCAGACATCCTGAACCAGACCGCGCCTTCCTCGGCGGCGGACCTGACGAAGACGGAAATCAAGCGGATTGGGAAGGTGGTGGTGAAGGGAGACAGCCTGCAGTCGGCTATAAGGGCTGGAGCGACGTTGGACCGGATGGATATTGAGTCGGGGGACGAGGTCGCGGTGGCTGAGCGGAAGAAGCCGACCGACTGGAGGACGTGGCTCGGGGTTGTATCGGCAGTCGCCAGCCTCAGCTACCTGATCCTCCGGATTACCAAAAGGTGATTAGTGGGTAGCATGGGCAGTG
>CAJDVF010000091.1_pt1 | contig 9539 bp, 9 predicted proteins | sample 7391391 | NCBI WGS metagenome assembly CAJDVF01 (sample SAMEA7055697, study PRJEB34461) | soil metagenome | biome: terrestrial ecosystem; feature: Peninsula; material: soil | place: Antarctica | collected 2016 | reverse complement strand
CGTCGCGGCGGCCGAGCATGAATATGGACGCGTGGACATCCTGGTCACCAACGCTGGCGGACCGCCGGCGGGGCCGTTCGAGAGCCACGGGCCGGAGGCTTGGGAGGCCGCCGTGCGCACCAACCTGACCAGCGTGGTAGAGCTCGTGCGCGCTGTCCTACCGGGTATGCGGGCGCGTCGGTGGGGGCGCATCGTGAACATCACGTCGATCGCCGTCAAGCAGCCGGTCGACAACCTGATCCTGTCAAACAGCGTGCGGGCCGCTGTGACCGGCTTCGCCCGCACGCTAGCCAACGAGGTCGCGCCGGACGGCGTCACTGTGAACAACGTGATGCCCGGCTACACGCGGACGGCGCGCGTGGTAGAGCTGGCGGCGCGCACAGCGGCGCTCAAGGGCACGACGCCCGACGCGGCCTATGAGGCCTGGGAATCGCAGATTCCGATGGGCCGCCTGGGAGAGCCAGCGGAGTTCGGTGCGATGGTCGCCTTCCTCTGTTCCGCGCATGCTAGCTACACCACCGGCGCCTCCGTCCCGGTGGACGGCGGCTGGATCCGCAGCCTTCTCTAATCCACCCATGACCAGCACCATTCCCGCCGCCGGTAGCGAGTCGCACGATGGCGTACCGCCGCTGGCGGCCCGTGTCGCGCAGCTCTCCGGCGAGGGCGCGCTGGACGTCTTCCGCCGCGCCACGGAGCTCGAGCGTGCCGGCCGTTCGATCGTCCATCTGGAACTCGGCGCCCCGGACGTGGATGCTCCCGCTCACGTGGTGGACGCCGCCGTGGCCGCGCTGCGTGCTGGCGACGCCCGCTACGTGGCTCCGCAGGGGATCATAGAGCTGCGCGAGGCGATCGCGGTCGACGTCCGGTCGCGCGGGATCGTGGCCGACGCCGATCAGGTTATAGTCACGCCGAGTGCAAAGACGGCCGTCTTCTACGCGATGATGGCGACCGTGGAGCCGGGTAGCGAGGTACTCGTCCCCGATCCTGGCTTCCCGATCTACCCGTCCATGGCGCGCTTCGCCGGCGGCGTGCCGGTGGGCTACGCGCTGGATGCCGACAACGCGCCCGACGTGGACGACATCGCCGCTCGCATCGGCCCGCTTACGCGAGTGCTCTGCCTCAACTCGCCTAACAACCCGACCGGCGGCGCGCTAGATGCGGCGGCCATGGCGCGGCTAGCCGGTCTGGTGGCGCGGCACGACCTGCGGGTAGTCACCGACGACATCTACTCGCGCCTCGTGTTCGAGGGCGGGCGGGCGCCGGCGATGGCCGCCTGCGAGGGCGCGAGCGAGCGCACTCTTCTCGTCGACGGCTTCTCGAAGACGTATGCAATGACCGGGTACCGGCTAGGCTACCTGGTAGTGCCGCGCCCGTGGGTAGCGCCGCTCGTGACTATGGCCGTCAACGGCCACACCTGTGTGCCGCCGTTCATCCAGCGCGCGGGTGTCGCCGCGCTCACCGGCCCGCAGGACATGGTGGCGTCGCAAATCGCCGCCTACCGCGCCCGGCGCGACCTGCTGGTTCGCGGCCTGAACGCACTGCCAGGCGTGCACTGCCCGGTGCCCGCCGGCGCCTTCTACGTCTTCCCCGACTTTTCCGAGTTGCTCACCGCCCACGGCCTCACGTCGCGGGCATTCGCCGACCGGCTTCTCGAAGAGCACGGGGTGGCGGCAATTGACGGTGCGGCGTTCGGCCCGCGCGGCGAGGGACGTCTGCGCCTCTCCTTCGCCTCAGGGCAGGCGGACCTCGACGCCGCGGTCGGGCGGATCGGCGAGGCGGTCGAGGGCATCGCCCGGTGAGACATGGCCGACGGAGCTTGGCCTGACGATCAGTCTGGCAGCGGGCTTCGGACAGGCAGCATCTGCGCACTCGGAACTAGCTCCATCTCCATGAGCGGGATAGGTATCATCCCTTCGTCGTTGAAGCGACTCATGAACTCCGCCAGCACGAACGGCTGCCCCGCCAGTTCCAACCGGTGCTCGTACTTCGCCATCAGATCGTCGAACTGGAGCTTACCGGTAACGTAGCTCGTTCCATAGCCGGGCTGCCTCAGGTACAGCAGTTGCTCGGAAGCGGTCAGCTCGTCGCCCGCTTTGGCCCAGTCGCGCGGAGTCCATTCGCCGTGAAAGCGGCCGGCCTCCTCAAGGGTCATCTCGTTGGCCTGCACGTAGAGCGATGCGAGGCCTCGAGCGGCGCGGTTAGCGAGCATGATCCAGACGAGCTCTCTGGCGCGCGGGTTGTCATCGTACAAACCCGCGTGCATCAGTATCTCCTCGAACGCGGTCGCGAAGCCTTCCGCCCGCGTGTCCCAGATGTTCGAGAGTGCGATGGCGTTCCGGATGGGGCTCGGGTGGGGCTCGTCGCGCATCCGGGCGAGGTCGATCCAATGGTAATCGTGCGAGAGCAGGAGCATGGGCTCCCGCTGGGTGATGTGGCTGAAGAAGCTGCGCCTATCCTTCGGCACGAAGCGCGGGAGTTGCGGCTCGAGCGCGCCCCTCAAGTATGGCTTGTCGGGGATGATCTGATCGTCGACCAGAAAGCGAACGAATTTGTCGAGCCGCGCCCCGGCCATCCGGTCGTAAGCGGCTGGGTCCTCGATCGGCTCGAGCGGCGGCAGATTGCGGTTGTTGTGCTCCTCCAGGCGCAGCGACGCGTGCGCACGCTCCAGCTCACGCCGGAGAGCCAGAACCTCCTCGTGCCAACTGTACGGAGTGAAGTGCACATTCTGCTGGTACCAACTGTAGTTCTCCTTCCCCACCCCCGACGGTCCGTTCTTGCTGGGTGCTTCCTTCGCGAGCCACGCGATAAAAGCCTCGGTAGCTTGTCGCGCATTTCCTATCGCGGTGCGCAACTCCGCTGTTGCGCCGGTGAGATCGGCCTGCTGGCTGCCTTCAAGCGTGCTCACGGTGAGCGTACCATTCTCCAGCGCCGTCAGCGCGCGAGCCTGAGATTGCAGGAGCTGCTCGCTGTACACCCAGAGGTCGCGCGCATTGCTCGCCTGGAGGTTGGTGCGCGCCTGAGTGAGCAGAGCTGGAATCACGGCCATCCTGGCCGTGAGCTCACGCTGAGCTTCCGCGGTTAGCGGAAAGCGATAGTCGTATAGCTGGATCTCGGGCTGGGAGACAGGCCCCTCGCGGGAGGGTACGTCGGTGCGGCTGGCCCACACGCTGACGTAGAACGCGGGGTCGCGCGCCCAAGGCCGGAGCACGCGGAGGTCGAAATCGTGTCCGTTCATTTCGGCTCTGACCAGCCTGTAGTCGATCTGCTGCGCCGCCGACCATCCGGTGGTGTCGATCGCATCGAGCCTGGCGTACCACCCGGGGAGCGCGGCGGCCTTTGACGCCATCGCCGGCGCGGTGTAGTCGGGCACTCCCTCGCGCATCACGGGGCGCTCAGCGGCGCGCCACTGTTGGAAGAGCTCCACCAGCGACTGATAGTCGCCGGGTACGGGGCTGGCCTGCACGGGCGCAGCCTTGCTCATGGTAGCGAGGAGTACAGCCGCGATAGCCGCGCTTCTGTACGATGTTCGAAGCCGAATGAACATGCGTCTCTGGCGTGAATGCGATTCAGCAACTGGGAGTGGCGTGCGTTGACATCAGATCAGAAAATGCGCACAGTGCCTCACGAGCGCGAGGTGCGCCCGGAGTCGCGGTCGCCCCTGCTGAACGCCACGACCGTTGTGACCATCTGGACTGTCGGCGACTGCTCTGGGAGGCCAGCCCAGCCATATCTTATAGCCGGCTTATCGGACAATGTCCTTGATTGAGGTCTCTGCCCTTACTGTCATCGTCCTTGCCGGGCTGTACCTGCTTGCCTTGGGAGCTGCGTCACTGGTGGTCCCCGCGCGAGCAAGCCGGTTCCTGCTCGGCTTCGCCAGCTCAAAGTCCGTGCACTTCACGGAGCTGTTTATACGATGTCTGGTGGGTGCTGCGTTCATACTCAATGCACCACGGATGTATCTCGCTGGCGCCTTCAGTGTTTTCGGCTGGGTGTTACTCGTCACCACGGCCTGCCTGGCGCTGGTTCCCTGGCGGTGGCATCATCGCTTCGCCCAGCAAACAGTTCCCCATGCTGTACGCTTCATAGCGTTGATTGGGCTGGCGTCCCTGGCAATTGGTGGCCTCATTCTTACCGCGGTATCATTTGGCTCAGGCACCTGACAACCCGTTCAGGCCGACCGCCAACGCCTATGCTAGAGTCGGGCGGCCCGAATCGTCAGGCACCGCTGCGAAATTCACTCAAGCCGAAGGTCCGAAGTGCCAACTTCATCGATCACGCCTGGCCTGCTATACCACAATGCGCCGCAGGCAATTGAATGGTTGTGTCGTGCTTTCGGCTTCGAGAAACGACTCGTGATTCCAGGTGAGAACTCTTCGATTGCCCATGCCCACCTCACTTTAGGTGGCGGAGGAATCATGCTCAGCTCGGCAGAGGCTTATGCATTCCCGAGTTTCTGCAAATCTCCGCGAGAGGTCGGCGGAGTTGGCACTGCTGAGATAATTGTCTTTGTGAGTGATCCGGATGCTCACTACAAGCGCGCCGTGGCCGAGGGTGTTGAGATACTAGCTCCAATTGAAGACAAACCCTATGGAGGTCGCGGATACACATGCAAGGATTCTGAAGGACACGTCTGGGCGTTTGGCTCCTACAACCCATGGGCGGCCGATGCCGTATGACAATTCGTTCTCACTCAGGGCTGCCGATCATCGGTGACGTTTGCATCGTGCAAGCTCCGGCCTCGGTTATCCGTGCACGATCTGGCTCGGCTACCCCCTCACCTCAGTGCGGGCGTAACAGACGGCGGACGCCGGTGCATGGTCGCCTGCTCGTATGAGTAAGCCAGTTTGATCAGCTCAGGCTCGCTCCACCGTCGGCCGAAGAACTGCACGCCCGCCGGTAGCGTTCCGTTGCGCGTGAACCCCATTGGCACGGTGATCGCCGGGAAGCCAGTACTCGGTGCGAACAGTTGGTTGTTGTCACCGGCTGGAGTGTTCAGGTCGCCGATCAGACGGGGCACGTTGCTCCAGGTGGGATATACCAGCGCGTCCAGCTTGTCGCGGTCCATGAGCGCCAGCACGGCTTCGCGCAGTCGAGCGCGAAACTCTATCTGGTCACGGCAGCCCGCCGACTGCTCCGGCGCCTCGGTCACTGCCTGCGCATTCCTCAGTCGCATCTCGATGGAAGGATGGAACTGGCGTGACTTGATGACCTCATCCAGGTTGTGCACTGGCACCTGATCGCCGAGTGCGCCCAGGTATCGGTTGATATCGTACTTGAACGGGCTGCAGGGCGCGCTGGCAATGCGCTGCAGCTCGGCGAGACTGTCCACCGTCACGGGGTCTACGATCTGCGCTCCTTGCGCCCGCATGTCGTCCAGCGCGCTCTGGAATAGTGCTATCACTTCCGGATCCGCGCTCGGTCTATCGTAAGCCTGGTGCAACACGCCGATGCGCGCACCCTTAAGCCCGTCCCGGACGAGCGAGGCGGCGTAGCTGGGCGGAATCTTTCCGGCGCTGTGCACGGTTGTCGTGTCAGCGGCATCGGGGCCGGCCATTACCTGGAGTAACGCCACCGCATCCGTCACGGTGCGGGTCATCGGTCCTGTGACATCGGCCGAGAGAAAGAGCGGAACTACTCCGCTACGGCTGAGGAGTCCCATCGTCGGTCGGATTCCGACGAGACTCAGGAATGCCGACGGGCCGCGAATGGAGTTGCCAGTGTCGGTGCCGAGTCCCACCGCTCCGAAGTCCGCCGCCACCGCGGCCGCGGTACCACCGCTCGATCCGGCGGTGACGCGAGCCAGGTCGTATGGATTCCGCGTGTAGCCTGGCAGGATCGAACTTACGGTTTCGTATGGACTGAAGGCGAACTCGTCCATGTTGGATTTCGCGAGCACGATTGCGCCAGCTTCGCGCAGCTTGCGAACCACGAATGCATCCTCGCGCGGAATGAAACCTTGCAGTGATAGTGAGCCGGCGGTGGTACGTAGCCCCGCTGTCTGATAGTTGTCCTTCACTATCACTGGAATGCACTGCAGCGGCAGCGTGAGCCCATCGCGCGCGAAGCGACGATCCAGGTCAGCGGCGGTGGCCAGCGCGTCGGGGTTTACCAGCACTATCGCGTTGACGGCCGGCCCCTTCTTATCGTAGGCGTCGATGCGCTGTAGATATTGCTGCACGAGACCCACGCATGTGAGCGAGCGATTTCGCATCGCGGTGTGGATCTGCGCTATTGTTGCTTCCTCGACGTTGAACGAACCGCGGGAAACCGGAGAACGCTGCTGCGCGCTGACTGGAGTCGCGTTGAGGATTGCTACAGCCATAGCCAGTACGCGCGCGATTGCGGCAGGGCTGAACGGAGTAGGCACGTTGCGAATGATCATGCGTTGCAGGGCGCCACTAGCTGTGCCTGGCTTCATCCGAGAGCCCGTGTTTAAACGTGAGTGAAGAACCTGGCAGGAGGTGGTAATCGTCTGCCTCCTGTGGATCGTTACCGGCCATGCGCGTTAATAGCCAACCTTCAGCGTCAGGCCTCAATGACAACCATTATCGCTCATGCCACCACTGACGACGAGATCGCCGCGACGTTCGAGGTAATGCGCCAACTTCGTCCGCATCTCGAGCAAGGTCAATATGTAGATCTGATCCGTAGTCTCATGGTTAGTGACGGGCTCAAGCTGCTCGCTATTTCGGACGAGGCAACGGTGCGTGCAGTGGTAGCCTACAGGATTATGAACATGTTGTACTGCGGGCGTATTATCTACATTGATGACCTGGTCGCGGATAAGAGTGTGCGTTCACGTGGCTACGGTGCGCAGCTCATGTCCAGACTCAGAGACGAGGGGCGTGCGCTGGGCTGCAGCGAGATCCAACTGATCTCACGCACCACGCGGGAGCAAGCGCACCGCTTCTATTTCCGTGAGGGGTTCGGGATAGAGTGTTTTCATTTTCGCACCAGGCTCTGGTAGTCCGGTGACGACACTTCGTTTCTGGCTCCCCGTTCAGGCTAGCTCCTGAGTGAATTGCAGCTGACCAGTCCCCTGAGCTTGATTCGCCACGACCTGGGTAGCTGTCTCTGGCCAGTCAGCAGCGTACGGGCTGGCAAGTCCCCGACAATTCCCCGACAATTCGCCGGACTTGTGAGTCGGACGTAGTTCGACCTCTTTGTCGTCCTTGCCGAACGCAACGAACATTTGGACCCCCAAGTGATTAACGCAATGCGCATCTGGATAAACTTCGTCGCGATGACCTTCCTAGCGGCTTCGCCGGCGTTCGGCCAACGTCTCGGTCCACGTGATGTTGACTCGTTGCCAAGTCGGCCGCCCCAACTCCGCGCTTCCTACGGAGCCGACTCTCTGCAGTTCGGTGAACTGCGACTGCCGGACGGATCAGGGCCGTTCCCGTTGGCAATCGTGATTCATGGCGGTTGCTGGACGAAGGGATTCGCAACGCTCAGGAACACTGCCGCGGTAGCGAGCGCGCTTCTCGACGATGGCATCGCGACGTGGAACGTAGAGTATCGTCAGATGGGGGACCCGGGTGCTGGCTGGCCCAACACATTTCTCGACATTGGCGCTGGCGTCGACTATGCACGCACCCTCGCCGCACGGTATCCAATCGACTTGAGTCGCGTTGTTGTTATGGGGCACTCGGCGGGCGCACACTTCGCGCTCTGGGCCGCCGGCCGGCCGCAACTCGGCTCACAAAGCCCCGTTCGTGGGGAGAATCCGCTGGCCGTACGGGCCGCCGTTGCTATCGACGGGCCTGGAGATCTAGAATCGCTGGTCGGTCCCGACGCCAGAATCTGCGGGAAGCCAGTGATCGCGCCATTCATGGGTGGAACGCCCGAGGTGGTGCCTGAACGATATCACGACGGCTCACCGAAGGACATGCTGCCGTTAGGCGTGCACCAATACCTCGTCAGCGCGGCGGTCCTTTCGGAGACCGATGCCCATGCTTACGAAATGGCGGCACGCGCCGCTGGCGATAGCGCAGCAGTGTTGATTGTTCAGGAAGGAGGCCACTTTGGTGTGATTGCCCCCGGAACGCCGTACTGGAAGCCCGTTCATGAATTGATTCGGCGAGCCTTTGGTCTGCCGACGCCGTAGAGCGGAACGTAGCCAACTCGCCGCCTCCGCTGCTCACGTCGATCTAAGTCAAGCGTTAGCCCTCCATCGACATCCGCGTCAGAGCGTATGCGGGAGGCGTCTTTCGATGGAGGACCGGCCATGCAGTATGCTCTAAAGACGTTCGTGACAGCCGCCGTTGTCGCGCTCACCATCACCGTGGCACACCCAGCGCATGCTCAGAGCGCTGACACGCTGGCGATTGGGGCACGGCTCCGAATCCAGTTGCGAGCCGAGCCACCGGCTAAAGCGCCGGCCCGGTTTACGGGAGTACTGGCTCGCGCCGACAGCAGCACACTCTGGTTGGCGACAGCCGACGGGGCACCGCTGCAGACGGTCGGCCGCACCGATATCGCGCGTCTCGAACGGTATGCCGGACGGCGCTCGGCCGGCGCATCCTTCGGCCGGGGTGCCGCCTACGGAGCGCTGGTCGGTGTGGGGCTGAGCGGCGCGTTCCTGATCGCTGCCACCATCGATGAGCATCGCAACCCGTGCGGAGACTGTATGATCTCCGGCCCGATAGTGGCGGCGGTCATCGCCGTGCCGTTCACTGCCGCCTCTACGTTGGTCGGAGGCCTCGTTGGCCTCGGCTTCGGCCGTGGTGATCGCTGGAAGCGCGTCAGACAGCCGTGAACGACAGGTTCTCGCCGCGCCTTCTTCACAACGACCGTGCTCAACAGGTTGAGCGCCGAGAACGAACTGCCGCTCTCAATCCGTTGAGAGTTATCAAAATCCAGCGAGATCAACTAAAGCGCGCGGTACCGGATGGCGTCTCCCAAGTTGGCGCCTGACGCATGAAGAGAGCGGCTGGCCACATTAGCTCCCTGAACGCAAATTAGGTGCGCGTGACCGGGCGACATTCCGCAAGTGCAACCCGGCGTTGAAGGGCACCCAGCGCCGTCATGACAGAATCAAATCCGAAGCGGAACGCCTCGATCGAGCTTTCGGCCACCCTGTGCGGCGACCGCGATGCTCCACGGTGGGCGTACAATCTTCGTCGCGACAAGGGCACGACGCTCGAGTTCAGCGAGAGCGCGTCGCACCCCGAAGAGCCACCACTCCTCAGGCTCGCCAACGTGTGTGATGGTGAGACGGTCGGCGAGACATGGTTCTATCCCGAAGACCTGCCGTCGATGATCGCGGAACTCCAGGAACAGCTCACCCACTTCCGCCTTCGTCCCGGCGAGGGGAGGGTTGAGCAACTCGACCTTCTCAAGCAGCCGACGGGACCCAGGAAGCGCCCCGAACGACCTATACGTCAGTATTATGGCGACTTTCAAGGATAGCAGGGTCAGCATTGCGCTCTAATTAGCAGGCCCGCGAGTAGTGCGAAAACAAGTCTCCTGCCCTTCCAAGATGTCGCATTGCCGGCGGCAGACTGTCGGCTGCTTCGTCCAGTTGGACATCGACTTGT
>CAJDVF010000111.1_pt1 | contig 9725 bp, 5 predicted proteins | sample 7391391 | NCBI WGS metagenome assembly CAJDVF01 (sample SAMEA7055697, study PRJEB34461) | soil metagenome | biome: terrestrial ecosystem; feature: Peninsula; material: soil | place: Antarctica | collected 2016 | reverse complement strand
CCACCGGCGTCCTCGATCTGCCTGCGTAGAGCGCCGCTCTTGAGCGAGGACAGGATGAGCTTGTTGTCGCCCCAGATCAGCTTGTTCGTCCACCCCTTCATCTGGCGCCCGCCCAGGTCCAGGCCGAGCCCCTCCGCCTCCGTCGATTCCTGGCGTGGCTCGTCTATGTGCTCCAGCGTCTGGAAGGGGAGGATGGCGGTGGTCACGTCGCGCGTCTTCCCATTCCACACCAGCTCCACCTCGCGCTTGTCGTCGAAGAGGATGAAGCGGTACTTCTCGGGCAGCGACTCGCCGCGCTCGATGAGCTTGATGAGGTCGCGCTTCTCGGTGTCGGAGAGCTCGTACGATCTGTCGGTGTTCCGGGCCATGGTCAGTTCTGGTATTCGGTAAAGCTCGCGGCCAGGTCGGCCATGGTGCGCGGGGCGTGTTTCTCGAAGCCCGCCTGGTCCACATAGACGAAGCGGAAGGTGGGGCCGCCGTCGGCAGCCGCGGCGGCTGTGGCGTCGGCGCACCACTGCTTCAGACGCGCCATCTTGCTCGGCAGCTCCAGCTCCTCGCGGCCCTTGGTCTCCACAATCCAGACCGTGCCGGCGCTATCGCGCACGATGAAGTCGGGCACGTAGTACGAGAGGTCTCCGTCGGACCGCACATAGTCCAGCTTGAACCCCACCGCCAGGTAGTTCTTGGCGAACGATTGGACGTCATTATCCGCGCGGTCCAGGAAGGCGGCGAAGGTCAGCTCGAATCCGCCGGAGTTTGGCTCTCCCACCGTGCGTGAGAAGACCGACTTGACGGGGTACTGGTATGCGCGGTGCTCGGTGCGGAAGGGGCGGGTGTCGCTGAGCCTGATCCACCCGTCCACCCTGGTGCTCCCCGTTGCCTGGACGGTGAGAGCATTGATGCCGGCCTTGAGGGAGTCGAGAAGGAGCTTGCCGGCGGCGGGCTCGGAGAGGTTCCGGATAACCACCGCGTCCTCGAGGTCCACCGGCGACTGCTGGAAAAGCTGTTCGCGGATGAACTCCTTCACCTTCCCGTGCAGCACGTCGTAGCCGCCCACCAGCCGGAGCTCCTGCATGAGCTGACGGGCAAAGAAACCCACCACCGAGCGAGAGTCGCCCTGTCCGGCGCCGTCAAGCTGGATCACGTGGTGCACCTCGGCATCCAGCATCGTCTTGAAGACGATTTCACGCGTCTCCTCGGGGGTGAACGGCTTCAACGGCAGTCGTGAGTTGCCGAGCGCCGATGGGTCGAGCGCGTCAAGCTCGCGATAGTCGCGGTCGTAGCGGCGCGAGAGCCTGGGCAGCGCGATGTCCAGCTCGGCGATGTCCTTCTCCGGGTTGTCCCTCTCCACCTCGACTATCAGTGACTCGTGGCGAACCGCTCCGGCGCCCATGGGCACGTGGTCGAAGGTGACGCCCTCGCTCTGGATGGACTCCACGAAATCCATGAAGGCGGGGGTGCCCATCACGCTCACCGTCTCCTGAACATCCGAGCCGAAGTACATCCGCCTCAGCCCCCGCCCCAGCGTCTGCTCGGGGAGGATGTTGCTCTTCGCCGCATAGGCGCGCAGGCCGACTATGGTGGTGACGTTCCGCGTGTCCCACCCCTCCTTGAGCATGAGCACCGAGACGATTGCCTTGTACGGAGAAGTCCAGGAGTCGATCTCGTTGGACTGCTTGCGCAACAACTCCAGCTCCTCGCGCTTCTTTCCAGAGGCTGCCTCCGAGATCTCGCCGTTCTGCTTGGTGTGGATGACGAGCACCGCCCCTTCCAGTTCCGGGCAGATCTTGGGGAGATACTCACCCACCTCGTCGCAATTCCTGGTGTCGTCCACCATCACGAAGAGCACCGCCTTCTTCCCCAGCTTCTGGTGCTCGGCGTAGCTCTTCCGCCACTCCTCCACGCCCAGCGCGAGGTAGTCGGCGTACTTCTCGGTGAAGATGGAACTGCGGTGTTCGTGCAGTCTGGCCCGGCTACCTGCATCGGGGAGTACGGGATGCTTGACGACGTTCTGGTAAATCGCCTCGACCAGCGGATAGTCGGAGACAGTCTGGACGAAGATCGCGCCGTTGTCGTGACGCGGCGTGGCCGTGACGTCGATCTGGATGGCGAGACGGCCATCGCGCTGGAGCATCCGGTGGTGGATGTCCTGGATGGACTTGAACCAGGCCATCCGCGGATCGTGGATGTGGTGCGCCTCGTCGTTGAACACCGCCAGCTCGTCCACCTCGCGGATGATCTCGCCAAGGTCGGTGCCGCTGTCGGTCGTCTTCCCCGACGGGCGGCGGCCGAAGGGAGCCAGGAAGTAGTCGCTGAGGTCGTCATCATCGAGCGACGGCTCGGCCACCTCGTGGAGGAAGACCCGATGGATGTTGGTGAGGAAGATGTTCCCCGTCTCGCGGGAGACGCGGACGTCGTCCTGGATGTGGAGGGCCACCTGGAAATCGTCCCGCCAGTTGCGGCCGGCGTGACCGTTGGCCGGCAGGATAGGGTCACCGAAGAAGATCTTCAGGCCGTCGAAGTCCGCCCGAAGCCGGTCGAGGACGATGATGTTGGGGGCGATGACGAGGAAGTTCCGGGAGAGGTCGGATCCCTCCTCGTACAGCCGGTGGAAGTAGCTCCAGGCGATGAGCAGCGACATCACCTTCGTCTTGCCGGCGCCGGTGGCCATCTTGAGCACGTAACGCGGCCACTCCTCGTCGAACATCCCTGACGAGACCGAACCGGAGGCGTCGAAGCGCAGCAGGTCAAAACGATCCCGCGCCCTCTTCACCTCGTACAGCCAGACCACGGTTTCCACGGCCTCCCGCTGGGCGAAGTAGTAGCGGAAGGGCGAGAGCGATCCGTCGGCCTGCTCCAGCAGGTGGTCCGTGTCGAACCAGTGCCGGAGTAGCGCGCTGGAGGTCGCCGAAGCGCCCGCGTATCCGCTGTCGCGCCAGGCTGCCACCTCGCGCCGAACCCGTGCCACGAGGGGCGGAATCAGTTTCTCGTAGGCGGTGGTCCGGAGCGTCTCGTCAGCGGGGAACCACCGCTCCTCGGGATCGAGGGGAGCGTAAGGGGACTGGGAGAGCTTCGGGTGCAGGGCCATGGTCGCGGGTGGGAGAGTCTGCCGAGCCGATCCGTAATCGTAGCTCAACTTACCTCGGCTTCATGACACCCACATCCCTCACGTAACGTTCGGGCTGCGTCAATCGAGCCAGAGTTCCACACGGCCGCGTGGATTGCGCTTCTTCAGCTCCCTGGGCGCCGGCCGTTAGACGCGCGCGATGAACGGAGGTCGGTGCTTCGGCAGGAAGGCGAGAATCCTCGGTAGCATCGCCACGAAATTGGCCGCCAGCTCCGCGTGTGGCGCGGCGCCGACGATGATCAGGAGGCCCGGCCCGTCACTTACGCGGCACGCTCGTATACCACTGCCTCCTCCACCTCTGCGGTTTCCAGCCCGTAGTCGAGCGCTAGCTCCTCCAGAGACTCGCTGGCATCGATTCGGTCCACAATGACCTGTGTGGAGACTCCACGCCGCCGAAGGATGGGGCGTCCAAATCCGACTTCCGGATCGATAGCGATGTGCCTCGGCGCTCCAACTGCCTCCGTCGTCACGAAGGGATAGAGCCGCACCGGGAGCGCCCATAGCGATCCAGAAACAGTTCGCGCTTGTCGGTGCAGAGTTCACGGCTCAGTAGAAGCCGCTCGATGCCGAGTTCGGACTCGGCGTAGTCGAGCGCACTACGAATGGCCTTGATGGGAGTACCGTGCGCCGTGCGCAGGGCACGAAGCACATGGGCCTCTACCAGGTTATTGAAGGAGAGCAGGGGCGGCCTGGTGCCGGCAAGGCGGATCAGCGGCCGGAAGTGGCGAACACCCCGGCTAGTCGGATACGCTCGCCCCATTACCCACGATCGCAAGGTGGCGTGAGCCACTCGCACGTATCCGGCCGCTTCGGCGACGGGGTATGCAGCGATGTCGCGTCTGGAGACGGTAGCGGGGTGCTTGGCTGGCATGGCGAAGGCGACCCTCCCAGGTCAGACGGATCACTCGTATACCAGGAATCTAAGGTGCTGGCAGGGGGGCGCCAGATCGGCTTGGTGCTCAGGGCGCGCCAGACGTGCACGGCCTCTCCGCGAGACGCACTACGGCTTGCACCGCGGCGTCGCAGGTGATCACAGCCCGCCCAGCAAACAATGGACGTCGGATGGTCGATACGACCTTCCGTCTAGTACATCCGCCGCTGGCTCCCAGCTGTCCCGGAAGTGCGCGCGCGAGTGACCGCCCCTCCGGCTCCATCGTCTCGATTCGAAGCCCAACGTCGTCAAATGGAGCCTGAGCCGAGGCCGTGCCGTGTACAATCGAACCCCGCCCGTGCCGCCGATCATAGCGGTGAGCCGACCCACGCCCGGACGCCCACGCCCGGTGGGGGCGTTGTTCGGGCTGTTCATGGCCTCGCTCCTGGCCGCCGCCTGCGGTGGCGACAGCTCAGTCGCGCCGCTCGTTTCCACAACTCCATCTGCCGGCCTCCGTTTTCATGTGGACAGCCTCGCCGTTCAGGTGGGGCAGGTCACATCGCTGGCAGCAGCTCTCACCGACGCCCGCGGCCGTGCGCTCAACCCGGCCAAAATCAGCTGGAGTTCCTCCGAGCTGGCGGTAGCGACGGTGACGACCGATGGTGTGACCGTTGGAGTCTCGCCCGGCACGGCGTGGATCGTCGCCAGCAGCGGGGCACAGTCGGCGCGGGTCCGCATGGAAGTGAGTCCGGTACCGGTTGCTCAAGTGACCTTTCAGGAGGCACCGGCAGAGTTGGTTAGCGGTTCTGAAGCACAGTTGCGAGCCATACCGCGCGACTCCAGCGGTGCCGCGCTGACCGGTCGGCCAGTTCGCTATGGCACGTCGGATAGTTCTGTCGCCACCATTTCGGCCGGCGGTCTTCTCACTGCGGTGAGTATCGGAACTGTCAGCATCAGCGCCGAGTCAGAGATGCGTCGCGCTGAACTGACGCTACGGGTGGTGGCGAGGCCGGTGGCATCGGTGGAACTTGAGCCATCCAGCTTCTCCCTTGAAACGGGTAGCTCAGGGCAATTGAAAGTGATTGTTCGGGACGCCGAGGGAGGGAAACTGTCCAGTCGGCCAGTGAGCTTCCGGTCGTCAGATGGAAGAGTCGCAACGGTCGATGCGTCTGGAATGGTGAGAGCGGGAGCAGCTGGTCACGCAGCGGTCGTGGTGGAGGTGGAAGGACAGAGCGCCACCGCGTCCGTGATTGTGCGCGAGCTACCTGCGGAGCCTCCATTTTCACCTGGAGAGCCGTCGCCGCCTGCTGCGCCGCTACCCACACTCCCGCCGCCCCCGCTCGCTCCGCCCACGCCGGCGAGCGGTTCTGGTCCTGCTGGTTTCGCCATCGACGTCCGGTTCGCTGAACCAGTCGACGAGCGCGCGGTAGCGGTGATCGGCCGGGCGGCAGCACGGTGGACGGCGGCGATCGTCGCTGACCTGCCCGATGCGTCCGTTTCGATGCCGGCCGGCTCCTGTTACGAGGGACAGGTGGCTTCCACCGAGACTATCGATGACCTGCTCATCTTCGTGCGCGTGGTGGACATCGATGGTTATGGCGGTGTGCTGGCTCGGGCCGGTCCGTGCTTCATACGAAGGGAGAGCGGGCTGCCGCTGGCAGGAGTGATCGAGCTGGATCGGGCGGACCTCGGACGCGACCAGCAGATTATTCTCGACGTCGTGACGCACGAAATGGGGCATGTGCTGGGCATTGGCACGCTCTGGCCGTTGCGGTCGTTGGTGCACGACCGGGAGGGTGATGACCCCCGCTTTCTGGGTTCAGTTGCCCTGACGGCTTACCAGGAAATGGGCGGATCGGGCGCGCTGGTGCCGTTGGAGAACACGGGTGGAACTGGCACAAGAGGAAGCCACTGGCGGGAGACGAGCTTCCGCACCGAGTTGATGACGGGCTGGATAAACGCTGGTGTGAACCCGCTCAGCCGGCTCACCATTGCCTCGCTGCGAGATCTCGGCTACCAGGTCCGTCTGACCGCCGCCGACCCCTACTCTCTGCCAACAGCAGCAGTAGTCAACTTGAGACTGGTGGGTGGGGACCGGGTGGCAATTCACGACGAACTGATTGCTCCGCGGTTCAGCGTGGACAGCGCAGGGCGAACGCGACGACTTCGTTGAGTGACGGTAAAGACGGCAGTCGGTAGCGGGTGAGCCGGGTGCAGGTGGCGAGCAGTGCCTACAGCCTTCCTCAACGCTCTCGCACGATCAGCTCGCAGAAAGCATCTCATTAATCGCCTGCCGTTGCCTCCAGCGCTCTCCGCAACCATGTTGCGGCCGATGATCGCGAGCAGCCGTATGGTCGCTGCGCGACGTCAGCCGTCGGCGCCCCTCCTCCCGCCGCGGGCGCATCAGCAGATGAGCGAATCAGCGACCCCCAATGCGACCTTTCCTTTCCGAAGCAAGCGTTCGATCGTGTCACCCGCTGGCCGCGCTGGTGTTGGTTCTCACGCTGTTTGCATGCGGTGGTGATGGAGCATTGGGGCCGGACAGAGGGGTAGCAGCGCTCCACTTCTCCTCTGCGTCCCGGGACATCCTGGTGGGGGAATCGCTGGAGTTGGGGTCCTCGCTACAGGATGCCATGGGGCGTCCAGTCGATCTCGCCACTATTGATTGGTCGATATCGGAGCAAGGTGTGCTCTCGGTGACCGACAAGGGCATCGTGAAGGGGTTGGCAGTAGGAAGCACGGAGGTGATCGCCTCGAGCGGCGCGAACTCCGCCACCATGAGGCTGATGGTGCGGCCAGTGCCGGTAGCGAGCATCACCTTTCAGGCGACGAGCACCGACCTGTTCGTGGGCGACGCAGTGCTACTGCGGGCGGTGCCCACGGACTCTGCAGGCAACGAGCTGCTGGCGAGGGTCGTGACTTACGTAAGCTCCGACACTGCAGTGGCGACGGTCTCGCCTGATGGCGTGCTGACAACTGTCGGATACGGCACGGTAGTCGTCACCGCGCAGTCGGAGGGTCGGGTGGCGAAGTTGCGTTTCCAGGTGATTAAGCGGAACGTGGCCAGCGTGGAACTGGTGCCCTCGGCGCTCTCCATCGAGGTAGGTAAGACCGATCAGCTATGGATGGTTCTCCGGAATGTCCAGGGGCAGCAGGTGGGTCAACGGCCGGGCACCTTCCTGACCACCGATGCCGGGGTGGCCGTGGTGAATGACGAGGGCGTGGTGAGTGCGATCGCGCCCGGCACCGCCGAAATTGTCGTGGAAGTGGAGGGACACTTTGCCCGGGCTACAGTGAGAGTCTGGGAACTGGAGAAGGTGCCAGGATCCTCCACCGGGCAGGAGCCGCCGATCGTTCCTGCTCCGCCACCGGCTGGTGGAGATGGCACGAGGTACCAGGTGACTGTTCGCCTTCTGGGAGCACCTGATGATAGGGTGGACGCAGTGCTGGGCCAGGCGGTGTCTCGCTGGACGGCGGCGGTGACCCTGGGTGTTTCCGATGTCTATGTGGACATAGAGGCAGACGCTTGCTTCGATGGTCAGCCCGCCGTTAAGGAGGTCGTGGACGACCTGCTGGTGTTCGTTCGCGTGCGCGACATTGATGGCGCGGGAGGAGTGCTCGGGCGCGCCGGTCCATGTCTTATCAGGACGGAGAATGGACTCCCGCTCCTGGGGCTCGTCGAGCTGGATCGCGCCGATCTGGACCGGGACCCACAGGTCATTTACAACGTGCTCAGTCACGAGATGGGGCACGTGTTGGGTCTGGGCACACTCTGGTGGTACCGCTCGCTGGTGCATGATGCGGGCGAGGATAACCCTCTTTTCGTGGGTGAGTCGGCGCTGTCCGCCTACCGTGGATTGGGTGTTGGCGACGTCTTCGTGCCGGTGGAGAATTCTGGCGGCTATGGCACGCGCGACGTACACTGGCGGGAGAGCACCTTCCGTTCGGAGCTAATGACTGGCTACCTCAACTCAGGGGTTAACCCGCTGAGCTGGCTGTCCATCGCCTCGTTGCACGACCTCGGCTATTCAGTGGATCCGAGTGCGGCGGAAGCGTACTCGCTCCCGGTGAAGGGGAGTGTCACCGCGCGACTGGTGGGCGGTACGGGCGTGAAGATGAGCGACGAGCTGATCCTGCCTCGCTTCACGGTGGACGCCGACGGCCGGGTGCGACCGCTGCCTTAGCGGGCGCCGGACAGACCGCTCCTAACGGCTTGCGCGGGCCGCCCGCCGGATCCTATGTTGCGGTCACAATTCGCTGAGAGTAGGGCCTCCCGGAAGTCCGGTATAAGACCGGCGCGGCCCCGCCACTGTCAGAGGCTCCCGAAGTAGCAGTCGGGACCAACGTTCGCTCGAAAAGCCCACTGGGACCGGTCCATGAGGACTGCCCGGGAAGGGGGGCGGACGGCCTTGAGCCAGGAGACCGGTCCTACTCTTCCCGCATGCAAACCCCTCGAGGGAGGGGCGCGGGGCCGTCGCTCACCCTGGTGTCGCGTCGTCCTTGATGGACGCCGTGCGCATAATGGGTAGGTGCCGCCCGTTCTCGCCCTCGTCCTTCCGGGCATCGAACGGGCTTCGTGTCTCCAGCAGGTTCACAACCACCGCTCAGCTCCGTCGCCACTGTCGGCCGGCTGGCTCTCCGATTCGCGCTCCTCGCGTCGCTATTGGTCGCATCGATCCTGCTCGCTGTCAGGCTGGGTGCGGTCTCTCTGACTCTGCGCGAGATAGTGGACGGAGTCACGGGCCGCGGCGAGCCAACGACGGTGGCGATCGTCCGTCAGCTACGCCTACCGCGCGCCCTGCAGGCGGCGCTCGTGGGAGCCGCACTGGCGCTGAGCGGCGCCACGTTCCAGGCGTTGGTGCGGAATCCGCTGGCCGAGCCGTACATCCTGGGCGTGTCCAGTGGAGCGGCTGTGGGCGCGGTGGCGGCGATCGTCCTAGGCTTCGGAATGGGCGGAGTTTGGGGAGTTCCGCTGGCAGCGTTCGCCGGCGCTCTGCTTGCGATTACACTCGTCTTCCGGATCGCTTACGGTGTGGGAGCGGCGCTGGACACTCACGTCCTATTGTTGGCCGGAGTGGTTGTCGGTGCATTCTTCAATGCCGCCATACTCCTTCTGCTCACGCTCTCCGACGTGGAGAGCTTTCGGTCGGCAATGTTCTGGATGATGGGGAGCAACGCCGGTGCCAGTTGGCGCAGCGTGATGTTGCTCGCCGCGTATGTATTGCCGGCGTCGCTGGCGCTGGTGGCGCTGGCCCGTGCGCTGGATCTGCTCGCGCTGGGCGAACAGACGGCGGCGCATTTGGGCACGCAGGTGGAACGCACGAAGCTCATCGCATACGGGCTGGCGTCGATACTGGCGGCGGTATCGGTAGCAGCGAGCGGGGTGATCGGCTTCGTCGGGCTGATCGTGCCGCACATGGTGCGCATGGTGTGGGGTAGCGATCATCGGACGTCGCTACCGTCGGCGGCGCTGCTGGGCGCGAGCTTCCTCGTCCTAACCGATCTTCTGGCGCGCCTCGTCGCTCGACCTACCGAGTTGCCGATCGGCGTCGTAACGGCGTTCCTCGGCGTGCCATTCTTCATCTGGCTGTTGCGGAAGAAGGGGTATGCGCGCGGCTAGCGACGACTGCTCTGTGGGCAGGGCTGCACTGGCTGCCACGGGCGCGTCCGCGGCTGCCCGGCCATCGGCGTGGGTCACCCGCGGACTCACTCTCAAGTACCCTGGCG
>CAJDVF010000089.1_pt1 | contig 10129 bp, 6 predicted proteins | sample 7391391 | NCBI WGS metagenome assembly CAJDVF01 (sample SAMEA7055697, study PRJEB34461) | soil metagenome | biome: terrestrial ecosystem; feature: Peninsula; material: soil | place: Antarctica | collected 2016 | reverse complement strand
GTGCCCATCGCGTCGGCGATGCGATCCTGAACGCCGGTGGTCGCCCTCCGCAATCGTCGCCCGAATATGATGGCCGCACCCACTACCACCGGCACGACGGCGAGCGTGGTCAGAGTTAGCGACCGGTGGGTGAGGCTGAGCATGATGATGCCGCCCACGAGGAGCAGACTCTGGCGACTGAACTCCGAGATCCAGGAGCTGAAGGTGGTCTGGAGCACCGCCAGATCGTTCGACATGCGGCTGGTGAGCTCACCCGTCCGCATCTCCGTGAAGAATCCCGGCGAGAGCCGCACGAGATGGGCAAAGAGATCCTCGCGTAGTCGTGCGATCACCCGCTCGGCGGTTGCCGTGAGCAGGTAAACCTGGACGAAGTTGAACACTCCCTGCAGGGCGAAAATACCGAGCAGGAAGAGCGCTATCCGATCCAGCAGAGCGCGATCGCGAGCCTGGAAGGCGGCGTCGAGCAGATGCCTGACCACAGCTGGAAATGCCAGGGCAGCGGCGGCCGCACCGACAAGGCAGACGGCGGCGATGGAAAGCCTGCCCACGTAGGGTCGCAACCGGGGAAAGAGACGGATGAGCGGAGTCGGCGCAGCTAGCTTGCGGCTCGCCTTACCGCCGGACAGCGGGTCGTCGGGCAGTTCGCCTTTTGTCTTCCCGCCGTCGACCGTCTTTCCGGCAGTCGAGGTGTTTCTCCCGGTGGGGATAGTCACGCCCTGAGATGAGGCACCTGTCTGTGCCTCAGTCGGGCAACCCGGTGAGCCAGAGCCGGATTGCGTAGAGATCTTCGCTCAGCCTCCGACGCTGGAGGGCAGCGTCCTCGAAGGCGCGCATAAGCACTTCCGCTGACATCTCCCGTTCCATTGCCGGAGTGCTCCAGTTGTCGCTCGACCACTCGCGCACCCTCACCATTCCATCCAGCGGACGGGACAGGTATAACAGTCGCTCAGGCTCCCCGTTGCCACTGCCCATCTGGACGGCCAACTCATCAGGAGCCTCACCGTCCATACCTGACAACTCGTAAGGCACCAGTTCGCTCATCGCAGGCTCAGAGCGCCAGTTGGCGATCGACCACCATCGCCACGAAGAGCAGGGCGAGATAGAGGAGCGAGTACTTGTAGACCGACCAGGCCGGTCCGGTCCACTTCTCGGTGCGCATGATCTTCACCACACCCCTCAGCAGGATACCGCCCAGAATGAGGGCAGAAACCAGGTAGACCATGCCGAAGGCGCCGTAGGCGACCGGCAGGACCGTGAGCGGGATGAGAATGAGTGTGTACCAGAACATCTGTCTCATCGTCTCCCGCTCTCCCCAGACCAGCGGAGCCATTGGGACACCCACGCGGCCGTAGTCGTTCTGCTTGAGCAGAGCGAGCGCCCAGAAGTGCGGCGGCGTCCAGTAGAAGACGATGAGGAAGAGGAAGATCGCCGTCAGGTCTATGCCGCCGGTCACCGCCGCCCAACCCACCAGCGGCGGGAAGGCGCCCGCGGCGCCGCCAATGACGATGTTCTGCGGCGTCGTGCGCTTCAGCCAGCGGGTGTAAATAAAGACGTAGAAATAGAAGCCGGCGAGAGCGAAGAACGCTGTCATCACATTGACGAAGACCGCCAGAATGAAAGTCGCCGCGGTGGCCAGCGCTACGCCAAAAGCAAGCACAGCCTGCGGCTCCATCCGTCCACTGGGGATCGGTCTCAAGCGCGTCCGCGCCATGCGGTCATCAATGTCCCGATCGACGTACATATTGACGGCATTGGCCCCGCCAGCCATCAGGTAGCCGCCTATCGAGACGATCAGCACGAGAAGCCAGCTCGGCCGGCCGGCTACATACATCGGGGCGATCGTCGTCACCAGCAGCAGCGAGATAATTCGCGGCTTGGTGAGGGCGATGAGGTCGCGAGCGAGCGACGGGCTCGCCGTACGGGGCACTGCTACGGCGCCGCTCATGGCTGTGGTCCCACTGGCATTGACGGGATCGGCGTCAACGGGGTGGACGCGGGGACAGTCACCCGCCACTGTCGAGCCGTCGCCGGGTGCATTGCCTGCCAGGTGAAGACTAGGAGAACGACCAGCACCAACGCCGGCACTATGGCCCACGTCGTCTCGGTCGCGCGAAAGGTCGCGGTGGTCTCGCGGCTCGGACGTGAAGGACCCAGGAAGAACGAATGGAGCAGCGCCAACTGGGCGAGCACACAGACTCCGACGGCGACCCAGAAGAGGGTGACGGCGGCGGAAGACGGCATCGAAGTATCGAAAGAAATCATTAAGGACGTGACGGCATTACAAGTCCAAACATCGTCGGCTGAGGGAGGAGACGCAACCCGATGGGGGACGCCTCTTGCCGCCAGCGTTCCCGGGACTAGCATAGGGCCCATGCCTCCAGCCACTCCCCCAGCGCCTGACTCCGGCGGCCCAGCCACGCCGGACAGCACGCGGCCAACGACGACTGTCGCGGCACTCGCCGAACTCCCTCGCCGCCTTGGATTGTGGAGCGCGGTGGCCGTCGTCGTCGGCTCCATCATCGGGTCGGGAATATTCCGATCCCCCGCCGGCATTGCCCAGCGACTCCCCGGTCCCATCCCGATGCTCTCGGTGTGGGTGGTGGGAGGGCTCTTTGCAATGTGCGGGGCGCTCACCCTGGCCGAGCTTTCGAGCGCGTTACCGAAGACCGGCGGTGTGTACGTCTTCCTCCGCGAGGGCTGGGGACGGCTGGTCGCCTTCCTCTTCGGTTGGTCGGAGTTGGTGGTCATCCGCGCCGCCTCGCTCGGCGCGGTGTCCATGACCTTTTCCGAGTACTTCATGCGAGTACTCGGCTATGACCCCAGCGTGGCCCCCTACAGCGACTACAAGCACTACGTCGCGGCGTTGGCGATCGGACTTACGGCTGGCTTCAACATAGTCGGGATCCGATACGGGTCGATGGTCCAGAACATCACGACGGTGGCCAAGTATGGCGGGCTGCTATTCATCATCCTGGTCGCCTTCGCCCTCGGGCTGCCCCAGACGTCGGGCGCGCACTACACGTCCACGGTGACGCTGACCAGCTTCTCGCCGGCGGTTTATGGCCTTGCCCTCGTCTCCGTGCTGTGGGCGTTCGATGGCTGGGCCGACCTCAGCTTCGTGGGCGGCGAGGTCAAGGACCCGAGGCTGAACCTCCCTCGGGCACTGATTGGCGGGACACTGCTGGTTGTGGCCATTTACCTGCTGGCCAATCTGGCATATCTGGCCGTCCTCTCGGTGGATGAGATCGCTCAATCCCCTCTGGTCGCCGCCGAGGTGGCCGACCGGCTGCTGGGCGAACCGGGAGTGGTTTTCGTGGCGATCACCGTCATGCTCTCGACCTTTGGCACGCTCAACGGCTCATTGCTCACCGCCCCACGTATTTTCTTCGCGATGGCCGAGGACAAATTGTTTTTCAAGCCAGTGGCGGCGATCCATCCCCGCTTCGAGACGCCTTATGTGGCGATCGGGTTGGCGGCCGCACTGGGGATTGCATGGGTGCTGCTGCGCACCTTCGAGCAACTCGCCGACGCCTTCGTGACGGCGGTGATCCCGTTCTACGCTCTGGGCGTGGCGGCGATCTTCATCCTTCGTCGCCGTCCCGACTACGACCCGAGCTTCCGCGTTCCCTTCTATCCGGTGGTTCCGGCGCTGTTTGTCATCGCCACCGTCTACATCCTGGTGAACGCGATCCTGGATCCGATTAGCAGGTGGCCGACACTATTCACGTTGGGAATGGTGGTCGTCGGCATACCGGTCTATTACCTGACGGTTGGTCGGCGCGGCGCGGAAAGCTGAGGCGCCAGGGCCACACTGTTGCGTCCGACTGCAGCGCAGATACTACGGTCGGCTTGGTTACGCGGTCGAAGCAACCGCGACTGTGGTGACAGGGTAACCGCATTGACCATAACGAGTTGCCCTGTTGGGGCCGGCGTCCGCGAGGCGGTCTGACGACATGTACGGGATGTGCATCGCTGATACTGGTCACCAAGTGACTGGCCCGCAGCATCTGTCGTACCCGACGGCAGTTTCTCGGCTCGCCGCTGGCCAAGTTCAATCCACTGGAGTCTTTCGAATGAGAAACGCTCGCTCCCTAGCGGTTGCTATGTTCGCGTTATTCTGCGTGAGCATGCCAGCCGCGGCGCAGGTTGTGTACGACAACGGTGCGCCTGACGGGGTTGGAGGTAACGAGATGACGAATTGGATCCAGGCCGATGATTTCACCCTCTCGAGCCCCGCGACTATTGGCGGGATCCGGTTCTGGGCGGTGGAAGACCAGGCCGACGCGTATCAGGGAAGCATTTTCTGGCAGATCATGAACAGCGCCGGCAGCCAGCCGGGTACGACGGTCTGGGGCGGTGGAATGGCATCGCCCACCCGCGCAATCGACGGCACATCAGCGGGCTTGACACAGTACCGCTATGACTTCGCCATCTCGCCACTCAGCCTCTCCTCCGGCACGTACTACCTGGCCCTGCACAACGGCCCTCTGACAACCGATTATCGGGCCGGGATGTACTGGTCTACGTCGGCTGGCCAGGGCGGCATGCCGGGTGTCGAAGATCAGACTCCATTTGATGGTGTGTGGACATCGAATGGATCGGAACACGCGTTCGCGCTTTACGGAGCCGGGCAATCCGTGGTTCCGGAGCCGGCGACGATAGCGCTCACCGGAACCGGCCTCCTGCTGCTGGGCCTCGGTGCACGCCGACGAAATTCGCGGGAGAGTTGAAGAGGGCGACATCAATGCGGCCTGTCACGAGGCCGCCGCTTCTGTCGCAAACCCCGGCCCCCGATGCTCTCTCAGCATCGGGGGCCGTTGTGCTCATTTAGACGCACCTCCGCGTGTGGTGGCGTCGCCACAGTGTGGAGTAGCGGTGGTGTCGTGGCCCTACACAAATACGCCGGAGCACAATTACGCTCTCACGGCTCATACTTGTTGCACTATTGCAACACTATGGGGCAGAACAACTTATCATGCTCGCGCCCGCTAGAGAGAGACAAATATGGCGCATGTATGGTATGTGCAACACCAGAGGGACTGTCAGGAAGTGACTGACCTGCAGCATTTGCCGCACTCCGCGGTCCTTGCCTCCGCCTTTTGCAGGTCACGCCGAATCGACTGGGAGTCTCTCGATGAGAAACGTTCGTTCCGTAGCACTGGCGCTGTCCGCACTGGCCTGTATCAGCGTGCCAGCTTCGGCGCAGGTGGTCTACGACAATGGAGGGCCGGATGGCACCGGCGGGAGCGAAATGTCAATCTGGCTTCAGGCCGAGAACTTCACGCTCGATAGTGACGCAACTATTGGTAGCGTCCGGTTCTGGGCGTTCCAGATCGCACCGGACTCTTACCAGGGGAGCGTGTTCTGGCAGGTCCTGAACGGCGCTGGCGGTCAGCCGGGGGCGGTCGTTCAGCAGGGGAGTGCCGACCCCAGTCGTACCGATGCCGGTTTGAATGGCACTCGCCAGCAGTACCAGTACGACTTCTCGATCTCGCCGTTGGCGCTCTCTTCGGGCACCTATTATCTGGCTCTACACAACGGCCCGCTCGTACCCATCCACGACGGTCCGGTGCTTGGGTCGGATTACCAACTGTACTGGTCCACCGCAGCGGATAACGGCACAGCCCACGGCTCTCGCAAACAGTCTCCGTTCGATGGAAGCTGGCAGTCGAACTCAGGCGAGTTTGCGTTTGCCCTCTACGGCGCGACGGCGCAGTCAGTGGTCCCGGAGCCGGCCACGATAGCGCTGACCGGGACGGGTCTTCTCCTGCTCGGTCTTGGCGCCCGCCGGCGTCGGTTGCGCGACGGGTGATGAGGTAGCGTATCAGTCTGCCCGAGTAGCGGCGCGCAGCACACGATGTCAACGCCCCCGATACCTCGCGGTCTCGGGGGTCGTTCTGCCCGGCCGCTGGTGATTTGGCTACCCACTCCGGATCACACCGCGGAGCATCATTCGACTTGCGTGGTGATCGGCCGACTTTCCGTCCTCTGGTACCGGCGCGTTACAAGCTCTTCTTGACCGCTCCACCCGACCGGTCCAGTTTTGATCCACGGATAACGACGCAGGCCGAAGTGGGGCCTGGACGTCGTCATCCGTCCCGCGAGCCGTCCCATCGACGCCAGCTTTCCCGCTGACACCGCCGACGACGAAGGTGCCATCCGGCGCTAGCGGGCTCAGAAATATCCCATCCCTCATTAGAACACCACATGCGATTTCCTCGTTTGCGTCTGTCTGTGCTGGCGGCGCTCGTCTCGGGCGCCCTGCTGCAGCCGGCGACGGCCGCGGCGCAGGTGACTACCGGCGGTATCACCGGTCGGGTGCAGTCGGCCGCCGGAGAACCGGTGGAGTCGGCTCAGATCCAGGTCACCAACGCTTCTACTGGTAGGACCGTCGGCACTCTCACCCGTGAGGGCGGCCGCTACACGATCATCGGCCTCGAAGTCGGCTCCAGCTATGAGGTCACGGCCCGTCGTATCGGATTCCAGCCGGTCACGCAGCGGGGCGTCCGCGTATCCCTCGGCCAGAACACGCCGGTTGACTTCGCGCTCACTGCGACCGTCGCCGAGCTCAGCGCGCTCACGATTCAGGCGTCGGCTGAGACCCCGATTATCGCACCGGACCGGCGCGGTACGGAGACAACGATCAGCGACACGCTCATCCGCCGCCTCCCTACGCTCAACCGAAACTTCACTGACTTCGTGGCGCTCACGCCGCAGGTCGGGAGCTCCGGTCCTGGCCTGTCCGGGGGCGGTACCAACAACCGCTTCAACAACATCCAGATTGACGGTGCCACCGAGTCCGACATGTTCGGCCTTGGCTCTACCGGACAGCCGGGCGGTCAGGCCAACGGCAAGTCCATCGGACTGGACGCGGTCAAGGAGTATCAGGTGCTCCTGGCTCCGTACGACGTCCGACTCGGCAACTTCTCCGGCGCGCTAATCAACGCCGTGACCAAGAGCGGGCGCAACGATTTCTTCGGATCGGCCTACGCCTTCGGCCGCAATCAGAGCTTCGTGCGCAGCCAGGACTACATCAACGACTTCCAGCAGATCCAGTATGGCGCTTCATTGGGCGGACCGATCATCAAGGATAGGGCGCTCTTCTTCATCAACGCCGAGATCCAGAACCGCGAAGCTCCGGCGAGCGGCCCGTCCATAGGTGATCGCACCACCCTGACCCAGGGTCAGATCGACGCCTTCAAGCAGCAGCTCGCCGGACGGGGCATCAACAGCACCGGCACTGGCGCTTCTGTCACTAATACAAACCCGCTGCAGAACATCTTCGCCCGCCTCGACTTCAACCTGCCGAAGAACACGTCGCTCGTGCTGCGCCACAACTACGGCCACGCCGAAGATGACGTCTTCAGCCGATCGTCGAGTGGCTCGTCACCGGCGTTCAACCTGAGCGACGCCGGCTACCTGTTTAAGTCGGACAAGAATGCGACGGTGGCGCAACTTCGCACCAACCTGTCAAGCGGCGCCTACAACGAGCTCATCGCCGGCTATACCACGATCCGGGACCGCCGAGCACCGTTTGCTTCCGGTCTCCCGCAGGTGGATCTGATCATCGGCGGCACAGCCACGCTCACCGCCGGCTCCGAGCGCTCGTCGCAGGCGAACGAGCTGGATCAGGACATACTCGAGATCACCGACAACTTCACGCTTCCGGTAGGCGCCAGTCACCGGGTGACGGTAGGGACGCAAAACACTTTCTACCAGGTGCGGAACCTGTTCGGACAGCAGCGTTACGGCTATTGGGTGTTCGACTCTCCCGAGCTGCTGGCGGCTGGAACCGCGAAGGAGTACCGGGTAGGCGTTCCAGTGACCGATGGCCAGATCGGAGCCGGCGACGGCGCCGTGCGATTCAAGGCCTTCAACTGGTCGCTCTATGCGCAGGACGAGTGGACCATCAGCGACAACTTCAACGTCACTTATGGACTCCGCGTGGAGGCGCCAACCTTTCAGAGCACGCCGCCTCGCAACCCGGACATAGTGCGTGACTTCGGCCGGAATACCGCCGACGTACCGTCGAACAACATCACCATCTCACCACGGGTGGGCTTCAACTGGAACCTGATGGGCGACATGAGCCAGCAGATCCGGGGCGGCGTCGGGGTCTTCACCGGCCGACCGGCCTACGTCTGGCTGTCGAACTCCTTCCAGAACTCCGGCGGTTACTCTGGTTACGCGCAGCTGGTCTGCACCGGCGCATTCACGCCGGAGTTCACCTCAGCAAACGTTGCTAACCCCCCGACGGCGTGCAGCAATGGCACCACGGCAAGCGCCGGATCAGAGGTCGACCTGCTAGGCAAGGATCTCCGCTTCCCGCAGAACCTTCGCGGAAATCTGGCGTACGATCGACAAATCCTCGGCTTCGTGATGACACTGGAGGGCATGTACACGCGTGGCATCAACAACCTTTTTTACACGAACATTGCCCTTGGCGAGCCGGTAGGCACCGATCCTGACGGCCGCGTGCTCTACGGCCTGCAGCCGGGCCAGCCAAACCTCCGCGTGGCCGGCCGTGACGTGGTGCTCGACGTCACGAACCACTCCAAGGACTACTCGTATAACCTCACCGCTGGGCTCGCGCGCCAGTTTGCGGACAACTTCGGCGGCTCGGTGTTCTACACCTACTCCGAGGCTAAGGACGTCCAGAATCTGACCTCCAGCACCGCCTACTCGCAATACCGTTACGGGCGCACGCTGACCGGCCGCCAGGAGGACCAGTCGCTCGCCACTTCCATCTTCAGCCAGCCGCATCGCGTCATTGCCACGGGCACGTACACCTTCCCGACTCGCACCTCCCTGTCCGCCATCTACGTCGGCCAGAGCGGTCAGTCCTACGGCTACGTGTCGAGCGGGGATCTGAACGGTGACAAGCTGACTCAGAACGACCCCATTTACGTGCCCACAGGCCCCAGCGACCCGCGGGCACCGCAGTTCCAGAAGTACGAGTCCGGCGGCACCACTTACACCGCTGCCGATCAGGAGACCGCGTTCTTCGGCTTCATCGAAAACCAGAAGTGCCTGCGCGAGTCGAAGGGGAGCATCCTGGGGCGGAACGCCTGCCGGGCGCCCTTCTCCAACCAGGTGGACATCTCGCTCGAGCAGTCGCTGCCGACAATGCGCGGCCAGAACTTCTCCGTCCGCCTCGACGTCATCAACTTCGGCAACCTGCTGAACAAGGACTGGGGAATCATCAAGAGCCAGGGCTTCGGATCCCAGCAGATCTACACCCACCGCGGCATCGTCGGCACCGACCTCCGCGACGCCGTGCCACTGGTCCGGTTCGACCCCAACTACCGGGCGTTCAACGACCAGTTCCTGAGCTCGAACTATCAGATGCAGCTGTCTCTGCGCTACTCTTTCTGATAGCTAATAGCTGATAGCTGATAGCTGATAGCTGATAGCTGATAGCTGATAGCTGATAGCTCATGAGGGGAGGGGGCATGTCACGGTGAATCCGTGGCATGCCCCCTCACTGCGTCGGGACCTGGTGCCGTCAGCCAGACGCGCCGGCAGCGCTCCTGAGAAGCTGGTTCGCTGTGCGCACTGGCTTGACTGTCATGCCGCACGAGCCTAGACGAAGCCAGGGCGAGTCAGGATTCACTACCCCTACACGTCAGCCAGCCAGTTCAAATCAGAGTCTGGCGCTAGAAAATGCTCAGGTTCACGTACTTCTTCGGATTTTTCTGTAGGTCCGAAGCCAGCGAGTCCAGTCGTGTGACCAGACCCCGCAGGTCCGTATAGAGCGCCGGGTCGTTTAGCAGCTTACCGGCGGTGCCGTTGGTGGTCTGGAGCTGGGCCAGAACGGCGTTGAGCTGGGTAGTCGTCTGCTGCAGGTTCGCGGTCAGCGCCTCGGTGTTGGCCGAAGCGTTCTGCAGGTTGCGGAGTGTGCTGTCGATGACTGTGGAGTCGAGCGCGCTCACACTCCTCCGCGCCGAGGCCATGGTGGAGGTGAGGCCCCGCGACTGCTCGGCGGCAATGCTCCCGAGTTGCGCGATGAGCGCGTTGGTGGAGCCGATGCTGGCGCGGAGATCGGCCAGACCGCCCTCGGTCACGAGTTGACGCTGCAACTCGATGGTTATCGCGCTCACGTTGCGCTCGATCGAGTCGGCGCGAGCCA
>CAJDVF010000088.1_pt1 | contig 10300 bp, 6 predicted proteins | sample 7391391 | NCBI WGS metagenome assembly CAJDVF01 (sample SAMEA7055697, study PRJEB34461) | soil metagenome | biome: terrestrial ecosystem; feature: Peninsula; material: soil | place: Antarctica | collected 2016 | reverse complement strand
CGTCCAGCGGCATGATGTGCACGCTCTGCAAACTCATGTTCGCAGTGCTGGTGTCCCATTCCGAGACTTTCCATATTGATTCAGCGCCCCGCACGGGGTCGTGGAAGCTGAGACGAGAGTGCGCGCGACCGGGGAGTTGCCATGCGAGTCGCGGTCTTCACGAACCAGTTCCCCAGTCGACTGAGCACATTCTTCGCGCGAGACATGCGCGCGCTGCTGGATGCCGGACTGGAGCTGGATATCTATCCCATATATCCGCTGGATGGCGCACTCTGGCGCTATGTCCCGGCGGAATTGGACGAGCACGTGCTACCCCGCTCGCAGGTGCATCACTTGCCTCTGCGCAGTGTGCTCGGTAGTGCTCGTCTGGGCGACGCGGAAGGGCGCTCTCTGCCATCGTTCGCTCGCGACAGCGCGCGGGCCGGTCTTGCGGCGGCGCGCTTCGGCATCGAGTCGCTGACCAAGACGGGCTACGCCGCATTGAAGGCGTGGGGCTGGAGCTCACGGGCGAAACGGCCTGATCACGTGCTCGCGTACTGGGGCAACTACGCCGCGACGGCCGCCTACCTCTTCCATCGCGCCATTGTCCCCGACGTGCCCTTCTCGATGTTCGTCCACGCCCGCATGGACCTCTACCGCAAACCGGCTTTTCTCGTCGCCAAGATGCTCCACGCGGATAACGTCTTTCTGGTCTGCGAGTTCAACCGACTCTATATCGCCGAGCATTACCCCGATGACTTCCCTCGCATAGCAGATAGGCTGCGGATCCATCACCTGGGGCTGGATCTCGATGCAGTACGGTACGCCCCCGGTAACCGGCCCGCATGCCGCCTGGTGGGCGTCGGTCGACAGGAACCGTTGAAGGGCTATCACGTGCTCCTCGATGCGCTAGCCGCCTTGCGCGCTAGGGGGATACCGGCGGAACTGGAACTGGTGGGGGGCGGTCCACAGCACGCCGCGTTGCGACGCCAGGCGGCGCGACTTGGACTGGACGACGTCGTGCAGTTCAGCGGCTGGCTCAAGCCCGAACAGACCATGGAGGCGATCCGGCGTGCCACGATCCTCGTCCATCCTTCAGTGTCCCTGGATGCCATGCCAACCGTTCTCAAGGAGGCATTGGCCGTCGGCACACCCGTTGTGGCTTCACGACTGGCCGGCATCCCCGAGATCGTGGACAATGGGCGCTGTGGGATGCTGGTGCCACCGGATGACCGAGCCGCTCTGACCGATGCGCTATCCACGCTCATTACTGATACAGACCTGCGCCGCCGCTACGCCGACGCCGGCCGTGCCCACGCGGTGCGGCTCTTCGATGCTCCCCGGAACGGCAGACTCCTGGCAACGCGTCTACGAGAGACCCGTCGCCACCAACGGGCGCCGACGGCTCTGCTTAGCGCTCTGACCAGCGGCATCGGCCAGGAATAAGATGGCCGACAATCTCCCAACTGCGGTCCACCTCGGCGACGACGAACTACCACTCGTATCGGCGGTGGTGGCCTGCCGGAATGAAGTAGCGCACATCGAGCGCTGTGTGCGCTCGCTGCTCGACGCGGACTATCCTCCGGAACTGCTGGAGGTGCTCGTCGTAGACGGCCAGAGCGACGACGGCACGCGTGAACTGGTTGCCGGGATAGCTGCCAGAGAACCTCGGGTACGGTACGTGGATAACCCACGGCGTATCACCCCTGTAGCGTTCAATCGAGGCATTGCCGCAGCCAGGGGTGACGTCATCCTGATCATCGGTTCGCACAGTCACTATCCGCCTTCTTACACTCGTGTGCTGGTAAACTGGCTGGTGGGCAGCGGTGCCGACGTCGTCGGTGGCGTTTGCCACACTCAGGCAGCCAGAGCCGATGCGGTGCCCCGCGCCATTGCTGCTGGTCTGTCGCATCATTTCGGGGTGGGGAATGCCCACTTCCGTACCGGTGTGAGTGCTCCGCGCTGGGTGGACACGGTTGCCTTCGGCTGTTACCGCCGCGATGTGTTCACGCGGATCGGCGGCTTTGACGAGGAGTTGGTGCGCAACCAGGACGACGAACTGAACCTGCGGCTGGGGCAACACGGCGGCCGACTGCTGTTGGTACCCGATGTGAGCTCGTTCTACCAGGCCCGTGACTCGCTCGGCAAGCTGTGGCGAATGTACTGGCAGTACGGCTACTACAAGCCATTGGTAGTGCGGAAGGTGGGCGGCGTGCTGACCATGCGTCAGCTGGTGCCGGCGCTGTTCGTGATTGCCGTCATGCTATCGCTCGTAGCGCTCGCCACGCCGCTTGGCGCGGCGCCTGTAGCCTTGGTCCTTGGCGGCTATGGGTTGGCAAGCATCGTCGCCGCACTCGCTGCATCGCCCAGGCATGGCTGGTCGGTAGCACTAGTGCTCCCGGTGGTCTTTGCTGTTCTGCATGTCGGCTATGGCGTTGGCTTTCTGCATGGCGCTGGGCGTTTTCTGATCGCCCGCCGCGGCCCTCCAGTCACCGCGGCGCAACTACCATTGACGCGCTGACAACGGCCATGCGCCAGACTCTGATGCTTGCGTTGGCAATGCTGGTAGCGAGGCCGCGGGCGAACGATGTGGACATGTGTTGAGTGTGCAAACTAAGGCCGTCTTACGCGTTTACCGTATTGACCACGCATGCTGCACCTCCTAACCATCGCACTCGTAATAAACTTCTCCGATTCACCATTTAGGCCACAGGCCGCCGTTTCGGAGTTGGAGTGATCAGGCTCCGACGTTGCCCTGCCCGCGCATGCGTTCGGAGTGCAGCACGTCTGGTGGGCTCGACCCATGGCGTCGAAAGGAGTGCTCGTGTCGCCTCCTGAACAGAGCGCGATAGTGGCTGACCAGCAGGCATCCGCGCCATCGTCGGCGGAGTTAGCGATGCCTGCGGCTGTAGTCCCATCGATTCGAAGGACTGGCTTCCTCGCCTTCTCTCCGCCGTCGATCGGTGAGGAAGAGGTAGCCGCTGTTGCGCGTGTGATGCGCTCTGACTGGATCACCACCGGTCCCGAGACGCGCCGGTTCGAGGAGCAGTTCGCGGCGGCGGTGAAAGCGCCCGCGGCGCTCGCACTAAACTCCTGTACTGCTGGTCTCCATGTAGCCCTCGCTGCCTACGGCATCGGGCCTGGCGATGAAGTGATCACGACCACCCTCACCTTCGCCGCGACTGCCAACGTAGTCGAGCTGCTGGGAGCGCGGGCGGTGCTGGTGGATGTAGAGCCGGATACGCTGAACATCGATCCTGCCCGAGTGGCGGCGGCGGTGACATCGCGTACGCGAGCCATCATTCCGGTCCACTTCGCCGGCCACCCCGCCGAGATGGACGCCCTCGAGGACATCGCTGCGACGCACGAGCTCCGTCTGATCGAGGACGCGGCTCACGCGTTGCCGGCCCGCTACCGTGGTCGAGCCATTGGTTCGGCAGAGCACCCCACCGCTTTCAGCTTCTACGCCACCAAGAACCTGAGTACCGCCGAGGGCGGCATGCTGACGGGTGATCCGGCGATGATCGCTCGCTGTCGCGTTCTCTCCCTACACGGGATGTCCGCTGACGCAGCGTCCCGCTACCGCCAGGGCGGAAAGTGGTCTTACGAGGTTGTCGCGCCAGGCTTCAAGTACAACATGACGGACATCGCGGCGGCGATGGGGATCGTTCAGCTGGGGCGGCTGCCTGACTTCCAGGCGCGCCGGCAGGCAGTAGCCAGAGCCTACATCGACGCCTTCGCTGGCGAAGAGGCGCTGGAGTTGCCCGCTGTTCGCCCTGAGGTCGAACACGCCTGGCACCTCTTCGCATTGAGGTTGCGCGACGGTGCGCTGCGCATAGGCCGGGACCGATTCATCGAGGAACTGACGGCCCGCGGTATCGGCACGTCGGTGCATTTCATCCCGGTGCACATGCACCCCTACTACCGCGACCGTTACGGGCTTGCTGCCGGGGACTTTCCGGTTGCCTTCGACAACTTCCGACGCCTCGTGAGCCTCCCCCTGCATCCTCGCCTTTCCGATGGCGACGTGGCAGACGTGGTGGAGGCCACCTACGACGTGATCCGGCACTTTCGGCGATGAGTCGCTCACGGCGTACTCTCGACATCATTGTTAGTGCTCCGGCGCTCGCCATCCTTGCGCCGCTCGGCATAGTCCTCGCCGCCGTCATCCGGCTTGCTGATGGTGGGCCGGCCCTATTCGTCCAGCAGCGGGTGGGACGCGATGGACGGCAGTTCTCGATGCTCAAGTTCCGGACAATGGCGCCCGGCTCGGAGCGACGAGGGACGCTTGTGACGGCAGCCGGTGATACTCGCGTGACGAACGTCGGCCGCTGGCTGCGGCGAACGAAGCTGGACGAGCTACCTCAACTGTGGAACGTGCTCACCGGCGACATGGCCCTGGTCGGGCCGCGGCCAGAGGTGCCCCGCTTCGTTGAGCGTTACAGCGACAGCGAGCGTCGAGTACTGACAGTGCGGCCCGGTCTCACCGACCCGGCAACGCTCGCCTTCGTTGACGAGGAGGAGCGACTTCGGGGCGCGTCCGACCCGGAACGGCTGTATGTCGAGGAACTCATGCCAGCGAAGTTGGCCCTCAACCTCGACTACATGATGCGGGCGTCATGGGCCAGCGATCTCGCCACCCTGATTGCCACTGTTCGCTGCGTGTCCACCCGCGTCGCCACCGTCCGTCGCGCCCCAGCGAGTGCTTACGCTGCCCATGAGCTCACAACTGACGCTGTAGTGTCCGCGCCGGTGGCAACCACTCCCCCGCTCGGGGTTACCGGCCTGCTCTTCCGGCACCGACGTCCGTTCATAGTCCTGCTCTACTGCATCCTCGGTGCGGCCAGCTTTCTCTCCGCCGTGGGCTTGCGCTACGATTTCACGCCTCCGCGCGAAATCATGAAGGCAGTGCTCGCGTTGCTACCGGTACTTCTCGTGATGCGCCTAGTGGTCTACCAGTCGATGGGCTTATTCCGCGGCTACTGGCAGCATTTCGGACTTCGGGATCTGGTTCTCACGGTGCGCGCGGCAACCATGGGAACGGTTCTGTTCGTCGTCGCCTTACTCCTGGGCGGATGGTGGGCGAACGTGGGGGCGGCCGTGGTGGTGCTGGACTGGCTGATGGCAATCACCCTTGCTGGCGGCGTGCACGTCCTGGCGCGATCGATCCGCGAGGGTCACCTGCCTCTTCGCGACGAGGCCGGGCAGCGGACAATTGTGATCGGAGCCGGCGAGGCCGCCGAACGGGTAGTGAGGCAGTTCCAGCACGAGCCCAGGCAGGGAATCCATCCCATCTGTTTAGTGGATGACGACCCGGCAAAACGCGGCCGACGGCTACATGGGCTCCGCATAGCAGGCGACACTGGGGACCTACCGGAACTCTGCATCCGTTACGACATCGGTCTTCTGGTTATAGCTGTGCCGTCGGCCACCCCGGCGCAGCTGCGGGCGCTGGTGCAGAGCTGCATGGCGACCTCACTGCCGTTCAAGGTCGTTCGCCCGGTGGACGAGCTGATGGAAGGACAGCATCAGCCGGTGCCGATCCGCGATGTGCAGGTGGAAGATCTGTTGGGGCGACCAGCTGTAGTGCTGGACCCGACGCCGGTTATACGCGAGCTGGCAGGCACCGTGGTCCTCGTCACCGGTGCTGCCGGTTCCATTGGCTCGGAGATCGCCCGTCAGGTGGCCCGCCTTGGGCCTCGCCAGCTGATCCTGCTAGAACAGGCGGAGAGCCCGCTCTACTTCGTTCACCTCGAACTGAGCCATGCTCATCCGGATGTCGAGGTGGTGCCCTATCTCTGCGGAGTTACGAACCGGCGCCGGCTCGAGCAGTTGTTCAGCAGGTTTTCACCAGATGTGGTATTTCATGCGGCAGCATACAAGCACGTGCCGCTGATGGAGGCGCACGTTCTGGAAGCGGTTCGTAACAACGTTTTCGGAACACTTCACCTGGCGCTAGCCGCGGCCCGCCACGGTGCCCGCCGATTCGTCCTTCTATCCACCGACAAGGCGGTCTATCCGTCCAGCGTGATGGGCGCCACCAAGCGCATCGCCGAGCGAATCGTTCTCGGCCACGATAGCCTGAATCGTTCCGGTACCGATTTTCGGGCAGTGCGCTTCGGCAACGTTCTGGGGTCCGACGGGAGTGTGATTCCGCTGTTCAGGCGACAGCTGGCTGCTGGCGGTCCGGTTACGGTCACCCATCCGGCGGTCATGCGCTATTTCATGACAATTCCGGAGGCTGTTCAACTGGTGCTTCATGCGGCCAGCCTTCCGGAAGTAGCCGGTCGGATCGCCATGCTCGACATGGGCGAGCCAGTGCGCATCATCGAACTGGCCGAGAACCTCATCCGGCTTTCGGGGCTGGAGCCTCACCGGGACGTGGCTATCACGTTCACGGGGCTACGGCCGGGCGAGAAGCTGCGGGAGGATCTCATGCTCGCTTACGAGTCGAGCACACCGACCAGCACGACGAAGATTCGCACGGTAGAGAGGAGCAGTACGAGGGATGTAACGCTGCCCATGCTCCTTCGCCGCCTATCGGCGGCGCTGGCTGACGGAGCCGAGACCGAGATGCTTCGACTACTGCGTGCGGGCGTTCCGGAATGCACGTCGCCGCTGCGTGACGTGGCTCCGAGCGACCTGCTGCTATCCGACCTGCTGGTGGCTGATGTCCTTGCCGCCGACACGGTGCCAGGCGACCCCGGACGCGAGATGGATCGGCAGGTCGCGCTGCAATTGTCGAGTGAGTCGCGATCGATAGTGAATGGCGACATCGAGCGGGATGTGGACTTCGAGTTCGAATCGTCCACCGGGGCGCCGCCGAACTTCCATGCTGGCATGCCGTCGATGAACGAACGAATACGTGATGGGCGCCGACCCGAACTGGCGCACGAAAGGTCCAACATTCCGCCATCGGAGTTACGATGACAGTTCTCCCCGTCCTCTCTACCGGCCGGCGGGTCGTCGGCACAGTCGCCGGCCTCTTCTGCCTTCTGGCTGCTAGCAGCCTGGCGGCTCAATCCACCTCCGTTGGCATGAGTGCAAAGGCAATGTCCGTGGGTGTGCGGACCAGTGCCGATACTCCGTCCGCCGACGTGATCGCATTGCGGCCCGGCGATCACGTACGCGTGACTGTCTGGCGGTCCCCTGAGTTGAGTGGCGAATTCAGCATCGGTGCCGACGGCCGACTGCAGCACCCGTTTTACAACGACATCGTGGCCGTGGGTGTGACGCCGGCGGCGTTGCGTGAGCATGTTCGACTTCGCCTGATGACGCTCGACCAGAACCCGGAGTTCCTCGTTGAACCGCTGGTCCGAGTGGCCGTAGGTGGCGAGGTGCGCACCCCGGACCTCTTAAACGTCGCCCCAGGCACAACGGTGGCCGACGTTATCCTGATGGGAGGCGGAGTGACCCAGCAGGGACGCATCGACAGGATCCGGGTGCTGCGTAATGGTCGCGAGTTAAAGGTGGATCTGCGGAAACCGGATGCGGGACAGGCGTTGCTGCCGGTGGAGTCGGGCGATCAACTCATAGTCGGCACGAAAAAGAGCTTCTTCCGTGATTATGTGGTTCCGGGCAGCAGTCTCGTGGGCGCCGTGGGTTGGTTGGTCACGATGATAGTTCGCAACTGAGCTATCGTCCTTTTACGAGCGAAGGCGACGCACGTCTCCAGAGGTATCATGTCCGAGCTTCTCCCCCGTCTTAACCCAGGCCCCACCGCCCTCGATACTAGAGTGGCTGGTCGGGCGGGCGAGTCAGGAACGGTGAACAATGGGTCGGTGGCCGCCCTGGTGGATCTACGCGGCGTGCGACAGGCCGCCGGTCGGCGTCTATGGATCGTGCTCCTCACGTCGGCTATCGGCCTGGCCGCGGCAGGGTGGCTGGTCTGGCACACCACGCCTACGTACACGGCCACCGCCACCATTCGCCTGGCCGACTCCCGACGCGCCCTGGCTGGTGGGCTCGTGGGTAAGTCTTCCGATGATGGCGCAATGGAAACGGATCCTGTACTCACGGAGATGCAGGTCCTGCTCAGCCGTTCGGTTGCCGGCCGCGTTGCCACGGGACCACTGGGCGCGACACTAAGAGTACGTCCGCTAAATCTTCCGTCGACGGCTCTCGTGAACGTCCTCATCGATTCGACGGCGCCATCCGATTCGATCGCTCTCGACTTCAGTGCAACTGGAGTGACGGCTCGTTCCGGCAGCGGCATGGCGCAGGCGCCATACGGAACTCCACTCAGCCTGTCCGGGTTGACCTTCACCGTACCATCACGTCCGGCCGTCCCTAGCGCGGCGCTACGAGTGCAATCGCTTGAGCAGACGGTACAGCGACTCGTCCACGGTACCACCGCAGTGCGACGTCCGGGTACGAACATTGTCGACGTCACCTATCGCGGTAACATGCCGGATGTGGTGCAGCAGTCCGCAAACAGCGTCGCCCTTGCGTTCCAGCAGGTAAATCGTGAGAACGCCATGCAGCAGTCATTGCAGCGCCGTGAATTTCTTGGAGAGCGGGTGGCACAGACGGATGCGCTGCTGCAGTTGGCGCGGGACTCGCTCTCCGCTTTCCAGTCTTCGCGGCAACTGAGCGGGGTGCAGTTGGCAGGCACCTCGCCCAGAAGCGAAGTATCAAGGTCCGCCGATGTTGGACAGGCGACTGCAAACCGCGTCGCTGCGGACGCCAGACTTGAGGCTCAGCGCGTACTGGTAACGAGGCTGGAGCGGGCCACCTCGGAAGGTGACGGCGGAGCGATACGCGTGGCGTTGGCGAGTGCTCCGGCGGGTACAGTAACTCCTCTCGTCAGTCAACTGGCTGAACGCGTGAGCACGATGGGGAGTGCTCGCGATTCGCTCACCACCGGACGTTGGGCGCGCGCCGTGACCCATCCTGACGTAGTCCGACTGGACACCTTGATGAAATCGGCCGGTGCCGAGTTGGTGGCGGCTGTCCGTGGGCAACTGGAACCACTGGAGGACCAGGCGCGCGACATGGGTCTGGCAGCACGACGTGACCAGGCGGCGCTTGCGGCGCTACCGCGCCTGCAGGTAGAAGAGCAGGGATTGGTGGAGCGAACTGCGATGTACGAGCGGCTCGCCCAGCAGCTTCACGAGGAGTATCAGCGGGCCCAGATAGAGGAGGCGGCGGAGAGCGGGGACATCCAGCTCGTGGATGCAGCCGTCCGGCCTCAGACCACCGATGGCATCCCGGCCATCAGACAGCTCATCTTCGGGTTGCTGCTCGGCCTGGGCGCGGGGGTGGCTCTGGCCTATTTGCTGGAGCAGTTGGACACAACGGTTCGCCGGGAGGAAGATCTCGAGGAGCAACTCGGGGTGACGAGCCTGGGCACCGTACCGTCGTTCGCCGCTGCGGCACAGGCCAAGCGACCCCACTTCGCCCGGCTACGTCGTCGACGGGCGGCCGCCCGGCGGCACCTGCCGAGCATGGTGCGGCGCGAGGACTCTCCGGCGGACGCGGGTTGGGCACCGGGCGACGCCTTCCGCGCTCTTCACACCAATCTGCTGTTTGCCGATCCTCGAGGTCTGCCTCGCTCACTCGTGGTGACGAGCGCGGTATCCGGAGAAGGGAAGACCACCGTTGCGGTCAATCTTGCGATCTGCATGGCGCAGCACGGCGGACGTGTCCTGCTCATGGACGGTGACCAGCATCGTCCTCAACTGCACGCGGCGTTCGGTGTGCCAAGAGAGCATGGGCTTTCGGAACTCGTTCATGACGAGTGCCCATGGAGGGATGTCGTACACGCAACCGAGTTCCCCGGGCTCTATGTGCTGACCGCCGGCAGGTCGATGGGTCGGGAGCCAGGACTGCTCCGCAGCATCGCGGTTCGGCGCGCACTCGTGGAGCTCACGCAATCGTTCGACGTGGTGATAATTGACGGTCCACCAGTGCTCTATACAGCCGACGCGGCCATGATCAGCGCGGTCGCCGAGGGTGTCATCATCGTCGCTAGCGCCGGTTTCACCGACCGTTCCGACGGCCGCACCGCCGTGCGCATGCTACGTCAGGTCGGGGCACAACTTCTGGGCGCCGTGCTCAACGATCCTGATGCGCACCTCCGCGATCACCACTATGAACGCTACGGATACCACCACGACACTCGAGCGCTGGCCAGTCGGAACTGAGGCGTCGCAATCGTCCTTGGATCTTTCACTCGAGTTGAGAGATAATCTCGCCGGCGATCGCCAGTGACGCTGTCGCGCCGGGGCTGGGGGCGTTGATGACGTGAAGCGCGGCGGGTGCGTTGATGAAGACGAAGTCGTGCTCCAGCGTGCCGTCCGGATGCATGGCTTGAGCCCTG
>CAJDVF010000086.1_pt1 | contig 10443 bp, 9 predicted proteins | sample 7391391 | NCBI WGS metagenome assembly CAJDVF01 (sample SAMEA7055697, study PRJEB34461) | soil metagenome | biome: terrestrial ecosystem; feature: Peninsula; material: soil | place: Antarctica | collected 2016 | reverse complement strand
TCACGTCTCGCTCGAGCAACCACGGAATCGGGTAATCGCTGGGGACTTCGCGCCTGTATTCATCGTACTGCCTGAGGAACGACGCTACCATCGAATCGACGGTCGTATAGGGCTCTGACCGCTCGGAGACACCCGGTGAAGCTGCCGCGACCGACAGCACGAAGGCGCGAACGGAGTCGGCCAGTGCCGTCACCGGCGCACCGGTGATGTCCGGATAGCTCACCTCAACCGTCACGCACGGCATGGCCGTCGTGTCGGCCTCGCCCCGGCCGCAGTCGCCCTCCGATCGCTCCACGACTATCGGGACGTGAGTGAGTGTGTCAGGGCGAGCGGCTGTGCTGTCTGCGACGCTGTCCGCGCCGCCTCCACAACCTGTGATGGCAGCGATCAGAAAAATGGCCGTCACCGCCAAGCCACTGACCGGCCGGTGCGCGGGTTGCGATGTGGGATTGGTACGCGGGGGAACAGCTCCTTGAGGATGCTCGCTCACCAGTTCACCTCGCGTTCAGCGACGCCACCGCGCGTGCTCTCCATGCGAACGATCATCCTGTGATCGGCGGCCGAGGCCCCCGCACGCACTCGCAACTTGACCGTCTGTGATTCGCCTCCGTCCAGCCAGAATTCCGTCGGCCGGCCGATGACTCGCGCGGCGCTGCCCGCTGCGGCCCTCGCTACCACACGGTCTGGACGCACGATCTTGACCCGTCGGGCCTGTTCCAGCGCCGTCGGCAACATCCCGCTGTTTCGGACCGTGACCGTCATCTCATGGGTTGCCGAGTCAGCAGACACACCAGATAGCGGGGCGACTGTGGCGCTCACGATCTCCACCTGCGGCAGCGACTGCGCCATGTACAGGTTGAACATCGCCTGCCGGCGAGCCCACTGTCCCATCACTTCCGGCGGTCCGTTCTGGGACCAGAACTTCGGGTTGAATCCTCCCACCTCCACCTCGCCTAACTGGGGATGGGGGGTCTTCGTCCACGGCTGGAAACAGCGGCCGCCGAACTCCTCATCGCAGTAGCGCAGCACTTCCCACTGCTCGACCACACCGTTGCCGTCATAGTCGCGCTCGCGACCACCGTTCCAGAGCTCGTCGCCGTACCAGATAGCGCCGAAGCCAAAGTAGCCGAAATCAGGCGAGTGGCCGAATAACGCTTGAGGCTGGGCCGAGTCGCCGGTGAACGGGTCGATAGGAACTCGGGTGGCGTACGTTCGGTAGACGTCACCGGCCCACGGGTAGTGCGTTATAGACAGTCCCACCGAATCGAAATGCTGGTAGAGCGCGAGGTCGGACGGGAACATGCACTCCGTCTCCTCGCAGGTGCTGGGCGGCCGCAGATGCATGGGCACCGCAGTGTCCATGGTATTGGTGACGGAGATATTCGGGTGCGAGTACATCCACATCACTACCGAGCGTGTCTCCGGTTCGGAGAGCGGGAAGGCGCCCGAGCCACCCTGAGTGTATCCGCGTCCCGTACTGTCGCCGCCTGGCATCGGCCGCCAGTTGACGGGATAGTTGCGGTGAAGGTCCAGACCTCCTACGCCGTCCTCGTTGTAGAGGCCATCGCCGTCGTTGTCGATCCCTTCCGAATAGAGCATCCATGAGCCCTTCCCCGCACCCACACGTTGCATCAGGCGACCCTTTGGATCGCGCGGGTCGAGATCAGAGTCTCCCTTGCCTTTGCCCACGAAGTGGCGCATCTGACGGACGTAGCCGTCGCCGTCCAGGTCCTCTCCGGGGTCCTCGTCCAGCAGGCCGTCACCGTCCTGATCGTACGGCCTCACAGTGCTACGGTTGGTCTGCGCGGTGAGCCGATACATGTCCGAACCATCGGGGTTGTTGAGCGGTCGGATGTAGATGCTTTTGGTATCGACGAGGTGCGTGATCGCACTGTCCTTGCCGTAGCTGTCTAGGAGATGCCAGAGTAGATAGAATGCACTCTCGGTCGCCGTTATCTCGCCGGAATGTCGTCCGCCCTCGAAGTACGCGGCCGGCTTGTCCGTATGCTTGCCCGTCTGCTTGTTAGTGATCGTCATTTGCATCACCGGCCGGCCGCTAAAACTCTCGCCAGCGACGTACAGATCGACGATCTCAGGGTATTGTGCAGCCCACTTCTTCATCCAGTCTTCGATCTCCTCGGAGCTGTGGTAGTGCTCAAAGTCCATCTGGCCCGCGACCTTCGGCCGCACCTCCGGGTAGTCGGTCAGCATGAAGGAGCTCGGGCCGGCCCGCTCGCCAGCGATGACGAGTACACGCCGCGCACTGTCCACTGCGGCTCGGCTTCCCTGCCCGCCTGTCGCCTGTGCCTCGACCGGTAAGGCGGCCAGAACCAGGGCCGCGCAGACGGCGGCCAACGGAGTGCGGATCGATGTGAGTGGATGTGTTGATGTCACTTGCCAGTGGCCTGAAAGGTGAAGACGTCCTCGCTCTGCTACTCTAGCTCGGAGTACCAAAGTCGCAACCGGCTCGGACTCACGCTGTGAGTTGTGGACCGATGGACCGCGAAGTTGACAGATGGACGGCAGATCTGAGAACCGCCTGGATCGGCGCGGCGTACCGGCGCGAGCCCGTGCCTCCTGCCAGATAGTGGTAGACGCTCTCGCCGTAAGGATCGGTCCGCTAACAGCGCTGAGGACAGGCCCGGTTGTTATCCGCTGCGAGACAGCAAGTTCCGGGCGGCGATGCTGACACATACGCCAGCGGGCGCGGCAATCCGGTTAGAATCAACTTCATCCAACCGCCCGATCTATCAATTGCGTTGGATGCCAGCCGAACCACCGAGAGCACCCGCGCTCACTCATAGCCAACCTCAACCACATCGACCATCATGGATCTATCCACAGCGCATGTACTCGTTACCGGAGGTAGCTCAGGCATCGGTCGCGCTACCGCGAAACTCCTCATCGATCGGGGCGCGCAGGTGGCCATCTGCGGTCGAAACGAGGCAAGGTTGCGGGCGGTGGCGGAGGAGATCGGTGCACTAGCCTTACCCGCCGATGTGAGTCAGGAGAGTGAGGTGGAGCGGCTGGTTGAGAAGGTGGTGCGCGAGCTGGGCGGCTACGATGTGCTCATCAACAACGCCGGAATCGGAACCTTCGCCACACTTCTCGAGACGACCGCGGAGCAGATGCGGCAAATCTGGGAGATCAACGTCCTCGGGGCGACCCTCGTCGCGCGGGAGTCGGCGCGACACTTCATCGGTAAGGGCGGTGGCAACATCGTTAACGTGGTCTCCACGTCCGGGCAGCGCGCCGGTGCCGGCGGGTCGGCGTATGCCTCGTCCAAGTTCGCCCTCGCCGGCCTCACGCAGTCGTGGCGCGCCGAACTGCGTAAGCATGACATCCGCGTCATGCAGGTGAATCCCAGCGAGGTGATCACCGAATTCTTCGAGCGCTCTGGGCGGACCCAGAAAGACGACCCCAGTAAGCTGCAGGCGGAAGACATCGCCCACACGATCGCTTCGATGCTGGAACTGAATGACCGGGCGTTCATCACCGAGACCACCGTCTGGGCCACCAACCCTGCTTCCTGAGGACGTAGTTACCGATCGGGACAGTCAATTCGGGAATGGCAGGTTAGCTCCACCCGGGTTCACCTCCACGAAGCAGTTGCTGACCATCCCCACCCCCTCGACCGCATTGCCGGCCGAGTTCCATCAGAGTTCGCCCGTACCGCACCACAGATCCCCGATTCGCGCGATTCGCGCTGGCACGTTCACAATGGTGAACTGAGTCGGGTCCAGACGGTCGGTGAGTTCGTCCCAAGTCACAGGAGTGGATACCGTTGCCTCTTCGGTGGCCCGCGCTGAGTAGGCGCTGGCCACCGACTTGGCGACGATGTTTTGCAGGTAATCCATGTAGACCGTGCCGGGCGGCCGCGCGTCCACGCTCCGCTCTACCGTGGCCACGTCCGGCCGTGCCATCGCCACCCGCACCGCGACCTCGCCGGCCAGCGCCAGTACGTCCTCCTCAGTGGCGCCGCCGGCAAGGGGCAACTGGATGTGGATACCGCGCTTTCCAGACGTCTTGAGACAGCCTTCCAGGCCCAACTCGCTGAGCGTCTCGCGGACGAGCCTGGCGACGGTCACCGCCGTAGCAAATGAGGCACCGACACCCGGATCCAGGTCGATGGTGGCATGGTCCACCAGGTGGAGAGAGGCCACGCGGGCGTTCCACGGATGCACCGAGATCGCTCCGATCTGGACCGAGTAGAGGAGCGTGGCCAGGTCGCCGCCGACAAAGCGGCGCTGGGGCTCACCCTCGTCACTGGTGAGAGTCTCCACGCGCACCGACTCAGGCAGCTTTTCCGGGGCGTTCTGCTGGAAGAATGACTTTCCGTCCGCCCCGGTCGGATAGCGCCGGAGCACCAGAGGTCGATCGGCGATAATGGGGAGGAGCCACGGCGCCACCTCGACGTAATAACGCATGAGGTCGCCCTTGGTGAGAGCTGGGCCGGGAAAGACTGAGCGGCCCAGGCTCGTCACCGACAGGGTGCCGCCATCGGGGAGGTCGAGCGTGCCATGGCCGCTGGACTTCTCGATCGCCGATAGCTGTGCGGAGACGGACGGGCCTGACGTCACGGCGCGGAGGGTTGGGGGTGCTCGGAATTCTAGATGACGTACTCGCCAATGGAGATGCGCGGATCGGGCCAGGACGATGTCGGAGAGCGAGCCTGATCGTCAGCTAAGCAAGCGGGCCAGGAGCTGTTCGGTGAGCGATTCAGCGTCTTCACCCCAGCGCAGGACGGCCGGTGGGGCTCCAGTGAGCAATTGAGTCTCGCGGCGGAACCGGCGAATGGTGGGGTAGTGGAGGTGCGCTGAAACGAGCTCGACAGTCTGGCTACCTGAGCGAAGTTGAGCTATACCCCACTCCACCCGGGCGGCAGCTATAAGCCGCTTGGTGGAGACGATACCTGAGCGCCGCAGCCAGCGGTGCAGGGTGCGCGGGTTGACGGCGGCTAGCGATGCCAGGTCTTCGACGTCACGGACGCGGTGTGGCGCGCGGAAGAGGTAGGCAACGGCGTCGCGGACGCGTCCCGGGACATTCATGAGGAGTGGCGCCACGTGGTCGTGCAGCGGAGACCGCCAGAGCTCGGAGGCCAGGAGGTCGAAGAGAGCTCTAAAGTGACGGGGGGTGTCGTCGTAGCCCTTGAGGACGATGTGTCGAACACCCAACCTGGCCAGCTCGACCGTGCCACGCATGGCTGGCGGCGCTAGCGTGGTATAGACGACTACCGTGGGAAGTTCCGACCCCCGGAGGTAGGCCAGCAGGTCGGGCCACTGTGCTGCCGGTATCGCACTGGGCTCGAGGATCAGAACATCGGCGCCGGCGTCGCGCATCGCCGCCACCAGTCCGGGCACGGGGGGCGGGGTGCGGATACGGTGACGACTGTCCGTCCGCAGCACCACGCGGAGCGTGGTTAGTAGAGGCTCGGATAGGAAGGCGACTACGTCCACAATCTGTCCAAGTGTCGCAAAAGCGGTACATGCTGTCGCAAAACTGCGCCATTACGCCCGCTTATGAAAGGTAAGCTTGACCTTGTAGCCAACACCCACCTGACCCGCTCGCTTCCCTCCTCGGAGACGATTCCATGCCCCGCAACACTGCCCGCCGCATCGCTTCTGCCGTCATTGCCGTCGCTGCAATCGCCCTCGCTGCCTGCTCCAGCCCGACCGGGCCGAGCCAGGACTCGCCCGATGGCGGCACATACGGCGGAAGCAGCACGATGACCCATAAGATCTGCGGCGGCACCTATGGCGGAAGCAGCACCTGCTAATGATGTGAACAAGCCCCGGCGAGGATGTGATGATCTTCGCCGAGGCTCGCTGACGGACGGTTACGTGCCGTAGCTGGCCGTCACCTTGTAGCGGATATTGATGCGGTGGGTAAGGCTTTAGACCGCTCCCACCAACCCGCCAGCCACCGATCCGATGCGCTCCCGCATAGCTCGCACTCCGCGGGTCACTGTGTCCAACGTGATGCCGTCGTAGCTGACGTTCTCCATCGCCCGAACCGGAGCCATCACCTTCTGCTGAACTCGCCGATCCAGTACTGTCAGCGCCCTTTCGGCGCGCACCAGGACGTCCGCGGGACCGCTTGACTCGGATGTCGCGACGGCTTGCTGATAGGCGGACCGAGCCTCCTCGACTTCTCCGAAGCATTCGTAGCCGTCGCCCAGAGCAATGGCAAAACGCGGCAGGAGTTCCCCCGACAGAGAAGCTGCAGTGAGTTCCGCCGAGTAGCAATCGAAGGCGGACCGCTGACCATCCTGGGCGGCCAGGCTCATCAGGTTGATCGTCGAAATCCAACGCACACGAACATCGCGAGCCGTCGCCGAAAGCACCAGATGCGCATCCCGCGCGGCAACGCGTTCGCCTGCGTCGCCCAGCGATGTCGCCAGGTCGCTCAGGATCGCCTCTCGGGATGCCTCGTCCTCGCACAACTCCAGGGCGCGATAACCGAGCACGGAAGCCGACTCGAACTGCCCGCGCATTCCGGCCACTGCCATTCGGTCGGTGAGCGCGAGCGAGAGAGCCGGGCGGCACTGAGCCGCCTCGGCAGCCCTGGCAATTGCCTGGAGCTCGACGTCGGCCTGCGGCAGGTTGCCACGGTGGATTGTCAGTTTTGCCTTGCCCACCTTCGCGCGCAGCGTGCCGAAGGTATCGCGAGCAGCCGTCGCGATGGCCTCTCCGACGTCGTAGGCAATCGCCGCTTCCTCCAGATCACCGCCGAGCCGGGAGCAGTAGCCGCAGTCCATCGCCGCCTGGTAGGACTCTGGCGAGATGTCCGTCGGGTCGCGCGATTCCACCACGGTGCGGAAGACATCGGCGGCCAGCCGCCAACTGCCCTGACCACGAAGACGGCCAGCGTACGCCACCAGCGACGCCCTCACAGCCACCGGCGCGGACGGCACGGCGAGCATCGCATCTACCAGGCTCAGGAGTGGTGTTCTGACCGCGCTGATGGGTTCCAGGGCCGCCACTTCGCTACGCACAGCCAGCGCCCGCAGGGGTTCCGGCGCTGGTGCGAGACGGCGCCGACTACGCTCCCAACTATCGAATAACCGGAGTGTGATTAATCCCGCCGCCTGCTCCCGCCAACTCGGCGATCGCTCGTCGGTCTCGTCGGCGAGAGATTCGAAATACGGTAGGTGAGAGATGATCATCTGTGGCATCGCGTGCATCGCGCCTCTCCTGGCAGCCCCGTTAGCGGGGATTGCTCGTGCCGGCCACCACCGTATGAGGGGGCCGTAATAGGGATTATACACCCGATCCGACGGTTCTGGACAGGACACGTCAGAGGAGCAGACGATCAATGTTGGCCGAGGTAACGGCGAGTTGGCCCACCCGGTCCGGACGGCGCGACGGGAATCGCGCCTCAGACGCGCCCAGCCGGGTATGTAGCGACGCTGCGAGGCAACCGAGGTGCCGTCGCACACGGCCACACTCCTGATCAAGGCTGCCGGCATCCTCACCGGTCAGATACTGATGTCGGGCTGCCAGGACCAGTTCCAGTTGGAGCCGGGTGAGCGATTCCAGCGCGACGGCAAGGTGGCCCAGATAGCCACCGCGATGGCCGCAGCCATGACCCGCGGCGATTCTGACCGGAACCGCGCCAGCAGCACTTCTCAGTCTACCGCCCCGCCCGAACCGCTCCGAGACCGGCAGTGCGCCGGCCAGCCTGTCCACCTTCTCCGCCAGCGCGACCGCCTCCTGCCACACGTCGATCTCGCGATGGCTCCGTTGTCTGGATATAGAAGTCATGTCCGACGCTACCGCCATAGCGACAGCGCAGCGTCAGCGAAGTGACGGTCATACCGTCATTCGGACGCGCTGCCGGCGGCCTGAGCCGGCTCTGGCGCCTCTTCCGCCCGCCGTGACGGCAGAGCGAAACAGAACACCGAGACGGAGCCTTCATCATTCGGAAACTCCGCCCAGACCCGCCCTCCCATCGTCTCGATCGCGTCGCGGACGATGCTGAGGCCCAGCCCCATGCCCTCCACCCCGGTAAGCTCGGGATGGGCTCGGAATCCGCGATCGAAGACCCGTCCGCGATGCTCTACTGGAACTCCGCGGCCATTGTCGTGCACCTCCACCACCAACTCGCCGAGCCCGCCTTCGGCGCCCGTGTCCACGCGACCCACCACACGGACCCGACGCTCCGCGCGATCGGGATCGGCGTACTTGATCGCGTTGGATATGAAATTGGTGAGGGCCAGTTCCACCGCGGCGGCGCTCACTTCCACTTCCGGAAGGCCGTCGAGATCGATGTGGATCCCGGCAGCTACGGCACTGTCTCGCAGTTCCCGCACCGCCTCGGCGGCGGCACGCTTGAGCGTCACGCGACGCTGGTGGCGGCGATCACTATCGATGGTGGAGAGTTCAACCAGATTCGATAGCGTGTAGTCCATGCTGCGAAGGGAACGCTGCGCGACTTCCCTGAGCTCGGCGCGCTTCTCCGACGGCAACTCCTCGATGTCCAGCAACTGGACTGCCCCGAGCGCCGAGCCGATCTGATTCTTCATCTCGTGGGTGAGGGCGCGATTGAAGGCGCGCAGTCGCGACTCGCGCTCCTTCACCTGCTCCTGGATGAGCTGCAGGTAGTGCATGACCGTCGCCTGCTGGATGAGCGATACGGCACGGTAGACCCGGTGCACACAGACCAGCAGGTCACTCTTGGAACAGTCCGTCTCCACCTCGTCGGCAATCCGGGCGAGGAAGGCGAAGATGACGCCGCCGAGTATCTCGTATTCCTTGAGAAGCTGATACTCGCCAGTGCCCTGAGAATGTCGGAGCGCGCCGAGTTCCATCGCCTTGGCAATTACGGCGGCGTCCGCGTTGACAGTCCGGGCCGGATTCTCCAACTGGTCGGCCACTCCGTCTATGAGCAGCGGTACGTGGTCCAGGAGTTCGTCAGACGGGAATACGTGCTCCTGGTCAACGGACATCCGGGCGACTATGCGCTCGAGCCAGCGGGTAGCCAGCTCCTCGCGCGAATCGCGCATCCGAGCGGCAAGAACCTGTGCGATGGGGCAGTGCTCTTCAGTGTCGGACATGGATCGGCGCTGGACGGCTGCTCAGGAGGTACCGACGAGAGATCGCAGCCGTGGAAAGCTAACGGGTCCACCTTTCCGCGTGTTCGATCACCGCGGCTAGTGATTCGGAAGAGACTGGAACGCCCAATCCAGCGTCGGGTAGGGATGCGGCAGCGTAAGATTGTACGCTGCTGGCCCCCATGGCCGGGCCAGCTATCTAGCATCTACCATCCCGCAACGAGCGTCCGTCGTGCGTCGCCTCCGCTCCGTCGTTACCCTCTCCGTCCTCGCTGTGGTTGCTCTTACCTCGGCCGCGCCCGACGCTCGGGCACTACTCGCCGCGCGCTGGGGCGAGGAAGGACACACCATGATTGGCCGCGCGGCCGCCGACCGACTACCGGTAACCATGCCAGCGTTCTTCCGAGAGGCGGCAGCGCAGTTGGCCTATCTCAATCCAGAGCCCGATCGCTGGCGTCAATTTCGCGAGGACACGACGCTGGCCGGGGCAATGGGCGGGTACTATGGATACGAGCACTTCGTGGACCTCGAACTGGTCCCCGCCGGAGCCCTGCGATCCCGTGATCGCAATGCCTTTGCCGACTCGTTGCGCGCGGCCGACCAGAACCCAGCCACGGTCGGTGCCCTGCCCTACCGGGTCCTGGAACTGACCGACCGCCTCCGTCGAGGCTTCTCCCTCTGGCGCCACGCTCCGGACGAAGCCACTCGGGGCTACATCGAACAGCGTATCGTCAACGACGCCGGCATACTCGGCCACTACATCGCTGACGCCGCCAATCCGCACCACACAACGGTCCACCACAACGGATGGGTGGGCGACAACCCGAAGGGGTTCACCACCGACCGGACGATGCACGGCCGCTTCGAGTCGGAGTACGTGCGCACGCACATGGCACTGTCAGACTTTGCCGGAATGGTAACTCCAGTACCACACATGATCGTGCCGCTCCAGGACAGCCTGCGGGCGTATCTGGACCGCTCCCACGCGCAACTCGAGCGCCTCTACACGCTGGAGAAGGAGGAGCCATTCGGTAGCGCTACCTTGGGGGCGGACCACAAACAGTTCACCGCAGAACGGATGGCGGACGGAGCGAGCATGCTGCGAGACGTCTGGTTCACGGCCTGGGTGACGAGCCGCTGAGCGCGATGGGGCGGGCGAGGCAGGTTCGGTCGCCCCGGGGCGCGGTTTACAGAGCAGATATCTCGACTTCGCTAATCATCGCGGCAGTCACTCGCTGCGAGCGGACGACCTGACCGCAGTAATTACCGCAGTAATTACCGCAGGGTACGCGGAGCCATCTGAGGTGGTCCAGTCAAGTCCTGAATTGGTTTTACGAGGCTGGCTGAGGTTCTTGGGGAGAGATTAGGACGAGCGCCTTGGCGAGGGGTGA
>CAJDVF010000085.1_pt1 | contig 10524 bp, 6 predicted proteins | sample 7391391 | NCBI WGS metagenome assembly CAJDVF01 (sample SAMEA7055697, study PRJEB34461) | soil metagenome | biome: terrestrial ecosystem; feature: Peninsula; material: soil | place: Antarctica | collected 2016 | reverse complement strand
GCGTACCACGATGGGCGTTCGGTCGCCAGACGAAGTTCCACCTCGTGCGCTGAGCCCGCAGTCTGAAAAGAGAGTTTCCGGGGTCGACCACAGATCGGGCGGTTAGGTCCGGATCCGAGCAACGTGGCGTCACGCAGTACCCAAGCGTGACAGTGGCGAGAAGCGCGCGATCAGGCGCGTGATCGCCGCCCGTTGCTGGCGGGCTGTCGCGCCAGGGCTGGGGGCGTTGATGACGTGAAGCGCGGCGGGTGCGTTGATGAAGACGAAGTCGTGCTCCAGCGTGCCGTCCGGATGCATGGCTTGAGCCCTGACGCCAGCACCCCCGGGTACGAGGTCTTCGCTCTGGACGTTGGGTACGAGACGCTGCAGCGCTCGTGTGAAGCGCGTCTTGCTCAGGGATTGTCGCACCTCGTGCCAGCTCTGGCCGGGGTATCGTCGCAAAAAGCGCCAGAGGCCAGGGTAGCCGAGCGCGGACCCGGAGTCGCGCAGGGAGATCCTTGACCGGTTATCGTAGCCCTCACGGGCAAGCGCGAGCACGGCATTCGGACCGCAGTCCACGCCCCCTCCCACGCGCCGCGTGAAGTGCACGCCAAGGAAGGGGAATGTCGGGTCCGGCAGTGGATAAATCAGGTGCCGCACCAGATCCGCGCGCTCCTGTCTCAGTCGGTAGTACTCCCCCCTGAAGGGGACAATGCGTACCAGAGAGTGCTCCCCGGCCATCCGGGCTACTCGATCGCTCTGGAGCCCTGCACAGGCAATGAGGAAGCCGCCACGAATCTCTCCGCTGGTGGTCTCGGCTATCCAACCCGCCGTGCTGGCCGAGCCGGTGCGACGGAGAGCGCGAACGCCACTCTCCAGCCGAACCTCGCCGCCCCGCTCGACGATACCGGCAGCGAGCGCGCGACAGACCGCTGGATAATCCACGATCCCTTCCTCCGGTACGCGAAGTGCCGCGATGCCTCGAGCATGCGGTTCCAGTTCGCGTAGCTCTGGCGCTTCCAGCCAGGTAAGCCCGACCAGCCCATTCGCTCTGCCGCGTTCCATAGCCGTACGTAGCCGCGGCAGTTCGTCCGGCGAGGTTGCTACAACCACCTTGCCGCATATGTCGTGAGCGATGTCATGACGCTCACAAAAAGCGCGCATTAGTCGTATGCCAGTCGCGGCGAGTCGTGCCTTGCGCGAACCCGGCTGGTAGGCGAGGCCAGCGTGCAGTACACCGCTGTTATGACCGCTCTGGTGGCTTCCTACTGCGGCTTCCTTCTCGAGCACCGTCACCCTCGTGCCCGGTCGCTCACTCAATAGTCGGTACGCAGTGGCTAGCCCGATTATGCCACCGCCAACGATGACGACGGGACGATTCTGGTCCGAACGCGACGGAGACACCGGAACCCCCAAGGGCAATGTCAAACTGGCCGTGGCGAGCGAGTGTCGAAACCCGATCCTCCATGGCGACGTATCAAAGCTACGGCGATTTCTGACGAGCCGGACAGGGCGTAGTTGTCCAGATCGTGTGTCCAGATGAGTCGTGTGGCGCTCTGTTAGGAGGCTGACGATCGACTTTTTCGGTATCCAGTGGCTTCAGCTCTATCACGCTCGTCTATCAGTGGCGCATGGAGCCATGCCAGCGCTGTCGCCATACCGCCCTCTCATTCCGCCAAGGTCTGGATCGATGCATCGATTGTCTGCCGTGCTTGTCGCTGGTCTGCTCTGCTCGGCTACCATTCTCGGCGCCCAGCAACCCGGTCGAATAGCCGTCGAGAGCTATGAACTGCCTAATGGGCTTCGGGTCGTTCTCGCGCCCAGCCACATCGCACAGGTGGTGACGGTCGACGTCTGGTACGACGTCGGGTCGCGTAATGAGCGACCCGGCCGAAGCGGCTTTGCGCACCTCTTCGAGCACATGATGTTTCAGGGCTCGGCGAACGTGAAGAAGGGCGAGCACATGCAGCTGGTTGAGCGGGCGGGCGGTAGCATGAATGGAAGCACTACCGAGGATCGCACGAATTATTTCGAGTCGGTGCCCAGCAACAGGCTCAACCTGGCGCTCTGGCTGGAGGCCGATCGTATGCGTTCGCTGGCCGTCACCGACAGCAATTTGGATAATCAACGCAAGACGGTGCAGGAGGAACGACGGCTGCGGGTGGACAATCCTCCCTACGCCAGGGTGCTGTTCGACGAGACCTATACGGCCTTTGACTTATCCGCGTGCTTTCCGTACGCGCACTCTCTGATCGGGTCCATGGACGACCTGAACGCAGCAAAGACTGCCGACGTGAAGGCGTTCTTTGACCAGTATTACACGCCGAACAATGCCACTCTCGTTATCACCGGAGACTTCCAGAACTCCGATACGAAGAAACTGGTGGAGGACTATTTCGGCGGCATACCGAAGGGGAGCAGTCCACCTGCTGTAACGTGCGCCCAGCCTTTCAACTCGGGCCAGGTACGTCGCCACATCGTGGACCCCAAGGCGAGTCTGCCGGCGCTGGTGCAGGTCTATAGGGTGCCAGCGTACGACGATCCGGATATGGCCGCGTTAGAGCTTCTATCAACCATACTCGGGCAGGGCGAGAGCTCGAGGCTCAATCGCGTGATGGCCCGCGATACGAAGGCCGCAGCCGCGGCCCAGACGTTGCTGAATCCATTCGGTCCAAGACGTGGACCTGGCGTGTTTGTCATCTTCACCATCGCTAATCAGGGCGTCGCACCCGATTCCCTTGATCGGCTACTGTCTGATCAGCTCGCCCTCGTAGGTACGAAGGGCGTGGAGGCCGAGGAGCTGACAAAGGCGAAGAACGTTTATCGCGCCCGCATGATCATGCAGCGGCAGACGACGATGAGCGTCGCCGAGGCGTTGCACAGCGCGAACATGTTCCTCGGCTCAGCGGATGAGGTTAATGGCGCGCTGGACCGCTACCTGAAGGTCACGGCCGACGACATACGGCGGGTGGCGGCCAAGTATCTCCGGCCCGAGAACTCGCTCATCCTGTCAGTCACGTCGGCGAACAGCGCGCCATGAACACTTCCCAGCCAACCATGTCGCTGCGTCGCTACGTAGTCGGCTTCACCTCTACCCGCCTAAGCTTGATTGCCCTCGGCGTCGCCGTTGCTGCCGCGTCCATCTTGATCGCATCCGTCGCTGACGCGCAGCGTCCCTTCCCGACATTGCCTCCACCGGCTGCACCACTAAACGCCCCGGAGTTTCCACCGTTCCAGGAGGCGCGTCTCTCCAACGGCTTGCAGTTGGTCTTGGTGGAACGTCACACGCAGCCCATCCTGTCCGTGTCACTAGCGATGCCCGCCGGGTCATCCTACGACCCTGCCGGGAAGGAGGGACTGGCTGACATGGTTGCGGGGCTGCTCACCAAGGGAGCGGGAGATCGTGGCGCCGAGCAGATCGCCGCCACCATCGAGGGAGTGGGAGGTACGCTCGGGGCAGGGGCGGGAGCTGACTTTATCACCGTACGCACCGACGTCCTGTCCCCGAATGCGCCGCTCGCCTTCTCGCTTCTCTCCGATGTGGTGCGGCGGCCTACATTCCCGGTCGCCGAAGTAGAGCTGGCACGCACCCAGACGCTGTCCGGGCTGCAGCTCCAGCTCAGCCAGCCGGCGAGCCTCGCCTCGCGTTTCTTCGCCCAGAATGTGTACGGCTCACATCCATACTCGCGAAGCGCAACGCCGGAGTCAGTGCGCGGCCTCAGCCGCGAAGACCTGGTGGCTTATCAGAGATCTCGGCTGACACCGGAAGGCTCCCTCCTCGTTATCGCCGGCGACATCAAGCTCGACGAGGCAAAGAAACTCGCCGAGCAGGCGTTCAGCGATTGGACTGGCAGCGCCCCAGACATCACGGAGGTTGTGGCGCCTCCGGCTCGGAAGCCAGCGGAAATTGTCCTCGTCCACCGGCCGGGGTCAGTGCAGTCGAACATCATTGTCGGAAACATTGCTTTCGGGCCGGCCGACCCTAATCGCTACGCCACAACGGTCGCCACTCGTATTCTCGGTGGCGGCGCCGATTCAAGGCTGTTCACGATACTCCGGGAGGAGAAGGGGTGGACTTACGGCGCCTACTCCAATGTCACCCAACCACGTGGTCCGGGCGTCTTCCAGGCTACCGCCGAGGTGCGCACGGCTGTCACGGACTCTGCTCTCACGGAGCTGCTTGCCCAGCTCCGGCTCCTGCGTTCCCAGCCCGTGTCGGATGTGGAGCTGGAGGCTGCCAAGGGATCACTAGTCGGTAGCTTCCCGCTCACCATCGAGACCGCGCAGCAAATAGCCGGTGCGGTCTTACAGGTGCGCGTCCTGGGACTAGGTACGGACTACCTGCAGCAATACCGCAACAGGCTGGCTGCGGTTACGCAGGCAGACGTCCAGACGGCCGCACGGGCCGCCATGCATCCGGACTCGGCACTCATAGTCGTCGTCGGGGACGGTGCCAAGCTATATGAGCCGCTGAGGAAGATTGCTCCCGTGCGCATCATTGACCTTAATGGTGCCTTGCTGACCGCAGACGACCTGGTGGCTAAGCCTCCAAGCGTGACGCTGGACCCAAGACGACTGTTGGCGGGAGTCGATAGCTTCGCTGTGCTTCTCCAGGGCCGGGAGTTCGGCTTCCAGCGTTCAGAGGTGAAGCCTGACGCAGACGGCGGCTACACGCTCGTGGAGAGTTCACAGTTGGGTCCTGTCGCGTCGCAGACTACGACGTTAAAGTTGGACGCGAAGCTGAACGTGCGCAGCGTCGACCAGAAGGGAACCATGCAGGGACAGGCGACGAGCATCGCCGTGAGCTACTCTGGTGGTAGGGCTATCGGCAAGGCATCGGTAGCTAGGCCGCCGGCGGGTGCTGTTGCTCCCGTTGCCATAGATGCCGACGTACCTACCGGCGTGATCGACGACAACGCGCTCCTGCTGCTGGTGCCGACAATGCCGTGGACAGCCTCGGCACGGTTCACGTTGCCCGTGTTCGCCAGTGCACAGGGTAAATTGGAGACATACACACTGGCCGTCGCCGGTAGCGAGGAAGTGACCGTGCCAGCGGGAACGTTCAAGGCATACAAGGTGGAGGTGACTGGTGGGTCTCAACCCATGACGCTGTACGTATCCCAGGACGCGCCGCACCGTTTGCTCAAGATGACGATCGCCGGCGCTCCCGTCGAAGTGGTACGCGTCAGATGAGCGGTGCCGGCGGTATTCCCCGGCACGTCGGTCGGGTAGCGTGCGTCAGTTTGCTCGTAGCCATGACGTTCGCGGTCGCCTGCCAATCGCAGCCTACCGCGCGCACGGTCACGTCACCGCCGGTGTCGACGGTCGACAGCGCAATGCTGCTGGGCGATCTCGCCCGCCTGGCCGACGACTCCATGCGCGGCCGGGCGTCGGGCACTCCGGAGAACGAAAAGGCGCGCGCGTTCATCGCCGCCCGTTTTGACCAGCTCGGGCTCCAGACAATCGGCGTCGGGCGAGTGCAGCCATTCACATTCGTCAACCGTCGCGATTCAACGACAATTGCCGCGGCTAATGTGGTGGGGATGGTCCGCGGGACTGCGTTGCCCGATCGGTACGTAGTCATCTCGGCGCACTACGACCACGTCGGCGTGGGCCGGCCGGTGAATGGCGACAGCATCTACAACGGCGCCGATGACAACGCATCTGGTACGGCGGCATTGCTCGCTCTGGCCGGCTACTTCAAGGCCAATCCGGCGCGCCATTCGCTGATCTTCGTTGCCTTTGACGCCGAGGAACTGGGGCTCCAGGGCGCGCGAGCGTTCGTCGCCAGTCCGCCGGTGGAACGGAGCTCGATCGTTCTCGATGTGAACATGGACATGGTGAGCCACAGCGCCCGCGGCGAGCTCTACGCCGCTGGGGCCGCCAAGTGGCCGGCACTGCGCCCAGCGCTGGAGCAGGTCGCCGCCAACGCGCCGGTTAAACTGCTCCTCGGCCATGACGCACCTCAGCCGACCCCTGGTGACGATTGGACGATGCAATCTGACCAGGGGCCGTTTCACCAGGCGGGGATCCCGTTCGTTTACTTCGGCGTCGAGGATCATCCCGACTACCACAAGCCGAGCGACGAACTGTCCACCATCACCATCGGCTTCTACGTAAACGCGGTCAGGACGGTGCTTCAGGTGGTGCGGGCACTGGACGCCAACGGCTTTCAGTGAGCTGAGACGATTCCCGTCACCATGAACGGGAATCGTCGGCCGGCCCGACAGCGCGGGAGCACCGGGAAGGGTTGATCCGGTGGCAGGTCTGCCAACACCGCATGAGCCGCTCGGGCTTCATTCTGCGCATGTAACCCGAGCCCTCACACGGAGTCGTCATGCGCCGCCTACTCGTCCTGCTGCTCGCCATCGTCATCGCATGCTCGCCCTCGCCGAGCGAGAACACACCTCCGCCGCCCGCGGCCGTCGCGTCCGTGTTCGTAACTCCTGGCACGCAGTCGATCGCTGTCGGCGGCACCGCGTCACTCACGGCGGCCGTCAAGGCTTCTGATGGCTCCGTCCTCACCGGACGTACCGTGTCATGGACTACCTCAGCGTCCGGAACGGCGACAGTGTCGGGGAGTGGCGTCGTGACCGGCGTTAGTGCCGGCGGCCCCGTCACAATTACCGCCACCAGCGGGGGCAAGAGCGGCTCTGCCCAGGTGAGCGTGACTGCCGTCCCGGTAGCGACTATCGAGGTGACTGCCACGAAGACCACCCTGAGCCCGGGGGAGAAAGTCCAGCTTGCGGCCGTCACCAAGGCGGCCGGTGGCGCAGTCCTTACCGGGCGCGCGGTAACCTGGAAGACGAGTAGCGATGCGATCGGGACCGTCAACTCCAGCGGCCTGGTTACCGCCGTCGGCGCCGGTACCCTGACCGTGACCGCCACCAGCGAGGGCGCCGGCGGGAGCGTCGTGCTCACAGTGTCCTCGTCGGTCAAGTCGCTCGCCCTCGGTCCGGAGAACAGTTGCGCCCTCAAGAGCGACGGCACAGTGCTCTGCTGGGGACGTGGTGACGAGGGCGGCGTTGGAGATCAGGCTAATGTCGACCGATCCATCCCGGCCTCCGTGTCCGGGAACCTTCGCTTTCAGAGCCTTGCTGGCAGCCAGGGACGTACCTGCGGGATCGCCACCGATGGCCGTCTCTACTGCTGGGGCTCGAACAACAACCACGGTCTCGGTCTGGGCCCCCTCGGATCTGTGCCGCCATTCGTCAGCGTGCCGACGAAGACCGCTGATACAGTGACAACATTCACGTCAGTCAGTTCGTCGCAGCAGGGATCGCTCTGTGCGCTCACCAACGGTGGGGTGCGCTGGTGTTGGGGTGATAACGACAACATCGAGTTAGGCAACGGCTTGTCAGTTGACGTTACCGTACCGACGAGAGTCGCTCCGCCGCTCTTCACTACGGTCGCGATGGGCAATTACCACGGATGCGCACTAGCCGCCGGTGGCGTCCCCTGGTGCTGGGGCTACAACGGTCATGGCGCGATCGGCGATAGCAGTTTCGTGGACTCATCAGTGCCGAAGCGGGTGGTCGGCGGACACTTCTTCACCACGATCGTGTCACTCCAGGATGCGACCTGTGCCCTCAAGGCCGACGGAAGTGCGTGGTGCTGGGGCTCGAACGACTTCGGGATGTCCGGTGATGGCACCGTTGGTGGCAACCGCTATTCGCCGCGGATTGTCCCTAACGCACCGGCGTTCGTACAACTCGACGGTCATGGACAGTACGTCTGCGGCCGCACTGGAGCCGGCAGCGCCTATTGCTGGGGTCGTAACACGCAGGGGCAACTCGGTGACGGCTCCACCACCAACCGGTCGGTTCCTACTCCGGTGGCCGGATCGCACCTGTTCGTCCGGATCGCGACCGGCACCGTACACAGCTGTGGTATCGCGGCGGACGCTGTCTACTGCTGGGGCGCGAACACCAAGGGAATCCTGGGCGACGGTACGCTCACCCCTCGGCTAGTGCCGACAAAGGTCTTGGGCGGGTTCTAGGGCGACGGCACTCAGGGGGACGGCTCAGCGGTAGCTCTCCCCTGCTCGCGCTGGTGTTCGACCCATCGCGAACTGTACGGTCGGCCTCCCTCAAGGAGGCCGACCGCGGTTCTCCGTGCGGCGACCGGTCAGGCCAATCCTCCATCGGACCATCGTGCACTACTGGCGCTGGAGAGGCCGCGGCTGAAAATTGGCTGAGCGGGCGGGTCGCCGGCCCGCAACTAATTGTTTGGTCGTGAGTAGAGCCGGCGTCGAGCCCCATTCGAGGACCAATACCGTGACTCGCTGCTATCGCTCGATAGTCCTTCTCGGCTTTACCGCGCTGCTCGTCCCAGCATTCGCTTCCGCCCAAGGGGCGACGCGATCATCGCCGCGCTTCGAGATCTCCTTTCCCGCTTCAGCGCACAACGAGCCGATCACGGGACGGGTGTACGTTGCGCTGTCGCGGGACTATGATGGCCAGCGCACCCCTATCGATCAGACCGGCCAGAATGGCGTGCCACTGTTCGCGACCGACGTCTCGCGACTCGCCCCAGGGCAGCCGGTTACGATCGATGCATCGGCAGTTGGTTATCCGGTGAAGAAGCTTGCCGACATCCCGGCTGGCACCTACTGGGCTGAGCCGTTCGTGAACGTGTACACGGAGTTCAACCGCGCCGACGGACACACGGTGTGGATGCACATGGACCAGTGGGAAGGCCAGAACTGGAAGCGTTCGCCCGGTAACCTCCATGGCACCCCGGTCAAGATCACCTTCGATCCCGATTCGCCCACGCCAATTCGGCTGGTGGCCGATCAGGTGATCCCACCGATAGTAGTGCCGGCCGACGACGAGTACGTGAAGCGCTTCAAGATCCAGAGTACTCTTCTGACCAAGTGGTGGGGACATCCGATCTATCTGGGTGCCACTGTGCTCCTTCCCAAGGGTTACGATGCGCATTCGGACGTCAAATATCCCGTGGTGTACAGTCAGGGGCACTTCTCTCTGCGCGCGCCAGGCGGTGGTGCAACTGAGGCCTGGCTCAGCGACTCAACGCCGCGCGTCATTCTCGTAACACTGCAGCATCCGTCGCCGTTCTATGACGACTCGTACGCCGTAAACTCTGTAAATCAGGGGCCGTACGACGACGCGATCATGCAGGAGCTGATTCCCGAGGTTGAGCGGCGATACCGCGTGATTGGTGAGCCGTGGGCACGGTTGCTCACGGGTGGTTCGACGGGCGGGTGGATTTCGCTAGCCCAGCAGGTCTTCCACCCGGAATTTTACGGCGGCACCTGGTCACTGTGTCCAGACGCGGTGGACTTTCGCTACCATCAGATCGTGGACATCTACAGCGACACCAACGCTTACTGGGTCGATCACGGCTGGATGAAAGTGGATCGCCCAGACGCCCGCCGCCCTGACGGCAACATCACGGCCATGATGAAGGACGAGAACTGGTATGAGCTCACGGTAGGCGACAAGTCGCGCTCGGGCGGCCAGTGGGATATCTGGGAGGCGGCGTACGGACCTATTGGCTCTGACGGCTACCCCCGACGTATCTGGAACAAGGAAACCGGCGTGATCGATCACCAGACCGCGGCGTACTGGAAGGAGAACTTCGACCTGCGCGAGCGCCTGGAGCGTAACTGGTCGACGCTTGGCCCGATGCTGCACGACAAGATCAATGTGTATGTTGGCGCGGCTGACTCCTACTATCTGAACAATGCGGTGTATCTGCTCGAGGACTTCCTGAGCAAGGCAACATCGCCTCGCTGGACTGGTGAGATCGTGTACCAGCCGCGAGCGCCGCATTGCTGGGGCCCTCCCCTCCCGGAGCTGCTGCAGAAGATGGCGGCGCACATGGAGAAGAGCGCGCCAGCGGGAGCGAACACAAAACGCTGGATGTATTAAGTCCTCTTCTTGACGACTCGCTAAAGCCAGACGCTTGTCCTGCCGGCTTAACTCATGAACACCAGTGAGGTTGTCCTTCCTGTCGGCATCTAAGTAGTAGCCCCTGTCTGGCAGACCGAGCCCGCCCTGAATGGCATAGGCCATGTTCACCGACGAATCCCGGAAGTCTGGCGAAGGTCCGAAACCCGACAGAAGATTCTCGCCCTCGCCGGTGCTGGTGCTGGCGTAGTCGGCAATGCTCGCGGCATCCGACAGGGCATCAACTTTGGACAGGCGGCTGTTCAGTGGCGTGATGGCCAGAGCGTCGATCTTCTGCTCGTCCACGCCGGTAGCCCAGAAGTCACCAACTATCTTCGCGATGCCCGCGGCATTCTTGTCCGCCGCCGCCTGCTCGGCCAGCGCATGCCGGATGACGAGCGAACGCTCGGCCAGCACCTCGGCCGGCCCCCAGCTTCAGCGGTCAGATGGAATCGAATTGACCGCCAGCCACTTGCCGTTGACGTAACCGTTAAAAGCGGTGCAGGCATTCTTGCTCTCGTCCAGGTCGGCGACCGAGAAATGGATTACCGGCGTCAGCTTGCTCCAGTCGATGATCAGTGCCGCCGTGGGCTTGCCCGACTCGCTTGCGGCTCGTTCGCCCGAATCCCGGCAC
>CAJDVF010000084.1_pt1 | contig 10568 bp, 7 predicted proteins | sample 7391391 | NCBI WGS metagenome assembly CAJDVF01 (sample SAMEA7055697, study PRJEB34461) | soil metagenome | biome: terrestrial ecosystem; feature: Peninsula; material: soil | place: Antarctica | collected 2016 | reverse complement strand
ACCGAGAGGCGCACGATCTTGCCCGTGATGTCGGCACTGAGATCCACCTTGATGCGCGGCTGGATCTGACCGCTGGCCGTTACCGATGCCACAAGATCACGCTTTGAGGCCGGCTCGATTCGCACCTCGGTTGCGCCACCGTCTCGCTTGAACGCACTCAGCGCAACAAGGGCCACGATTCCAACGCCAACCACACCCGCAATGGACCACTTCATTTTCTTACTCATGTTCTCCTCAGATGCCTGATTATGCGAGGTGTGGTCAGCGAAGCGGACGGCCGACAGCGTTCTCGAGATCCGTGTAGGCGCGCTGGAATTCGTAGCGTGCATTGATACGTGCCTGCTCGGCGCGAGCGAAATCATCGCGCGCCTGGGATAGCTCGACGAGGGTGCTGGCACCCACCCGATATCTCTCCTCGGCCAGTCTCAGCGCCTCGCGCGCGGTCCGCGAGTTCTGCTCCTGAAGCTGAGTGGTCTGGAATGCTGTCTCGAGCGTCAGCAAAGCGGCCGTCACGTCGGCTTCAAGCTGCAGCTCCTGAGCACGAGCACGATAACGCGCCTGGTTGCGCCGGACCTGCGCCTCCTCCACCCGCTGCTCACGGCCGAACCCGTTGAAGATGGGTAGCGACAAGGACGCACTGAACATCAGCGGATCGGACGTGAAATTGAACGGGAAGGAACTGTTTTCGGACCGGATGCGGTCGATCTGCCCCGGCGTCAGGTCAATAGCGTTGCAGATCGAAGGATCGCTCGGCTGCCCGACTATCTCGAGGATGGACTGCCGTTGGAAACAGCTGCTGCGAGCGGCCGACCGGCTCTGATTGATGAGAACTCCATTGTCGGTGAACTGACTGGTATAGCCTCCCAGGCCGGTAGAGAGCCGGAGAGTAGGCAGGTACTCGCCGCGAGCCTGCCGAACACCTACGTCGGCTGCCTCCTGACGGGCGTCGAGAGCGCGCAGAACCGGGTTCTGTCCACGAGCCATGTCCAGCGCCTGATCCACCGTGATCATGGGGCGTTCTACTGGCAGGTTTGTGGTGAGCTGCGTATTGGATTGCGACTCCACGCCCATCTGCTGGTAGAGACGGAGCGTCTCTACCTCTGCCTGATTGCGGGCCTGGATCGCGTCGACTCGAGCCTGACCGAGCTGCACTTCCGCCCGTTGGACATCGAGCTGCGTGCCCGATCCCACCTGAGCCTTGATCTGTGCCAGCTCCAGTTGCGTCTGCGCCGTTGCCACCAGCGTATCCTGAAGCTCTGCCCGGGCTCTCTGCTGTAGCACGGCCAGGTACTGCTTGGTGATATTGGTTCGCAGCGTCTGGGCGGAAGCGGCTATTTCAGCGTCAGTTGCGTTCAGGTTGGCGCGCTGGACCTTAGGTGCGAGCAGTGCACTCTGACTGAGGCTCAGTGATGCGTCCAAGCCGTAAGACGAACTGATGACGTCCGATGTGGCACCTAGCGAGACACCCTGGAACAGCTGTGTCTTTCCCTGGCGATACGAGGATGAGAAGGAACTACCCAACGTCGGGAGTAGGCTACCGTAGGCGCTACGAAGCGCCGCACTGGCGCTCTGTCGTCCCTCCACGTCCTGCAGGTACATCGGGCTGCTCCGGCGGGCAATTCCGAGAGCCTCTTCAAGAGAGAGCGACGGTCCAGCGGGAGGCGCGGGTATCGTCGGCTGCGCCGCCAGTGGGGCGGCGGTGAGGCATACGGCCAGCGAACAGAGCAGAAGTCGCATCGGGTGATTTCCTGAACTGGAGTCGAAATGTCGGATCTGCCCGCCATACGTGAGGTGGACGGTCGATGTTTCAGCGCGCACTAGAATCTCCCTCTTACAGGGGGAGATTGAGCACTTTCCGCCTGCGGGCGGATAAAGCGGGAGACTCTTTAAGGGCCTGGTTACGAAACTGGCAAACGGCAGCGGGACGCTCAGCGGGGAGGATCGTCGCGGATAGCGACGAGCGATCGTCCGGAGATAACGACCTTTAGCACGCGGCCCTCGGAGTCGACCCAGATGTCTCGGTCGCCGGTTCCAGGATCGGTGAGCACCAGATGTGTCGCCGGCAGCGTCACCCGCCCGATGGTGACGGCTTCGTCGCCACGCGAGGCCAGCCGCATCATCACCTGAACACCGCGCCTCGGAACGAGCACCGGAATGCTCGACGGGAGGGGGGAGCGACGGGCGACGAAGTAGTACTGGTGGAAGACGTCATCGTCGAGAATGAGAGCGCCGTTAGCGATGACATACTCCTTCGCCGAGGCACCACCGGGGCCCTGCTGGTGAATGCTCACCCGACCTCGACTCACCTGCCCGGTAAGGCGCTCCGACTGGGCGCCGGTGCGTACCTCCACCTGGTAGGAAAGAGGTGCGCCAGCCTGATCGGTGCTCAGCGAGGGCGCGATACGGCGGCCGTCGAGAGTCACGGTGGACTGAGCCCGGTAGATCGTCCCACCGATACCCGGCGTGCTGCGGATGCTGAAGTCCTCTCGACCTGCCGATGCGCCATTCTGCGTGATCGTGAAGCTACCCTCGTCCACCGTGACGACCTGACCACTCAACGACGCCGGTGCGAAGATGAGCGCTGCAGCCGCCGTGGCGACGAATGTGATACTGGCGAACAGGAGTCTGCGAGCCATCAATGCAATTTGGAGTGGACCCATGAGTGGTTGACAACGGTACACCGTCTGCCGGCCGAAGGTTCGGTCGGGGTCGCCACCTTCCAGCGGCCTGAAAACCCCGCTATCGGCTTCGTCAGCGGTCAATTTTCATCATCCGGCGCCGGCGCGATGAAGATCCGGGCCGCCACTCGTTCGCGAATCCTGTGGTAGATCGCTTCCCCCTTTGTGGCCGAGGCAAGGCTGGGTCGGCCGATGGAGCCAGCGCTGTCCTCGGGAACCTTCAGCCAACCCCGGCGGTAGCGCCGGAGTTGTTCTCGCGACAGCATGTAGTCCTGGGCTAGATCCTGACGAACGAGGTGCGGTGCGAGGTACAGCATAAGGGAGGTATCTACCTCGTCGCCGTGCATCGGCTCGTTCTGGCCCTCCAGCAGATCGCTCATGGGAACGGCAAGGAGATCCACCACGCGTACTCTCGCGGCATTGGCAACCACCGTCGCTAGAGCCTCCTGATGGGGATCATGGCCGTGAGCGGTGAGGAGGATGAATTCCGTCACTCCCACGTGCTCCCAGCTGTCCACGAGGTCGTTCAGGAGACGGTGCAGCGTCTTCCGACGGACGCCGGCATCGCCAGGCAAGCCGCGCTCGCTAGCCACATTTACGCCATATTCAACCGTCGGCGCGCGGAGAACACCGAAGGTGGCCGACAGGTCGTCGGCCAGCCGCTCGGCGATAATTGTGTCGCAACCGGCCGGCAGATGGGGGCCATGCTGCTCCAGGCTGCCAACCGGCAGGATCAGCCGAGAGTCGTGCGCCAGAACGGCTTCGATCTGGTCAGGAAGCATCTCTTTCAGATGGCGCGGTCGATTCGCGTCGGGGGCAGCGGTCATCGGTTCAGCGTCACTGGGACTGGGAAAGAGAATGGTGTCCGGCGTCTGGCGTGAGACGGGGGACGGCTGGCTTGTGCTTGGCGCACTGGTCGTCCTGACGGCGGCTGCCTGGCTCCGTCTTCCGTCGGTACTCTATCTGACGGCTGCCGCTGTGGCTACCGTAGGCGCCTGCTGGGCCGCCTGGAGAGCGATACGCTTGCGGTCGCCGCGCCGCTGGTGGCGAACCGCTGTGGCCGCCCTCGGCATCATCTTCGTCGCCAGTGCACTCGGACCACAGTATACGCTGGGACAACTGGAGACGTCGTGGCCGTCGTGGGAAGGGCACGCCCTGGCGTCGGCGGCAATGCAGCTCAACCGTGAACTCGAGATCTCCGCGGACGAGCTGACGAAGCTGACCTCCGCAGCGGTGGAGATCGCGCCGCAGGCCGACCATGACACCTTTGCCTTCCTCCAGCAGCGGGTTGAGACATTCGACGACGCCGAGCTGGCTGTGGTACTGACGGAGAATGGCGTGCCGAAGGGCTGGGCGGGGACGCTCCGTATCTCACCGCAGGGTATTGGTGACGGACTGGGAGTGGCCCACACGCCGTTCTACGACGTGCTCACAATGGGAGTGACCAGCGATTCGAGGCGCGCCGTGGCCACCGTGCTGCTCCAGGCGCGGCCGCCAGCTAACAGCCTCGCCAGGTCGCTCGAGCGACAGGTGGTGGCAAGCAGCGCCGTCCAGGCGGTCCAGTTCGACCTCGCGGCACCCGACGTCACTCCAGTGGCCGACGCTGCACTCCGACTTCAGGACGGAGATTGGCTGGTTGGTCGTGTATCTCCGCTAGTTCGCGACGAGATCGTCTTTCGCACGTTGGAGGATGCGCGGAGTTGGGGATTGTTCTGGCTCTCCCTTCTGGCCATCACCTTTCTCGCCTCGATTTGGGGGCCGTCGCAGTTGCTCGGGGCGCGTCTCGCGGGTCTCGGCGTGGCCCTGGCAGCGGTGGCCGTGGTTCCTCTGAACGCGCTCTCCAACGTCAGCCCGATCTTCGACCCGACTTACTATTTCGCTCCGCTGGGCGGTCCATTAACCGCCACCGTCGGGGCGCTGACGCTGTCCGGTGGACTCCTTTTGCTGGCAGTGCTGGCGCTGCTTCGATCGCGGGCGCGACTGTGGTCGCGTTGGGGAGCGGTTCTGGTCACGCTGATGGTGATCGGGCTAGGCCCGTTTCTGCTTCGTGACCTGGCGCGGGGAATCGCGGCACCGGCGAGCGGGGTGCCGGCATCGCTGTGGCTAGCCTGGCAGACGGCGCTCTTTATCGCCGCGACGGCGATTCTTCTGGCCGGGGTGGCGGCCGGCCGGTCACTGCTGCGATCTGGAGTGGGCCTCCCCATTCTCGTTGCTCCGGCACTGGCTGCCATCGCGGCTTTGCTCGCCCAGCCACTCTGGGACGTCAGCGGAGGCTGGCCGGTTTGGTACGCGAGCCTCTGGATCGCTGCCGTCGCTGCCCTGGCCGTAACCCGTCGCACCCGCGTCGTAGTGTTGGCCGCTGCTGCGGTGGCTGGCCTGGGAGCGATGACCCTCGTCTGGAGCAGCAGTTCCAGCGGACGGGTTGCTCTCGCCGAGCGGGACGTGGCTGGTCTGACGAGGGTGGATCCGGTGGTGCGTACGCTGCTGGAACGCTTCGCGACTGACCTCACTGCTGCGCCGTCGCCTCACTCGCGCGCCGAACTGCTGGCGGCTTATGCGGCGTCGGATCTCGCTGCTGCCGACTTCGCCGTCCAACTGGGGGCGTGGAACCCTGCCGGCGAGCCGGTCGCACAGCTAACCGACGTGGCCGGAGATGGGTTGCCGCCCGAACTCCGTGGTGCGGTGGAACAGGCTCTCCTGTCTGGCCGGATGGTGATAGGGCCCGTGACGACACCGGTCGGTGTTAGGCTGATGATGGCGGTGCCTCACCCCGACGGCTGGGTGACGACAGCGGCCGTGGCCGCCCGGACCCGGCTCTTTCCCGAGAACCTCTATGCATCGCTATTGCTCGGTACCTCCCCGCCGTCCACAGAGCCGCCTTACACCATAGCTCTCGCTCCCACGCCAGCCGGCGAACAGGCGAGCAGGACGCGCGGCGAGCTGTGGGTACGCCGCGGTAACGTGCTGCACGGGGACTGGATGGAGTCTCTGCCCGACCGCCCGGTGCATGTGCACGTGGAGGTGGAACTCCGCTCGCTCCCGGTGCTCGCCGCGCGCGGAGCGCTTGTCCTGCTGCTGGATCTGGCCATCGTGCTCGCGCTATGGGCCTTAACATTGATCGTCGAGCGAGGACTCCGGCGATGGTTGCGGGCCCGGCGCCGGCGGTGGTCGCGAAGCTACCGGTCGCGTCTCTCGCTGGCGCTATTCGGCTTCTTCGCGCTGCCGGCGATCGTGTTCGGAGTTTGGGCGGCCAGGCAGCTTCAGAGCGATGCGCGGCAGACGCGCGAGCTGCTGGTGGGGGAGGCGCTTCGTGCTGCAGCGCCGGAGGCGGACGACCTGAGCGCGATGCTGCCGTCGCCGGAGGATATCATCGCCCGTCAGTTCGGACCGCCGCTGTTGCTCTACGAAAATGGAATCCTGACGACGGCCAGCGATGACCTCCTCACTTCGCTTGCTCCGCTCGGTCGGCTGCTCCCTCCCGATGTCGTTGAGGTGATCGGAGAAGGTGCGCACATGACCGTCAACCACGAGCGGAACGTCGGTGACGCGCAGGTGCTGGTGGGCTACCGCGCGCTGCCCTCGACGACCCTCGGAGAAGGCCTCCGTCCGGTTCTTGCCGTTCCAGCCGGCGCGAATCAGCTGGCACTGGACCGGCGACGACGCGACCTTGGCGTGTTGGTTCTGCTCGCCATCGCCGGCGGCGCGCTCGCTGCTTTGTGGTTGAGCGGAATTGCCGCGCGACAACTTGCCCGCCCGATCGGCACCCTTCGCGCGGCAGCACTTGCCATAGCCGCCGGTGAGCGTGAGCCGCCGTTGAGAGGGCCAGCGCCGCCAGCGGAGTTCGAGCCCGTCTTCTCGGCATTCCGTCGGATGGCGTCCGACCTCGGTGCCAGCCGTAGCGCGTTGGAGGAGGCCGAACGACGGACCGCCGCAGTGCTGCGCCAGGTGGCCAGCGCCGTGGTGGCCGTTGACGACGAGGGCCGGGTGACGCTGTACAATCCGGCGGCCGCACTGCTCTTCGGTCGCGTTCTTCGTGCTGGTGTCCCGCTTGGCGCGCTCGGAGTGCCGTCCTTGGAGGAACGGTTGGCTCGTCTTCCGGTGGCGACCGGCGAGGCTGCCGAGGACGTCGTCGAACTCACCCTCGGCCCCCGCCACATTCACGCTCGGCTCACCCCTCTTCTGCACCGGGGCGGGGCAGTGCTCACCCTGGATGATGTGACCGAGTTGGCGCGTGCCCAGCGCGTGCTCGCGTGGGGCGAGATGGCCCGTCAGGTCGCGCACGAGATAAAGAACCCGCTCACGCCAATTCGCCTCGGCGTCCAGCACCTCCAGCGAGCGTACGGAAGGGGCAGCGAGGACTATGAACGCATCCTCAACCAGAACGTCGAGCGTATCCTCGCCGAGATCGACCGCCTGGACCAGATAGCCCGTGCCTTCAGTCGGTACGGCACGGCACCGGAGCAACGGGGTGGGGAGCCAGTGGATGTTGCGCACTTGGTGCAGGACGTCGTGGAGCTGGAGCGGCTGGGCGCAGCGGAAAGTGGCGACAGTGGCAGCGGTGTCGTCTGGCGAATGGTGGGAGCCGACGACCCGCTGACCGTCATTGCGAGTGCCGACGAGTTGCGCGAGGTGCTGCTGAACCTGCTCGAGAATGCAAGACTCGCAGGTGCTCGCGAGGTTCGTGTGGAGCTGGGCGGCAACGGTGACAGCGACGGCGAGGTCCGCGTCCTCGTCGTAGACGACGGGCATGGGATTCCCGCCGATGTCCTGCCGCGTATCTTCGAGCCTCACTTCTCGACCCGCACAAGTGGTAGCGGACTCGGACTGGCAATCAGCCGCCGACTCGTGGAGAGTTGGGGAGGACGCATAGTCGTCCGTTCCACACTGGATGTGGGAACGGAGGTCGAACTCGTGCTGGCGGCCGCGTCCGCTTAATGCCACCTTGTAGGTCACATGTCAGCAGCGCCGATGCGCCCAACAGATCAGGATAGCCCGTTCGAGTTCACGCATACCGTCCCGTCCCACCTGACCGCCTGGCAATTGCCGCAGAACTGGCAGTGGGGGCGAGAAGGTGTGACGGTAGAGTATCGTCACTACCAGGAAGTGATTGACGCGCTGGGACGGTCGTTGTCGCTGGTGACGGTGCCCGATCCCGCTCATGAGCCATGGCTGTTCGCCGAAGCGCGGCATCTGGCGCATCTGAGCCACCCGTCGGTTCCCACTACCTATCACTACTGGACCCATCACCGGGAAGGTCGTCGGGGGCCTGGCTACCTGCGCCGTTGGATTGCTGGCGAGACGGTGGGAGCGCGGCTCCGACGTACTGGCGCCGGCGACATCGCGTTCGTGCTGCAGGTGCTGCGCGGCGGAGGTTCGGCGCTGGCCTATCTGCATGACGCCGGCACAGTGCACGGAGCAGTGGGCCCGGACACAGTGTGGACCATTCCCTCTGGACGGCTCTGGTTGATCGGTTGGCAGTGGGCGATGGGAAAGGAGCACGTCCCGGCCGGGCTGGCGCCGTCGCGCCGCTGGATGCCGGCGCCCCCGGAATGGGGCGACAGCGATTGGAATCCCGATCCGGCAAGCGATCAGTGGCAGTTGACAGCCCTCTGCTATGCGACCCTCGTCGGCGAGTTGCCGCCGGAACGAGATATTCCTCCCATTCGCTGGGTGCGCCCCGACTGCCCGCAGGGCCTGGCAACGCTTCTGGACCGAGCCCTTAACGCTGATCCGGCTCAACGCTTCCCGACTATCACCGCAATGCTCCGTGCACTCGACCGGGTGTCCTCAGCCCGGACGGCGATCTTTGTCGGCGCCGAGGAGACGGAAGAGGAAGAGGGCGAGCAGAGCGAGGAGACGCGGCTGCGATGGGCGGTGGGTGACGACTATGATGTGCTGTCGCGGCTGGGTGCCGGCACCTTCGGCTCGGTTTGGCGCGTTCGCGACCTGACTCTGGAGCGTGAGGTCGCCCTCAAGATGCTCCACGAGCATATCGCCCGCGACGAGAGCGCCGTCGCTCGCTTCCAGCGCGAGGCACGCATGGCGGCGCAACTGGCGCATCCCGGGATCGTGCCGATTCACGACTGGGATAGCCGGGCTGAAGTAGCGTGGTACACGATGGAGTTGGCGGAGGGCGGATCGGTCGCCCAACTGGTCGCGCAGCACGGCGCGCGACCGCTGTCCGAGGTCGCCACGCAGGTCGATCTAGTACTGGACGCGCTCGCAGCGGCACATTCGGTGGGCGTCATCCATCGCGACCTAAAACCGGAAAACGTCCTCATAGATCGCTACCGTCGCTGGCGGTTGGCCGACTTCGGCATCGCCAAGATGACCGGCGAGGATGTGCGGGGGACCACCGGCAGTCCCCAGTTTGCCGCTCCTGAACAATTGCTCGGCGAGCTTCAGGGGCCGGCGGTGGACCTGTTTGCCGTGGCGGCAATCGTCTACTTCGTGCTCATGGGCCGGCCGCCGTTTACAGGCGACGACGGTCGGGGAATTCTCGCCCAGCAGTTGAGTGCGGATCTGTCATACGAAGGGTTGGATGACGCCCTTGCCGACTGGATCCGCACTGGGCTGGACCCCGACCCAGAGAGGCGCTTCGACACCGACGCTGGAGTGATGCGGGCGGCTTGGCGTGATGCGATCAAGGACGCCCAGCGCCACGAACGTTCACGCCGCTGGTGGAAGGCGCTCTGGGGAAGCTGATTGGATCGCGGATGGTGCCCGGTAGACAGGGTCCCAAGTCACCGCCTCAGCGTCGGCGTCGAACCGTCTTCACGTTCACAAACTCACGCATGCCGTACACGCTCAGTTCGCGTCCATGACCGGAGTTCCGGATGCCGCCAAAAGGGTAGCGCGGGTCCGACGCGACCATCGCGTTGATGAATACGCTTCCCGCCTCAAGCTCGTCGGCACACCGCTCGGCTTCGGCGGCGTCGTTGGTCCAGGCGCTGGCTCCGAGTCCGAACGTCGTGGAGTTGGCGATGGCGATGGCGTGGTCAATGTCTCGTGCCCGTAGAAGAGTCGCCACGGGCCCGAACAGTTCCTCGGAATATGCTGGGGCATTCTCCGGGACGTCGGCAAGGACCGTCGGCGCGTAGAAATTACCTGGGCCAGCTAGCCGACTACCGCCCGTAAGCACGCGGGCGCCAGCGGCGACGCTCGCCTTTACCTGCTTTTCCAGATCCTCCAGTGAAGAATATTCGTTTTTTGGTCATGGTTCTTTCTTATCTTTTAATGAATACGTTTGCTATTGAATTTAATTTCCTGATTATTTTATGGTTCTTTTTTCCACTTATCTATTTATGCCTCCAAAATAGATAACAAAACCTAATTCATAATTCTCAGACCATAGAAGTTTTTATTTTCACCCAATGATCACACTTATTCGCATCGATTCTTCCAATCCTGATTTTATTGCATTAGTGAAACTGCTAGATGCTTATTTGGCACAAAAGGATGGAAGAGATCATGATTTTTACAATCAGTTCAATACAATTGACAAACTAAAATACGTGGTCGTTTGCTTAGAAGATGGGATTCCTATGGCAGGCGGTGCTCTAAAAGATTTTGACAAGGAATCTATAGAGGTGAAGCGGATGGTTAATATTCCAGAAACTAGAGGTAAAGGTTTGTCTTCGGGTGTATTGGCGGAACTGGAAGCATGGGCTGCGGAATTAGGCTGTACAAGTTGCGTTTTGGAAACAGGAAAAAGTCAGTTTGAAGCAGTAGCACTTTACAAAAAACAAGACTATATACTCATTCCAAATTACGGCCAATACATCGGGATGGAGAATAGTATTTGCTTCCAGAAACTTTTTTAACCACCGAGGTCATTGAGTCTGAAGCAAAAAGCAAAGCTATCTAATACCTTCTTTTTACCTGGCAATT
>CAJDVF010000083.1_pt1 | contig 10839 bp, 10 predicted proteins | sample 7391391 | NCBI WGS metagenome assembly CAJDVF01 (sample SAMEA7055697, study PRJEB34461) | soil metagenome | biome: terrestrial ecosystem; feature: Peninsula; material: soil | place: Antarctica | collected 2016 | reverse complement strand
TGGAACTTTCAGGCACCGAGGTGGAGGCCGATCGGGCGGTCGTCGACGCCCTGCGAGAAGCGTTGCTCCATCTGGTACGGAACGCAATCGATCACGGCATCGAAGCTCCCGATGAGAGAAGGAATGCCGGCAAGCCACCGGAGGGGACGATTCGAATTGCGGTTACACTCCTCGGGTCAGATCTTCGAGTGACAGTTCAGGATGACGGTCGGGGCCTCGACACCATCGCCGTCCGCGAGCAACTGGCTGCGCGCGGTTTACCCGTGCCGGAGAGCGAGGAAGAGCTGGCCGAGGTGCTATTTCTGGGCGGCTTCTCCACGCGCCGGGAGACGACGGCGATCTCCGGACGAGGGGTGGGGCTGGACGCAGTACGCGGCGCCATGCAGCGGATACGCGGCTCGGTAAGGGTGCGCTGGACGCCCGGCGCCGCCACCACGTTCATCGTCGAAGCGCCGCTGAAGTTGGCCAGCCAGCGGATGCTGGTTGTCGCTGTCGGGGATCAACGGCTGGCCATACCCAGCGGTGCGGTGGCCCGCCTGGACCGGATCGACCCCTCCAAAGTTCGCGAGAGCGGTGGCCGCCGGATGCTCATCACTCCCGCCGGTCCGGTCCCTCTGGTCTCCCTCGGCTCACTGCTCGGACCGCCCATCGTGGAGCATCCTCCAGAAGGCAAACGACCCTTACTAGTATTGGAGAGCGGTGAACGGCGAATCGCGGTGGCGGTAGACCGGCTGGACGACGAGGTAGAGTTGGTGGTGCGTCCGATAGAACATCGTGGCGCCGGCGCCCTTCCGCGCTTGGCTGGCGCAGCAATTCTCCCCGACGGGCAGATAGCGCTCGTGCTGTCGCCTTCGGCCTTAGTGGCAGCGGGCCTTGGTCGTGTTCAGGGTAGCGCAGTCCCTTCGTTCCGGGATGATGGCGGGCAGGCCTCGCCAGCGCCGAGACGGATCCTGGTGGTGGATGACTCCATCACCACTCGAACACTGGAACAGAGCGTGCTTGAAGCAGCCGGGTACGAAGTCATCACGGCGGTGGACGGTGACGATGGCTGGCGCCTGCTGCAGGAACGTGGGGCCGACCTGGTGTTGACTGACGTGGAGATGCCCCGGATGGACGGTTTCACACTTTGTGAGACGATCCGTGCATCCAAGCGATTCGCTCAACTGCCAGTGATAATTGTGACCTCTCTTGAAGCGCCGGAGCAGCGTACGCGTGGGCTGGACGCTGGCGCCGACGCGTATGTCGTCAAGTCCGGCTTCGATCAGACCGCTCTTCTCGCCACGGTCCATGCGTTGCTTCATCAGGAGTCTTCGTGAGTCCATTCCGACGTATGAATCGTCCCTCCTCTCCCACCCCTTCAGTCGAGCCCATCCGAGTGCTCGTCGTCGAGGACTCGCCGACCGTGGCGAAGCTCATCGTGGAGATGTTGGAAAGCGACCCAGAACTGAAAGTGGTGGGGGTTGCCGAGGATGGTTTGGCGGCTGTACGTGAGGCCGTTAGGCTGGCGCCGGACGTGATAACCATGGACGTGAATATGCCTGGCCAGGATGGCCTGGCGGCAACCAAGCAGATAATGAGCGAGGCGCCGACGCCAATCATTATCGTCTCATCCACGGCCAGCGATCGAGCAGTAGCACTCTCGCTCGATGCCACTCAGGCGGGTGCGTTAATGGTGGTCCCGAAGCCGCAGGGTCCACTCTCGCCTAACTTCCTGCAGCAGCGCGACGAGCTCATACGGATGACCAAGGCGATGGCACGGGTCAAGGTCGTCCGGCGATGGACTGGCCGGACAGTTAGCCGTGTCCGGTCCATCGCTGGTGCCCGTTCCGGCCAATTCGCTCCACCCTCCAGCATCCGTCTCGTAACAATCGGATGCTCCACCGGCGGACCGGCCGCTCTCCAGCAGATCCTCGCCGCGCTTCCCACTAGTTTTCCGGTTCCCATCGCAATAGTCCAACATATGGCTCGCGGATTCCTTGACGGACTGGCTAACTGGCTGAATATGAGTGGCCAGCTACGCGTTTCCGTGGTCAGCGATGGCGAGCGACTTGAGCCGGGCCGGGCATACCTTGCCGCCGATGATCGTCACTTCGACTTCAGCTGCGAATCGACCGGTGCTCATCGCCTGCGGGCGCGTCTCGTGGACCTTCCTGCGGTGGCCGGCTTCCGCCCTTCGGCGAGCTATCTCTTTGACGCAGCAGCCAGGGCTGTCGGAGCCGCCGCGATAGGCGTTGTGCTCACCGGAATGGGCAACGACGGCGTGGAGGGACTGCGCTCCCTTCATGACGCCAACGGCCGAGTGCTCGCCCAGGACGAGGGGAGCAGCGTGGTGTTTGGAATGGCCCGTGAGGCCATTCGCAGTGGAGTGGTGGACGAGGTACTATCGCTGGACAGAATTGCGCCCAGGCTGCTTGAGGTGGCACGATGACCGATCTACCAGTCGACCTGCATGGTCTGCCAGGCACTAGCGCCAGCACTGTGGAGACGAGTGCGGAAGTAGACCGTGTAGGTGGTATCGCTCAGCGCGTCCTTGTCGTGGAGGACAGCGCCACCCAGGCCGCCGCGCTGGCCGGCCTCCTCGAGGAGAGCGGCTACGAAACCGTGGTGGCACGCGACGGCAATGCCGCGCTCGCGGCAATCCGTACCGAGCATTTCGACCTCGTGTTGAGCGACATAGTGATGCCTGGAATGACGGGCTACGAGGTCTGCCGGCGAGTGAAGACCGAACTGGGTCATCCTGAACTCCCAGTGGTATTACTGACCGGGCTCAGCGACCCGATGGACATCATTCGCGGTCTCGAGTGCGGCGCCGACAACTACATCACCAAGCCTTACGAGCGCACCCATCTGCTGGATCGCGTGCGTCTCGTGCTCGACAATCGCCGCTTGCGCCAGAGCGCCAGCAGTGGCGGCAGCGTCGACATCACCTTCCTCGGGAATCGTTTCAGCATCAGCGCCGAGAAAGAGCAGATTCTCGACCTGCTGGTATCAAGCTACGAGGAGTTGGTGCGTACAAATCAGGCGGGGCGTAGGGCAGAACAACGGGCCCGCTTCCTCGCTGACGCGAGCGCCGTGCTAGCCACGTCACTGGATGTAGACACCATCTTACAGAAGCTCGTGCGCTTCGTGGTCCCGGCGATAGCCGACCTGTGCACCGCCGAGATCATCGACGACGCCGGACGGGTGCGGCGGGTGGAAGTGAGTCACGCGGATCCGGAACTGGATAACATCGCCCAGTCCATGCGCGGTGGAAAGTCGCCATCACTCGACCGCGGTTCACTCGCCACGGACATCCTCGAGCGAAGCCGACCGGTGCTAATCGCTGACCTGCAGGCGCCAGACGTCGGACATGCGCATCCAATGGACGGAGTCGTCCAGGAGGCAAGAGCACTTGGCATGCGCTCGCTCATCGCTGTGCCGCTCGTAGCACGCGGTCACACGCTGGGAGCGCTCATCTTCGTCGCCGGCTCCGTCCGTCGCCACTACACCGCAGATGACACCGCCCTGGCGGTCGAACTCGCTCGACAGACGGCGCTGGCGGTGGACAACGCCCGACTGTATCGCGCCGCGCAGATGGCAACGAGGGCGCGCGATGACCTGCTGGCCATAGTGTCCCACGACCTGCGCAATCCGTTGCACGCGATCTACATGGCCGCCACCTTCCTGCTGGAAGTGCTTCCCGAGGAGAGCGAGGTCGCGGACATCGCTCTGTCGCGCCGTCAGGCTGAGGTGATCCGGCGCTCGGCGCGTCGTGGCAACGCACTTATCAGCGACCTGCTGGACGTCACTCGAATCGAGGACGGACGCCTGACCGTCAACATCCAACCGATGGACGTCGAGGAGTTGTTGTCGGAAGCGGTCAACGAAGCCAGGCCGATGGCTCAGCAGAAGGAGCTGGAACTGATCGTGACCTCCCCGCCCTCGCTCCCAACCGTGTTGGCAGATCGAAGTCGCATAGCCCAGGTCTTCTCCAACCTGCTCGGCAACGCCATCAAGTTCACTCCGCTCGGCGGCCAGGTGAGACTGACTGCGGAACTGACCGATACCGCCGTTCATTTCACCGTCAGCGACTCCGGTCCCGGTATCACGCCTGAGCACCTCCCGCACCTGTTCGATCGGTACTGGCAGGCTCGAGAGACGCAACAGTTGGGCACCGGACTCGGGCTCTTCATAGCTCGTGGCATCACGGAGGCCCACGGTGGCCAACTCTGGGCAGAGAGCGAGTTGGGTGCGGGCGCGACCTTCCACTTTACCTTACCCATTCAAGAGGAGTAGGGTAAAGAGGAGGAGTCCGTCAGCCGCTACTTGACGATCTTCACTGACATTCCCCGCTCCATCGGGGTATTAGCGCTGGAGACTCCGTTCAGTATCGCCAACTCGGCGGGACTGAGGAAGGAGTTCTGACTACGGGCTAGTTCGGTGAGCGTCTGGGTGCGGTCGAGAGTCACGATGTCCATCCGTCGTGGCTGGACGTCAAGGAGCTTGCGGTCAGTCAGAGCGCGGAAGCTTCCGACAGTCGCGCGGATGGCTGGCTCGTACGATGCGAAGCGATCGCCCACGGCGTACGACAAGAGCTGGTAAGTGCTGCCGTTATAACTGAAGAATGCGGCGAGGCCCTGCACGGGCCCCTGCTCGGTCTGAGCCTGGAAGTAGCTGCCGGCAGCCGGTATTCCGTTGATGGACTGCTGGAACGCCTGCCCAGCCTGCACACCCTGCTGTCTGACGAACTGTTGTGCTGCCGATGACGCGCTGGTGCCCTGGACGAGGGTCAGTTGGAAGATCGCATCCTGCTGAGGGCTCATGGCGACAACGGCTTCGGGAAGATTCTGGGCCTTCCAGCCTGATGGCATCTCCAGGCGGAAGCGCAGGTCTGGATGGATGAAGTTCGAGCCGTCGAAGAAACCATTGCGCGGGTTCTCACCGTAGACCAGTCCATCTATGCGGGCCAGATAGGGTCCGCGGTCCACTACGGTGTTTGTCAGGGGCGTGGTGAGCTGTGCTACTCGAGCCCTTGCCGTCTCCACCCGCTCGCCAGGATCGGGGTGCGTGGAGAGCCACGCCGGTACTGGACTCTGGCCAGACTCATCCCCAAGCCGATCGAGGGCGGCGAACACATCGGCCATGTACCGCACGTCGTAGTTCGTTTCGAGTGCGTACTTGAAGCCCAGTTCGTCGGCCTGTCGCTCGTCGTCCCGACCGTACTTGAGGAAGAGGAGCTGCAGTCCACTGCTGGCCAATTGTCCGAACTGCTGGGCGGCTTCCGGGGCGAGGATTGAGCCGACCCCGAGACCCAACTGGGCGAGTTGGCCGCGACTCATCTGCTGCACTGAGTGGCGGGCCGTGACGTGGCCGATCTCGTGGCCGAGGACGCTCGCCAGCTCGGCCTCGTTGGTCATCAGGTTCATCATCCCGCGGGTGACGAAGATGTAGCCGCCCGGTAGAGCGAAAGCGTTCGGCGAGGCGTCATCAACCACGCGGAAAGTCCACGGGAGATTGGGCCGCTCGGACACGCTGGCCAGCTTCGCGCCAATTCGCTGGACGTATTGCTGGAGCGCGTCGTCTTTGACGAGGCCAAGACTCTGCGCAGCTTGCTGGGCCGCCTCCTGACCCATCTGGATCTCCTGTGCTTCGGAGATAAGGGCGAGTTCCCGGTGGCCGGTGACCGGGTTTCGCGCGCAGGAGGGAATGACGACCGCAGTAGCTACGAGCGCCAGAGATATCGCCGACCTCCGCCCAATTGTGCGCCATTTCGAGCTGGCGGCTGGGCGGTGGTCGGCTGGGGGCACTGCGGAAGCTCGGTACATGGATCACTCCGCTATGAGTGTGGTTTCCTGGTGATGCTGTCCTCCCTATTCATGTACCGTGCTCACGTGTTACGACGTGGGCCGGAATTCGGCCTGGCGACCTCATCCTGGCCTATGCCCGGGTCACTAGCTTGAGGCCGACGATGCCGACCACTATAAGGCCAATGCAGGCGAGTCGAGCGGCCGTCGCCGGCTCACGGAAGACGAGGATTCCCACGATCGCCGTGCCAATCGTGCCGATTCCCGTCCAGACCCCGTAAGCGGTGCCGAGGGGGAGCGTGCGGAGAGCGACCCCGAGCAGACCCATGCTCAGGACAAGGGAGATCGCGGTGAAGGCGCTCGGCCCCAGCTTGGTGAATCCCTCGCTGTACTTGAGTCCCACCGCCCAGCCGATCTCGAACAGGCCGGCGATAAAGAGGATGAACCACGCCATCTGGCTCCTCGATCGAGTTGTGGGGTCGTCCCCACAGGAAAGTGTGGCGCGCGGGGCCGTCCCCCGGGCGACGTGCCGGCGCGGTGGACGCCGGATCGAACCGAATCTAGCTGTGACCAGGGCTACCGACATTCGACGCCTGGCAGCCACCTCGGACCGTCGAACGCGCATGCCTGACCTGTCGCGTTTGCGCGCGCCCGCCTTGGAGGCGAGATTTCGGTTATGAGTTGGTTTCGCCTGACGACCGTTCTCGCTTTGCGCTCCCTGCGCCGTCCCCGCCTCGCCGCTGACCTGTTGGGCGTCGCCTGGCGTTTCCGGGCGCGCGGCTGGTACCGCCGTTTTCCCTTCCTGCCGCTACCTCCGCCGGAGTACGTACAGTGGCGGATGCACACGGCATACGGGCACCACGATGCGGTCCCGCCGCCGGAGGATGTGGAGCGCTACGCGCGCTGGGTGCGCAGGACATCGTGATGGCGGGTCGCCGGGTCGGCCGTGCCGATCTGCATCGCATGCTTCTGCGGGGTCGAGGCCGCCTGGCACGGGTTGCAATAGGAGAGATGTTGGGACCGTTCGATGGATGATGGATCAAGCTCGTCGTTAACGCAGGTTGTTGTTGGGGGGGGCCCCCCGCGTGCCCGTCTCGATGCCCAATCGGTCACCGCGCGAGCCTACGGCTTGGGCTTCGACATCGTCGGCATCACGCGGTTAGGCCCAGTCGGCACCGCCCCGGCATTCGAGCGATGGCTGGCGGAGGGACACGCTGGCGAGATGGGCTGGCTGGAACGGGGTGCCGCCAAGCGTGAGGACAGCCGCCTACCAGTGCCCGGAGCGACATCGGCAATTGTCGTCGCCCTCGACTACGGTGGACGGGAGCCTGACGGCCCGGTGGCCCGCTACGCCCGCGGCTCTGACTACCACGACCTGATGGTAGACCGGCTGCGAGAGCTCCAGCGTGACCTGGGCGAAATGCTCGGCGAGCCAGTGGCCGGCAAGGCATACGTGGACACCGGGCCGCTACTCGAGCGCGACCTCGCCAGGCGCGCCGGACTCGGCTGGTTCGGCAAGAATACCATGCTAATCAACCCAGCCCTCGGCTCCTTCTTCTTCCTCGGAGCCCTGCTGGTGGACCTGGACCTGGAGCCGAGTGCGCCATTCGAGGCCGACCGCTGCGGTAGCTGCACGCGCTGCCTGGACGCCTGTCCAACGGGCGCTCTTGTGGCGCCGCACGAGATGGACGCGACTCTGTGCATCTCCTACCTGACGATCGAGATCAAGGGGGAGATCCCGGCGCCACTGCGTGAGGGCATGGGCGAGCATATTTACGGGTGCGACATCTGCCAGGAGGTGTGCCCCTGGAACATCAGCTTCGCCCGAGAGGTTAAGGTGCCCGAGTTCGCGGCGCGGCCGGTGCTCGCGGGGAAGGATACGCGTACTCTGGCTCGCGAGCTGCTCGGCATGACGCAGGAGGAGTTCAGCGCGGCTTTTAAGGGGTCGCCGATGAAGCGGGCGAAGATGCGGGGACTCAAGCGGAACGCTGCCGTGGTGCTCGGGAACACCGGTGATGCAGAGGATATCGACGTGCTCACCCAGGCGATGGACGACCCGGAACCTGTGGTACGCGAACATGCGGCGTGGGCGCTGGACAGGATCGGCAACACCCCGCATTGCTCGGCGACGAGTGAACGCTTGGGCGAGAGCACACTAGCCTTTCGCGAGCATGCGGAATCGCGCCAGCACGACATCCGCGATCCCAGGTAGACCGCGTGCATCGGGGATGTTGCCGACGACGAGCTCCTCGGCCCATGGCTCCGCCAGAAAGTCGCGAACCGACTCGGCGATGAAGCGGCGAGCTTCCGAGGGCAGCATCCCGATTTCCTGCGCGAGCGCCGACCGACCCATAACGAGGGTGATGACGTCTTCGAGATCGTGACTCGTCATCGGATCCGCTGCGCCACGCGCTCGGTATGCCTCCCACTTCGTGGCAAGGAACACCGGCGCGGTGATGGCCCAGATGCTCAGGCCCGGTTCAAGCTCGATTCGCATGGCCGTGTCGAGCGCCAGAGGATACCAGCGATTCGTAAATCCCAAAATTCTCTCGTCGAGCGGCATCACGTCGAGAACCAGGTCATCCGCAGTCCGCACACGACAGATCGGCGCACCTGGACTAGAGTCTGGCATGAACCCGATGTCACGCAGGCGCTTCTGCAAGCGGTGATACTCCGTCCGGGTTGTCGCCCGGACCACAACATCAACATCATTGGTTGGGCGTGGACGGACAGACGCCGGATCGGTGACGAGTAGTTCAGTCATCTGCCCGCCAACAAAGACGACCTCGGAAAGGTAGGGAGTCAGTCGGTGAGCAGTACGCAGCAGGCGCGCCCTATTCGGGCCAGGATCGGAGACAGTCATTGGGGGCCGCAAATCGACGCAGCCAGGCGCTCTCTCAGCAGGCTCTGAGCACGATGCCGTTCGCGAGCACGTCCGATACGCACCGCGTCCACGAGTGTGAGCAGTTCGTACAACTCCGGGTTGTTCCGGAACGTGCTGGTGGCGCCGGTATAGAGCGGCTCCACCATAGCTCCACGATACTCGCCATGCTCGGCGGGCCAGACGACGGGGTCGGCAGCAGCGAATTCCGCAGCGAGAAGGGGGCCAGCGTGTGCTGTGGGTATGCCACGCGTCTCCGGGCCGAGCTCCGCAGGAAAGGCATACGGGACGCCGCCAAGGAGGAACTCCAGAAGCGCACCTCGATGTACCGTTCGCGTATCTGAGCGGACGAGCCTGGCGAAGACGAGTCTTCTGACGGCGTTGTGTGCTTCGCCCTGCGATATTCCCACAGCATCCGCGAGAGCACGATACGGCGTCGCCGGGGTGAGCACGAGCTGGAGTGCAACGGCTACATCGTGGGGCCTGAGAGAGGACATGGGTGCCAGGAACGGTGGTTCGTAAAACTGAAGTCGAGCGTTGTTCATATGTTCATGATTCATGAACTGTGAACGTATTGGATATACTAGCCTACCGTGCGTAATTGACGACTGCAAGTCCCGACCTGCGCGCCTATCTCATTGCACCGCCATGCGTTCGGGTGCCGGTCCCATGCCGGATCACGCTGGAACGGATCGCTTCCCGGTAGCTCCCATTCGTGCTGGCGCTCGCGAGGTCATCGATTGGGCGCCTGCCCCCGACCGTACTGCGAGATGGGCCCTTTCCGCCTGTTCTTCTTCTCGCGAGAGGAAGGGCGCGTACATGTCCCTGTCGCGCACCCCGACGGGGAGGCCAAGTTCTGACTGGAGCCAGAGATAGAGCTTGCCGGCAGCATCGGCCTCTCGTCGGGGCAGATCGCCGACGCTGAGGATGCGGTACGACGCCATCAGGAGTTGATTCGTCATGCCTGGACGCACCACGTCGGCCGCTGAGGTCACGCACGTATCCCGGCACGGCTTCTGGCTGCTGCTCAATGGGGAGGAGTTGCTCGTGCCGTTCACGGAATTCCCCTGGTTCCAGGGAGCGACTATCGAGCAGTTCGTGAATGTCGAGTGGACCATGCCCGACCACCTGTACTGGCCGCGGCTCGACGTGGACCTGTCGGTGCAGTCAATTCGCGACCCGTCGGCCTTCCCGCTCACCTCGCAGCTCGCCGACGCGTCCGAAGGTTCGTCAGAGAAAGAGTAGTTGTTGACCAGAGCGACGATCGGCTAGTGGCTCCGGTCGCGTACGAGGCACAGCTAGCCGAAGCGGAACCGGCCGCCCGAAGCGCTGTCTGAGCTGGACAGTTGGGGGTCGCACGAGGCTCGTCCAGCGCTGGCATCCGTGTCGGGCGCTCATCGCCAGGAAGCACGAGCTGAGACTGGCCAGGGGCAGTTCAGCCTTCTGAAATCGGCAGTAGATCGAGGGTCGGCGAAAGCCGGCCTCACTGCGCACCTACGATGACCTGGACCTTGATCTTGGGCGGATTCTCGTTGAGCGGCACAAAGACCAGAATGACGCGCGTGGAGTCCCGCCCACCTGTCGTTCGGACATGGACTCTGGCCGTGATTGTGTCTGTAAAGATTTGCGGGGTAGCTCGACGCAGCAATACCATGTACCGCCCATCTGACAGGCCATCCGCCCGGTAATCAGAATAGGTCGAATTCATGCCAGTCAGCGACTGAACTGGACTGACGGTCACGGCTGCGCCAGCAACTGGAGCGCCGGATGGCGTTACGGCATGGACTACAACACTCGTGTGCTGATTCATCTCCGTCGTCAGCGGCTCGGTATGACCCATGCCGAGAGGGGACTGGCAAGCGGTGGTGATGCAGAGCGTCAGTAACGGAAGCTGATACGCGATCCGAAACGCGGCGCGTGACCGTGAAGATGGGAACCACTGCCAGTGTCGCAACATCGTGAACCTCCTGGAATACTTCGGGAAGAGCCGCCCGCTGGTCCTTCAACGAGCTACTCTCGTGCTATTGCTGAACTGTGACCGTCCCAGCACATCACGAACTCACTCCATAAAGAATAGGGTCTTCAGGGTTTGGTGTGGGTCCCCTTAACTGAACCGCGACTTGAGATCCAATCCGCCCAGTCAGGACCATGTTCAGGCTTGGCCTCCTGAGCCAC
>CAJDVF010000099.1_pt1 | contig 11502 bp, 16 predicted proteins | sample 7391391 | NCBI WGS metagenome assembly CAJDVF01 (sample SAMEA7055697, study PRJEB34461) | soil metagenome | biome: terrestrial ecosystem; feature: Peninsula; material: soil | place: Antarctica | collected 2016 | reverse complement strand
CCAGATTGGCCCGAGGTCAGCGGCATAACGAATCGTTGAAGCTGACAAAGCCGCGCAACGCTCCTCGCGGCCGCACAGATCACGTTCGCGGCTTTGCAGACAAGCTAAGGGAGATCAAGCCCCCGCCAACGCGACTTCCTGGGTGCGGGTGAAGCGTTCGGGTAGCGTGTACGGGCGGTCGTGGAGTAGCACGCTATAGGCGATGTGCAGAAGCTGATGCGCGACATGGCTGAGCGCGACCGTGTGATGCTTGCCGCGCGCGCGCTGCGCGGCGTAGATCGCCTGGCATTGTGGGTCCGAGCGGGATGCGCTGTGCGCCGCGAGCATGACGACGCGCCGCACGTAGCGGTTGCCGCGCTTGCTCATGCGCGCCTGCCCGATCCAGCGGCCCGACTGCTTGACCTGCGAGTCGAGGCCGACGGCGGCAACGAGTTTGTCGGCCCCATGCTTCGGTTTGCGGCCTGGCGGGAGCGTGCGCGACTCCAGGCGCGCCTGCTGGACGTAGGCAGTCACGGGCGGGAGCTCGGCGAGCCAGGTGCGCACGGTCTCGATGCCGAAGCCGGGCACCGTGGTGATCAGCGCTCGGGTGGGCGCGTCGTCGGCTTGGAGGGCGTCGAGCCGCTCGGCGAGCTGCGCGATCTGGGTGGTCAGGTGGGCGAGGTGCGCGACGAGCGTCTGCACCGCCGTGGCCGTCGCGCCGTATGGATCGACGACGCCCACCGAGTTCGCGGCGGCCCCACGGAGCTGGCGCGCCTTGTCGGCGCCGAGATGGCCGCGGCTGGCCGTGTAGAGCACGCGAGTGAGCTCCGACGGCCGGGCGTGGGCGAGCGCGGCGGGCGTGGCCCAGCGCGCGAGTACGGCCAGCGCGCTCGCGCTGCCGAGGCTCGCGAAGCAGGGGGCGAACTCGGGGAAAAGCGCATCGAGCACGGTGCCGAGCTTCGTGAGCTGGCTCGTCCGGAGCTGCGTCATCTCGGTCCGGAGACGGCTGATCGCGCGCGCGGCCGCGCGCCGCTCGTCTGGCACGGTGTGCGACGCGAGCCGGTCGCCTTCCCAGCGCAGGAGACGGGCGATGGCGACGCAGTCGGCGCGATCCGACTTGGTGCCGCGCATATTGGCGTTGCGGAACGCGCGGGTCTGCAGTGGGTTGAGCACGCGAATCGCTGGCGCTACGCCCTGGGCGGCGGCCCACTGTTGGAGCCAGGCGTGCAGCGTGAGCCAGTAGATGCCGGTCGCCTCCAGGCCGATCTGCACGGCGGCGGGGGCAACGCCCTCGAGCCACGTGGCCAGCTGCGTGAAACCGGCCCGGGTGGCGGGGAAGCGCAGTTGCCGGACGACGGTGCCGTCGCCGTCGAGGAGTGCGGCGTCGTGGTGCCGCTTGCCGATGTCGAATCCGAGGTACATCATCGCGGAGGCCTCCGTGAAGGGGCGGACGCGTCGGGGCGGGCCGACTCCTACGCAAGCTCGTGGTCGATCAGCACACGGAGCGGTGCAGCAAGCTGAATAGCGCAGGGGAGCCGGACGCGCGGTCTGCGAAGAGAGGAGCGGGAGTGCCCTCGGCTTAACTTCAGCACAGCCCGACGCCCCTCTACGCTACTCAGTCCTGATCGAACATACGAGCTGAACTTTAGCGTTAGCCGCACCTGGGCGGGTGGGTATATTGCGGGAACCTCTCGCCGGAGCGACCCATGTCTGAGCGTTCGAGTCACCTCATTACCAGCAACCCCGACCGCCTCGGCGGCACGCCGGTTTTCGCTGGTACCCGGGTTCCGGTCCTGACGCTAATCGAGTACCTCGAGGTGGGTCATCCACTCGATCAGTTCCTTGACGACTACCCGAGCGTTACGCGCGAGCAGGCAGTCGGAGTTCTCGAACTGGCAAAGCGGGCTCTCATTACGCCCGCCGCGTAACGGTCGTATAGCGCGATCATGCGCGTTCTCCTCGATGGGAACCTGCCACGGACGCTGGCCGCCCTGCTGCCTGGCCACCGGGTCGAGACCATTCATCAACGCCGGTGGTCGGACCTCGATGATGGACCGCTCCTGGACGCGGCGGAGGGGGAGTACGACGTGTTTCTCACAGCAGACCAGAACCTGCGCTACCAGCAGAATCTCAGCGGGCACCGGCTTCGAATTATCGTTCTACGGGCACCTCGTAACAGCCTTCCGGCCCTGGCTCCCCTCGCGCCGCGTATTCTCGATGTTCTGGCAGCGATGCGGCCGGGCGAGTTGCGTGTGGTGGGCAGCTAACGAGGCGTTACAGCAGACGGAGCGGGCCAGCGTTCGTACACAATCCACTGCTTCATGCAGCCCGCTCCGCAGCTGAACTTTGGCGTTAGCCAGCAACATTCTTCAATGTCAGAGACAGATCCGAAAGACGTGTCACGTGACGAAGTTCGTGCCTCGAACGCCCCGTTCGATCGCACACCGTTCGACCACCAACACTGCATGCTGTGCGGTCGCGAGTTCGCTGACGCAAATGGTACTCGCGAACACGTCTTTCCGGCCTGGCTTCAGCGTCGCTTCGGGCTCTGGGAGCAGCAGATCGTACTACTCAACGGCACCGCGCTGTCGTATCGGCAGTTGACGGTTCCCTGCTGCCAGTCGTGCAACGGTGGGCCTCTCAGCCAGCTTGAGGATGAGGTACGTCGAGGCCTTGAGGGCGGGCATGCCCAGCTCTCACAACTTCCTAAGCTGCGGCTCTTCCAATGGACTGCGAAGTTGCTATTCGGAATTCTGTTCAAGGAGATATCACTCGCACTAGACAGAAGCACTCCAGATTCCCCGCCGATCGTGCCACCGGCGTTCTTGGACAATTTCACAACGCTGCACGACTTGCTGCAGTCGGTGCGAGTTCCGGCGCGATTTGAGGGCGGTCCCATCTACAGCATCATCGTGGCTCCGCTTCACGACTTGGGCAACTCGCATTCGTTTCATTTCGCCGACAGTGTCGACGATCAAGTCGTGGCGTTACGCCTCGGCGGCGTTGGCATCGTCGCGTCATTGGCAGACGCTGGTTTAGCAGAGCATCACTGGTCCTCAGTACTAGCTGCGTACGGCGGTCATCCTCTTCATCCAATTCAATTTGACGAAATCGTTGCGCACGTTGTTGCGACCAAGCAACGAATGACAAGAACCGTCAAGTTGATCATGTCCGCCAACATCGAAACAGGGGCGGATCTTACCTTTATTCGAATGCCCCTAATGGGCTTCAGCGCACGACCCATTCTCCGCCCGTTCGACGCTGAGGAACTACGACCCATGCTGCGCCACTTCATGCAGGCATGGGGCTCCGCAACGACCGAGGTGTGGGGGCGATCAGAAGGACTAGGCACGACCATTTTCGCGGAACCAGGGCATGTCGCACTATGTGACACCGATTTCGCGATTCAGCGTATCGTGAAGTATGAGTAGCGAATCGGCCTCCCGTTTGTTCAGTTCGCGGCGCAACTGGCTAACGATCGTTGAACCTGACAAAGGAGCTAAGGATTGCGAGCGCTTCGCGCTCGCTTCTAATTGATTCCCTTGCAGGTGAACTTGGCGTTAGCCAGCGCGCAGGAGGGATCATGAATGACGTACCGGCAGTTGTCGCATGGCTCATCGCGCTTGCAGTAGCGCTCCTGGTCGCTCCAGCTTTGCTCCTGCTGCGACGGGCGGGCACTCCACCGGCTCCGCGATGGCGCCACCTAGTTCTCGGCTGGCTCACGGCAGCTACGTTTCTCGGGCCATTCATCGCTGCCGGTGGCGGCGTACTGCTTAACACGTTCCTGCAGTGGCGCGAGGTTATCGCCAACCCCGGTGAGCGCCTGGGTCTCGCACTTCCCGCTGCGCTCATTGTCGGGGGAATCTATGTCTCGATCAGCGTTTTCTTCTTCGCTCTCCCGTATCTACCCGTGCTGCTGCTTTGGGCGCGCCTCGGACCCTGGCTCGGTTGGCTGGAGAGGACGCATGTCGGTGTCGCGTTGAGCTCATTGGTCCTTGCACTGCCGGGCGCCCTCACCGCTGTCTTCGCATACGGCATCCTTGACGCGCCATTCGGGTTCAAAGGGGCGGAGCTCCTACAGTTCGGTAGCTTTATCCTGTTCGCTATCGCAGTGAGCCTCTTCGTTCCACGGGTTGTATTTCCCGCATTACGGCCGGGCCGATTTGCCCCGGAGGCGGATGGTGTGTCGCCAAGCGCTACCTAACGTGGCGTTGCAGCCGACGAAGCACTTACGGCCAACATGTCCCTGGCTGGCTAGCGGGTCGCACTGGCGAACCGCGTCTTGGCTGGCTGGCGTCCGCTTCGCAGCTGAACTTTAGCGTTATGCCGATGCACAAGTGTCAAGCGTTAGATCAGCAGCTAGATTGGAAGGACCCCAGCTGAGGATGTTACCGTGGTCGATCGCAACGCCGAGGCACTCGCCGACCAGTTGCTCGCTCTGCCCACCGTCGACCGCGCTCGACTCGCGGAGTTGCTGCTCGCGAGCATCGAAGAGCGCGATCCAGGTGCCTCTGAAGCATGGGACGAGGAGATCAGTCTTCGATCTGCAGAACTGGATAGCGGCCAGGTCATCGGAGTTCCTGCAGCCGAAGTGTTTGCAGAAGTCGAACGCCGTCTCCGTCGGTGATCCTCGAGTTCCACCCGTCCGCACGTGATGAGTTCGGCGTAGCTGCCGAGTTCTACGATGCAGCGGTTCCGGGACTTGGACGTCGCTTCCTTGCTGCGGTTCAACACGCGACCGACATTGTATTGCGACATCCGGAGGCCGGCCGTCGCCGAGGTACCTCGGCTCGTCGACTTCTCGTCACCGGCTTTCCGTACGATGTGATTTACCGAGTGCGCGGTGAAGTCGTAGAAGTACTGGCGGTCGCACATCAGCATCGGCGTCCTGGCTATTGGCGCGGCCGATTGCAGGGATAGACCCTCGCGCCGCCCGGCATAACGTACGCTGAACCCGACGAGCGAGTTCCGGTAGCTCGCTACGCTCGCATTTTGTTTGATTCGCTCGCAGGTTAGCTAGGGCGTTCGGCCACGCAATAAACCTTCGTCGCATCACATGGCTACTGGTCGACAGAACAAGCTCACTGGACAGCTCGCCGAGCACCTCGTGTGCGCGGAGCTGGGACGCCGTGGTTTGATTGCCACACCGTTCTCGGGCAACGTGCCGACCTTCGATATCGTCGCCGTCAATGCGGCGTGCCGGGCTGTCCCGATTCAAGTCAAAGCTACCCGGGGCGACAACTGGCCGACTGATGCCCGCGACTGGATGCAACTTCAGCTCGACTCCGCCACAGGCGTCCAGAATTTCGGTGGGCTGCGCGCGCTTGACGCCGCAGATTTGATCTACGTGTGCGTAGTAGTTCGCGAACCTGGGGACGCGCGGCGGGATCGCTTCTTCGTGCTAACCAAGGCGGATGTGCAGGCCGCGGGCGTCGCGAGCTACACGGCTTGGATGGAGCCGAAGGGTTGGCGGCGCCCCCGCAACCCGGCGTCATTCGACTGCCGATACACTGTTGACCACATTGCCAGCTTTGAGGACAACTGGGACTTGATCACCAGGCGTCTCGCCTCGGATGAACCATCTGAAGCATCGTGATAGCTAGGTCAGTTGAAGCGTCGCGCGCGCGGCCGAACGAGTCGTTGCAGCTGCCGGAGCGGCCCACAATTTGTGGCCGCGCACAAAGCTCCAAGTGGGCCGCTCCGAAGCTGAACTTCGGCGTTATGCATCATCCCTAACATCCAGATGACTTTCTAGCGTGGCTGAGGATTGGGCACCCGAGGAAGTGGCCGCTACCGTGGCGGACTATTTGGCTATGCTCCAACAGGAGCTCCGCGGTGAGCCGTACAATAAGCGAGAGCACAATAGGCGACTCCAATCCGTGCTTCGCGAGCGCTCTGCCGGTGCCATCGAGTTTAAGCACGCCAATATCAGCGCGGTGTTGATCGAACTTGGATTTCCGTACATCGATGGCTATAAGCCGCGCGGCAACTACCAGGAGCTTCTGAAGGATGAAGTCATGGTGCATTTGGCCGGTGACATTCGGCTGGCCCAGGTGACTGATGCGGTCGTGAGCGCACCCATGTCCAAGCATCCAATGGTCCGATCGCTGTCTGACATCCTGGTTGAAGCTCCAATACGCGAGCGGGGTGCTGTTTACGAGCGGCGTCCTCTTCAAACCGTGCCCCGACTAGGAATCAATTATCTCGAGAGAGAAGCGCAGAATCGATCGCTTGGCTTGGCAGGAGAACTGTTCGCTGCGGAGGTTGAGCACCGGCGCTTGTGGGAGGGAGGCCATCCCGAACTCGCAGAGCGCATTGAGCACGTTTCGAAGACGCAGGGTGACGGGCTCGGTTACGATATTCTGTCATTCGAGAGCGACGGACGGGAGCGATTGATCGAGGTCAAGACAACGAGCTTCGGGGCCCTAACTCCGTTCTTTGCATCGCGACGAGAGGTGGAGGTATCAGAGCAGGAGTCACTGCACTTTAGTCTCTATCGTGTGTTTAAGTTTCGGGACGTCCCTAGGCTCTTCATTCTACCCGGGTCCCTGCGTGAGTCGTGCACCCTCGACGCGATTCAGTACCGGGCGACACTCGTATGATGCATAACGATCGCTGAACCAGTCGGGCGATTTTAGGAAGCTCGCTTCGCTCGCATTTTGTTGGATTCGCCCGCAGGTTAGCTGAGGCGTTATGCCGCCGCTAGTCACACGCTTATGACAAGATCAACATCCTCGGAATTCTTGGAGTGGCACGGCTGGACACTCCGCCAGGACGTGCTCGTCTTGCGTTCTCCTCAGGACGATGTAACACTAGGTCCGACCGACCTACTTGTGGCAGTAGACGAGACGGGCGTCGAAGATATCTCTGATCCGCACTACCCTGTGTTCGGGATGGGCGGCTGTGCTATCCTGGTTGGCCAGTATCACGATTTCATACGCCAGCCTTGGGCGTTGATGAAGAAACGTCACTTTGACGGGCCGCAAAGTCCGCTGCATGCCAGCGGGTTACGCGCCACCTCGAATCAGCAGAATCTTATAGGCGAGTTCTTCAGGCAGCATGCATTCTTTCGCCTAGCTGCGGTTCTAACGGACAAGACTGTCCTCCAGTCGCCCTTCAGCAGGTACGAAGGCGCTGCGCTGGCGTTGGCCGCACAGATCTTTGAAGTGGCGAAGTACGCGCGAGCCCGCAGGATCGGCCTGTTATTTGAATCGTCGCAGCGAATGAATGCACTGACAGCACGCACGTTTCGAGACTTCCGGATGTCCCGGAATCTCGACGGCGCCTCCGAGGATGTGAAGATTTACCTTCTGCGCGGTTCAAAGAAGCTCTGCGAGCCAGCGCTGGAGGTTGCTGATTTTGTCATGCACGCGGCCGGAAAGGCAGTACAGGCGAGCCTTGTGGGTAGGCGGATGCTTGACCGTAAGGACTTCTCTGCCGTATTTGGAATCGTGCCGGAAGGGTATGTTCACTTCGCTCGGCTCGACCAGATTGGCCCGAGGTCACCAGATTGGCCCGAGGTCAGCGGCATAACGAATCGTTGAAGCTGACAAAGCCGCGCAACGCTCCTCGCGGCCGCACAGATCACGTTCGCGGCTTTGCAGCTTAACTCGAGCGTTAGCTGGCCATATAGTAACGCTTGACGGTATTAACGTCGCACGTTACGTTTAAGGGTGATCAAGAGCTTCGCCGATCCCGACGCCGAACGACTCTTCCAGCGTGAACGAGTCCGGCGGTTTCCTGGTGATCTACTCCGGGTGATGCTCCGGAAACTGGTCGTCATCGACTCCGCCGAGCGGCTGGGCGATTTGAGGGTGCCACCCGGCAACCGTCTTGAGAAGCTTCGGGGTGATCGGGCTGGCCAACACAGCATCCGCGTCAACGATCAGTGGCGGATCTGCTTCCGCTGGAGGGACGGCGATGCGTACGATGTCGAGATCATCGACTACCACTAGCGATCTGGAGGTCACGATGCCGAAGCGCAAGCTGGCGCCGATCCATCCGGGGGAGGTTCTCATGGCTGATTTCCTGGAGCCTCTCGAACTCTCCCAGTACCGTCTGGCGCAGGACATCAGTGTTCCGCCTCGTCGGATCAACGAGATTGTACACGGTAAGCGGGCGATCACGGCGGACACTGCGCTCCGCCTCGCGCGGTTCTTCGGGACCAGTGAGCGCTTCTGGCTCAACCTGCAGGCGAGATATGACCTGGAGACGCAGCGGGATGCTCTGGGAGAGCGGTTGGAGCGCGAGGTCGCCGTGCTCGCAGGGGCCAGCTAACGAGGCGTTGCAGCAGCCGGAGCGGCCCGGCGATCGTACACAGTCCACGGCTTCACGTGGGCCGCTCCGCAGCTGAACTTTGGCGTTAGCGAGCGACGGCCTCCTTCATATGGCAGGCAGCTCGCGGCTTGCCCTCACGGCCGGCTCGGCGTAGGCTTCCAAGCATGGATTATCGCGGGCGTATCACCATCGAGCCGGGCAAGCGTAGCGGGCAGCCGTGCATCCGGGGGCTCCGGATTACGGTCTCTGATGTGCTCGACTACCTGGCGGGCGGAATGAGTGAGGACGAGATCCTCGAAGACTTCCCAGATCTGGAGCGCGAGGACATCCGCGCCGCGCTCTCGTTTGCTGCTGACCGCGAGCGCCGCTTGCGGGGCGACACGGCGGCTTGAGCGGAAGGGAGGGTGGGAGCGGCTCCCCGCGCTTGTTGCTCGACCAGAATCTCGCGCCCGTGCTCGTGCGTCGCTTGACGGACCTCTACCCGGGCTCGGCCCACGTCCGTGAGTTCGGACTGGAGGCGGCGGACGACGAGGCGATCTGGGCGCTCTCGGCGTCGCGCGGATTCACGATCGTCACGAAGGACGACGACTTCCGACAGCGCAGCGTGCTGCGCGGCGCACCACCGTGGGTGGTCTGGCTTAGGCTGGGAAACTGCCGCACGTCAGACGTGGAGGCTGTGCTCCGCGACCGTTACGCCGAAGTCCGCGAGTTCGTAGGTGACGCCGAGGCCGCGCTGTTGATCCTCGCGCGCCGCAAGTGAGCGTGCAGGCGAGCTTGCGCGAGGCCACTCGCTAACGCCATTAGAGAGTTCCGGCGCAAGAGGGTAAACGAGATCTGGCGACGCGGGTGCTCGTCGCCTGTTTCAGCGCATGCCTAACGCGGTCGTGCCGGTGGCGACGCCAGCCTGTGCCTCGTGGTGGACGCCTCAGTGGCGGCCATACACCATTTCGGGTTCGCGGTCCGGAGACCGGTCCCAGAGGTTGTTCGGCGGCGCGACGTCTGGTGGCCCAATCAAATGCGGCGGAGATGCACGTCGTCTCGCGACGACGGCTCCAGTTAGACGGGCGGGCTCACCAGGCGTGGCCACTTCGGCTGCTTGGTCCGACTCAGCGTCCGGCCCTTGAAGGTGCCGTTGAAGGCCTCCTGCTTCGTGAGGATGAAGTAGACGATACGAGCGAGCTCCTTCGCGACGACGGCCCGAGCGACGATTGGAGGCTTCCGTCGCGCGAGCGCCCGGTAGAAACGCTGTATCTCCGGGTAGTATTGAATGGCCCGGATCGCGGCGTGGCTGAAGGCGATTTTCAGGTAGCGGTTACCGTCCTTCGTGCGCTTGTGCCGGGTCTTGCCGCCAGAGTTGCCGGCGCCAGGCACGAGGCGACAATAGGAGACGAAGTCACGGGCGCTCGGAAAGCGGGCGATGCCGTCGATCTCGAGTAGGATCGTGAACGCTACGATCCGGCCGATGCCCGGCACCCAGAGCAGGCGCTGCACATCGGGCGTGGGGATGAGCCGTGGGTTGAGTTCCGAGGCCAGCCGCTTGGCTTGTGCGCCAAGCAGCGTGACCTGTTCCGCGAGCATGGCCGTTCGGAGCTGGACAAGCGGCGGGAGGGCCGACGGAGTGGTGAGGTTGTACTGGGCGAGCAGGCCACTGAGCGTGTTCTTGCACCGCACTTGCTGCGCTACGAGCTGCAGGCGGGCACGCAGCAGGTCCCGCGCTTCGCGCCACTCGGCACTGACCATGTGGGCCTCCGGGATCAGGTCACTCCGGAGCAGCTGCGCGAGGGTCGCGGCATCGACGGCGTCAGTCTTCACCTTGGCGTAGCTGATCGCCTTGATGTATTTGGAGTGGCCGAGCCGGAGGTCAACCCCTGCCTCGGTGAGCAGATCCTTGAGCCAGTACCAGTTGGAGGTTGACTCGACCACCGCGCGGTGTGGACTAGGAATCGCCTCGAAGCACGACAGGACCGCGGCGCGCGTGGTGGGTAGCTGAGTATCTCGGACCGCCTGACCATCGGCTGTCACCGTGGAGATCGCGATGGTACGCTTGTGCAGGTCGATGCCCGAATGCAACATGATGCCCCCAGGAGAAGAGTCGGTCGGCAAGCTGCCAGAATCAGTCCTCTCTGGAAACATCAAATCGTTGAAGCTGTCGAAGGCGCGCATCGCTCCTGGCAGCAGCCTAGATCACGTACGCGCCTTCGCAGCTTAACGTGGCGTTGGGCAGAACATGGGGGAATCGTGGCGAGGGTGAGTCCGTACACGGGTCGCAGGGACGCCCGCTTCGTGGCCATTCACCGCGGCGGCCTGCTCGACGAGGCTACGCACCGTCTTCTCGCGGCATGGGCAGCGGACTGTGCGGAGCACGTACTCCCGCTCTTTGCCGTGAAGTATCCGGATGATGATCGGCCGGCCGCAGCGATCGAGACCGCCAGGGCGTGGTCGCGGGGCGAGGCCGGCGTCACCGACGCTCGCGAGGCCGCTTTCGCCGCTCATGCTGCCGCACGGGGTGTGACCGACCCCGTCGCACGTGAGGTCGCTCGCGCTTGCGGGCATGCGGCTGCAACGGCGCACATGGCGGACCATGAGCTCGGCGCCCCGTTCTACGCGATCCGCGCGGTACGTCTGGCGTCCCCGGCGACAGAGGCGCAGGCCGCGGGCGAGCGCGAGTGCCGGTGGCAGCGCAATCGGCTCCCGGACCTCATCCGCGAGCTCGTGCTCTCGGACCAGGAGCTGCGCAGGGCCAAGTTCCAGGCGGCGTTCGACTGCTGAGATCCTGCTGCGGCGTTTTGCCCAACAAAGGCATCAAGCGGACGGCGTCAGGTAGTATCGGTGAGTGTCAAGGTAGTTGTCGTATGAAGCGTTATGCCGCGATCTCGTTCGACGCGGTAGTACGGTCGTGCTCCGGGTTGAGTCGGACGGCCGTGATTGGTGTCCAATCGCGCGTTGCACCGCTCCACCGTTCCTGCGTCCGGGTGGGGGCGGCGGTGTAGAGCACGTGCCGTGCGGCGAGAATCGCCACGTCGCGGCCGGTGTGGCGGTCCTCGGGTGTCACGAAGCGAATCGCGCTGTGCTGATGCACGTGGTTGTACCACTGCACGAAGTGAGCGACCCACGCCGTTGCCGCGGCGAGATCGGCGAAGGGCTTCGTCGGATACGTCGGACCGTACTTGAGCGTGCGGAAGAGCGCTTCAGAAAACGGATTGTCGTTGCTGACGCCCGGCCGGCTGAACGACGGCAGCACGCCCA
>CAJDVF010000081.1_pt1 | contig 11662 bp, 7 predicted proteins | sample 7391391 | NCBI WGS metagenome assembly CAJDVF01 (sample SAMEA7055697, study PRJEB34461) | soil metagenome | biome: terrestrial ecosystem; feature: Peninsula; material: soil | place: Antarctica | collected 2016 | reverse complement strand
CCGAACGGCTGCTGCCCGACCACTGCGCCGGTTGGCTTATCGTTCACGTAGAAGTTGCCGGCGGAGTTCCTGAGCGCGAGCATGGCCTGCCGCACCGCTCGTCGATCACGAGCGAAAACGGCGCCGGTGAGTGCGTACGGCGATGTCGAGTCGACCGTCTTCAGCATCTCGTCCCACGTCGAGTCGGGATAGACAAAAACGGTAAGGACGGGGCCGAAAATCTCCTCGCAGAGAAGGCGGTTGGACGGGTCGTCGGTGCGGATGATCGTCGGCTCGACGAACCATCCCTTACTGCCGTCGCTGCCGCCGCCGTGAACTATCTCATCCTTGGAGCGCGCGCCCTCGATGTAGCCGGTGATACGCTTGAACGCCTTCTCATCGATCACCGCGCCCATAAAGTTGCGGAAGTCGGCCGGGTCGCCCATCCGAATGGTATCCATCATTCCCACCACCCGATCGCGCACCGTCGGCCAGAGTGACTGGGGTACGTAGGTCCGGCTCGCCGCTGAACACTTCTGACCCTGGAACTCGAAGGCGCCGCGGACGATTGCGACAGCCAGCGCCTGTGGATCAGCGCTGGCGTGGGCGACGATGAAATCCTTGCCGCCGGTCTCGCCGACGATGCGCGGATAGGAGCGGTAGCCGCTCATGTTGCCGCCGATCGTTTGCCACATGCTGTTGAAGACACCGGTGCTGCCGGTGAAATGCACGCCGGCGAGGTCGCGGTGGCCGAGCGCTACCTTGCTGATGGCCACCGGGTCGCCGGGGATGAAGTTGATGACGCCCGGCGGCAACCCGGCCTCCTCCAGCAACTGCATCAGGTACCAACCACTGAGCATCGCCGACGACGCCGGCTTCCACAGCACCGTGTTTCCCATGAGGGCGGGTGCGGTGGGCAGGTTGCCGGCGATGGAGGTGAAGTTGAACGGTGTAACGGCGTAGACGAAGCCTTCCAGAGCGCGGTAATCGAGCTGATTCCACATCGTGTGGTCGCTCAACGGCTGCTCAGCGTAGAGTTCCTGGGCGAACGCCGCATTGAAGCGCCAGAAGTCGATCAATTCGCACGCCGCGTCGATCTCAGCCTGAAACGAGGTCTTTGACTGGTTGAGCATCGTCGACGCATTCAGGCGGTCACGCCACGACGTGGTGAGCAGCTCGGCGGCCCGCAAGAAGACAGCGGCACGATCCTCCCATGCCCAGTCGGCCCAATCGCGCCGCGCCGACGCGGCGGCGGCGATGGCCTGGTGGACGTGTTCTGTCGTGGCTTTGTGGTAGCTGCCGAGGACGTGGGAGTGGTCATGCGGCATCACCGTCTTACCCATGTCGCCAGTGTGGATCCGCTCACCGCCGATGACGATCGGGATCTCCACCGTCTCTGTAGCCATCGTCGCAAGGCACTTCTTGAGAGAGGCACGTTCGGGGCTGCCGGGTGCATATGACCGCACCGGCTCGTTCACTGGCACCGGTACCTGGCGGGTGCCATTGAAGCCGGACAGTCCGCCGCTGGCGGGAGCGGACTGTGGGGCGGCATGCGACCCGGTGCTTGCTGCGCTGGGTGAGGAGACAGTGGGAGCGGACATGGCGCGTGGCCTCGGGTTCTCGTGGGAGCGGTGCCCTGACGGCGGTGCTGACAATTCAATCGATCCCTTCCAAGATATGCCGCGAAGGCTGGAATGGGGACCGGCAGGCAGCGTCATCAGCAGTGTCTTCGAACGATTACATCACTTGCCACCGGGGGCTCACGGACGTGGCCCGGCATCATCTGGACTGCATGGCGGTTGGGTTTGCTGGTGAAGGCGGCGGTTCTCGGGTAAGCTTCGCCCATGCCTTCCAAAAAGCCCCCTTCGCTCCTTCTCGGCGCCCACACCATCGACTCTGGCGGTATCGCGATGGCCGTGCGCCGCGCCGCCGCGGCCGGCATGAACACGCTGCAGCTGTTCACTGCGATCCCCAAGTTCTACAACGAGAAGGTAGGCGTGAAGCCGGAACGAGCCGAGCGCTTCCGGGTCGCGCTGGACGAGACCGGAATCGTTGCTGGCAACGTCATGGCGCATGCGGCGTATGTCCTCAACGTCGCAACCGATGACGAGACGAAGTGGCCGCGAGCGGCTGCTGGCCTGGCCAGGGAACTGGATCGCGCCTGTATGCTGGGGCTCGGCCTCGTCTGCTTCCACCCCGGCTCGGCGAAGGGCGGCGACCGCGATGCCGCGATCGCCCGTGTTGGACTGGCCATCAGGCAGGCGCTGGAGACGGTGGAAGGGCCGACAAGGCTGGTGGTGGAGAATACGGCAGGCGCCGGCCACACCATTGGCCGGACCGCGGAGGAAGTGGCGGCGATACTGGAGCACGTTCCGCCCAAGCTGCGGCCGCGCACCGGCTACGGTCTCGATACATGCCACCTGTACGCCAGCGGCCACGACATCGCCGAGTCGGCGGCGGCGCAGGCTGCGATAATTGACGGATTTGTCGCCGCAACAGGCGAGCCCCCGTCGTTCTTTCATCTAAACGACAGCGAGGGCGCGCTCGGCTCTAACCGGGACCGGCACACGTTAATTGGCGAGGGCGCGATCGGGATCGAGCCGTTCCGCTGGCTGCTGTCCGATAAGCGTAGCCGCGGCGTGCCGCTCATACTGGAGACTCCCCAGGCCACGCCAGAGGTGGCCGACGACGACGGCAGTGCCGACCAGTGGGACGAGCGGATGATACGGCTGCTCAACGAGTTGGCTCCCCCTAGCTAGGCCGCACAGCAAGGCCCTGCGAGGTCCACCAACTCCATCCGATAGGGGTTGATGCTTAATTTCGGGGGCGAGATGCCGGCTGCGGAACGATCCATCAGGGCGGCCCGGCTATTGCGCCTCGTGCTACCACGCTTACTTTGAGCCCCAACTGCCCCACACTCCCGGAGTACGGGAGTATCTCACCCCTCAGGAGAGACACGCGATGGCCACGACCAAGAAGTCGGCCTCTAAGAGCACCGCACCGAAGTCGGCCAAGCCTGCCGCGAAGAGCGCGTCAGCCAAGGGCGACGAAAAGCCAGCGCGCAAGCCGAACGCTGCCTTCATGAAGCCGATGAAGCCCAGCGCCGAGCTCGCCGCTGTGGTCGGTGCCGACCCACAGCCGCGCAGCGAGATCACCAAGCGCGTGTGGGACTACATCAAGAAGCACGACCTCCAGGATGCCCAGAACCGTCGGCAGATCAACGCTGATGCCAAGCTGAAGCCTGTCTTCGGTGGCAAGGACAACGTCACCATGTTTGAGATGACCAAGCTGGTGAACAACCACCTCTCGAACGTCTGAGTCAGTTGTAGCTAGTTACTCAGCACGTTGGGGAAACCCGGCGCCTGTCCAGGGCGTAGAGACGGGGGGCGGCTCCATGAGCCGCCCCCCGTCTCGTCATACGGCCGATCGCGGTACCCTTGCCGCCCGACCGGCCACCGATCCAGCTTACGTTCGTCTCGTGAAGGGTCAGCGCCGCGCCAACTGTGGCGCCGTAGTCCCATCTCTCCGTCCAGTCGCCCTACAATTTCCAAAGTGGCAGCCAAGCCTCGTCGCTCCGCCTCTCGCGCATCCGCAGCGCCCACCAACGTAGTCGCCGCCGCCCGTGGTAAGCAGCCGAAGCGTCCGGGTCCTGGCTGGTGGGAGAACGTCAAGGCGTTCGGCGGTGCGCTACTCATCTTCCTCTTCGTACGCACCGTCTTCGTCGAGGCATTCCGGATCCCATCCGGGAGCATGATCCCGACGCTGCTCGTTGGTGATTGGCTGTTCGTCAACAAGCTCGTCTACGGACCGCACATCCCGTTCACGTCCGTCAACCTGCCCGGTTACTCTCAGCCTAAGGGCGGCGAGGTGGTCGTCTTCGTCTCGCCCTACCAGGCTGACGAGGCTGCGGAGGGGCACGATCCGACGCCGACGCTCGTCAAGCGCCTCTGGGGCACGCCGGGTGACACGCTGTACATGCGCGACGGACTGCTCTACGTGAACGGGACAGCCAAGCCACAGCCAGCGGAGATGGAGATAAATCCGGTCGGCGATCCCTCCGACCGCAGCTTCCTGTTCGAGTGGCAGACCAAGTACGCGCTGCAGAACACGCGCTTCGGAAGCGCGCCGATGGTGCCCACTGTCGGGAACTGGGGGCCGCTCCTGGTTCCGTCCGGCTACTACTTGATGCTCGGCGACAATCGTTACGGCTCCAAGGACAGTCGGTATTGGGGACTGGTGCCACGGGAGAACTTCCGCGGCCGGCCGATCTTTGTCTACTACTCCTGGGACGCCGAGACGCGTCGCCCGCTCGGATTTCTGCGTGATATACGCTGGGATCGCATAGGGCATCGCATCCGCTAGCGCGCATCTCGTCTCGCCGCGCCGCCCCGCCCACTTGCTGAAGCGTTCATCGGCCCGCATGTTCGAAGGCCTATTCGCCAGAGTCGACGGCGCCATAACAGCGACCGCCACGGCCTGATTAATTCGGCCTCAAGTGCTTCATCCAGATTGGTGCAACCTTCGACGACGGCCAGTGAATCAAGCCGCGCAGGGCTCTGGCTCGCGCGAGGAGCACAGCTTCTCGCGCTGACGGTCGTCGTACTGGCGCAGGCGGGGCTGCGCGGCGAACATGTCGAACGCACAACGGGGAGTATTCTCCTCCTGGCTTCGATCGCCTTGCTGGGGCCGGCGGCCTACCTGCACTCCAGGGTCGCCACAGGCCCACGACGCCTGGTGTTCTTCTGGCTCGCCGTATCGTCCGCATTCTCGTTCGCGGCCCAGGCGCACAATACCTTTCGCTACGTGATCCCGGCGATAGAGCCAGTGTTCCCGTCACCGGGGTTACTGGTCTTCCTGCTCGGCAGCCATCCCACGCTCCTCATCGCTTTCGGCGCCGCGCTCGTCTGGCGCCGGCTTAACCTGCGATCCGACGCCGTGGTGGACGTGCTGCTCCTGTCCATAGCGGCGGCCGTTGTTGGGATCCAGATCGTCGGATTGGTGCCATGGCCCATCGTCGGCTTCAGCGATCCGATGCGCGTCCTCCTCCTTCTCTGGCGCGCCCTTCCGGTCGCCGAACTCGGGCTGGTAATCGCTCTCGTCGTCCTGCGTGGCGACATGCTTGGCACGCGCACTTCGATATCGCTCGTCCTGGCGATGCTCGTATTTGCTTCGGGCAACGTGCTCCACGGCCAACTCGCCCTGATCGATCAGGGGGCAGCGGCGACGGCGACCGATGTCATCTGGGCACTCAACGTAGTCTTCCTGGCAACAGCACTGGGCGGCCGACCGGGACGGACCGCCGTCACGACGCTCGCCGCTTCCAGCTCCATCGTCAGCCGTGCAGACTCCGCGCTCCGGGCCCGATTCGTCGTCGTCGGACTCCTCATTTGCGCGCAGGCGACACTCGTCCTCGGCCTCTCGGAGAAGAGCAACCCGGCGCTGGCGACGGCGATCGCCCTCTTCTCACTCGTGCTCGCTGTCCGCAGCGGGCGCGACATACTGAGCGCTCGCCTTCGGGCCGCTTCCCTGACTGGCGACATCGTCGCTGAGCGTGCTCTCTCGCAGTCTTTAGAGACAAGCGTGACCGAGCGCACCGCCGAGCTAGCGGACGCACAGCGCGTCCTCCAGCGCATGTGGGTCCTGGGCCAACATGTTACCCAGGAACTGCAGTCGCCCCTTGTGGTGCAGCGTTTTATGGAAGCAGTGATGGACGTCGCGCAGGTGGACGTCGCGGCGCTCGCGCTGGTGGCGGACGACAGGAACCTGCGAATAGCCTCCGTACTTGGCGCCGGAAATCATCTCAACGGCGTTCTGTTGCCAATAGAAGGATCGGTGCTGGGACAGGTGATGCGCAGCGGTCATTCATGGCACGTGGACGACGTGGGCGGGGAGGTCACGGCAGAGTTTACCTCTTTGCTGACGTCGCTCCACACTCGTGCCAACGGCTCCGTTGGTGGCGGATTGGCGGTGGTTCCGGTGCAACGACGCGGGGAGCGTATCGGCGCACTCGCGTTGATCTCCCACGAGCCACGAGGCTGGACCGTCGACGAGCTCGCGAGGATCGAGGCGATGACTGACCTCCTATCGGTTGCCCTGGCGAATGCCGAGGCGGTGGAGAAGTTGCGGCAGGCGGAGTGGCGGTTCCGCACCCTCTTTCTGAGCGCTCCTGACGCCGTAATCACTCTGCTTCGAGGCGGGCGCATCCAGGAGGCGAATGACTACGCTGCCGATCTGTTCGCCGAACAGCCGGCGCAGCTCACCGGTCGTCTACTCGAGGACTTCGTGCTCCCGGATGATCGCGAGGTCCTGCGTGCAGCGCTGGATGAGGGCTTCCGGGGCCAACCAACGCGGGTCGATGTGCACGTCCCGCGACCGGGCGGAGCGCGTCGGATGGAGATTGCCCTGCGTCAGCTTCCGGAGGCGGATCCGTCGGTGGTGCTAATGATTGGGCGAGACGTCACAACCGAAGTGGAGATGCAGGCCCGCCTGGTGGAGACCGAACGGTTGGCGGCAGTGGGCGAACTCGTAGCCGGCGTCGCGCACGAGGTGAACAACCCACTCGGTAGCATCAGCGCATTCGCCCAACTCCTGTTGCGGGAGGAAGGGCTCAGCCTTGATCAGCGCGAGTCGCTGGAGATCATCTATAGCGAGACGCTACGGGCCAGCCATGTGGTGAAAGATCTGCTCGCTTTCGCCAGGCGGAGTGCCCCCCGTCGCGAGTCGGTGGATCTGACGCAGGTCGTGGAGCGCGCTCTTCGGCTACGCGGCTACCAGTTGGCGTCGCACGGAGTGCAGACGATCCTGGACCTTCCAGCAGGATTGCCGCAGGTAATGGGCGACTCTCGACAGTTGCAACAGGTCGTGCTCAACCTGGTAACCAACGCGCTCCAGGCGATGCCCGACGGCGGCGACCTGCGACTGAGGGCCGGTGGCGATGGCGATCGAGTTACTCTGGAGATCACCGATTCCGGGAGCGGGATCCCGGAATCGGTTCGCCCTCATATTTTCGAGCCGTTCTACACGACCAAGCCGGAGGGGGAAGGGACGGGGCTCGGGCTCAGTGTGAGCTATGGTATCGTTGCCGCGCACGGCGGTACTCTCGCCCTCGCCAACAGTACCCGGTCGGGCACTACTTTCTTGATCACGCTACCGTCGGAGAAGTATGCGCATCTGCCCGAGGAAGCGGGCGCGCAGGAAGTCCGCCCCGTTGTCCGCTCACCGCTCCAGGGGCTGCGACTGCTGTTCGTGGACGACGAGGCATCGCTCCGGCACGGCATGGAATCGTTCGGCCGATTGCGCGGCGTATTCGTCACCACCGCATCGGACGGCCGGCAGGCGCTAGCGCTACTGGAGAGGGCGAGCTTCGACGCCGTCGTCTGCGATCTCCGCATGCCGGCAATGGACGGGATGGCGTTCTACGAGGCGCTCAGCGCGCGACGTCCAGGCCTCGCTGCGCGCACGGTGTTCGTCACCGGTGACATGATCGGTGGCAGCGCCAGTTGGGGTCGGAACGCGAGACCAATCACGCTTACCAAGCCGTTCACTTTCGATCAGCTGGAGGATGCCGTGTGGGCAGTGCTCCGTAACGTTCCCGCGGGCATGGCGCGGCGACCGTAGGCATATTCCGGCCGGGCAGCCGGCAACCGTAGACTATCGGTCGGCAGCCTCGCTCTGGCCCCTTCGCTGGCGGCGTCATATACTCGAAGTATCCATGCCACCATTCTTTGTGCGACACACAGGCGAGTGGCAACTCGAAGAGCCGGCGGCTTTCCGCAAGCTCTCCGTCTCGCTGCTGGAGATGGCGATCCTCGCGGGTGTCGCTGTCCGACTCTACAGGGCGATACTGCTCGGCGTTGCCGCGCCCGCTGGTTTGGTTACACTGGGCATCGGATTCGCGATCGGGGCGATATTTCTGCTCGGGATGGCAGCGGCCCACCTCGGCAACTTCCCCGTCCATCGCTGGCTCTGGCGAGCGCCCGCTTTCGGCGCTCTCGTGGGAGTCGCCGAGGCGCTCACCGGACTGCTCCTGATAGTGTTTCGAAGGGAGCCACTAGGAAGCGTCAGGGCGACCTTCAGCGACTGGCCGTCAATGGCCTTTTCCACGATCGTCACGCGTACCGTCATCGTCAGCGTCTTCGCGCTCATCCTTGCCGCAGTGGCGCAGGGTGTACGCGTGTTCCTCTTACGTCGGGAGCACCGTGAGCACACCCTGCTCGCCGTTCACGCTGGACAACCCCCACAGGAGCGCCTCGGCCACGACGGCGCCGCATCTTCGGACGCATCATGACCGGGAATCTCCGAAAGCTCGAAGCTGTTCTATCGTCCCTTCGGTCGACCCTGCTGGCGGTCGCCATGCTCGCCGGCGTGGCGGCAGCCAATCCGGCGCCGCTGGACGCTCAGAAGCGCACAGCGTCGGCTGTCGACCGTCCTTTTGGCACCATGCGCGAGCAGGCCGAGCGCCAGCAGCGCTGGCTGGCGACCCGTCTCGACTCGGTGCTACCCGGCCTGATGCGGGAGCATGGTGTTGACATGTGGGTTGTGCCCATGCGCGAGTACAATGAGGATCCGGTCTTCGCGGCGCTTGTCTCACCGACGACATTCGCTGCCCGTCGGCGGACGATCTACGTCTTTCACGACCGAGGAGCCGGTCGCGGCGTGGAGCGACTGGCACTGGGGGGAACCTCGCAGGGCGGGTTGTACGAAGCGCTAGCCGCTTCACGGCAGGCCGATGGACCGGCGGGTGGCGCCGCCCGGCGTTCCGCAGAATTGTGGGGCGCCGAGCAGTGGACGCTTCTGAAGGATGTTGTGAGTGAGCGCGCTCCGCGCCGCATCGCCATCAATATTTCGCGCACTCACGCCTTCAGCGATGGTCTGTCTGCGGGTGAGTACGAGGGGATGCGCGAAGCTCTCGGTCCCGACCTGTCGTCCCGCCTCACGCCCACCGAGCGCCTTCCTCTGGACATGCTTAGCGTGCGGGTGGCCGACGAGGCTGTCGCCTTCCGCGATCTGAATCAGGAAGCGTGGTCGATCATCGAGATGGCTTTCTCGGCCGACGTCATCACTCCGGGGGTGACCACCACCGAAGACGTGGTCTGGTGGATGCGACAGCGGCTGGCCGATCGTGGTCTCACCACCTGGTTCCAGCCATCGGTCTCGGTGCAGCGACAGGGGTGGAGCGACGAGCGGTTGGGCGAGAGTCCGGTGATCCAGCGCGGGGACGTGCTCTGGTGCGACTTCGGCCTAACGGCGCTTCGCCTGAACACCGACACCCAGCACATGGGATACGTGTTGCGCGAGGGCGAGAATGCGCCACCGGCCGGTCTCCTGGCCGCGCTGGGCCGAGCGAACCGGTTGCAGGATATCGTGCTGGCCGAACTGCGCCCGGGACGTACCGGCAACGAGGTGCTGGCCGCATCGCGAGCCCGGATGGGGTCTGAGGGGATAGACGGGACGATCTACTCCCACCCGATCGGATTCCACGGGCATGGCGCCGGCCCGCTCATCGGGCTCTGGGACGCCCAGGCGGGCGTACCCGGCCGGGGAGATGTGCCGGTACTGCGCAACTCGTGGTTCTCGATCGAACTGCAGGCGACGTCCCCGGTTCCCGAGTGGGGCGGTCAGCCAGTGCGAGCCGCCCAGGAGGAGGACATTGTAGTCGGCCCGGATGGCGTACCACGATGGGCGTTCGGTCGCCAGACGAAGTTCCACCTCGTGCGCTGAGCCCGCAGTGCCGATCTGACGAAAAGAACGACGCTCATATCGGGCTGCGGTTGCGAAGAACGTGTCATGGTGTGGTTTGCCCTATTGCCCGGCCCTCTGCGTGACGGCACCGTGATGAACAGTGCCGGCACGGATACTACGCTGGTGCGTCACGCGAAATGATCTGACGTGAGCGCGCTCTTCCGCTGCCGACTGGGTTTTCGTCGCAGTAGTTCGGTCGTTGGCTGTCGTGTCCAGTCGGTGGTCACTCGCCGTCCGGCCACAGTCCGCGATCGACGTGATCTGCCTGGCAGATCGGGAGCGTCGTCAGAATGGCCATCACGTTCGCTGATGTCGTGCGGGGCAGCGCCGGAGGAAGGTCCGGTGCCAATAGCGGGCGCTGTCTCCTAATAGCGGAGGTGGCACAGGCGCACGACGGTAGCCTGGGGCTGGCCCACGCTTACGTGGACGCCGCCGCTGCGGCGGGGGCTGATGCGGTCAAGTTCCAGACGCACATTGCCGAGGCGGAGAGTACTCCGTCCGAACCGTGGCGTGTGCGCTTCAGTCCCCAGGACGAGACCCGCCTTTCCTACTGGCAGCGCACATCGTTCAGCGAGGCGCAGTGGAGAGGCTTGCGGAAGCATGCAGAGGAGGCGGGTCTGCTGTTTCTCAGCTCTCCTTTCTCCCCCGAAGCGGTGTCCATGCTCAGCCGGGTCGGGGTGGCGGCGTGGAAGATCCCGTCAGGCGAGATAGCCACGCCAGGGCTGCTCGAGCAGGTGGCCGAGACCGGCCTGCCGGTGCTCCTCTCCACTGGAATGAGCTCCGTGGCAGAGGTGGATCGGGCAGTGGAGCGGCTGCGCATGGCCGGTGCCGATTTCGCCGTGATGCAATGCACGTCGGCGTATCCCTGCCCGCCGGAGCGTGTCGGTCTGAACGTGTTGGCTGATTTCAGCGAGCGTTACGGCTGCGCCGTCGGCCTCTCCGATCATTCCGGCACTATCTACCCCGCGCTTGCGGCGGTCACATTAGGCGCCGAGGTGCTGGAGGTGCACATCACGCTCAGCCGCGAAATGTACGGGCCGGACGTGGTGGCATCCGTCACAACGAACGAGTTCCGACAGCTTGCCGACGGAGTGCGTTTCATCGAGCGGATGAAGCTCAATCCGGTAGCCAAGGATGTCATGGCCGGCGAGCTCGCGCCGCTGCGGGCGATGTTCACGAAGAGCGTCGTCGCCGCCCGCGCGCTCGTTGTCGGGCAGCTGATCGGCTCCGACGACCTGGCGATCCGGAAGCCGGGCACGGGGATCGCTGCCGGCCGGCGGGTGGAGCTCGTCGGGCGACGGGTGAAGAGGCCGTTGGCTCCCTGGCAGCCGGTAATGGAGGACGATCTGCTGCCCGATCCGATCAGTTCGGCGTCGCCGTCGATGCTGCTCTCACCTCGGTCGTCTCCGCTATCCCCGTTACCGATGCCGGCGGCGGGACCGACGCCATCCACGCTAGCCATTGGTGCCTCCGGGCCCAACCTCCCACCGTCGGCATTCACGGAGCCATTAATGCGGACCCGGTCATGACTCGCCGGATCTGCGTCGTCGTAACGGCGCGACCGAGCTACAGCCGGATCAAGACTGCTCTCGTAGCGCTGCGGGATCGCACCGACGCCGATTTGCAGGTCGTGGTTGCGGCGTCAGCATTGCTCGATCGGTACGGCACCGCGGTGCGCTACATAGAGGATGACGGGTTTGATGTTGCAGCCCGAGTGCAGATGGTGCTCGAGGGAGGCCACCCGGCGGCGATGGCGAAGACCACCGGTATCGGCCTCCTCGAGCTGGCCTCCGTTTTCGATCATCTACAGCCGGACGTTGTGGTCACGATCGCCGATCGGTTCGAGACGATGGCGACGGCGGTGGCGGCGGCGTACATGAACATTCCGCTCGCCCACATCCAGGGTGGCGAGGTGACCGGTTCGATCGATGAGAAAGTGAGG
>CAJDVF010000101.1_pt1 | contig 11837 bp, 9 predicted proteins | sample 7391391 | NCBI WGS metagenome assembly CAJDVF01 (sample SAMEA7055697, study PRJEB34461) | soil metagenome | biome: terrestrial ecosystem; feature: Peninsula; material: soil | place: Antarctica | collected 2016 | reverse complement strand
ACAGCAACCGCGCAGACAGCCGACAGGAAGGTCATCACCCTCGAGGGTGCGAGCATCATCGCTGCCGGCGCCCAAGCCGAGGCGAAGGCCAATGGGTGGAATGTCACCATCGTCGTGGCCGACGCGGCGGGCGAACCCATACTGATCCACCGCATGGACGGGGCTCCCTTGTCCAGCCTCGACATCGCCCTGGGTAAGGCCCGTACGTCCGCTCGCTTCCGGCGTGCCACGAAGTCTCTGGACGAGTCCGTAAGCGCGGGACGTGTCGCCCTGCTTTCACTGGACGGAATGGTACTGCTAGAAGGTGGTGAGCCGGTGACCGTGGACGGCCAGGTGATTGGTTCTGTAGGCGTGAGTGGAGCGTCCGCCGCCCAGGACGCCCAGATGGCGCGGGCCGGCATAGCCTTACTCAAGAAGTAGTAGAACTCCCGAACCGACTGACTTCTTCTTACATGCAAGTCCGCCAGGATTCCGGCCGATACCGTCTCCGCAGCATCGCCGTCGTCGCCCTTGTTATGGCGACGGCGGCAGTTTCCTCGTGCGCCCGGCCGGCCGTCGTGTCGTCCGGCCCGCCGGCGCCGGCCCCACCCCTGGTCGCACCTGACAGCTTCGTCGTCGCCTTCGAGACTAGCGCCGGTCGCTTCGACGTGATCGCTCGGCGCGCCCTCGCGCCGATCGGCGTCGATCGCTTCTACGCCCTAGTCAGTGAAGGATTCTTTGACGGCGCCCGATTCTTCCGCGTCGTCCCCGGGTACGTCGTCCAGTTCGGGATCCCCGCCGACAGCGCCGTTGGCGCCGCCTGGCGCGATCGGAGCATCGGCGACGACAGTGTGCGCATGAGCAACGTTCGCGGCACCATCGCTTTCGCCAGCGGCGGACCGGAGACACGCACCACCCAGCTCTTCATCAATCTGGCCGACAACCCGAAGCTGGACACCCTGGGCACCATCGGTTTCCCTCCCATTGGCGAGGTCATAGGCGGCGGCATGCTCGTCGTCGACTCGCTCTACGATGGTTATGACAAGAGTGCATCGCGCGGACTGGGCCCGCAGCAGGACTCCATTCGCCTTCAGGGCGAGCCCTATCTGGCGCGCGAGTTCCCGCTTCTTGACCACATAGTGCGCGCCTGGATAGTAAAGCAGTGAGCGCCGGCGCCATCTTCAATGATCCCGTTCACGACCCGGGAGTGGAGGTGGCGCGGCAGCGCGCCGAGGCCGAGGGCGCGGCCGAACCGGTAGTACTCGGTGACGCCAACGAGGGAAGGATCCGTGTCGGCACTGCTGGCTGGACCGATCCCACGCTGACCGCCGCCGGCGTCTTCTACCCGGCCGGAAAGACGAGTGCTGAGGAGCGACTTCGATATTACTCGTCGCGTTTCAACATGGTGGAAGTGGACTCGCCGTACTACGCCCTGCCCACCGCGTCGGTAGCGGAGTTGTGGGTGGAGCGCACACCGGCGGACTTCAATTTTAACGTGAAGGCGCACGCCCTCATGACCGGCCACCCCACCGAGACCAATCGGCTACCTAAGACGCTCCGGTCGGCGTTGCCCGCAGACGTTGCGGCGAAGCGGCGGGTCTATCCCAAGGACTTGCCGGCGGAAGTCTACGATGCCGTTTGGGGCGGCTTCGTGGACGCCATGCAGCCGTTGGCCCGCGCGGGCAAGTTGGGAGCGGTGCTGCTGCAGTTCCCGCCGTGGTTCGGGCCCAGCGACGAGAATCGCGACGCGATCCTTGAAGCGCGCGACCGACTGGAGGGTCTCCCCTGCGCCATTGAGCTGCGTAACCGCGCCTGGTTCGACGGCGATACCATGGAACGCACACTGCATCTGCTCACCGACAAGGACCTTCCGTTCGTCATGGTGGACGAGCCGCAGGGAATGCGTAGCTCCGTGCCGCCGGTGATCGCCGTGACATCGCCACGGCTCGCCATTCTACGCATGCACGGCCGGCGGGCCGATCAGTGGGAACGGCGTGGCGCGACCGTCGCCGAACGATTTCGCTATCTGTACGATCGCCGGCAGCTGGCCGAGTGGGTGGATCCGCTGACGACCATCGCCGGCCAGGTGCGCGAGACCCATGTCGTCTTCAACAATTGCTATGCGAATTACGGGACCACCAATGCGCTCGAGATGGAAGCCTTGCTGGGTGAATGAACCAATGATGATGCGCTGATGCCAATTCTGTTCGGATACCTCAAGCAACACTGGCAGATGGCCGTGGTCGCGCTGCTGCTGGCGTCGATCAACCAGATCTTCTCGTTGCTCGATCCGCTGATCTTTCGGCACGTCATCGATAACTACGCCACCAAGTACGATCAGTACACCAACGCGCAGTTCCTGCGCGGCGTCTCGCTACTACTCGGCGCGGCGGTGGCGGTGGCGTTCATCTCCCGTGTGGCGAAGGCGTTCCAGGACTACTGCGTGAACGTCGTCACGCAGCGCGTGGGCGCGCGGATGTACGCCGACGGCATCCGTCACGCCCTATCGCTGCCTTACCAGGTGTTCGAGGACCAGCGGAGCGGCGAGACTCTGGGCAAGCTGCAGAAGGCGCGAAGCGACGTGGAGCGATTCATCACCCTCTTCGTGAACCTTCTCTTCACGACACTCGTCGGCGTCGTTTTCGTGGTCATCTACGCCTACAAGGTCCACTGGGCGATTGCCCCCGCCTTCCTGCTCACCATCCCGCTACTGGGCGCGCTCAGTTCCGTGCTCAGCCGGCGCATCAAGACAGTGCAGCGAATCATTGTGGCTGAGACGACGGCGCTCGCCGGCTCCACCACCGAGTCGCTGCGTAATATCGAGTTGGTTAAGAGTCTGGGGCTGGTGGACCAGGAGGTAAAGCGGCTGAACGACACCACCGATCGCATCCTGGCCTTGGAGCTAAAGAAGGTGCGCTACCTGCGGTCGCTGAGCTTCATCCAGGGCACACTGGTGAACCTCCTGCGCACCAGCATTCTCTTTCTGATGCTCTACCTCATCTTCCAGCAGCAGATGACGGTGGGCCAGTTCTTCGCACTCCTTCTCTACTCCTTCTTCATCTTCGGACCGCTGCAGGAGTTGGGAAACGTCATCAATGCGTGGCGCGAGACAGAGGCGTCTCTGGAGGTGTTCAGCCAGATCCTGGACACCCCGTCCGACCCGCGTCCGGCGAACCCGGTGGAGGTTTCCGACCTCCGTCAGCTCACTTTCCGTGACGTCTCCTTCACTCATATCACCGCCAGCACTCCGGCGCTGGATGGGGTGTCGTTCAGCGTGCGGCGCGGAGAGACGGTGGCGTTTGTGGGACCGTCGGGTTCCGGCAAAACGACCCTCGTGAAGCTGCTAGTCGGGCTCTACACGCCGCAGGTTGGCGAGGTGCTCTACGGGAATGTGCCCGGAACGCAGGTGGACCTGGATCACTTCCGCGAACGCATCGGCCTGGTCACGCAGGATACCCAACTGTTCAGCGGGAGCATCCGCGACAACATGCTGTTCGCCCGACCCGGCGCCACCGACGCGCAGTGCCTGGACGCCCTCCACCGGGCCTCCGCGGACACCTTGCTCGGGCGCGGCGCCGAGGGGCTGGACACGATCATCGGCGAGGGCGGGATGAAGATCTCCGGTGGTGAAAAGCAGCGCCTGTCGATCGCCCGGGCACTACTGCGTGACCCGCAACTGCTCGTCTTCGACGAGGCCACCTCGGCGCTGGACTCGCTGACCGAGGAGGAGATCTCGCGCACCATGCGCGACGTGGCCACGCGCAGCGATGCGATAACGGTGCTTATCGCCCATCGCCTGTCGACCGTGTTGCATGCCGATCACATCTACGTACTGGAGCGTGGTCGGATCGTGGAGCACGGCACGCATGCGGAGTTGGTGGCGGCGACGGGGCTGTACTATGCGATGTGGCGGCAGCAGGTGGGGGAGCGGGCGGGTGTGGATCAGGAAGACCTGGCGACCATCGGGTAGGGGCCGGCGCTCCTCGCCCCGCCTTACCTCTGGTGGGTGCATTCTCCGAGCGGCATCTTCTGCTGCCACAGGCGGCATTTCCAGCCTGCGGTATGCCGCATCTCGCCCCCTCTGTGGATGACCCTACGCGATGAGGTACAACTCGCTCTTGGCGACGGTTACCTGATCGAGCGCGAGCTCGGTCGAGGTGGCATGGGGACTGTGTTCCTTGCCCGCGATGTCGCCCTCGAGCGTCTGGTGGCCGTCAAGGCGCTGCCGCCAGAAATGGCGGTGCAGCCTCAAATGCGCGAGCGCTTCCTGCGCGAGACGCGCATAGTCGCCGGCTTCTCGCATCCGAACATCGTGCCCGTGCATGCGGTCGTCGAGCGCGGAACGTCGATTCTTTTCGTGATGGGGTACGTGGACGGCGAGACGTTGACCGATCGTGTGCGGCGCGGCGGCCCGCTCGGCGCCGCCGATCTCGTGCGCCTGCTACAGGAGATGGCGTGGGCGTTGGCTTACGCCCACGGCAAGCCGGACAACGTCATCATGGAGCGGGCCACCGGCCGCAGCCTGCTCACCGACTTCGGCATCGCCCGCACCGCGTCCGCGGGCACGGCGCTCACCTCGTTCGGCGAGGTTGTTGGAACTCCACATTTTATGAGCCCCGAGCAGGCGGCCGGCGAGCCGCTCGATGGTCGGAGCGATCTGTACTCACTCGGTGTAACTGCGTTCTTCGCTGCTACCGGGCGGCTCCCGTTCGATGCGCCATCCGTGCAGGCGATCCTCGCCATGCACCTCACGCAGGCGCCGCCGCTGGTGACCGAGCTGCGTCCGGACCTGCCGCAGGCCCTCGCTTCGGCCATCGATCGCTGCCTGGCCAAGGAGCCTGGCGATCGCTTCGTAAGCGGCGAGACGCTAGTCGATGCACTGGAGCCGGTGCGGGCGAGCGCGCCGTCGGTGGCGCCGGCGGTGAGGCAGTTCCTCAGCCAAGGGGAGCAGACACTTCGCATGCTCCTCGTCGTCGGCTTGATGATTCCACTCCTCATCGCCCGCCTGGCTGAGTACTCAGACGGGGATCTCGCCGCCTTCTTGATACTCGGACTCACGCTCATTCTGCTCCTTCTGCGCGGACTCCTCGTGCGAGCACAGGCGCTGGTGAGACAGGGCCACCGATATCAAGACATCTTGGCTGGTGCCGCAGCAACAGCGGCCGACCGAGCGGCGGCAGTCGCCGCGTTGCACGCCGATCCCGTGGAGCAGCGACGACGACGCCGAGAGCGCAACGCCCGCGCGCTTGCGCTGGTCATGGGCGTCGCGTTCATCTGGATCACCCTCACTCGACTGCGCTCGGCACGCCCCGGCGGCGGGTACACAGTTGGAGCACCCGGTATGCTGCTCGCAATCGCCGGTCTATCGCTTCTGGGATTCTTCGTGATAAGTGCGCTTACCGAGCCTGGACGTTCGTCACCGCTCCAGCACTTGGCACCGTGGCTCTGGCGCGGACCGTTTGGACGATTGGTCTTCCATGCCGCCAGCCGGGGCCAGTCAGCGGAGGCCGTTCGCGCGACCTCCCTCACCGGCGCCGTGGCCGCGTCACCGATGAGCGTGCTCGAGACGCTCCCCAAGGCTCGACAACGTGAGCTGCGCGCAGTCCGTCCGGGGCTCAAGCGGCTGGAAGCGATGCTCGATACAGTTAGAGCGCAGCAACGCGAACTGGATTTCGCGCTCGCCGAGTCACGGCAGACAGACCCCGTTCTCAGCAACAGCGAGCCAGGCGTGCGCCGGCGTGCGATAGTCGAAGAACTGACGGCCTCGCGCCGGACCAGTGGCGAGCGCCACCTCGCACTGGTGGAGGCGCGCGAGGCCGTACGATTGCAACTGCTCCGTTTCCGCACCGGCCTGGGCTCGGCGGCCGATGTTCAGCGTGAGCTGGACGGTGCCCTGGGAATTGGAGACCGTAATCCAGAGCGGGATGGATGACGACCAGAGCGACCAGTCGCCGTTTGCCGTCCTGCCATAGGGCGTAACGCCGGGCATGCAGTAGCCGACGCTCGCGACGAATTACTGCGGGTTCGACATCGCTGACATAGGTACCGCGGATTCATCAGCGCGCGGTGGTCTAGTGTGCAGCGACCGTTCGTCAGTCAGAGGAGGCTGCCTCCGTCGACCGAACGATGGCATCGACCTCAAACTCCACCAGCCAGTCGGGGTCGACGAACCGCGTAACCTGCATGACCGTACAAACCGGCCGGATCGCGCCGAACGTCTCACCGTGTACCGCTGCGACCGCCTCCCAGTCGTCTATGGACGTGAGCAGTACTCGCGTTCGCACGACATCGGCGAGCGTGGCTCCCGCATCATTGAGTGCGATCTCGATGATCTGGAGGCAGCGGCGCGCCTGCGCTGCCGCGTCGCCCGTCGCCGTCGTTCCACCATCCTCGGCGATTGGCGCGGTCCCAGCGACGCTGATGAAGTCGCCTACGCGTACCGCCCGGGAGAATCCGATCAGCGGCTCCATCGGACTGCCGGAGGAGATGTTAAGACGGGTTAGCTGGCTCATGTTCCTGCTAAAAGGTAAATGGGCTTGCTACGGTGCGAGGATGGTCAGAGTAACAGTGGTGGGCGTGGGAATTGTACCGATAGGGCTGATGGCGGCATGCACGAGCACGCTGTCCAGCACACGCGGCGCGATGCCCTGCTCCACCGCCCTCGTGTCCACACCGAGCACCCAGAGCGAAAGGGTGTCAGACCCGACGGTCGGCAACTGGGAACTCATCCGCCAGACGCGAAGAGTGAAGGCGCCGGTGGCATCTGTCGTCGCGCGGTTGTTAGCAAAGTTCAATAGCCCTGGCGGATAGCGCGGTACTACGTCAATGCCATGGAGCGGCTGGTCGTTAAGACCGACGACCCTGCCCTTTATATCCAGGCAGCCGCTACTGCCGAACTCGGAGATCTGCTCGCACGCGCCCACGTTGTCCGGCTCGACCGCCGAGCTACAGGCGAGCAGGGTTCCGCATACCACCATTCTGACCATAAGCCGCGTCCAGTACCGGCAAATGTAAGAGCCTGATTCTGTCGTTGCTTGCCCACCGTCATCGGCCGCTTTAAACGGCCACGTTCGGAACAGGAGCATCATTGGCCTCTACTTATTCTGTGCTTCCTTTGCCAGCCGCCTGGCGAGTTGCTGGCGAGCCACAGCCGCGTAGCTCCGGCAGGCGCCCGTGTCGACGACGAAGTCCTGTAATCCACGGTCCCGCGACGCCGAACGGGCTTTCTGTTGTGAGAGACTCCCTGAGTGCGTGCGGCGTCAGTATCGTCGCGACAAATCGAAGACACCCACCATGTCGACCCGAGCTCCTGATGGTCTGGGGCTCGGAGGATTCGACGCCGATCACGAATGTCGACGTACTATTTGCGACCGGGGCTCGGCGCTAGCACAATCCATCAACGCCTGACTTGAGCCGCGATCAGGTGCAGAGCGAATGCCCTGTGTTCGCGATCCGCAGGTCTCCCTTCTCCTCCGATGATCGCGAACTCGCGATGCGGTTCACTCAGTCGTGAAGTAGTCCGAATCGATGCGTTTGACGTCGAAATGTCTCCCTGTGGTCACGCCAACATCGTGATCGATCATGAAGTCCGCTAACTGCGCGCCATCTACCAAGACAATCGTCGTCTGAATCGCCTTCGCGTACCCTTTTGCCTCGGCAGTGAACGAGGAGGAGGTGATGAACACTCCTTTGCGCGCCCGTTGACCTTGCAGCGCGCCGGCAAACCGCTGAATTTCGGGGCGTCCGACGGCTCCCTGCCACCGTTTTGCCTGGACATAGATGGTTTCCAGGCCCAGTCGATCTTCCTTGATCACTCCGTCAATGCCTTCGTCACCACCGCGGCCGACGACGAGGCCAGCATTCGCTTGCGGACCACCGTAGCCCATTGCAGCCAGCACGTCGATGACTAACTGCTCAAAGCCAGCCGGCGGCATCTCTGCGATTCGCTCTCTCAGGTCGTCAACCAGTGCTACCCGCAGTTGACTGTAGCCGTCCTCCATGAGGTCGTCCGGCGTTCTGTCATCCGTGACTGGCGCCGGAGGAAGCGGGTTGACTGGTCCCGACCCTCCCTGGCGAAATGCCACGTATTCCGGATACCTGTTCAGAAATGGCACTCCGACAGACGCCGGATGTGTCGCGAGGACCTGTCGACCGCGATCGGTAAGTCGATATACGGCACGCTGCGGGGAGTCAACCAGTCCAGCAGCTTTCAGGTGTGACTTGGCCCACCCCACCCGATTATTGAACGTTGCTTGCCTCCCGCTCGGCAGGCGTTGAGCGCGCTCCTCTGGCGTCAGCCCAAATTCGATCGCCAACGCGTCGATGGTTTCCTGCGACTGTCGCTCACCACCCTCGAGATGTCGGAGGAGCGGGAGCATCACGGTTTGAAAATCGGGAATCGTCATACTCGAAAGTGAACGTCCACATGACTGTATGGCCAGCTGGCGCTGGAGAGACGCCGCAGCATGGCCGCGATCCGTGCTGGCGATGACGAACACTGCACCGCCTTCTCAGAATCTGTGTAGGCTTTGGTGAGTCGGCAGGCCGCCCTCACGGTTGCGGCTCTCTGAGATCTCATCTCGAAGTATCGGGCGCCCGTCAGACAATCAAGCCCGCGCGAACCACCACTCGTGCATGTTGCACCTCACTCGCGACCTCGGCAACACCTCAGCAGAGTTGGACTCTGCGATAACCGTCGGCCAGGTAATTCGACGGCCACGAACTCTAGGAGGCGCCTAATCTCTGAATCGTCTGTTTCCGCGCAATAGAACCTGTCGCAGTATAGGGCGAGCCACCATCTTTACCTACTTACTTTACCCTGCCCGCGAATCGCCCTACCGGAGGTTTCATGCGTTACGCATTGACTGCCATTGCCGTCTCCATCTGCCTCGCATCTCCGAACCTCGCGCAGGCACAGACTGGTGACGCGTTGATTCACAAAATGGGCGCGAGTTCACCGGTCCCGAATGTGAGCTTCCCCGCCGACAAGTCGGTCGACTACAAGATCGCCTGGAACGTGACGGCGGCACCGGAGAAGCCGGGCCAACTGGTCGCAGGCTTCCGACGTCCGGCTAACCTCCTCACGATGACCGATGCCGAAGGGGTGCCGCGCTCACACATGCACCTGGCGATCATCGTTTATGGCGGAGCGACGAACTCGCTGATGACCAACGCAGCCTACAAGGCGGCAAACGGTGTCGACAACGAGAGCATTCCACTGCTCGAGGCGCTGAGCGCTGCTGGGGTGCAGATCATCGTCTGCGGGCAGGCAGTCGCCAACAAGAAGATCCCGCGAGACCAATTGCTGCCGTTCGTGAAGGTCGCCACGTCCGCAACCATGGCGAGAGCTACGCTGTCGGCGCAGGGGTATACGACGTTCACACCGTAGTCGGGGAGGAACGCGCCAGGGGTCTCGTCATGATCGTATCCCCTGGAGCGGAGTGCTGAAAGTTACGTCTCTGGTGAGCCGGTTAAGTCCTTCTTCGTACAATCACGGAAGAGGACGTGGCCGTTTATGTCATGCCCCAAGCTATCGGCCGCTTACCGGAAACTCCGCTGGGACGTGGCGACCGTACCGCAGACACCCGGGTAGTTGGTGGATGCCCTCCAGCGTCCGACGAACTGACTCACGGTGATGGCGAGGCGAGACGCCCCGCCGCGCCAACCGTGTGTCGGACTTCCCAACCTCTCTACCTAAGTTGTGAAAGCGCCCGAGCGCGATCGCCCGCGTGCGCCCTTCCACCGGAGTCCCCGAAAATGGTGCCAATAGCCCGTTTCTCCACCGCCCTCATCGCGCTAGTAGTCGGCAGTGGCGGTTCCGCTCTCGCCCAGCAACCCACCGCCGACCGCGTGGTCTGGCCCGATGAAGGTCCTCGCACCTGGGCGCCGCGCCCGACCGAGCCGGCCATTACGGCGAACGACCTGCGGACGCGGCTTTACCAGTTCGCCGACGACTCCATGCAGGGGCGCGGCATGGGGGAGCGGGGCAACCACAAGGGCACGACATACATCGCCAGCGAGTTCCAGCGGCTCGGCCTGAAGCCGGCAGGCGACAGCGGCACTTACTTCCAGGTGATGCCGTTCGGTCCCATCGGCTTCGACAGTTCGGCGGCGCGGCTCCTCATCGCCGGCCGCGCGCAGCGTACGAGCACCGATTGGATCCCGCTGCGCCCTTCCTTCGCCAACGGTGCCGGCCCGAGCGCCGAAGTGAAGGAAGTAGCAGCGGTCTACGCCGGCACGTGGGGAGATACCACCGTCACGCTCGATCCGGCGCTTTTCCGCGGCCGAGTAGCGGTGTTCACCGCGGCACCGGCGCAGTTCGCTGGCGGCGGAGTCCGCGCTCCGACCCCGCTCCCCAGTTGCGCCGACCTCCCCGATCGGTTCGGCGCCGACGCCGCGATCGCCGATGAGGCTCGCGTGCGCGCGAATCCGTCGCTGGCCACCGCGCGACGCCGTGCCCCGGCAGCGGGCGCTCGTGACGATCGCGCGCAACGCGCCGGCGCCGTCGCCGTGCTTGTAATCGGGCTCGACGAGGCATCACCCGTCATCGTGCAAGGCGCCTTTGCGGCACCCATGGGTATGCGGCCCACGTCGCCCACCAGCGCGCCTGAGGCAGGCCAGGCGTTGATCTCCCGTGCCGTCGCCGAGCGCATCTTCGGAAAGCGCGTTGACCAGCTCGTAGTTGGCGCGCCGGGCGCGAAGGTAACCGCTCATTGGAGCCAGGAGTGGAGCCTGTCGGCGACACCGGCCCGCAACGTCGTTGCCGTGATCCCCGGATCCGACCCAACGCTCGCTGGCGAATACGTGCTGCTCGGCGCGCACAATGACCACGTCGGCGTCAACGGCACGCCGGTGGACCACGATTCGCTGCGCGCCGTGAACATGATCACGCGTCCGCAGGGCGCCAACGATCCCGTGTGCATGCCGACCACCGACCAGCAGCGGCAGATCGATTCGCTGATCAGCCGCGCCCGATCCATCCGTGCCCCGCGCCTGGACTCGATCATGAACGGTGCGGACGACGACGGCTCGGGCACCGTGTTGCTACTCGAGGTGGCCGAGCAGCTCGCTGCCCGAAAGCCAGCGCGCTCCATAATCTTCGTCTCGCACCAGGGCGAGGAGGCTGGCCTGCTCGGCTCACGCTGGTTCACCGACCATCCCACTATTCCCCTCGCCAGCGTGGTCGGCGCGGTGAACATGGACATGGTGGGTAAGGGTCGTAACTGGCAGGTGAAGTTCGGCGGCCCGAACTCGGTACAGATGCTCGGCGCGCGCCGCCTGTCGCGCCAGTTCGGCGACGTCATTGACTCGGTGAACGCCAACGTGCCAGAGCCGATGGCGATCGACCGGAGCTGGGACGTGACGGCCAACCCGCTCAACCGCTTCTGCCGAAGTGACCAGGTCAATTACGTGCACCACGACATTCCGACCGTCTACATGTCACTCGGCTACGCGCTGGACTATCACCAGGCGACCGACGAGCCCCAGTACATCGACTACGATCATGGTGCTCGCCTGGGCCGCTTCCTGGATTCGCTGTTCATGGCCCTGGCGGACAATCCGACGAGACCGGCGATCGGCGGCGCGAACCCGGACTTTCCTAGTTGCCGGTAGCGATCAGAAGGTCCATTGGTGCGAAACCGGCCCGTGGGCCGGGAAGCAAGAGGAACTCATCGCTCCCGCACTGCAGGCGACATCATAATGGCGAACGAGGGACGCAAGTCAATGCGCCTCACGCTTGAACAGCTGATCGCCGACGACATGCCTGAGCGTTTCATTGATCTGCTTCGAGTTGCCCGATTTTAGGAGCCGAAGCGCCATCCGCTTGCGATGGCGCTCTGCGCATGCAATGACGATCG
>CAJDVF010000105.1_pt1 | contig 12497 bp, 5 predicted proteins | sample 7391391 | NCBI WGS metagenome assembly CAJDVF01 (sample SAMEA7055697, study PRJEB34461) | soil metagenome | biome: terrestrial ecosystem; feature: Peninsula; material: soil | place: Antarctica | collected 2016 | reverse complement strand
GCCACGTCGGCCGAGTTAAGCTTCACCGGGGAGCGGGTGTCGTTCATCACCGACGACATCATCGTCCAGCGCTACGTCGAGATCGACGGCACGCTGGAGAAGATCCTGTCGGTCGTCAAGATGCGGCGCAGCAAGCACAGTCGTGAATTTCGACGGTATCAGCTCACCAGCCGCGGGGCAAGCGTAGGTGGACCGCTGATCGGCTACCGTGGGATTCTCACCGGCACCCCGGAGCGCAGCGAGAGGGTCAGTGGGAGCGAGAGTCCTGGTCTGTCGGTCGGGGAGGCGACACTGCTCGACGTTCTCGTGCGGACTGGCAAGGCGTCGCTGAGCACGCTGGCGGCGAATGCCGGCCTGACCACCAGCGACGCCGAAGGAATGGCCCACCGGCTGGTTGCACTCGGCTATGCAGTTGTCGAGGCGGCGCCAGCCGACGGTGAGCAGAGCTACCGGGCAGTGGCGCAGGTCGCGACATGAGCACTCCCCGCTGGGGGACGTGATGGGCGCTCCGGACCGGGATGGAACATCTCCGCCACGGGCGCTTGAGCGCGCCGTTTTGGGGCCAGAGGTGCCGACGGAGCCAGACGTGACCGCGGTCGCCGTTGCTTCCGCGGCGACGGGGATTCCGCCGCAACTCATCACCGAGCGCATGCTCCTGAACGCGTTGCGCGAGCAGGACGCCGCTGACGCGGCCACCGCGGCACGGCGGCGCGCCGAGTTTCTCGCCGAAGCCAGTCTGCGCCTGGGGGCGTCACTGGACGAGGAGCTCACCTACGCTGTGATCGCCGGACTCGCGCTCCCTGCCCTCCACTCGTGGGCCATAGTGGACGTTATAGAGGTCGGTGGCGGGCTTCGGCGGCTTGGAGTCATGCATCCAGACGAGGAGAAGCACGCCGCTGCTCGGAGGCTGTCGGGTATGTGGAAGCCGTCGGCCGACGACCCGATCGGTGTGCCGGTGGTAGAGCGCGAGCGTCTGCCAGTGATGATCGCCGAGCGGGCGGAGGATGTAGTCTCCGACGAGCTGGGTGATGCTGAGACGCTGGGCATCCTGCAGTGGCTGGGCGCCGGCTCGCTTCTCGTCGTGCCGATTGTCGACCACGATCGACTGCTCGGCGCGATCACTTTCGTCAGTCGCCCGGGCGCCTCGGCCTACACACAACACGATGTGACGCTCGCCGAGTCGCTCGCTGAGCGCTGCGCGCAGGCGTTGGTAAGTGCGCGTCTCTACGCGGCGGCACGCGCGCTCTGGAGTGAGGCCGACGCGGCTCGTGCCATGGCCGAGACAGCTCGAGAAGAAGCCGAGGCGGCGAACGCCGCGAAGGCGCAATTCCTGGGTACGATGTCCCATGAACTACGAACGCCGCTGAACGCCATTGGTGGCTACGCAGACCTAATGGCGCTCGGGATATACGGGCAGGTCACCGCCGAGCAGGTGAACGCGCTGGAGAGGATTGGGCGTAACCAACAACACCTCCTCAGGCTCATCAACGAAGTGCTCGACTTCGCCAAGGTCGGTGCCGGCGTCGTGTCATACGAGATTGCCGACGTCCCGATCGGCGAGGTGCTCACCACCTGCGAGACGCTTGTCGCGCCGCAGGCGCGCGCGAAGCGTCTCGCCCTCACCGTAGAGCCTTGCGACCCACAGCTCACCGCCCGCGCCGATCGCGGGAAGTTGCAGCAGGTGGTCCTCAACCTTCTCATCAATGCGGTCCAGTTCACCGAGCCGGGTGGGAGCGTGACGCTTACGGCATTCGCAGCGCAAGACAGCGTGGACGGCGATAAGTGGGTCAGCATCGCCGTGAAGGACACCGGCCGCGGTATCGCTGCCGATCAAATAGAGCGCGCCTTCCAGCCTTTTGTGCAAATTGATGCGGCGCTCACACGGTCCAATCAGGGAACTGGACTCGGACTCGCCATAGGCCGGGAGTTCTCCCGTGGAATGGGCGGCGATCTAACTGTGGAGAGCTCGCCGGGCGCCGGGAGCACCTTCACGTTGATTTTACCGCGGGCCTGATCTCGCAGCGGTCCATCGCCTCGACCGCTCCGGCCCCGTCAGCGGCACCGAGTGGGGGAATGCCCTCGGCGGGTGGCGGAGGCATGCGGGCGTAATTCAGATTCTTGGCCAGCGCGGTAGCTCGATCAACCTTCGTCAGCACAGGCAGGAATACGGCGCGTTCCTGGAATCGCTTGTCGCGCCACATCCGCTTCGCGAAAGACCGTGAAGCTCAGCCAATCGCATTCCCACATTCGCCGGCTCGCCAACTTGTACCGCCTTCTGGTAGCGCTCTACCTTGCCGCGCCCTTGCCGGCGATAGCGCAAACGACGCCGCATTCGGCCACCCCGATGCCACGCGTTGGCGTGGCCCTCAGCGGCGGTAGCGCCAAGGGATTCGCCCACATCGGCGTACTCGACGCACTTGAGCGCGCTGGAGTGCCAATCGACGTCGTCGCGGGCACGAGCATGGGAAGTATCGTGGGCGGACTGTACGCTATCGGCTATTCGCCAGCGATGCTGCGCCGGGTCGCTAAGACGGAGGACTGGACCGGCGCTTTCCGGCCCGCTGCCGCACGCGACGAGCTGTCGCCAACGCGCAAGCGCCGCGAGGGGCGCTATCTGTTCACGGTGCCCATCCGTCGCGGCGCCCCGGACTTGCCCATCTCCTTGATCGGCAGCCAGAACGTGGCATCAATACTATCGCGGCTCATCTGGGCGGCGGATACAGTGAGTGACCTGCGCACTCTCCCGATCCCCTTCGTCGCCGTTGCCACTGACCTTGCCAATGGCGAAGCGGTGACGCTCTCCGACGGCCCGCTGTCGGAGGTGCTGCGGGCCAGCATGGCGCTGCCGGGAATCTTCGCACCTGTCGCAGTGCGAGGTCGGCGATTGATTGACGGCGGTGTGGCGCGCAATCTTCCAGCGCAGGATGCACGAGCACTCGGCGCCGACGTCCTGATCTGCGTCGATGTCTCCGATCCGCTGGAGCCTGCCGACAGCCTCTCGTCAGGATTCAGCATCCTCATGCAGGTTATCACCTATCGCATGCAGGCGTCGGTGAGCGCCGAGCGCGCGAACTGCGATGTCGTAATCGATCCGGACCTTCGTGGCATTTCAGCAGTGGCCTTCGACCAGAGTATGCGCTGGATTGAACGGGGCGAGGCGGCGGCGGAGGCGGCGATGCCGGCTATACTCGCCGCGCTCGTCGAGCGGGGCGTATCGCTCCAAACGGTCGAGTCGGTCCGTGATTCCTCTCCGCCAAATCCGCCGTCCAGCGGCCATTTAGCCATCCGCCGCGTTATAATCGTGGGCGATTCGCTGGCGCCGCCGGTGACGCGCCTTCTTGACCCGGTCTCTACAGGTAGATCTACCGGGAGCGACGCAGACTCCCTTGATGCAGCCGATGCTGGACGCATGGCGGCGCGTCTATTTGCCACCGGCAGATATGCATCGGTTGCATCCCATCCGGTCTCCATGCCTGAGGGAATAGACCTCCAGCTAGATGTGGTGCCGGAGAACCGAGATCGGATTGGGCTGGGGTTGCGCTTTGACACGCGCTTTAGGGCAGCGTTACTCCTCGGTGGTCAGCTATACGACCGGCTGGGCGCCGGTTCTGCGCTCTCACTTGATGCGCGGCTCGGCGAGCAGTTATTGATTGAGGCGCGATACCAGAAGAACGCTGTCGACGCGCGTAGGTTAGTCCGCAGTGCGAGTACGAGCTTTACGCGCACGCCGCTCAATTATTACATCGACGATCGCGCGGTGGCTGAAGCGACGGTGCAGGTACTGCGCGCCGACGCCTTTGTCGGCGTCGTTTTGCCAACGAACACCATCTCCGGGCTACAACTCGCAGTGGAGGCCGGGCGGTCGAGCGCCACCATCGCGCCGGTCCCGGTCAGAGCGACCTCGCAGCGCTACTACACCATCTCGGCGGTTTCATGGACGGATACCTTCGACCGGCTAGCATTTCCTACTCGCGGCCTGTCAATCTTCGCCCAGGCCGAAGCGGCGGATAGGCGGATCGGTAGCGGAGCGACGTTCGATCGTTTGGTGTTCGATGCCGAAGCGCGCCGTCCGGTGCATGCGACGACGACTGTGCTCGGACACCTCACGGTTGGAACCACACACGGCGACGACTTGCCCGTTTATGACCGATTCTTCCTCGGTGGTATTGTGCCGAGTGCCGTACTACCCGGGCGTAGTTTCGCGCTACCGGCGATCGATCCAGATGCGCGGTCAGGACGGGCGATTCAGGTTGCCGAACTCGGCGTGCAGCAGCAGATCCGGCCGACCATCTTCCTCACGGCCAGAGCGACTGCGGGCAATACCTTCGAGCGCTGGCCCGGTCTGGCGCCGGCGTCGGCATACACCGGTTCGGCGAGCCTGAGCATCGGCCTCCTGACTACCATTGGCCCGGCGAGCTTGACTGTGGCTGGCCGCAGGCTGGACGAGCGCCCGCGGTTGGCGGCCGAGCTCGGGTACCGATTCTGAGCTGTACCGGCAAGTACTGGCTCGACGATCTGGCTGTGCTTGTAATGTCGTCTCGACCTTGGGCGTGCTTGGTGTTCTCAAGGTACTGTTATGAGTAACTCAGCGCGCCGGTGGCTGCGAGACGGCGACGTCCTCTGTCCGAGGCTGCGCTGTAGCGATCGGTCAGCCAGCAGTCGCATTCTCTCGCCATGACTCATACACAGAACGGACGCATGCAGACATTCTCCAGGACTGATCGTGACGACGCGCTGCGTAATCTCGGCGCAATAGAATCGCTGGGGTTCGTACACGCACCGACTCCAATCGAAGAGGCTGCCCGGTTGCGCGTGGCACTCGGAGGCGGTCCGCGGATCCTTGTGAAGCGCGACGACTCGATTGCCTTCGGCTTTGGTGGAAACAAGGTCCGCAAGCTGCAGCTTGTCGGGGTCGAAGCGCTGGCCGCCGGTGCCGACACACTCGTCACCGTTGGAGGCATCCAATCCAATCATGCCCGCGCCACCGCTGCAACGGCCGCGAAGCTAGGTCTTCGCTGCGTCCTCATCGCCAACGGCGCTCCGCAGGCTGAGGCGACCGGCAATGCGTTGCTCGATCAACTCCTGGGGGCGGAAGTTGTGTATATCGACTCCCGTGAGCAGCGAGCAGCGGCTCTATCGACGACCATGGAGCGACTGCGGCAGCACGGGCACGTTCCGTTCGCGATTCCACTTGGCGCGTCTACGCCGTTGGGGGCAATCGGATTTGTCCGGGCCATCGGTGAGATGGTGCAGCAGCAAACCATACCCGACGTGATCGTCCACGCCAGTTCCTCTGGTGGCACCCAGGCTGGCCTCGTGGCCGGGTGCGTGCTTTACGGGTTGCCGACGAAGGTGATCGGGGTGAGTGCCGACGACCCGGCTGACAGCGTTTCTGGCACCATTCGCGACATCATGCGCGGTATTGGCACGATGCTGGGAGTTGGTGGCGAAGCACTCGTTGAGGAGCACCCAATAGTGGTGGACGACACGCAGGTAGGCGGGGGATACGGTGTGCCAAGCCCTGCCTCACGGGAAGCGCAGCAGCTTGCCGCGCGAACCGAGGCACTGTTCGTTGACCACACTTACACCGCGAAGGCGCTTGCTGCGCTGATCACCAGGGTGCGATCGGAAGAGTTTGGGAAGGACGAAACTGTTCTGTTCTGGCACACCGGTGGTCAGGTGGGGCTGTTCGCGTAGGCCGTTGCTCCCACCGACAGTGTCCTCCACGCTCCGCGAGCAGTTGCAGTCGTCCCTTGGCTCGACCTACGTGCTCGATCGGGAGCTCGGAGGCGGCGGGATGAGCCGTGTCTTCGTAGCACGAGACACTCAACTGGAGCGGGACGTTGTCGTAAAGGTTCTCTCGCCCGAGGTAGCGGCCGGAGTGTCGGCCGAGCGCTTTGCTCGGGAGATCCGACTTGTAGCGGCGCTCCAGGAGCCGCACATCGTCCCGGTGCACTCGGCGGGGATCACGGCCGACGGTCTGCCGTACTTCACGATGCCCTTCGTGCGCGGTGAGTCGCTCCGGGTGCGACTGTCGGCCGGGCTGGTGCCACTGGAGGAAGCGGTTGGCATCCTGCGCGACGTTCTCCGTGCGCTTGCCCATGCCCATGCGCACGGCATCGTCCACCGGGACATCAAGCCCGAGAACGTGCTCCTTTCCTCGGGCTCGGCGATGGTGACGGACTTCGGCATCGCCAAGGCGCTCCAGGCGTCGAGGACGATCGCGCCAGACGGCCCGGCCAAGGCGCACACGCTAACTCAGGCGGGGATGTCGCTCGGTACGCCGGCCTATATGGCGCCGGAGCAGGCGATGGGTGATCGGGCGACGGATCACCGCGCCGATCTCTACGCCTGGGGCATGATGGCCTACGAACTCCTGGCTGGCCATCATCCGTTTTCGGAGAAGAGCTCTCCACAGGCGCTCGTGGCGGCACAGCTGTCCGAGGAGCCGCCGCCGCTTCCGTCTTCGGTTCCCTCGGCGCTCGCGGCGGTAGTGCTGCATACGCTAGCCAAGGATCCCGATAAGCGTCCGCATTCGGCCGATGCCGTGCTAGCCGCGTTGGACGCGGCGCGCGATCACTCGGTGCGGGAGACGGGCCGGGCCTCAGTGCTGCCGACGCGTGCTGTCGCACTGCGCGCTCTTGGCGTCTATGCGCTGGCGGTCGCGCTGGTGGTCATTGGCACGCCGCGGCTGATGGACGCGTTCGGCCTGCCGGACTGGGTGCTGCCTGGATCGTTCGGGCTCGTCGCACTCGGGTTTCCGGTTGTGCTGGTCGCGCTTTACGTGCGGTACCAGGCGTTGCAGGCGAGGGCGCACAAGCCGGGCCTGATGGCTGAAGCCAGAATCTCTCGCACGGCGGCCTTCGCCGTGAAAGCGCGTCCGCACCTTAGGCTTGGTCGCGTGGCATGGAGCGGCGCGACGGCGTTCGCAGGCTTCGCACTGATCGTCGCCATCTGGATGGCGCTCCGCGCGTTAGGCATCGGGCCGGCTGGCTCGCTCTTCGCCGCTGGAGCACTGAGCCGGAGTGACACGCTCGTCGTGGCTGATTTTCATGTGACGGGCGGCGACACGGCGCTGGGCCCGGTGATCGCCGAGGCCGTGCGGACCGACCTGTCGCAGTCGCGTGTAATTCGGGTAGCGGCGGCCAGTCAGGTGGTCGCTGCGCTGAGGCGAATGCAGCGCGACCCGACGCAGCCGTTTAAAGAGGAACTGGCCGGCGAAGTGGCGCAGCGCGAGGGAATGAAGGCGGTCGTTTCAGGCGAGCTGACCCCGCTGGGCGCCGGTTACATAGTCACCCTCAAGCTACTCGCGGCCTCGACGGGCGATGTGCTGGCCAGCTTTCAGGAGACGGCCGGCGCGCCCGACGCGCTCATTTCTACCGTTCAGCATCTCACGCGCAAGTTGCGCGGGAAGATCGGCGAGTCGTTGACAGCGGTGCGTGCTGATCCGCCGCTGGATCAGGTGACGACGGCGTCCCTGCCGGCGCTTAAAAAGTACACGGAGGCATTACGCGGTCTGCGCGACGTCGGAGACTGTGAGCCAGCAGCGGCACGTCTTCGTGAGGCGCTAGCACTGGATAGCACCTTCGCGATGGCCTACAACGGGCTGGCGATTGCTCTGGGCTGTATGGATCTGGATTGGGTTGGTGCTGACTCGGCGCTTACGCGTGCCTACCGCTACCGTGAGCGGCTACCGGAAATCGAGCGTCTGGTAACAACTGCCGACTACTTTCGGGCTGGCCCAAGTCAGGACCGGCATCGGGCCGCAGCTGCATACGAGGCACTTCTCGCCATCGACTCGACTGACGATCGGGCACTCACAAGTTACGGGATGCTCCTTCTGGATTTGCGGGAGTTCCCGCGGGCCGAGGCGATGCTGCGGCGCGCGGATTCGCCCCACTCCTTTCCTATAAATACTCAAGGCCTCAGTCAGGCGCTCGCTGCCCAGGGACGTTATGCGGCAGCCGAGTCCACGCTCGTGGCAGCTCAGGTACGCTGGCCCGATGTGAGAATATGGGGCGAAGTTTTAATCAGGGGTGCGATCGATGCCCGGCAGCCCGACAGCGTCGTTGCACGCGCCGAGCGCCTGCTTGCCACGACCGCCAACCCATCGATGGCGACGCGGGCCAACCTGGCCGAGATGCTGGGTGACGTGGCGCTGGAACATGGACAGCCGGATAAAGCTGAAAGGCTGTACGATGAGGAGCAGGTGTATCGACGTGCGGGCGGCTCGTCCCCCTTTCTACTATGGCCGGTAACGGTTGTAGCGAAGATATCGTCCTACATTCGAGGAGATTCGGCGCTAGCCGTGCGGCAGCTCGATTCCGCTTTTGCGCTATACCCAGTGGCGTCGCTTTCGACCGTGAGCGATATGCGTTTTGCAGTCTTCGGAGCGGAGTATTATTCCCGCGCGGGGGCGCCAGACAGGGCGCGAGTAATACTTGAAGAAGTGCGGTCCGCGTCCGATTCGGCCGAGTGGCGGTTGCTCTCGGTTCAGATCGCTCGAGCACGCGCCGGAATAGCGTTGGCGAATGGCGACGGTGCCGGTGCGTTGAGGCTTTTTCGAGAGAGCGACGTGGCCCCTGACGGTGGCCCGAGTTCAGACTGTGCGACCTGCATACTTCCCGATCTTGCAGTGGCGGCCGAGCGGATCGGACGGACCGATTCAGCGCTGGTGTTCTGGACTCGCTACGTCGAGGCACCAGCCGTGAATCGATCGATCGTAGATCGGTGGTGGCTCGCACACGCCTACCGCCGGCTCGGGGAGCTCTGGGAGGCGGCTGGGAATCTGGAGAAGGCGACACGGTACGAGGAGGCGTTCGTGAAGCTGTGGGCGCACGCCGAGCCAGCCTTGCAGCCGGAGGTAGACTCGGTGCGCCAGCGGCTCGCGGCGCATAAGCGACGATTGTCGTCAGCCGCGAATCGGCCGCCACCCTGAGCTTTATTTGGCTCTTCCAGGTCGCTCTTCTATGCCGCTTGCTGTTTCAACCACGAACTGGCCGATCGACAAACAACGCATCTGTCCGAGCCGGGGCGGTGGCCTTTAGCCGTCCACCGACGGGCAATAATCCTTATTGCCAACCATTGCGCCGATCCTATCTTGGCAGGGAGTTCGTGCGGTAGGTAGCCACCTCGTCGCTCCCACCCACTGTGTCCCTCGCGCTTCGCGATCAGTTGCAGTCGTCCCTCGGTTCGGCCTACGTGCTCGGTCGTGAGCTCGGCGGCGGCGGGATGAGTTGCGTTTTTCTGGCGCTGGACACCGAGCTCGAGCGCGACGTGGTCGTGAAGGTGCTTTCCTCGGAAGTAGCGGCAGGAGTATCGGCCGAGCGCTTCGAGCGCGAGATTCGCCTTGTTGCGCTCCTTCAGGAGCCGCACATCGTGCCGGTGTACGCAGCGGGCATCACGGCCGACGGGCTGCCGTACTACACCATGCCTTTCGTCCGTGGCGAGTCGCTCCGCGTGCGACTCTCTGCCGGACCGATCCCGCTGGAGGAGGCGGTCGACATACTGCGCGACGTCCTCCGTGCCCTGGCGCATGCACATGCTCACGGAATTGTTCACCGCGACATCAAGCCGGAGAACGTGCTCCTCTCGTCCGGCTCCGCCATGGTGACGGACTTCGGCATTGCCAAGGCGCTCAGAGCGGCGATGACGATGGCGCCAGATTTCGAAGTAGACTCGAGGACTCTGACTGCGGCGGGTATGTCGCTGGGTACGCCGGCGTACATGGCGCCGGAGCAGGCGATGGCGGATCCAGCTACAGACCACCGGGCGGATCTCTACGCCTGGGGAGTGGTGGCTTATGAAGCCCTCGCCGGTCGCCACCCGTTCTCTGGGAGGTCGTCGCCGCAGGCGCTCATGGCAGCGCATCTGACGGAACCGTCGCCGCCGCTGCCAGCCACCGTGCCACCGGCGCTTGCGGCGGTGGTGCTGCACACGCTTGTCAAGGATCCCGACGAGCGACCGCACTCGGCCGCGGCCGTGCTCACCGCGTTAGACGCGGCGCGTGAGCATACGGCGCGCGAGACTGGCCGGGCCTCGGCACTTCTCACGCGTGCTGGTGTGCTGCGTGCACTCGGCGTCTATGCTCTGACGGTCCTGTTGGTGATCGTTGGTACGCCGCGGTTAATGGATGTTCTTGGCCTGCCTGACTGGGTACTGCCAGGAGCGTTCGGGCTCATAGCGCTCGGGTTTCCGCTCGTGCTCGCGGCGCTCTACTTCCGACACCAGGCTCTCCAGGCGAGGGCGGCTACGCATGGCGCCCCCGGCGATGCGAAGATCTCTCACGCGGCTGCCTTCAGCGTGCGGGCACGGTCCCATCTTCGTCTCTCCCACGTAGCGTGGGGCGGCGCGGCAGCATTCGGGGCATTCGCGCTACTAGTCGCCATCTGGATGACCCTCCGCGCACTGGGCATCGGGCCGGCCGGCTCGCTCTTCGCCGCTGGAGCACTGAACCGGAGCGACACGCTCGTTGTGGCCGACTTCCATGTGACGGGCGGCGACACGGCGCTGGGCCCGGTGATGGCTGAAGCCGTGCGAACCGATCTGTCGCAGTCGCGTGTAATTCGGGTAGCGGCGGCCAGTCAGGTGGTCGCTGCGCTGAGGCGAATGCAGCGCGACCCGACGCAGCCATTTGGAGAGGAGCTGGCGGGCGAGGTGGCGCAGCGCGAGGGAATGGGGGCGGTCGTTGCAGGCGAGCTGACCCCGCTGGGTACCGGGTACATCGTAACCCTCAAGCTACTCGCGGCGTCGACGGGCGATGTGCTGGCCAGCTTTCAGGAGACGGCCGGCGCGCCCGACGCGCTCATTTCGACAGTTCAACATCTCACGCGCAAGTTGCGCGGGAAGATCGGCGAGTCACTGACGGCGGTACGTGCCGATCCGCCGCTGGACCAGGTGACTACGGCCTCCCTGCCGGCGCTGAGGAAGTATACGGCGGGATCAAGGGCATATTTCGACGTTGGAGACTGCGAGACAGCGGTGGTGAGACTTCGTGAGGCGCTAGCACTGGATAGCACATTCGCGATGGCATACAACGCACTGGCCAATTCGCTGTGGTGTGTAGGTCTATCGGGGGTAGCCACCGACTCGGCGCTCACGCGTGCCTACCGCTACCGGGAGCGGTTACCGGAAATCGAACGGCTGCTGACCACCGCCAACTACTTTGGCATTGGCCCAGGTCAGGACCGCCAGCGCGCGGCAGCTGCATACGAGACAGTCCTGGCGCTTGATCCGACTAATAGTCGGATACTAGACAGCTACGCAGAGCTCCTCCTGAGCCAGCGGGAGTTCGCGCGGGTGGAGGCAATGCTCCGGCGCGCTGATTCTGTCCAATCCTATCCGTTCATCTTGCAAGCCCTCAGCGGTGCCCTCGCTGGCCAGGGTCGTTATGCGGCAGCCGAGTCGACGCTCAAAGCTGGCGAGGCACGCATGCCCGGCCTTGTAATATGGAGCGAGCTGGGAATCTTGGCGGCGACCGATGCTCGGCAGTCCGACAGCATCGTTTCGCGGGCCGAGCGTGTGTTGGCCAAGACGCCCAGCTCGCAGATGGCGACTCGGTCCTTCCTAGTCTCGATCCTGGCCCATGTGGCGCTGGAGCGTGGACAGCCCGATTCGGCCGAACGGTTGTACGCTCAGGAGCAGGAGTACCGCCACGCAGCCGGCGGCCTTGATTTTCCGTTGTTGCCCGCCACCGAGGCGGCAATGACTTCGATCAGCATTCGCCGCGCACCGGCGCGCGCGGTCAGAGAGCTCGATTCAGCGTTCGCGCTTCATCCGGTGGCTTCACTGTCCAATTTGAGCGACATGCGTTTTGCGTTGAACGGCGCCGCATACTATGCTCGCGCCGGCGCGCCGACGAAAGCACGACGTGTGCTGGACGCCGTGCGAGCCGCATCCGATTCGGCCGAGTGGCGGAAGCTTTCTCCCTCGGTCGCCCGAGTACGCGCTGAAATCGCGATGGCTAACGGCGATGGTGTCACTGCGCTGCGGTTCTTTCGGGAGGCCGACCTGGCCCCGGACGGTGGGCCGCTTGACGCCTGCGCGACCTGCATTCTCCCCGACCTGGCCCTGGCGGCCGAAACGGCCGGGTTTACGGATTCAGCGCGACTGTTCTGGACGCGCTACGTGGAGGAGCCCGCCACGAATCGTGACACCAGGGATCGCTGGTCGCTGGCTCACGCCTACCGCCGCCTGGGAGAGCTCTGGGAGGCGGCCGGGGATACGGAACGGGCGAACCGGTACGACGAGGCGTTCGTGGCGCTCAGGGCGCACGCCGAGCCAGCCTTGCAACCGGAAGTGGACACAGTGCGACGAAGGCTCGCGGCGCGTAAGCGACTGGTGCCATCCGGAGCGAACCGGACGCCGCCCGGAGCCCAGTGCTGCAGTGCGATTGGCGTTGTGTTCTCAAGAGGAGCGTGAGCCAGGATCCCGCCAGACTAGCGTCTACGCATAGACCACACCCGACACGGGTTAACGCAATGCCGATTTCTCGCGTC
>CAJDVF010000076.1_pt1 | contig 12645 bp, 8 predicted proteins | sample 7391391 | NCBI WGS metagenome assembly CAJDVF01 (sample SAMEA7055697, study PRJEB34461) | soil metagenome | biome: terrestrial ecosystem; feature: Peninsula; material: soil | place: Antarctica | collected 2016 | reverse complement strand
TCTGTTCACAATCCAGCCGGCGGAGCAGATTCGCTACCAGAGTGAGAAGGCGCACGTCGGCGACATGTACTGGGCCGGTGAGAACCCGCCGGCCGGTGCCATTATCGACTATTACCTGCGCACTCCGGCCAGCGACATGTCGCTGGTGGTGCTGGATGCCGGAGGTACCGAGGTGACCCGGCTGACGCCGACCACCAAGTCGGGTATCAATCGAGTGATTTGGAACCTCAGACACGCTGGAATTCAGGGAGCGCCCGGCGGGCGGTCAGGCGGGGCCGGTCCGTGGGTCGTTCCGGGTACCTACACCGTTCGCATGACGGCGGGGGGAGCGTCGCAGGACCAGAAGGTAGAGGTCCGCGAGGATCCCCGGGTGCAGGTGAGCGCTGCGGTGCGACAGAGCTGGACGGCGGATCTCATGCGCATCGCGGAGCTGATGGGTGCGGCTAACAACGCACTGGCAGCGGCGCGAGAGGCGAACGTCCCTGCCGCCAGGATCGGCCATCTCACCGAACTGCGCTCTCGGATCAACAGTCTCTACGGCGAGGTTAGCTCCTTCGTGGGTCCGCTTACCGCCGACCAGCGTTCACAGTTCGCCTACTACACCCAGAAGCTGGCTGAGCTGAAGCCGTAGGCTTCGTGAGGCTTCGCCCTGTGAAAGAGGCTGAGTGCTGATTGGTGCGCGGCATTCTATTCGAGAGGGCCCCGGGCAATTCTCCGGGGCTCTTTTCGCAGTCACCATGCAATTGGCGGTGTAGGGCGTCGCGCTACTTCCTGTCATCTCGCCTGACCGGCGCATGGCAGCTACAGAAGTCGGGTCCGTGCGACTGCCTAAACGCTCGTTTCACCAGTACCTGGCTCGACAATAGAAACGGGGCCCCGGACGACTGTCCGGGGCCCCGCTTTCAAAAAGTCAGGACCGCAATCATGGAACTGCCCCCGCTGCTCCGGCCCGCCTCGGGTCGGCGCCCGCCGTCACCTTACCATTCTCGATCTTGAGCGCGGCGCCGTAGCCCATGCGCAGTTCGCCGAGCAGCGAGATCTTCTGGAGCCTGTAGCCCAGCGCCTGCATGCGCTGCTCTACGTCGGGTGCGAAGTCGTCCTCGATAAGCAGCGTGGTGGCTCCGTCTGGCGACCGACCCGCGGGCATGAAGCGCGGCAGTTCCAGCGCTGCCTGCGGTCCGAGCTTCTGATCGATCAACCCGATCACTGTCTGATAGACCGCCGACGTGATCCAGGCGTTGCCGGCCGCACCAACGGCGAAGGCGGCGCGACGGTTGGCGCCGGTCCCAGTGAAGGCGACGGTAGGGGCAATGGTGCTTCCGTGTCTGGCGTACGGCAGACGGGCGCCATACATGGTCGGGTCGCTGCCGTACGAACCCAGCTTGTCGTTGTAGAGGAAACCGAGTCCTGGCGAGACGTAGAAATTGCCGCCCCATGTTCCGAGCGTCTGCGTCACGCTCACCACATTGCCCTCGCCGTCGGCGACAACGAACGCAGTCGTGCCGGTGGAATGGCAGCCGACCGCCGACCGATAGCTGTCGTTAGGATCGCAGGCGGCATGCTCGTCGCCCGTGACTCCGCTCATGCCCAATCGAGGCGCATCTTCCACCGCGTTGGCCGGCGGAGAAGCGCAGGGGAGCGAGTCACCGCGCAGGATCTCAGCGGATAGCGCCTTTGACGGATCGAAGCAGTTCCAACGCGACCGGGCCACAGCCTTGCTCGTGAATGGCACCACGTCTACCGGCCAAAGTCCGGGGTCGGCAATGCGTCCGCGACTGGACGGAACGAGTTGCCAGGCGCTGACCATGGCGTGAAATGTTGCCGCGTCCTCAGAGTATGGTTTCGGCGACCGGAACTGCTCAAGCAGATTGAGCTGCGCGGCGAGCATCGCGCCGCCGGACACCGGCGGTGCGCTTGAGTACAGGGTGTAGCCGCGATAGGTGGTGCCAACGGCCTCGCGCCGGACCGCGTAGTAGCGGTCCATGTCCACCAGCGACATGACGTTGCCCTGAGCACGGAGGTCGGCCACCATGCGCTTGGCGACAGATCCCCTGTAGAAGGCGTCGGCACCACCGCTGGCTACCTGTTCCAGCGCCCACTGCAGGTCCGGGTTACGCAGGGTATCGCCAGCGTGCAGCGGCTCCCCGTCACGGAAAAACAGCTTCGTGGAGCCTGGATATTTGAGGAAGTGGTCGCGTTCGGTGTTAAGAGTGGTGGCCAGCCCCTCACTCACCTCATAGCCATCTCGGGCCGCCCGGATAGCTGGCTGGAGCAGGGCGCTCCATTCCAGCTTGCCGCTCCCGTGCTCCTTCCACGCCAGGTGCATGGCGGCGACGGTGCCCGGCACGATCGCCAGGACCGGCCCCTCGCCGGGGAGACGGCCGTTGCGGAGAAGCGAGGCGTTGTCCAGAGTGGCAGCTTCGGGCACCCGGGCCATGAACTCGATCACCTCAGGCTCCTCCATGCCGCGCTCGAACAGCACCAGCTGACCGTAGCCACCCATTCCGCTGGCGTCCGGCTCCACCACGCCGAGAGCGAACGACACCGCTACCGCGGCATCGACGACGTTGCCACCCTGGCGGAAGATTTCCAGTCCGGCTTCGGTTGCCACCGGATGGGCGCTCGACACGGCCGCCCGCCCGGTAGCGCTCTGCTTGAGCGGCGGTCGCTCGCGCAACATCTGATGGATCACCCGCTCCAGCGCGTCGTTGTCCGCCGCGGTAAGGGCTCGGGGACGGTACGACGTGCGGAGCGCTTCCCACTTCGCCCGACGCTCGGTGGCGCTGGGGTCCGAGTAGTAGAGCTTTGCCGTGCGTGCCCAGGCCGCATCGAATGTCTGGGCATTGTACTGCCCGCGGTCGGCCACCGCCGGCACGGCCAACGTCACCAATGACGGCGCTGGCGCCGGAGCGTCTACCAGCCAGAGATTACCGGTACTGGTAAATACGTCACCAACCTCGCGATCGCCGAGACGGTCCGGGTCACCGTTGTAGCCGAGGTCGCGGGGCGGTAGGCTGGCCAGGGCGAGCGTGCCGCCGTCGGGACTCCAGGCAGGAGCGGCGTACTGCTCCACTACCAGGTTCGAGTATTGCCCGTCCGTGCCTGCCACGTAGACAGCGCCGCGGCCGGTGCCCACGGTGAAGGCGAGCCGTCCGCCGTCCGGCGACCAGGTCGGGCGTTCGGCGGCCCGATCCGATAGCACCACGCTGTCACTTTCTGTTGTCTGCTCGGTGGCCATTGAGCGAACGCGCAGCCGGCTCCCCTGTTCGCCCAGAGTCACGTATGCGAGGCGCCCGCCATCGGGCGAGAAGGCCGGCCACCGTTCCGGCGCGGCACCCTTGGTCAGTCGGCGTTCGGCGCCATCCTGCTCGCGCACCCAGAGCCGCGCCGTCGGCCCACGCCCCCGCACGAAGACGGTGCGGCCATCGGCGGACAGTGTGGGCTCGCCGTCCGCTTCGGCTGATGTCGTCAGACGCTCAGGTTCGCCGCCGGCGCTACCCGCGCGAATGCGGTAGAGGTCGAAGTTGCCTCCCCGATCTGACGAGAATGTCACCCACTCCCCGTCGGCACTCCAAGCCGGCTCCCTGTCCCAGGACGGCCCCGAAGTCAGGTGCAGCCATCGCGCTCCGCTACCAGCTCTGTCCTGAACCCAGATATCGCCGCGTACGGCCAGGGCGAGCCGCCCGTCGCGGGCATAGGATGGGTCGCGCGCCCCGACCACCGGCGAGCTGTCCGCTGACGCTCGGAGCGCCGGACTGGCGGACGACTGCGTAACCCGTGCACCGTGCGCCACCGGCGGCGCGAATACTGTCACGACCACCGGAACGGCGCCGACCGACATGGCGACGAGTAGCGATATCAGGGCATTCGGCATGGACACTGTTCATTCTCCTGGCGGTTAGCTGACCGATCAGAGCTGGCCAATGGACTATCGCATCATAAAGTCCGGCCCCCGGACGCGCATGTGCGCCAGGGGGCCGGACGGTACTACCTGTGCTGCCGGAGGCGATTACTACTGGATCGCCTGCTCCGTCGCCGTACTGTTGGCGAGGCCGTTGAAGAAGAGCTTGAAGGTGCCGTAAGGCTGCGCACGGTAGATGATCTCGGGTCCGAACAGGTAGAGCATTCCCTTGCCTACCGGAGCCTGGACAACCGCGGCGCCTCCATCCAGGTACTTCTGTCCCCACGCCCATCCACTGCGTAGAGGCGTCGCGCTGTCGTACCACGCCACCCGCTTGATACCCCTGGCGGCGGCGTCCGGGCCGAGGACGAAGACCGGCGAGCGGTCAAAGAAGACGTCGGTCTTCTCGTTCATGCCAAAGGCTATCGGCTGGGTGTTGTCCACACGAGTCGCGACGATGGAGCCGGGGATGAAGTACTCCTCTCCCTTGAGCGGCGTGCCCTGGGCATCCACCAACTTGCTCCTGATCGGAAGTCCGAGGTACTGGGCCAGTGAGGTCGAACCGCCGATGGTGAGGATCGTTCCGCCGTCCTCCAGGAACTGTTTGAGCTGAGGAACAGTCTTTTCGGCTGTCATGCTGCCTAACCTGTCGCGGAACTCGGCCGGGATCTCCTCCGCGGTCGGCGACCTACCTCCCCACCCACGGCCGGCGCCAGGAGCGTTGATCGCACCGCTGACAAGGACGATCACGTCGTAGTTCTTCCTGAGATCGCCGGCGTCGAACGTCTGCGGGTAGACGACGTCGAACGGCACGCCGTTCTGCTCCAGAATCCAGCGCGTCCAGCCCGATGGCATGGAACCGCCATAGTTATCCCAGAGAGCGATCCGCGCGGGATTCAGCTTCATCTGGGCGCCCTCCGGCTTGGATGCGGCCGCCTCGAAGCTGACGCCCAGTTCATTCGCCACAGTCTGCAGCCTGGCCTGGGTCTCGCTGCCGGCCGGGATGTAATAGGTGCCGTCGCTCTTCAGGCGGTACACATTCTCGCCCTGGCCCATCAGCTTCACCACCGCCGCGTAGCCATCCACGTACTTCGGCGACATCGTGTAACCGGCCGACGCGCCGCTAGCAACGGTTCCCGCTGGAGGCTTGATGTTCCAGTCGGTGAGCTTCTCGAATTGACCATCAAAGCCATCCAGGACGCGGTCGAAGTCGATGCCCATCTGGTACGCCAGCGTCCATCCGGCGGCGTCGTACGGCGGGATCGGCGGGCCACCCGGGTAGAGGAAGTCGTTCGGGTGATCCTGCGGCTCGAACATGTCCAGGATGTGCGGCCGGAATGCCTGAGCTGTCTTGATAACCAGCGAACCGGCTGGGTACTTCTTGCCCCCAGCCTCGAACGAATCGGTGGCGCGGAGCACGTCGATGCCGTTCTCAAGCATCGTGTTGACGAACCTCACCGCGGTCGGAAAGTCAGCCTGATCAGACGGCATGATATAGCCACGTGCGTCGCGACCGGCCGGGTCGCGCATCATCGCCAGATACTTCTTCGAATCCTCGGCATTGGGCGCCGAACGGCTGATGCCACCGGCCGCCATAACGCCAGACGCGCCGGCAGCCTGACTATCCTTGCGTAGCGCCTCCCGCGTGGAGTCAACGTGGCTCGGATACACCGTCCACGTGTCCTCGCTGCCGCGCTGGATGGAGTTACGCCCCATCTGGTAGCGGTTGTAGAGGAAGGTGTCCTTGTAACGCGAAGCCAGGTCCAGCACGGCATAGTTCGCCGTTACTGAATAGTCGATCGAACTGCGGAAGTGCCAGGTCTGCGGTGCGATTGGCGAAGGCAGGTCGGCGTTTGGAAGCTGACGGTCAGGCATGAACGGGATATCCAGCGGCGTCGGGTTGCCGATGGTCTCCGTGAGCAGGCCGATCATGTTGTGGAAGTAGGTCACGGTGCGCAGGCCGCCATTCCACCACGTGGAATAGTTGGCCCCACGGCGCATGGTCACGCCCGGCTTACCCTCGGCGATGAAGCGGTTGTGCATGGCCGAGCCGACAACGTCCAGTCCAGTGACAATGAGCGGATCGAAGACGTAGTTGAACGGATCGCGGAAAGGCGGCGCGAACATCACCGTGCCGGTTGGGCCGGTCTGGTGATGGTTGTACATGATCTGCGGGTGCCATTCACGGAAGAGCTGCCGGTTCATATTCTCCGTTTCCGGCTGCGTCGACATGTAGAAGTCACGGTTGTTATCGTGCCCGATGTACTTCTGGTAGAGACGCGGGATGTCGTCGCTGTTGCGCTTCAGAGAATCCGGCTCACGCATGTACCAGTCAGACACCAGCTCCATACCGTCCGGATTAGCGTGGACGGCGAGGACGATCACATCGTCCAGGATTCGCTTCGTCTCCGCGTCGTCGCGCGAGACAAGTTGGTAGATGGTCTCGGTAAGTTGCTGGGCGCCCAGGACCTCCGTGGCGTGAAGACCGCCATCGATCCAGATGACCGCCTTCCCTTCAGCCGCGAGCTCCCGCGCCTGGTCGTCCGTCAGCCCTTCCGCCCGAGCGAGTTGTCCGGAGATCTCGCGGTAGCGCTCGAGCTTACCATGGTTCGCTGGCGATGTGATGATCGCCATCAGCTGCGGCCGGCCCTCGGCAGTTTTCCCGATTTCGACCACCTTAAGTCGATCGGACTCCGAATCCAGCTTGGTCAGAAATTCGCTGTACTTGGTGTAATTCGGCAGTACGTAGTCGGCACCGATCGGGTGGCCGAAAAACTCATCAGGGGTGGTGATGGTGTTCTGGCTCTTGCAAGAGGCCAGAACGAGTCCGGCCAGGAGCGCCGGTGCAAGGATACGACGGCCGTGTGCTGTGGGCATTAGCCCTCCGGTGTGCAGCAGGGAGTAATGTCGGCGATGAGTGGGCACTCGTCGTCGATACAGGCTTCTCCATGTCGCCAGCGCCCCAGCTTTCTCGCTTCCGTGAAATCGTCAGGCAACGCCAGGACGCGACGCTTTAACACCACGGAGCAGGAGTCCGAAGCGAAGGGGGTGGTTGGGTATGCCTACCTTCCGGCTCGGCGCACGAGTTGTCAAGCTCGCCGAAGACCCGACCTTACGCAGGCTGTTATCAGCACTACGTATGACCTGGCCCGATGGTTGGTCCAAATCTGGCAACTGTTGTGTGTCTCCCCCCACACTATCTCTGCCACGGAGTTCGCCCGATGCCGTCACTGATGCCCTTCCTGGAACTCGGCCTGGCGTCCGGACTGCGCAGTATGGCAGCCATATCTCAGGTGAGCCGGGCATTGCCTGATAACGTGGAAGGCAAGGACGAGGGACGGATTGTCGCCGTGCTGTCGAAGCCGTGGGCGCGCTCCCTCTCCATGACGATGGCGGTCGGTGAGATGGTGGCCGACAAACTGCCCATCGTTCCCGATCGGACAGATCCGGGTCCGCTCATCGGCCGGGCGGTCAACGGCGCCATCGCCGGGCACGTGCTCGCCACGCGAGAGAATGAATCGGGCGCCGTCGGAGCCATGCTCGGGGCTGTTGGCGCGATCATCGGCGCACATGTCGGTTTCCGCATCCGACGCGCGCTCACCCAGCAGGCTGGCCTTCCGGACCTTCCAGTCGCGCTGTGCGAGGACGCAATCGCCATCGGCCTCGCTCGCCACGCCCTCGTCAATTGGAATTCAGAAGTTGCTGGCGACAACGCACACCCTATTGCTTCGGCGGAATTCGCGGCACAGGGCTGACGACTTCACGGGATCACCAAGCCAGGCAACTGCCTGATTAGAGCTCGCGCGGGGTCACAAATCCCTCTCAACCGTCCGCATGAAGCCAACCGATTCGCCGACCCTTAAGCGCGCCCTCAAGGACTACTCCCTGGTGATCGAACGCCAGGGCGTCGCGCGCCTGGCCGAGCTAGACGACTGGTACCGTGATGAGTTGCCTGGCCTAATTGCCGCCCGGTCGACGCCCCACGTCACCCTCGCCGAGCTGGTGCGGCTCACCGAGTGGAAGATGGCGCGAGGTGTCTGGCGGGCGCCCAATCTGGTTCTCGTGCGCGGAAACGAACCGTCGGCGGTGGAGAAAACGAGCGCCGTGGCACTGTCGCGAATTCCGCACCCTACAGCCCCCGTCTCCGAACTCTCGAAGCTGGCCGGGATAGGCCCGGCTACCGCGTCAGCTGTTGTCGCGGCGGTGGCGCCAAACATCTATCCCTTCTTCGACGAGCTGGTGGCCGCACGGTTCCCGGAACTTGGGCCCGTGAAGTGGACGATCGGCTACTACGCGCGCTATGCCGACACGCTCCGCACCGCCGCCGCCGAGTTGGGCGAGGAGTGGACGCCGGTGCTACTGGAGCGGGCAATCTGGGCGCATGTGGGTGGCAAGGCCGGTGCCCGCGAAGCGAACGGCTGACGACCGGTAACGCGGCCGGATGAACGGCGATTTGTGAGGAGTTCAACAGCGGGGCCAGCAACGCTGGGCCCCCTTCGAGCCTTAGCTGTCCAGCCCGTCCACGAATTCTTCGATACCAGGCCAGCCATCGGCGCTGTAGCGGGCAAGCGTGCGAAGGTAGTTCAACCCCTCGTCACCGTGCTGATCCTGCACCACCACCGCCGCGCGGTTCACCGACTCCGCGTCGGCGTAAGGCGTGGTCAGTTCCTCATCCATCTGCCCGTTGTCGTGCTTCACCCCTGCCGCCTCCAGAAAGGTGCTCTGGATACCTGGCTCCAACTCGACATAGAGTAGCCGCAGCATTTCCAGCTCGTCCTGCGACGTCTCGGCGCTCAGGCGCACGATCTCCTTCGCCAGCCGCTCCGGCGGCCAGCTCATTAGAGTCACGGCGCGGAAGCCACCCTTCCCGACTAGCCGCTGAGCGTAGAGCGCCCGCGCGTCGCGGTGGGACTTGATGGCATGGGTCAGCAACGCCACACGCTGCGCCGCTGGAAGGGCTCTATAAGGATTGGGATTGGCCATGGCGGAATAGTAGCAGCATAGCGCCCGTTGGCCCACAACTGCTGGCCTGAACGCGCACGTGTGGAGCACTGCGTACGCAGTCTCGTCAAGTCTACCGCCCCCCGTGCAGGGGTCTAGCTTTAGCCACAGGTGCCCACGCCTCACGCGCTTCCGAGTGCTTCCTCCAGACCCGATCCTGCCGATGCGCCGCATCCCTGTCCGTCTCGTCCTCGCTCTCGCGCCGGCCGCCATGCTGGCCGTTCCGCCCACCTCCGTCGTCGCTCAGCCGCGCCCCATCGCTGAGGTTATTCCCGCTGGCGCTACAGTGGAACGCGGGATGTTCAACGTCCACCGCGCCGACGCAAAGCTTTTCTTCGAGGTGCCCGACTCTCTCCTTGGCCGCGACATGATCATCATGTCCCGCTACGGACAGGTGCAGGAGGGCCTGTCGCAGGTCGGCGCCAACATGACGCCGAACATGACCGTCCGCTGGGAACGGCATGGTGATCAGATTCACCTGCGCGCCACCTCGCACCAGAACACTGCCGACGAAGGCAGCGCGCGCAATATCGCCGTGACCCATCAGAATTTCGCGCCGGTGCTACAGTCTTTCGTGGTCGCCGCACGCGGCGCTGGGAGCAGCGTCGTTGATGTTACCGAACTCTACTTGGGTGAGCATCCGGCGTTCACCCTACCTCGTGCCCAGCGCACCCAGTTTGCCGTCCGCAAGTATGAGCGCGACCGTAGCTGGCTGGAGTTCGCCCGGACGTTTCCCACCAACGTCGAAGTGCGGGTGGTCCAGAGCTACTCGGCCGACCAGCCGCCGTCCAACTCCCGCGGCGGCGCGCTCGGCTACGAGGTGAATCACTCCATGATTCTTCTGCCCACAAAGCCGATGATGCCCCGACTTTGGGATGAGCGCGTCGGCTTCAGCAGCATCGAACGCACCGACTACTCCAGCGACTTCCAGGGAGTGCGTGCCGAGCGTTACATCCGCCGATACAGGCTGGAGCCGAGTGACACAGCGGCCTTCCTGCGCGGGGAACTGGTGGAGCCGGTGAAGCCGTGGGTCTGGTATATCGATCCGGCCACACCGGAGAAGTGGGTCCCGTTCATAGAGGCCGGAATTCTGGAGTGGAATGGCGCCTTCGAGGATGCCGGCTTCAAGAACGCCGTTCAGGTTCGGCGGGCTCCGTCGCCAACCGAGGATCCCACCTTTTCCCTGCTAGACGCCCGACACTCCGTTCTCAGGTACGTGCCCACCACGGTGCGCTCAGCAAACTCCGGCGGCGACGTGGTGGACCCGCGCACCGGCGAGGTGCTTCGCGCGCACACCAATCTGTATGAGGCTGTGGCCGAACGCATGCGCTGGCAGTTGCTGTCGCAGGTGGCGACCGCCGCCGAAGACCAGCGCTATCGCAATTCGCGCCTTCCGGACGACCTGATGGGCGAGGCGATTCGCTATGTGATATCGCATGAAACCGCGCACTCGGTGGGGCTACCGCATAACCAGCGAGCCAACTTCGTCTTCCCCATCGATTCAATCAGAAATCCTGACTTCGTGCGCCGCATGGGGCACTCTGGATCGTCAGTGGGCCGGACGCGATTTAATTATGCCGCGCAACCTGGCGACGGCGTGCCGCCGGAGCGTCGAATGGGCGTCTGGGATCGCTTCGCCGTGTACTGGGGTTACCGCCCCATTATTGAGGCGAAGACTCCGGAGGCAGAGACGGCGATCCTGCACAAGCTGGTCACTGAGCGGGCCGACAAGCCCTGGTTCCGCTTTGCCTCGGCGCAGTTCGGCATGGACGAGGAGTGGGATCCGTACCGCATGACCGAAGGGATCAGCGATGATCCCGTGGAAGCGGCATCGCTCGGCATGAAGAACCTGAAGGTGCTGGTCGATAGCCTGTTGCCATGGCTCATGCGCGATGGCGACGACTACTACGAGCTAGAGACGCACTACCTGCAGTCGCTGACGCAGTGGAACCGCTACGCTGAGCATGCCGCGGCGGCGGTGGGCGGATCGTGGACTCACCACAAGCGCTACGGCGAGCCGGGCGTGGTGTACACACCGGTGGAGCCAGAGTACCAGAGGAAGGCGATGAAGTTCATCGACGAGCAGGTGCTGGCCACGCCGACGTGGGCGCTCAACGCAAACGTTCTGCGCCGGCTGGAGCATGCCGGAGCTGTCGAGCGCATACGTGCGTACCAGGAACTGGCGGTGCAACGACTGCTCAATCATGCGCGCATTGCGCGGATGATCGAGCACGAGACCTTCCACGGCGCCGCCACGTATACGCCCACCCAGATGCTGGACGACGCGCGGGCGGCAGTCTGGCGTGACGCACGCTCCGGACGAGCGGTGGACACCTACCGTCGCAACCTGCAGCGAGCTTATATCGCTCAGGCTCACAACCTGCTCAATGTGGCGGACAACGACGGTTGGAGCCCCCCACGGTCGGGCGACCTTCGCGTGGGCAGCGACAACGACCCGCGGTTGAATGGGGATCTCAAGATTGCCCAGTCCGACATCCGGCCGTTGATCCGCGATCAGCTCACCCTGCTGCGCGGCGAGTTGAAGGCCACCCTAAGCCGCGGCGTGCAGGACCGGAACACGCGCATCCATCTTGAGGATGCGTTGATAAGGCTGGACCAGGCGCTGGAGCCGTAGCCGGCGTCTGGAGGAAATCACGTAGTGCTTCCCGCCATCGCCAATGCTATCGCTGTCCGATCGTCTCGCCATTGCGCGCACCGACCTCGCTATCGAGCGCACTCTGCTCTCCTACCTGCGAACGGCGCTCGCCGTGGCGGCCGGTGGCGTGGCGGTCGTCGAGGTATTCTCCTCGCCAGTGCTCGTCATATTCGGATGGTCACTCATACCACTCGGCCTGATAGTGCTGACGATCGGTCTCGTACGATTCCGCCGGGCGCGGCAGGTGCTGCTGTCGCTGGAGGCCGACGCGCAGGCGGCGATGCCTCACCCTCAATGACCCCGTGACCTTGAGCAACGTGGTCTTCTCGCCACGGTCACCGACAAACCAGAAGAGCCGGAAGATGATTACGAATGAGACGGACATGAGGCACCTGCGTCGGTGCATCGAGCTGGCGACGGAGGCCCTGGAGGCCGGTGACAGACCGTTCGGCTCGGTGCTCGCCGCCGCGGACGGGGCCGTCCTCACCGAGGAGCGCAATCGGTCGAACAGTGGCGATCCGACGCGCCACCCGGAGTTCGAACTGGCCCGCTGGGCAGCGATGAACATGACCCCGGCGGCACGGGCCGCGGCGACCGTCTACACGTCCGGAGAGCATTGTCCGATGTGCTCCGCCGCCCACGGTTGGGCCGGGCTGGGGCGGATCGTCTACATAAGCTCTGCCGCGCAACACGCTGGCTGGCTGGAAGAGATGGAGGCGCAGGCCTCGCCAGTGCGGGCGATTCCCATCGGCGAAGTGGTGCCGGGCCTCCTGGTTGAGGGGCCGGTCCCCGAGCTGAACGACCAGGTGCGAGAGCTGCATCGCCGGATGCACGGTCAGTCGTGAATTAACGGCGTTGATCAGATGCGCACGCGTTACCGTTGCATGTGCCGCGAGTAGTGCATCGATCGCTGCAAGCCGATTACCGTGAGCTACTGCGCCGTGACCTCTACCGCCCCTGGCGCGTACGTCCGCTCCACATAATCCTCGAGGATCACCAGGAACTCCTCCACTATGTGGTCGCCCTTGAGCGTGGTCAGGAACTGGCCGTCCATGTAAACCGGCGCCTTTGGCTCCTCGAAGGTGCC
>CAJDVF010000075.1_pt1 | contig 12654 bp, 9 predicted proteins | sample 7391391 | NCBI WGS metagenome assembly CAJDVF01 (sample SAMEA7055697, study PRJEB34461) | soil metagenome | biome: terrestrial ecosystem; feature: Peninsula; material: soil | place: Antarctica | collected 2016 | reverse complement strand
GCTCTGGGGGAAAGATTCGATTACGACGGCGATCGAGATGATGCGCCAGGCAGGGCCGAACATCGGCATCATCGGCACGGCGATGGACGAGGCGGACCTCGACAAGTTCGTGGCGAGTCCGTTCACTCTTATCTCGTCCGACGGCGGAATTAGCGGAGCGCACCCTCGTAACTATGGGGCGTTTCCTCGCGTGCTGGGCGTCTACGTGCGGGAGAAGAAGCTGCTCAGCCTCCAGGCAGCGGTGCAGAAGATGACGTCCGCATCGGCGGCTCTGCTCGGCCTCACCAATCGAGGGTCAATTGCCGTTGGAAAGAAGGCTGATCTGGTGCTGTTCGATCCGGCAACGGTCGCCGACCGCGGCACGAAGTCCAACCCCTCCCTGTCGCCGGTTGGAGTCAGCTACGTGATCGTGAACGGAGTTGTAGTTCTTGATGATGGCCGCATGTCTGCGGCGCGACCTGGACGCGGTCTCAGGCGGCAGAACTGGACGCCTTATGACACTGACGCGCCGCGTTGACGGAGCGGTCGCTCAAGCCGCGACTGACGGTGCCGCTGGCCGCGAGCGACACCGCGACGGTTTCCGGTTGCGCCGTCTGAGAGGGCCAGATGAATTCGAGGCGTGCGTGGAGCTGCAACGAGAGGTGTGGGGTGCGACGTTCGCTGAGGTCGTGCCTTCAGGGATTCTTAGAGTGGTGCAGTATGTGGGCGGAGTGGCAGCCGGCGCTTTCACTCCGGACGGCAGGTTGGTCGGCTTCGTATTCGGCGTGAGCGGCGTGCGTCGCGGCCGGCTCAGCCACTGGTCGGACACCCTCGCCGTGCATGCGGACTATCGTAGCCACGGCCTCGGCGAGCGGCTCAAGCGCTATCAGCGCCGGCTCCTTCTGCCGCTGGGTATCGAACGGGTGTACTGGACATTCGATCCCCTCGAATCCAGGAACGGCTACCTGAATTTCACTCGACTGGGCGTGGTGTCCAGCGAGTACAAGCGTGACTTCTACGGCCCGTCGTCATCGGACCTCCACGACCTCATTGGTACGGACCGGATCGTGGTGCAGTGGAAGATCCGCGGCCGGCGCGCGCGTTACAGGCTGGCCGGCGAGCCCTATGGCTGGTCTGGAGACATTCACGCGCTGCGCGCGATACCAGCCATTAATGGCGCTACCGCCACTCCGGCCGGTCCGCAGAGCGGGGAACCGCGTCTCGACCTGGAGGCGCCGAGGGTGAGGCTGGCCATTCCCGCCGACATTCAGAGCGTCAAACAGGCGGCGCCTGAGCTGGCAGTCGAGTGGCGACGGGTAACCAGGGCCGCGCTGGAGTCTTACTTCAGGCGCGGTTACGCGATCCACGAGTTCATGCGAGATGGTGATTGTAGCAACTACATCCTGGAGTTGGCCGGGCACTTGTCTCGAGAGCACGCTTCACCATAAGCATCTCTAAAGACAGGGGCGATGACGAGGAAGAATGGCAACCGATTAGCAGCGCAGTCTCCCCGTCACCCCAAATACTGAGCGTTCCGTAACCTTCCGTGTCACGCGTATCTAGTTCCGCTGGATGCAGTTCTCGCTGCTCGCACCATTCAGCATCCACCGCTGGTTGGTGCGTAAGCGGCGGCTTCTCCTGCTCCGACCAATGGTCGAGAGCGGGAGATCCAGCTCGTCCGGGTGTGTTTCCGGCGAGCATCCCAAGTCAAGCCCTGCGATGGTGGACCAGCCGCTAGCGAACAGGTTGTCGGTTCAACACGAAGTGCTGGAGCCGGCTCGGGGCAAAGGATCAGCGCAACGCCGAGTACGGTAAGCCCGGGCGGTCGCGGGTACGGCTCGGACTCCGGTATGATCAGGTTTACTCTCGGGTCGCCTCATGCTAGTCTCAGGGCATGTTTTCATCGTGCATAAAGCAGCGGCAGCTCCGGCGCCGGTTCACGACCTGTTCGTATGTTCTCTGCGCTCCTGGCCCAATTGCATGCCACGAACTCAGCCGTTCGATTATCTACCTACCGAAGGCGGCGTGATGAGCAAGCCAGAGCGGAAGAATTCGACCAGTCTTCTCAAGCTCCAGGATACGGTGCGCCTGTCCGCCACAGGCCACGCCAAGGTGCTCGGCGACCTCGAGGCCCGCGTAATGCGAGCGGTGTGGGACCTTGAGCATCCGGTGCCGGCGCGTCAGGTGTACGAGCACGTCATCGAGCATCATGACGTGGCGATCCTGACCGTAATAACGGTGCTTAACAAACTCGTCGCCAAGGGCCTTCTGACTCGGCGGCGACAGCACAACCTGCTCCACTTCTCGGCGACGATAAAGGAGCCTGAGTTCCAGGCTCACGTATCGCGGCGCGTGGTTGAGGGTATTCTGGCACTCGGTCCCGACGCCGTGACGGCATCGCTCGTCGACGTACTGGCCGAGCGAGACCCGGAGCAGCTCGCTGAACTGGGCCGACTCATCAGGCGTCGCCTGGCTCGGCGCGCGTCCGACGTAACTGGACATGACGTCGAGCGCTAGACGGGTGGGAATAGGGTCATAATGGGCCGGCGAATGCGCCCCGAACGGAGCGGCGTACATGCGCCCGTGACAGCTGTCGAACGCGATTCGTATCGCGAAGCTGCGTACCTCGCAGCGCCCGTTGCCGCGCGGGAGCAGCGGCATCGTCGGGTCGTGCTTCTGGCTGCTGCTGCGCTCATCTTCTTCAGTATGAGCCCAGTGTTCGGTCACCACCTGTCGGGGAGCGTGTCTGGTCTCCTCGCCGGCATGGACCATCTGGGCGCCATCTGTCTCGTGGCGCTGCGCCAACTGCTCGCGCCGGTCCACGAGCTCTTTCACGTGCTCCTGATCGCTGGGCTCGCCTACGCGGTCTGGGATCGCGGCCGCGCCTGGCACGCGTTGCGACGGGCTCTCCGAGCACTCGCTCATTCGCCTCCGACGCATGGCGACCCGTTCTGGCGCGCTTCTCAAGAGGTCGGGCTCGACATGCGGCGCGTGCGTGTGGTGGACGGGTTGCCGAACCCGGCGTTCACGGCGGGTTGGCTGCGGCCGGAAGTATTCGTCGCTCGGGCACTGGCTGAGCGACTGTCGGTGGACGAGCTGACAGCCGTTCTCGCTCACGAAGCAGCGCACGTGCGGCGACGGGATCCGCTCCGGCTCTCCATTCTCCGTCTGTTGTCGCACACGCTCTTCTGGATACCGGCGCTCAGACGCCTGGCCGATGACCTGACTGACGAGGCAGAGATTGCTGCCGACGACGCGGCGGCACGGGCGACGCCGCGCGTGGACGCTCTGGTGGTAGCGTCAACAATCCTCAAGCTTGCTTCGTGGCGCGACCTGGACGTCTTCCCGGCCGATGGCGCCGTGGCCACTGGATTCCAGCGTCCAGACCTTCTGGACCGTCGCATACGCAGGCTGGCTGGCGAGGACACCCCGCTCATGACGCATGTGACGCGCCGGTCGGTGGGAGGAGCGCTCTCGGCGCTCGCCATAGTCTGGATCTCGGGGCTCGCGATGGTGCATCCGCTACCGGCAGCGGATTCCGGACACGCCAAGTGGGACCACTGCGAGCACCATCACGCGCTTGCGATCATGCATCTGTTCTGTCCGGGATTCAACGGTGGCGCTGGGCTGGGCCCATGCCCGCACGCGGTTCCGTGACGCCCTGCCTGTGATGCTGCGGCGGTAAATCAGGCTACTTCGGCGCTAACGGCTGGATGAACTGTCAGTCGCGACAGTGAAGCATGGTTCTGCCCTCACCCCTTCACGGCGGTGTGTCATGCGCTTACACTTTACGCTCCATAAAGCCTGGCGTCCGTATCTGCCTGCCAATGCCTCGCTGCGGTTCCCGCCCCTCGAACTCCGGGCCACAGCCCACAGCTCTTCCAATTCACGTATGCGTCCATCCAGCTCCGCGCTTCTTGCTGCAGCCGCCGCACTGGCGATGCTGCCGTCCGTGCTGCACGCACAGCAGCATGTCCACCCCACGCGTCCCGATTCCTCGGCTGGCAGCGACACCAGTCAGACCAAGCCGCGCATGAGCGGGGACACAACCCGAATGCACGACATGGCTGGGATGATGGGCGCACCCCTCGGCATTTCGATGACGCGGACTGGCTCGGGTACCGCCTGGCTCCCGGACTCGGCGCTGATGTACGCGCGCATGACGGACATCGGTCGCGGCTGGGAACTCATGCTGCATGGCGTCGCCTTCGTGCAGTACGACGACCAGGGAAGTCGGCGCGGTGATTCGCAGTTCGGGAGTGTCAACTGGGGCATGGCGATGGCGAGCCACGCGCTGGGAGCTGGCCGGCTGGACCTACGGACGATGGTAAGCCTTGAGCCGTGGACCGTGACCGATCGCGGATATCCCCTGCTTCTTCAGTCGGGCGAAAGCTACGGTGGCAGCCCGTTGCACGACCGACAGCATCCACACGATCTCTTCATGGAAATCGCGGCGGTCTATGAGCGCCCGCTGGCGAGCAACCTTGGGCTGCAGCTCTACGTCGCGCCCGTCGGCGAGCCGGCCATCGGGCCGGTCGCCTTCCCTCATCGCCCCTCGGCATCATCCGACCCGTTCGCGCCACTCGGTCATCACTGGCAGGATGCGACGCACATCTCCTTTGGGGTGCTCACCGGAGGCCTCTACACACGCAACGTGAAGGTCGAAGGCTCTGTCTTCAACGGACGCGAGCCCGATGAGAACCGGACGAATTTCGACTATCGCGGGCGGAGCCTCGATTCTTACGCCGGCCGCGTCACCGTAAACCCGTCCCCCAACTGGAGCCTGAGCGGGTCCTACGCTTATCTCAAGAGTCCCGAGCAGCTACACCCCGAGGAGTCGGTGCACCGCGTGGTCGGTGCGGCCCTCTACGAAGGACGTCTCGGCACCCACGGCCACTGGTCCAGCGCCCTGGTCTACGGCGGAAACCGACACGCCGGTGAGGATCTATCGAACAGTCTGCTCGCCGAGGCGAACGTAGACCTTGATGCCCGGAACACCATCTATGGCCGTATCGAGTACGTAGAGAAGAGTGCGGAGGATCTCTCCGTCGGCGACGCTGCCACCTCGGCCGTCAGCCCTGACGCGCTCGTAGTTGGTGACCAGTTCAGAATCGGCGCGCTTGCCGTCGGATACGTGCGCCAGATCGGCACATTCAGCGGCGGGCAGATCGGGCTCGGCGTGCGCGGTTCGGTGAACGTGATCCCCAGTTCGCTCGAGCCGGCCTACGGAACGCGAGCGCCCAAGGGCTTCGCGGTGTACCTGCGCTTCCGGCCGAATCGTATGGAGATGGATGGTCATGAGGGTATGCACGCTGGCATGAACCGGAAGGTGCCGCCGAGATCAACCCCGATTGTGTCGCGCGTGGCGGCAACTGGAGTAGTGATGCCGGCTGTCAGTGCCGATGTGACGACCGCCATCCGTGAACAGCGCTAACCGTAGCCTCGATGCAATCTCGCTCGCGTTCCCACTGGGTGTTTGGTATGGGCACATCTCCGGTATTCACACCACTCGCCCATCGGAGAGACTGTAATCCAGTTAGCCATTCTATGCCCGAGAGGATCCTGAACCGATCCAGGCGGCTCTACATCTTCGTGTCAGTTTACGCGCTCGCCGTAGCGATCGCCTTAGCGCTGCCATCTGCGGCCTGGGCTCACGTTAAGCTGGAGAGCGCAACTCCTGCGGCGGGCGCGCGGCTCACCGTTTTACCGCGGTCGCTCCGCCTCGTATTCACGGAAGCTCTGGAACTCGCGGTCAGCTCCATCGAGCTTCGCGACACGGACGGGGCGCTCGTCCGGCTAGGGTCGATCGCCAACCCGCCCGATTCCGCCAGTATTCTCATCGCCGCAGTTGAGGGGCCGCTGGCAGCGGGAACGTACACGGTAACCTGGCGCGTGATGGGCGACGACGGGCACCCCGTTACGGGACAGTTCCCGTTCACGATTACGACGGAAGCGGTTGAAGCGAGCTCCAGCCAGGTAATGCCTCTCGTTTCCGATGAGTCGGGTTCCGCGCCCACTGAGTTGGACCGGATGATCCCTCCAACAGTGCAGAGGACGTCGCCCGCATCGAGCGGCTTCGATTCCAGTTCCCCCCTTTACGTGGCGATCCGCTGGCTGCTATACGCCGGGCTACTCACTGTCCTCGGCGCCGTAGCATTTCACTATCTGGTGCTAGGCGGCGTGCGACGACTCTGGTCGGTGAGTGATAGCCCAACGGGCGCTTCGAAGGGCGCAATACCGATCTCCGTCGGGGATGGCACCGGTACTGGAACGGCGATGTCGGTGGCGGATCGGCAGGCCGCACGCGTTGGACTCATGGCCACGGCGCTGGTGCTCGGGTCGGCCGTTCTACGCCTGGCTGCACAATCGTACGCGGTCGGGGGCGCCGAGCCGTGGTCCGGATCACTGTTGACAGCCATGCTAGGCCGCACTCTCTGGGGGTGGGGGTGGTTGCTGCAGGTTGCGGCTGTAGTTGTCGCTTCTGTCGGCTTCTCGCTGTCAGCCCGGACCACCAACAGCCGCCTCGGCATGCCCAGTGGTCGCGCGGGCGCGTGGGCACTCGCGGCCGCAGGTGCGATTCTACTGGCGTTCACGCCGGCCCTGTCCGGCCATGCGGCGTCCTCTCCAAGGCTGGTGCCACTGGCGATGTTCGCGGACGGACTACATGTGATCGGAGCGGCCGGCTGGCTCGGGACTCTGCTACTGACTGTCGCGGTTGGCATCCCGGCCGCACTCCGGCTACCGGAGTCCAATCGTGGCCGCGCAGTGGCGGACCTCTTTAACGCATTCTCACCGATAGCGCTGGTCTTTGCCGCACTGACAGCGGTCACCGGCCTCTTCGCAACCTGGTTGCACGTGGGAAATATCGGTGCGCTCTGGCAGACGGATTACGGCCGCACACTCCTCGTGAAGCTCGCGCTTCTGTCGCTGGTTGCCATGACAGGCGCCTACAACTGGCTGCGCGTCCGGCCTTCGCTCGGCAATCTCGCGGGCGTGACGCGCATCCGTCGCTCAGCCAGTGTCGAAATCACCGTCGGAGTTCTGGTCCTGATCGCCACCGCAGTCCTCGTCGCGACACCGACTGCGACCGATCTTCAGACACCGGCGTCGGCAGCCACCTCGGCCGCGCGGTACTAAGGTCGGCTGCGCGGTAGCATAAAGATCTCCGTTGTACAGCGGCAATCATGCACCGACGGGTCCGCCGGCTTCCGCGAGTCTCCGATCCTCAGGCGATTATTTTATCGCCTCGCGAATCTTCGGCTCCATACCTGGGGTGATCACGGCTGGGCCGGCTGGTAGCCTGGAATCGCCCCTGGTGCCGTTTCGGTCGATGTCAGCAATCAGCAGTTTCATTTCGCGGATCTCGCGCACCTGCGAAGATATGATCTTATCCGCCAATTTTCGCACTCTGGGGTCGCGTATATCTGCCTTGCGAGCGTTGTTGATGGCGATCGAGTGATGAGGGATCATCGCCTTCATGAACCGACTGTCGTTTATCAGGCTCTGGGAGCGGTTGACGCCGAGTAGTATCGCTCCGAGCAGCGCCGCAACGACGATTACGGCGATCTTGACGCGACTGCCCTCGTACATAGACCACATGAAACTGAGCATCACGATGGTCATGACGGCACCCATTACCAGGGATGCCATCAGGCGATTGAGGCTGAACGTCAGGTGATCCGCTTCGTAGACGAGCTGGTACATCAGGAGGAACATGATGAAGGTCGACGTGGCGACCATCGCGGCGAGCCGCCTGTACGAACCATGCGTCATCGGCATGGCGCCATCTGGCCGGGGATCCGAAGAGGCTCGATGGACTGGCGACGCCATCGGCCCGCTGGGCGGTTGGATGGAGGACATGTCATGCTCTCCTGTTGTAGCGTAGATCCGGTTGGCACACTCCAAGCTGCGCGCTCATGTGAACCAGGGCTGCACAGCAAGCGTCCATCTCGACGACACTGCAGCAGAAATGGCGCGGCACGACGCGTGCCATACTTTATGGCTGATAAAGGATCACGGCGGCATAACCACCTCGTCTATTTCCGACGGATTGCGCCGGATCGCGCACCGCTCGTCGTCGGCTCTATATAGCCGGTCGTGCTACAAGCGAAGTGCGCCGCGTTGCGCTATACTCTTTGTGCTGCGTAAAATCCTCTCTACTGTAGATCACTCCACACTGAGGGTTCGCCGATGAGCGACCCGCACGGTCACCGCCGCGCACCTGATGCTGCGGCCGAGCACAGAATCGCCGGTCCAGATAATACTGGCCACGACCGAGCGCCTGAAGGTGCGGCACCGCTCGAGCCGGGACAGCCGGAACATCCCGAGTCAACGCCCGACGTGGCATCGGGTTCGTCAGCTGAACACGCGTTGGGTGTCGACGAGCATGGTCCGCCCGATGGGCATCAGGAGCTTGACACCCACGACGCTCACGACGCTCACGACGCTCACGACGCTCCCGACGCTCACGACGCTCCCGACGTTCACGAGAGCCACGAGAGCCACGAGAGCCACGCGGGACACGCGGGACACGACGCCCACGACAAGCACGCTGGGCACAGCGTGGCAATGTTCCGCGACAAGTTCTGGATTTCGCTCCTGCTAACGCTCCCGACCCTCGTCTGGGGACACATGCTGCAACGGGCGCTCGGCTATACGGCGCCCAGCTTTCCAGGTGCGTCGTGGATCCCGGCGGTGTTCGGTACGGCAGTGTTCCTCTACGGTGGCACTCCCTTCCTTCAGGGTGCCATCCGCGAGATTCGGGATCGTCTGCCCGGGATGATGACGCTGATCGCGCTGGCGATCATTGTGGCGTTCGCGTTCAGCGCGGCGGTAGTGCTCGGCTTCCCCGGTATGCCGCTCTGGGAGGAGCTGGCCACACTCGTCACCATCATGCTGCTCGGTCACTGGCTCGAGATGCGCTCTATCTCGCAAGCCCAGGGGGCGCTCGGCGAGCTGGCCAAACTGCTCCCGAGCACTGCCACCAGGGTAAGTGGCGAGGGTGCGGCGGAGCAAATTGAAGATGTGCCCGTGGCCGAACTGCGCGAAGGTGACGTGGTGCTGGTGCGACCCGGTGCCGGGGTCCCGGCTGATGGCGTCGTGCGCTCTGGACAGAGCACCGTGGACGAGGCACTCGTGACCGGTGAGTCGGCCCCCGTGGAGAAGAAGGAGGGCGGAACCGTCATTGCTGGAACCGTGAACGGCGCCGGCTCGCTCCGCGTCGAAGTTACCGGCACCGGCGATCGCACGGCGCTCGCCGGAATTATGCGCCTCGTCGCCCAGGCCCAGTCTTCGCGGTCGCGCGCGCAGGCACTCGCCGACCGTGCCGCATTCTGGCTCACCTGGATCGCACTCGGTTCGGGCGTTGTAACGCTCGTCGCATGGCTGTTGGCTGGCGCTACGGCCTCCACAGCCATCGAGCGACTGGTCACGGTGCTCGTCATCGCCTGCCCGCACGCGCTCGGTCTCGCGATCCCCCTCGTGCTCGCGATCTCGACCACACTCGGCGCGAGCGCAGGGCTACTGGTGCGCGACCGGCGCGGACTTGAGGAGGCGCGTAACCTCACGACGGTTGTGTTCGACAAGACGGGTACCCTCACCAGGGGCGAGCATCGTGTGGTCGGCGTGAGCACCACGGGCACACTGTCCGAAGACGAGGCGCTACGCCTCTCGGCGGCGGTGGAGCGAGACGCCGAGCATCCTGTCGGGCGGGCTATCGTGGCGAGCGCTGAGGAGCGTGGACTGGCGGTGCCCGCTTCGAGTGAATTCCAGGCCATCCCGGGTCGCGGCGTACGCGCCACGGTCGAGGGTCGCCAGCTCGCCGGCGGTGGTCCGAACCTGCTGGCTGGCCTCGGCGTGACACCCGCGCCCGAGCTCCAGCGATTCGCCGAGGAAGCGGCCAGCCGTGGGCAGGGCGTGGTCTACCTCGTGGAGGGGAACCAGGCGCTCGCTGCGTTCGCGGTGGCGGACGCGATTCGACCCGAATCGATGGAAGCTGTCAGGCGGCTTCATGATGCGGGGATCGAGGTGGTGATGATGACGGGCGACGCGCAGGCCGTTGCGGAGGACGTGGCTCGCGAGCTCGGCATAGACACCGTGCTCGCCCAGGTGCTGCCCGAGGACAAGGCGGCGCACATCGAGGAGTTGCAGCGGCAGGGTAAGCGCGTGGCGATGGTGGGTGACGGTGTGAACGACGCGCCAGCACTCGTCACCGCCAACGTGGGCGTGGCGATCGGCGCCGGGACGGACGTAGCGGTGGAGGCCGGGGACATCGTGCTCGTCCGGAGTGATCCTCGGGACGTGTCCCGCATCATCAATCTCTCTCGCGTCACATACCGCAAGATGGTGCAGAATCTCTGGTGGGCGGCGGGATACAACATTATCGCGATCCCGCTAGCGGCCGGCGTCCTTGCTCCATGGGGTGTGCTCCTCACGCCGGCCATGGGCGCGGTGCTCATGTCGCTGAGTACGATCATTGTCGCCGCTAACGCACAGTTGCTCCGCCGCGCGCACCTGTAATCCCGAGCAGCCGTTTGCGCGCTTGCCAGCGACCAGCATTCCGATCATATTTTATCCAGCGTGAAATACCTCGCGCGCTTCTGACCGAGCTGCTTTACGGCAGCCGAACCCATCGCTACAGCCTCGCTCGCAACTCCGTGCGCGACTTCTTCCGCCACCTCACCGTAGTACTGATGGGCCTTCTCCTCTTCCAGGGCAGCCTGGTGGGGAGTGGAGCTCACTGTGGTGAACAGCTGGCGGTCTCGACATCGGCTGCTGGCCCGATGGGCACGAGTATGGCGATGGCACATGGAAGCTCGCACGCTCACATGGCCGGAGCGACTGGCACAATGGCGATGCCGACAGAAGGGCATTCCACGACTGACACCGACGGCCAGACCCCACCGTGTCACACGCCGTTTGCGCCTCCTGGCACGGGCGGCTGCGCGTCCATGGCGTCGTGCACCGCTCCACTGTTCACACCGTCGCAGCCCTCCGCCCTCGCCACTAGCCGCGCCGACGGACCGACCACACGCGTCGCGCTCGTGACTCCGCCGAGCCGCCCCACCGCGCCCGATACGCCCCCTCCGCGGGCGTAGTCTCCCTCACAACCGGCAGTTCGTGAGTCGCTCGTCGCCATCCCTGGTGCGGGCGAGGTGATTTCGTGTCGCGCTGGGCTCTGTGCTCAGCGGCGGCGAACCGGAGACATTTCTCGTGACCAGCAGTTGTATTCGGCGACGCCCTGGGCGTCGCCTCCGCCCTCGTGGCATCACCACGTCCGTCGCTGTAGCCGTTGCCGGAGGGCTCGTCGCCCTGCTTGGGATTGTGCCCGACACCGTGAGGGCGCAGTCGTCGCCAATCACGCGTCCGGCGACTGTCAGCGAGGCAGGACGTGCGACGGACTATCCACAGTCGGCCGGCGGTCCCGCACTCAGCCTTGGCGATCTCTACGAGGTGGTAGTGCGTACCAGTCCACGCGCCGCCGCGGCTCGTGCCCAGGTTCGTGCCGCGCGCGCCCGGATCGCCACCGCAACCCGTCCTCCCGATCCTGAGCTCCAGCTGGGCTTCATGAACTACACGGTGCCGGGGCTTCGCCCAATGGATCCGGTCGGCATGACCCAGCTCCAGCTCATGCAGATGATTCCCGTAGCCGGGAAACTCCGACTGGCAGGGTCGGTTGTTCGCGCCCAGGCCGACGCCGCCGAGGCCCGTTCCGACAACGTGCCGTGGGAACTGCGCAGCCAGGTAGCGATGGCGTTCTACGACCTCTACCAGAATGATCAGGCGCTCAGAATAGCCGGCGAGACTCAACTCCTCCTTCGGAACATCGCCAGCGTTGCCGAGGCGATGTACAGGGTGGGCGACGGTCAGCAAGCCGACGTGCTCCGAGCGCAGGTGGAGATCGCCCGCATGACCGAAGACATAGTGCGCATGGGGGCCATGCGTTCGTCGGCCGCCGCTCGACTTAATGCGCTGCTGAATCGCACGATGGACGCGGGAGTCGGTGCACCCGAGCTCCCCCAATTTCCGGAGACCGTCCCGTCGCTCGATACGCTGAACCTGATCGCGCAGGGGAACAGGCCGATACTGCTGGCCGGCGAGCAGGAGGTGCAGGCGGCCGATGCCGCCGGTCGGCTCGCCCGACGTCAGATATGGCCGGATCTGGAGATCGGCGTGCAGTACGGCCAACGCCCGATGACGGCGGGCGGTGGCATGACGGACGGTGGTACCGAACGCATGGCGAGCCTCATGATCGGCGCCACGGTTCCAGTGTTCGCTCGGAGTCGCCAGTTCCAGCTGCGTGAGGAGGCGGCAGCGATGCAGGCGGTGGCTCAAGCCGATCTCCAGGCGTTGCGCGCCGATTCTCGCGGCCAGTTGGGCGAGGCTTACGCCAGCCTCCTTCGTGCCCGCCGTCTCGCCTCGCTCTACCGCACAACCGTACTGCCACAGGCGCAGGCCGCACTCACATCGGCACTCGCCTCGTACCGCGTCGGGAGCGTGAATTTCATGACGCTGCTCGACAACCAGATGACGGTGAATCGCTACCGCCAGGAGCTCTTCACGCTGGAGGCCGAGCAGGGCATCGCATGGGCCGACATCGAGATGCTGACCGGGCGGGCAATGTTCGATCCCAACGTGGCTGCACGCGATGCGTCGGCCGGAGGTGAGGCCCGATGA
>CAJDVF010000079.1_pt1 | contig 12658 bp, 7 predicted proteins | sample 7391391 | NCBI WGS metagenome assembly CAJDVF01 (sample SAMEA7055697, study PRJEB34461) | soil metagenome | biome: terrestrial ecosystem; feature: Peninsula; material: soil | place: Antarctica | collected 2016 | reverse complement strand
CGACCGTTCTGTCGTTTAACAGAACAGACCGTTACGCGAGTCACGGTATCATATCGTGAGGATCGAAATGTCTGCCGCAGATGCCGCGTGACGCGACGGATTGCCGCGGCCGCCTATGCCTCTTCTAGCTAGGCAGACTGCAACCTCCAAGCGCTTTCTCCCGCACCGACCATAGTGTATCGGGGCGCCGCACGGTTGCGTTTCATCGGATGATTCGGAAGGTAGCCTGGAGTCTACCTGGACGGTGGAACGGTTCCTCGGCTCGTGCGTCGTCCGGCCATTGGGCCGCCCGGTGCTGACTTCCCATGTCTCTATGTCGAGCTCGAGGTAGTTCGGCGAGGTGCTCGGCCGAGTAGTCGTCGAGCGCGGGAAGGTACGCCTGGCGCGGGAACCGTCGCGAGGAATCGGAGTGTCAGCTGTCGTTCACGGGGGAATCATGCTCTCCCGAACTACCGCCGCACCGATCGACAGGTTGTGCGAGCAAGCACCGGATAATGCGAAGCGCGCCCGCCTCGGCTTGCTGGAGAGCGTGAGGGAACCAATGTCCGCCGCTGCCATTCGCCCCAAGACTTCCATCGATGCCTCTTGACTCTATACAAAGGTATAGGGTTTACGTTTCCTTAAGGCCGAATGGAGGGGCGGATGTGGAGACGACCAGCGAAGCAATGACCGACGCTGCGGGGAGAACGTGCAGATGCCTGGTCGGTAACTGTCCCTTCGTCGATTCGCGCTCCGGGAAGAACATCGGGCAGCTAATGGCGCTAAAGGTTGCCCGGATCGCAGGACGCTCGAGCACTGTCCAAAAGCACAGTCCAAGGCGCGACACAACCATTCATGGAGAGCTTCAAGATGACCAGATTCCGGGGATTTACTCGCTTAGCGAGCATGTTCGCTGTCGGGGCCGCGATACTCCTGATCCCGGCGCGAGCATACGCACACTGTGACACCATGGACGGACCGGTGGTGAAGGCGGCGCAACAGGCCCTCGCTGTTGGCAAGGTGACACCAGTGCTGATGTGGGTTCCGGTAGAGGATGAGGCCGAGGTGCGGAATGTCTTTCTGCAGACCCTGGAGGTTCGGAAGCTCGGATCAGAGGCCGCGGCGGTGGCGGATCGCCACTTTCTCGAGACTGTCGTGCGAATTCACCGGTTGGACGAGGGCGAGCCATACACCGGACTGAAGCCGGCTGGTACCGATCTGGGCCACGCTGTACCAGCGGCTGACCGAGCCCTCAGCAATGGTTCCGTAGCGGAACTGCGCCAGGTGCTCACCGCTGCCTTTGACGCCCGGCTGGATGAGTACTTCGCCGATGCAGTGAAGAAGAGCGCATTCTCGGCTGACGACACGACTACGGGCCGGGAGTTCGTGCAGGCCTATGTCCGCCTGATGCACTTCTCCGAGGAGATGGAGGCACTCACTTCGGCACATGGCCACGCGTCGATGCCGTCGGCGCAGCCAGTCCTCCACCATCCAAAGTGATCACTACCGGTGAGCGTCATGTAACCGCATACGCCACGAGAAAGGAGCACAATCCCGTTTCGCTGATCGCGCTGATCAAACAGGAGGACGGAACAATGACGATGATTATTGACTCCCCGACCAGAACCGTATTCCGGAGTGACGAACTGTCCTGCCCATCTTGCGTTCCGAAGATCGAGAAGGCACTGCTGGCATTGCCAGGGGTGGAGAGCGCCAGGGTGCGCTTCAATAGCGGCCGCATCGAGGTCGAGCATGACGTGGACAGCGCAAGTATAGACAAACTGGTGAGTGTTATTAAGGCTGCGGGTTACGACGCCCACCCTTCACCGTTCTGATCACATCTACTGATCCGCCCTCGCTTCGACGCGTCGCAATGAGGTGACGCCGCGGAGCGTGGGGACGACCAAGGAGTTGACGATCATGAGCCACAAACCCACAGGGTCAACCAACGTCGCCACTAAGCGCCTTCGAGTGACAATCGTCAGCGGCGCACTGATCGCGCTCGCTCTGGCGGCGCGATATGCGTCACCGTCGACCAGCATGTGGGCGGTGCTCATGTTAATGGCGACGTTCGTTGCGGGCTCCGATATCGCGATGCGCGCATGGGGCGCACTTCGGGTGAGACACTTCGGGATCGAGCTTCTGGTGACTATCGCCGCAGCCGGGGCGCTCGTCATAGGTGAGTTCTGGGAGGCCGCTGCCGTCACCTTTCTCTTCACGTTCGGTGCTTGGCTCGAGGCGCGAACCATGCGCCGCACGCGCGGGGCGCTCACTGCGCTTGTGAGCGCTGCACCTGATGTAGCCGTGGTTCTGCGGAACGAGGAGCAGGTGGAAGTCGCGCCACATCTGGTGCGCAGCGGCGAGATAGTCCTGGTAAAGCCCGGACAGAAAATCCCGGTGGACGGCGAGATCATGGATGGCGCCGCCGCGGTAGACGAGAGCACCATCACAGGTGAATCAATTCCCAGAGACAAGCACGCCGGCGACCTGGTCTTCGCGGGGACTATTGCGCATGACGGAATGCTACGCATCCGAGCCACCGGAGTGGGTACCGACACTACGCTGGCTCGGATCATTCGACGAGTCGAAGCTGCGCAGGAAGAAAAGGCGCCGACTCAACGCACTATAGAGCGCTTCGCGCAGTGGTACACGCCAGCTATTGTAGCACTCGCGGTGATCGCCTTTGTCGTAACGTTCGACGTGCGTCTTGCACTTACGCTGCTCGTAATCGGGTGCCCTGGGGCGCTAGTCATCTCCACCCCAGTGTCAATCGTGGCTGGAATTGGGCGGGCGGCGCGGGCTGGTATTCTGATCAAAGGTGGTCAGCACCTGGAAGGTGCCAGTAAGATCACAGTGCTCGCCGCTGATAAGACCGGCACCCTAACCGAGGGGAAGCCGCGGCTGGTGGATATTATGGCGCTGTCAATGAGCGTAGCTGGGCACGACCGCGGCGGAGAGGACTCCGCCTGGGCATCGAATAGCCCGGATTGGGACGACGACGCCAGTCCTTTGCACACGCCAGAACGTGAGCTTCTTCGCTGGGCGGCCATCGCTGAATCTGGCTCAGGTCACCCGCTAGGCAGGGCCGTCGTGCAGGCAGCGCTCGCCCACGGTCCTGTTCCAGCCCCCGATCAGCTGTCGGAGCACGCAGGGTCTGGAGTTAGCGCGCGCTATGAGGGGACGGACATCGCTGTGGGGAGCCGCAGGTTGATGTCAAAGCTTGGAATCACCATTGCGAGCGACGTCGAGACACTTCTGGCGGAGTTGCGTGGTAGAGGGCACACTCCGATACTCGTCGCGATTGACGGTGAGATCACCGGGCTACTGGGCCTCGCCGACAGCGTCCGCCCCTCCGCACTACCAATGGTGCGCGTCCTGCAAGAGGTAGGGGTCGAGAGCGTGGTCATGCTGACGGGTGACGACCGGAATGCCGCCCGAAGCATTGCGGACGCTGTTGGTATCACCGAGGTGCATGCCGAGTTACTGCCGGAGCAGAAGCTGGAGCATATTAGGCGATTGCAGGGCATGAATGGCGGGAGTGGCCGGCCGAACAACGTAGCCATGATAGGCGACGGCATCAACGACGCACCCGCGCTCGCGGCGGCGGATATCAGTATTGCGATGGGCATGGATGGGAGCGACCTGGCTATCGAGACGGCAGATATTGCTCTCCTGTCCGACGACCTCGGGAAGATTGCTGAAGCGATCCGCATCTCACGGGCGACTCTGCGCAACATGCGTCAGAACCTCGTGATCGCGCTGATAACGGTGGTGGGGTTACTGGCCGGTGTGTTAACAGGTGATGTGCACATGGCCGGAGGGATGTTGATCCATCAACTGTCGGTGCTGGCCGTCATCGCGAATGGCATGCGACTCATGAGGGTTTAGCACGGTAGGTCCCAGGATGCACGGATGCAGAGCGACGCGCTAACGATCATCGACGTCAACGCGCCGCTAAGCCGGGCAATGCGCACATTCCCGGCGCCGTGAGCCTGGATCCGAACGCCTACTCAGAAACCGATCTGCCGCAGGATAAGGCCGCCAGGCTGGCGTTCTATTGTTCCAATCCGAGGTGCAGGAAGGCGCCGATAGCTGCACGCAGGGCGAAGAATGTTGGCTATACCGAAGTGCGTGTGCTTGCCGCCGGAATCACTGGCTGGCAGTCGGCGGAGTTACCGACGGAGAGCGGCGAAGCGGGCATAGCGACTTGACGTAGCGTCAGCGGCTACCGGCTGCCAGTCTTCCAGGCATTGTTGGTGGTATCGGCGTCCATCCAGATGCCGCCGCCGAGATTCACCGAGACGACCGTCTTTTTGGCCGGAATCGTGAACGTCGCCTGTTTCTGGTCTGCCCTCCAAATGGCTGCCGTCTGGTGGAAGGTTGCAGAGTCACCGTCCGCATATTTCACGAGTACATCCACCGGAGCATCCATCCCACCGATGTTCTGGATGGAGATTGAATACCCATCGCCACGCTTTGCGACGCTCGTGAGTGCCATGTCGATGTAGTTGTTGCTGAAGTACCAGTCGTTCCAGAACCAGGTCAGATCCTGGCCAGAAACGTCGTTGAACGTATAGAAGAAGTCCCACGGCGATGGGTGCTTGCCATTCCAGCGATCCATGTAGGCATGCAAGGCTTTCTTGAAAGCAGCATCGCCGATCATGTCCTTAATTGCGAGGTAGCCGAGGGCGGGCTTGCCATACGCATTGCTGCCGTAAGCCGCACCCTTGAGGACATCACCGGGAGTGACAATTGGTAGACTCTGGAGCGGTGATGGATCATTAATCCATCCGTTCACTCGGAATTGCTTGAAGAGATTGGTTGCGTACTGCTCACCCATATCGGCCGTTCCGATGAGGTATTCAAGGGTTGTAGCCCAACCCTCATCCATGAAGCCGTAACGCGTCTCGTTGATTCCCATGTAGAACGGGAAGTAGCTGTGTGCCAGCTCGTGCTCGACGACGAATCGAGAGAAGACCGTATCAGGGGTGCTGCCGTCGTTCACCATCATTGGATACTCCATGTCGGCGGAGCCCTGAACGATGGTGGTCTTCTCATACGGATACGGCACACCGGGCCAGTTGTGCGACAACCAGTCGAGTGCGTGCTGGCCGAAGCCAACCATGTGGTGAAAGTCTTCCGCACTATCGTTGAAGGCTGACTGAACACTCGCCCGCCGACGTGTCGCGTCGTCAACGACCACGCTTGCCGCATCCCAGTCGTAGTGATTGCTTACGGCGAAGGCGACATCGGGTATGTTGTCGGCCCTAAAGCGCCAGGTATTCATTGCGTTCTGCGCCGTGATCTGACCTGTTGCCATCTGCTCCTGCGTGGCGACGTGTATTACCTGATCCGAAGTCAGAGACGCCTGGAAGCGCTGCAGTGCGGCCGGTTGCAGAACATCGCTGACGTTCGACAGCGTTCCCGTTCCCCACACGACGAAGTTCTTCGGAACTGTAAGCGATACATCGTAGTTGTTGAAATCGCTGTAGAACTCCTGCTGATCGGTGAAGTCCATCGTATCCCAGCCGTTGTAGTCGTCGTAGACGGCGACACGGGGATAGAAATAGGCCAGGTAGTAAGTGGCAGAATCGAGCATCCCCTCGCGACCAGCCTCTAGCGATATCTCGTAGTGCCAGTCGAAGGCGAGCGCGACGGAATCGTGGGGCATGAGTGGCGCTGGCAGCCGCACGCGCTTCCAGGTGAAGGTACGGGAGTCATCGCCCCACGTTGCCAATTGTCCATTCACGGCGAATGCATCGATGTGCACACCCGGATTCAGATAATCAGTCGAGGCGCCACCCATTCGCGGGGCACCAGGTTTGTGGATGTTTACGAACAGCTTGATTACCAGGCTGCTTAGCGTATCCGGGCTGTTGTTGAAGTAGTTGATCGTCTCCGCTCCCCGAATCGTACGATCCGGCGGACTCATGGTCAGAGCTATGGAGTAGCGTCCGTGATTCTGCCAGTAATTCGGGCCTGGCCGTCCGTCGAACGACCGGGTGCCATTCTGGATTGCCTGCTGGATGTTCCGCGGCATGTAGAGCGGCTGCTCGAAGACGGACTGAACGTTGGCCTGGGCCTGTACCTCGGAGCCCGGCAGTTGAACCGCGGCCTTCGCACTACCGCCAGGCTTCTGTCCGGAGCTCGCGATCGGGGTGGCTCCGCCCACCAGGGCGGCGGCAATAACGACGATCAACTTCCTCATCCTCAGACTCCCTATTGCCAAGCAGGTGAGTGAGTGCGGCGCCGCAGTGCGACGTAGCGTCGGTCAGCTCGCTGACGGTCCGGCGCAGCATGTTTCGCACCGCGCAAGCTCCACTCCTTTCCTGTGTCCATGCCCGAGCTTGGTGTGGGTCGGGGGAGAACCGCAGGCGAGATGAGGGATGGGTGTCAGCCGAACAGCACGGCCAAAGGTCGCCCTCAGCCGGCTCCCCGAGTTCGCGAAGCGCTTCTTGCAGACTTCAAGGTCGACCGCAGGGTTCAGGGCGTACCGGCCCGTTTGGGGGGGGGCGAAGTGTCACCCCGAACGCGAAGCGAAGTCTCATCCGCGATCATTGCACTATCCGGACGCAAGGGAAGGGAACTGGAGGGGAGGAAAGATCTGGACGGTTTACCTGTTCATCGCCGAGACACCCAACCTGGCCTCAAATAGCCATGACACTAAAGGACAAGGTCGCCATCGTCACCGGTGGCAATAGCGTAATCGGTATGGCCATCGTCCTAAAACTGGCTCGCCAGGGCGCGAACGTCGTGCTCGATTACGTCGCCCACCCAGAAGCGGCGGAAGCGTTGGAAGGGAAGGTCGTGGCGCTGGGTGACCGCGTGATCGGAGTGGAAGCTGATGTGAGTAGCTCGCCGAGTTGCCGAACCTGTTCGCCACGGCGGCCAGGAAATGCGGTCGCGTTGACATCATGGTCAACAATGCCGGCATTGAGACGCGCACCTCCGTTCTCGATACGACCGAAGAACAGTATGACAGGGTTCTTGCGATCAACCTCAAGGCAGCATTTTTCGGTACTCAGTTGGCCGCACAGCAGATGATCAGTCAGAGTGGCGGCGGGCGCATCATTAACCTCACTTCGGTGCATGAGGAATGGCCCATGCCCGGCAACACCGCCTACTGTCTCTCCATGACTTCCGCGACGGCGGGTCGCCTAGTCGGCGCAATCAGAGCCGAGATCAGGAAGCTATCGCCCGCCTATTTCGCGCTGGTGATGGCGACCGGGGTCATCTCCATTGCCGCTGACATGTCGGGAATGCGATGGATCGCGATGGCATTGTTCGGTCTCAACATCATCGCCTTCGTCGTGCTCTCTGTCATGACGCTCCTTCGGATCGCCTGGTACCGCGCCGAGTTCCTGCGGGATCTGCACGACCATCACCGGAGCGTAGGATTCTTCTCCACCGCAGCCGGTACGGGTGTGCTGGGAGCCCAGTGCCTCATTATCTCCCACAGCTATCGCGCGGCCGCACTGCTGTGGGGCCTCGGCATGGCGCTCTGGATCGTCTCGACGTACTCGATCTTCACGCTTCTCATCGTCAACGCGCGCAAGCCGACGCTCTCAGGCATAACGGGACTCTGGCTCCTGGCGGTGGTCGCCACGCAGTCGATCGCCGTCCTGAGCGCGCTTCTGGCCTCGCATTGGGGGCCGTCTCGAGGGATCGAGATGAACTTTCTGGCCCTGTCGATGTGGCTGTGGGGCGGAATGCTCTACATCTGGATGATCACGCTGATCTTCTATCGTTATGTCTTCGTCACGTTCTCGCCCGGCGACCTTGAGCCGCCCTACTGGATCGATATGGGCGCCATGGCCATCTCGGTGCTCGGCGGCACCATGCTGATCAGGAACGCGAACGACGTCTGGTTCCTTCAGTCGCTGCTTCCGTTTCTTGAAGGATTCACGATCTTTTTCTGGGCGACTGCTACCTGGTGGCTGCCCATGCTCGTCATTCTGTTCATCTGGCGCCACTGGTACAAGCGACTACCGCTAGCCTACGACCCGCTCTACTGGGGAGCGGTGTTCCCGTTGGGCATGTACACGGTATGCACGCTCGAGGTCGCCGATGTGACGAAGCTGCACTTCCTGAACGTCATTCCGAGAGTCGCTGTCTACCTCGCCCTGGCTTCCTGGCTGCTTACGTCGATCGGGTTGGCGCATCACATCCTCACGCTTCTGCGGCGAGCGCTGGACTCGACTTCGGAGCGGACTCTGGGCCAGGCCCCTTGAAAGCGACCTCGGGGCATCGCCGAGGCCTGCTGCACCTTGTAGGCTATCCAACGCTGCCTGAGAAGCGTGTCAGGCATGGATCGGCAGGGCAGGAGGGGCCGCGCGTTCAGCCGAGTCCCGATACCGCGGCACGGATGAGATCGAGGACGGGTCCGGGGTACACGCCGATCCAGACCACCAACAACGCCAGCGCGACAAGGGTCCCCCGGCCATGGTCCATGACGCTGAAGCTGGCGCAGCGCTCTCCGGCGTTTCCGCAGCCGGCAGCTCCGAGAACAGAGCGATCACGATGCGCAGGTAGTAGAACAGGCCTATGGCGCTCGTCACCGCGAGGGAGAGGCGAGAATCCGCTTCACGTTGTTCTGGCGCAGCGCCAGAAGATTCCCGGCCAGCATTGATGCGATGGCGATGATCGTGAATACGAGGTTCATGGCCGGGGCTCGATAGACAGCATTGCCGTCGAAGAAGCGCAGCGGCGCGTGCGCAGATAGGCGATGAGCGAGTACATCGCTACGCTCAGGATTTCGAGCCCCAGGAAGAACGAGGCGAAATGCGTGCTGCAGACGGGCACCTGCGAGCCAAGTATGGCGAGCAGGAGCAGCACGTACAGCTCTTCGGAATGCCCCTCGGATGCCGCGCGAGCGTGGCAGCGGACCGCGTTACAGGCTCATGTAGACAGCTGTCGCTCACCGCCTGGCGCTGATCGCCTCCAGCAGCTCCCGCACCGCCGCGTCGAGCTGGCTGTCCTTGCCGCTGTAGCTCTCCCCCACGGGTCGCACCACCTCCACGTCCACCGGCCGCGGATGGAGCTCCATATCGCGTCCGTTAACGTCCCGGATGCGGCTGAACGGTATCCTGAGCGTCGTGCCGTCCAGAAGCGTGAAGTTCGACGTGTAGATGATCCACCCCGCCGTCGGCTCACCTACCACTCTGCCCAGTCCAAGGGCGCGGTACCCTTCGGTGAAGTCCTCGGCGTCGCTAAGCGAGTGCTGGTTTGTCACGAGCACCGTCGGACGCTCCAGCGAGCGCTGGCCGAGCTGCGTGCGCGCCGGAACCTGTGCCTGGCCGCGCGTCTGCATCGTCATGTAGGGGCGACGGGTGAAGACATCGAGCGCGTAAGCGTTCACGAAGCCGCCGTTGTTGTTGCGGACATCTATCACCACCCCCTCCCGGTCGTGTGCCTCGGCGTCCAGGTCCAGATATAGCTGGTCGAGAGAGTTCTGCGACATGTCGAAGATGTGGACGTAGCCCAGCCGCCCGCCGCTCGCTTTCGACACGTAGTCGCGCCGACTCTCAACCCAGGCGCGGTAGATGAGCCCCTTCGCGGTCCCGGCGCTGACTGGTAGTACGGCCACCGTTCGCTCGCCGCCGCTTCCGGGCACAATGGTGAGCTCAGTGCGCCGATCGGTCCGATAGGCGAGTAGTGAGTCGAGGTTGGTGCCGGCCTCCACGCGCTGCCCGTCCACTGCCGCAACCACGTCTCCCACTGTCAGACTTCCGGCGAGGGCGGCCGGACCTAGCGGTGTGATCTCGGTAACCCGGAGCCGCCCCGTGCGCTCGTACATGGGTCGGTCGAAACGAAGACCGAGTCGGCCCGTTGAGGGAGGCTGGGCTGGCGGTCCACCCACGCCGGAGTGCGAGGCGTTCAGCTCTCCCACCATGAGCGACAGCAGGCGCCGCATCTCGCCCCTGGTGCGCGCGCCAGCAATCTGGGGAGCCCACTTGCCCTCTATCGCCTTCCAGTCTACGCCGTGCATCTGGGCGTCGTAGAAGTTATCGCGCAGGTAGCGCCAAACCTGAGCGAACACCTCCCCCTTCTCGGCGGCAAGATCGCTCTCCAGTTCGGCGGTCACTGCCAGACTGCGCGGGGCGGCGGCGCCCTCCGTACGCATACTGCTGATGCGTCCAGATGACAGGAACCAGACTTCCTTTCCATCGGGCGACCACTGGACATCGCTCTTGAAACCGGGAGTGGAAGTGAGCTGGCGGGCGACTGCGTTCTCAGTGAGTTCGTCGAGCGGGTACAGGTACAGGTTCGTCTGACCGGCAACGTTGGCCGTGAATACGAGCTGCGTGCCGTCGGGGCTGATGGTGTGCGACCCTACAGAGAGTCCGACGGGTACGAAGGAGAGCCGCTCGCGAATGCCTTCAATGACAATCTCGGTACGCCGACGAGCGTCGCGAATGGTGGAGTCGCGTGACGTGGAGGCGCTGTCTGCTGTAGGACGCGGCGCGTTGGCCGAATCGGCGCGGCGTGAGCGCTCGGGGGTGGCGGGCTGCGGCCGCTCCGGGCGCGGCGCGCCGGGCTCGAATAGTCCGCGGAATTGATCCTCGCGGAAGCGGGGTGTGCGCGGCACCAGGTCGACGCGCGCCAGTTGCGCCGGCTCGGTGCGTTGCGCGGTGCTTACCAGCAGGTACCGACCGTCAGGGCTCCAGCTCATTGCCCCGCTGAAGACGTTGGAGAGCCAGCTCACCTGCCGGCTCTCGCCGCCGTCGGCGCTAACGACGAACAGGTTGGCGAACTGCCTGCCCCCGGCCTGGTCCACGTAGGCTATCCAGCGATTGTCGGGCGACCAGGCGAGTGCGCGGTCGGAGAGGAAGGGGGGCCGATCCAGGGTGCCCTTGGCGATCACGAGGTCGCGACCGGTAGCCGGCTGCACGACGCGCACCTCGCGTCCTCCGCGAACATAGGCGATCGATTTCCCGTCGCGGGACCACTGCGGCGTCACGGCGTCTCCCTCGCCGCTGGTGAGACGCACCTCGCGCGCGGTCGTGAAGTCGAACAGGTACAGCTCGTAGTGTCCGTCGCGGTCACTCGCGTAGACGATGCGGCGGCTGTCGGGTGCCCAGGCGACCTGTCCTTCCATGGCGGGGCTGGCGGTAACGCGTGCGGCATCGCCGCCGTCCTTCGCCGACGCGGCGTAGATCTCGCCGCGCACCGCAAAGGCTACCTTCTTCCCGTCGGGAGAGAGGGCGAGCTCCTGAAGCCCGCTGGTGAGCTGGAGCCGCTCCGGGGTGGGTGCGGCGGGGGAGCCGCGCAAGCTTACCTGGATGGCGCGCGGCTCGCCCCCCGCCAAGTCAACCTCCCACAATCCGAAGTCGCGCTCAAAGACGATGGCCCGGCCGTCGCGACCAATGGATGGCCAGAGAACACGGCCGCTGGTGAATCGGGTGATTGGGCGGGCGTCGCCTCCGACGGCGGGCATGGCCCAGAGGTTCTCCGTACCGCTCCGGTCGCTCATGAAGTAGACGGTTGCTCCGTCGGCAGACCACATCGGCCAGGCGCTCTTGGCGCCGCCGCCGGTGAGCGGGCTGTAGCGGGGCATACCACCACTACCCGGAGCAACGCTGTCCACTAGCCAGATCTCACTCTCGTCCAGGTGGCTGTGGCCATTCCGCCACCACTGCCCGGCCACGACACCGCGGGCGGTGATGGCTATCCGTCCACCGCCCGGTGCTTCGGCGGCCCAGTACTCGGATGCATAGCGGTCGCCGGCTACTTGCATTGGGGTGCCGCCCTCAGCTCTCACCCGCCATACGTCCTGCATGCCTGCCACGTCGCGGCTGGAGGAGGAGAAGTAGAGCCATTTGCCGTCCCCCGACCAGGCATCCAACTGGTCCAGTCCGTCGTCCCAGGTCACGCGGCGCAGGTCGCCGGTGGCCAGCTCAAGGACATAGATGTCGCCGTTGCCGGTGCGAGTGCTGACGAACGCGATTCGCTTGCCGTCGGGGGAATAGACTGGCCGGCTCTCCTCGGCGGGGTGCGAGACGAGGAGCCGCGCCTCGCCACCGGCGCGCGCCACGGTCCAGATGTCTCCTCCGGAAGCGAATGCAATCTCGCGCCCGTCGGGGGAGAGCGCCGGCTCGGCAAGCGATGGGCGCGGTGCTGGCAGTTCTCGCACCGGCGAGGTCGCGAGGTGCGGCGTGGCGGCGTGCTGGCAGTTCTCGCACCGGCGAGGTCGCGAGGTGCGGCGTGGCGGCGAGCACGAGGGCGCCCGCGAATAGGGAGATGCGGAACGTGGACATGCGCCTTGGCTTGTTGAAATGCCACGAGTGGATGACGTCGCCGTCGGGTCCCAGAATACAGTGACGACGACGGTACGTCCAGAATTCTGGAGCAGCGCAGTTGGCGACCGCGAATCAGCCGACCTTGTCGGGTCCGGGCCCTGGGGCTCGGGCCAGTGCGGTGATACTGGCGTGGAGACTCTGTGGGTCCTGCTGCTGGCTTGTGACCTCGAACCCGGCCTGGGTGATCGCTTGGGCCATGTCCTTCACCGGCCACCGGTAAGCCGTCGTAACCGGGTGACGGAATGCCTCGAGGCGAGGGCCTGAGAAAAAGGAGACCAGGAGGGAGCCGTTGTCCGCTAGGAGTCCGCGAAGACTGGACAGGGCGGTCGGGAGTTGGTCGGGCCCGAGGTGGATCAGGGAGTACCAGGCGAGGATCCCGG
>CAJDVF010000078.1_pt1 | contig 12863 bp, 8 predicted proteins | sample 7391391 | NCBI WGS metagenome assembly CAJDVF01 (sample SAMEA7055697, study PRJEB34461) | soil metagenome | biome: terrestrial ecosystem; feature: Peninsula; material: soil | place: Antarctica | collected 2016 | reverse complement strand
GCCATGCTCAGAACCGAAACGTTCCGCACGCCGGGTACAGCGCGCGGCGTGCCAATCCAGTCATTCCCGGTGTTGGTCTGATTCTCAGGGATACCGAACATGCCACCGCGCGTGTTCCCTACCATCCACACGGTGCCGTCGCGCTTCACAAAACCAGTCACACCCGTACCAGCCACGGCGCTTTTTACATCGGGCACGTTCGCCATCTCGACGGGGTGCGCAATGGGCGAGGTCGAGTTCTCACCAGTTCCGAGCTCACCGCTTCCGTTCAGCCCCCAGGCGAAAAGTCGCCCATCAGTGGTGAGAGCAACGACATGTCCGCCGCCAACGGAAAACTGCTGAACGTCGCGCACGCCCTCCACGGTGACGGGCGTCGTCGCGGGCGCCATTGCCTCACCAAAACGGGCCGGTACTACGCCGTCGCCGAGCACGCCCCCATCGCGCGATCCCCACGCGCGCATCGTTCCGTCACGAAGTAGCGCGAACGCCGAGTGGTTGATGGCGCCAATCTGTACGACGTCGCGCAACCCGAGCACCGGTTGCGGTTCCGGCTGCCCGTGCTCTCCGTTCGACAAGGTTGGCGATGCGGTGCTTCCGATGCCCAGTTCGCCTTGCGAGTTGGCGCCCCACGCAACCACGGTGCCGTTGTCGAGCAGTGCGTACGACGCGTCCTCATTTACGGCGATGTCGAGCACCTTTCCGGGTAGCGCAATCGACACGGGTACGGCGACACCATAACGTCGCTTCGATGTAAGCACCGGCTGTTCACCGAGCTGGCCCGCGCGGTAACGTCCCCAACCAATAACGGTGCTATCCGCGCGCAGGGCGAGAGCATGATTGCTCACTACTACCTTCAGGACCACTGCTGGGGCTGATTGTGCCTCGAGCGCTCCAGCGCCGCATACGACGAGGCCCCAAAGTATGATCAGCCCGCGGTAAGCAAGTGAATAGGTCATGTGCCGAGGGTGCGCTGGCGGATTAGGGATGTCTCGATCGGGGTCGGTCGAGTATGAGGCGCGATAGCCGACTGTGCCAGTGCCAAATTGACTTGCAGCGGCGTGGCTGCCATACCGCTGGCGGGCCTCGCGGTCCGTCAGGTAGTTTGGCTCTGCTGCAGCCGAGCTGATGCAATAGCGCGCTCACATTTCAAGTTTGCGGACAGCCGCTCATGCAGGCATATCACCTCATTCGACGCGGTGGCCACGCCGCCGCTTAACTCAACCGATAATCAGGAAATGCAGAGGTGTGATCGATGAGTGAGTTTCCAAATTGCCCAAGCTGTAGTTCACCCTATACTTACGAACACGCGGGCATGTTGGTTTGTCCAGAATGCGCCCATGAGTGGACATTAGGCGATGGCGCTCATCAGGAAGAGGGCCCTGTAGTAAAGGATTCTAGTGGCAACATCCTTGTTGATGGGGACGCCGTGACTCTAATAAAGGATCTGAAGGTCAAGGGTACATCCCTCGTCGTAAAGGTTGGCACCAAGGTTAAGAACATCAGGCTTGTAGATGGTGATCACGATATTGACTGCAAGATAGATGGCATTGGGCCAATGAAACTAAAATCCGAGTTTGTACGAAAAGTCTAAGAGTGGATTGTGGTTGAGGTCACGATGCTGAAGTGCTGACGAATCGTTGCAGCTGACGGAGCGGGCCATCACCCATCACGCTATTCCGCTATCAATGCCAGTACATCCGCCGCAGAGAGCGCCCTGGCGGTAGACTGAATGCCCGTGAGCGTGTCGTGCGGGATGCGATCCTTGATCGCGTTGAGCCGATCCTTGAGTCCGGGATCAGTGGGGTGCGTGGCCGTTCTCCAGCATAATATTCTCGGGCTTGATATCGCGATGCACCACGCCGCGCCCGTGGGCACAACTCAGTGCGTTCGCAATGTCATCGGCTATACGGAGCGCGTCCTCGGCTGGTAACTGAGTCTCACGCGCGAGCGGGTCGCGCAGTGACTGCCCCTCGATGTATGGCATCACATAGAACAGGAATCCGTCTCGCTCACCCGGGTCGATCAGCGGCAGAATATTGGGGTGCCTCAGGGTCGCCGTCGTCGTGATCTCGCGCAGGAAGCGCTCACTGCCGAGCGCCTCGGCCAGCTCCGGGCGCAGAACCTTGACGGCCACCGGGCGACGGTGACGTAGGTCTTCGGCCAGATAAACGGTCGACTTACACCCGGCGCCAAGCTCGCGTTCGAGACGGTAGCGATCAGACAAAGCGGCGGAGAGGGCGAGATCCATTGGGGTGCGGTAGGAGCTGCGGGGGACTCTGGCTAGGTCGCGCAAGCATGCGGTCAAGTAAGTAGCCAGTGCCAGCCGTCTGCAGGAGCGCTATGTGCCGGTCCTGTCAAATGCGCGCCACTCGCGCTTTGCCCACCACGTATGACCGACAGTTTCCGATGATGGGTCGCTCAGTCCGACGGGGCATCACGAGCGGTTCGGCCGGAGTCGTCGCAGTCAGCGCTGTTGAGCTTCTGGGTCGGAGAAAGGCCCGAACGTGCCGATGGTGCTGTCGACGGAACCGCTGAAATTTGTGGCAGTCGCCCGGTCTATCTCTTCAGGCCCACTGCGGGTTGCTCAAAGCGCCGCTAATGGGCGGCGGCTTCTTGCTTGAACCAGGTGGCCAGCCCAGTCGTAGTGTCAGGGCCGACGTACCTCCGAGACACAGGACACCACCATGACCACTCGCAAGACCGACAGGACTCCCCCGCCCACGATCCGGAAGTCGACCAAGCGCACGGCAGCAGAAGCCAAAATGGCCACCACCTTACCGGAAAGCATGCTCACCGGCAAGGCGAGCCCGGCCAAGGCAGCCGAAGGTGACGGGCCGGTGTTCGCCTACATCGCCAGCCTGCCGCAGCCGCAGCGCGGCATCGCCGAAAGAGTCGATGCTCTGGCGGCCAGGACTTTGCCCGACCTGCAGCGCTCTGTGAAGTGGGGCATGTCGTACTATGGCGTCGGCGATGGATGGTGCTTCTGCTGCGGCGGTTTCGCTGGGCACGTAAAGCTCATGTTCGTGAACGGCGTGACCCTCACGCCCGTACCGCCAGTCACGCCGGTGGCGATGGGCAAGTCTACGCGAGGCGTGGAACTCAGATCGGTAGACGACCTCGACGAACGACAGATCGCTTCGTGGATGAAACAGGGCGCGGCCATGCCCGGTGTCGGTGGTAAGAAGCGGTAGGCCCGTGGTCAGTCGCCATCTGGCTTGGCGCCCTGCTTGTCTCTGACTGTGCCAGTCGAAACTCGTCGAGGCGGTTGCTCAGCGTGCGTTGAAGTTGAAGCTGGGCGAGATACCACCAGCTCTTCTCTTGCTGCCCTGAGGTAAGGATCGCAAATTTAACAGTATGATGCACCCCCATTTCAGCCTCAGCGAGCTCATCCTTGAGGAACAGATCGAGCTCAGTGACAGCCTTTTAATAAGGCTCGAAGACGGACCGGATTCCTACCCGCTGACTGACGCGCGGGCTCGCGAGATCGACCGCCGGCTTGAGGCCTACCGGCGGGCGGGTGATCCGGGTCATCCCTGGCCGGCGGTCCTCGACCGGATCGAGAAACCATTGACTGAGCGCGGCGGATGACGCCGCGCTTATTCGTTCCAGACGAGTCCGCTTTAGGTATCGTGGGTGAGGCCGAGTTGCACAATGAGCATTCGCCCAACGCGGTCTGCATGTCCACAGCGTCAGGGACTGATAGCGCACGTGCTTGAGGTCACCGAGCGCGGCCTGTACTGCGCCGCCGGCAGCTTCTATGTGGACCCCTGGCAGCCGGTGGAGCAGGCGGTGGTTACACACGCGCACGGTGATCACCTCGCGTGGGGATGCGACCGCTACCTGGTGACGAGCGACGGCGAGGGCATTACCCGGCTCCGACTGGGAGAGTGGGCGCGGGGAGTCGAATCCATGCCCTATGGCGAGTCACGCAATTTGAACGGCGTCCGCGTCTCGTTTCATCCGGCCGGGCACATCCTTGGATCGGCCCAGGTGCGGCTCGAGCATAGCGGGGAGGTATGGGTGGTGTCGGGTGATTACAAACTCGACGCCGACAGTACCTGTGCGCCATTCGAATCGGTGGAGTGCCATACGTTCGTCACGGAAAGCACTTTCGGGCTTCCGATCTATCAATGGATGGATCCTGCATTGCTGCAAGCCGACATCAATGCATGGTGGAAGGGGAACGCGGAGTCCGCACGCACCTCGTTCCTCTTTGGGTATTCATTGGGTAAGGCTCAGCGGTTGCTCTCGGGCCTCGATTCCAGCATCGGTCCCATCCTGACACACGGTGCGGTGGGTCGCATCACGGACGTTTACCGCGAAGCGGGGATCGTACTGCCGCCCACGGAGCATGCGGTAGCGAAACGTGCCAAGGAATCCGGACGGGCTATCGTGATTGCCCCGCCGTCGGCAAGTGGTTCGACGTGGGCGCGAAAGTTTGGACCCAGCGCGCAGGCGTTTGCCAGTGGATGGATGCGAGTGCGCGGTGCGCGACGCCGCCGCGGCGTGGATCGCGGATTTCCGTTGTCGGATCACGTGGACTGGCCGCAGTTGCTGCAGGCCATCAGCGCCACCGGCGCCGAACGGGTGTGGGTGACGCACGGCTTCACCGGACCCGTGGTGCGCTGGTTGACGGAACAGGGTCTCGAAGCGCGAGCTATTCCCACGCGGTATGAGGGTGAACGCGATGACGCGGCCGTGGATGCGGTAGACGCCGAGGATGCGGCCAGCGACGAAGGTGCGTCCCCGTGAAACGCTTTGCCGAACTGTACGACGCCATTGACGCCACCACCGCCACCTCGGTGAAGGTGAGTGCTCTCGTGCACTACCTTGCCGACGCTGCGCCAGAAGATGCGGCGTGGGCCGTGGCGTTTCTGGTCGGTCGCCGACCCAAGCGCCTGGTGCGCGCTCCGGACCTGCGTCGGTGGGCAGCGGAAGCGGCGAACATTCCCGACTGGCTGTTCGACGAGTCATATGCGCAGGCGGGGGATCTCGCCGAGACCATCTCACTGCTGCTGCCGGACCACGTACGTACCGACGATCACGGTCTCGCCTGGTGGGTTGAAGAGCGATTGCTGCCACTGGCACAGTTGGAGGCCGACGGGCAGCGAGACGCGCTGCGGGATGCGTGGTCCACGTTGTCGGGCACCGCGCGTTTCGTGTTCATCAAGCTGCTGACTGGCGCATTTCGCGTTGGCGTGTCCGACGGACTCGTGGTTCGCGCATTGGCCGAGGTAAGTGGCCTCGATCGCGAAACCATTGCCCATCGCATGATGGGGCAGTGGGAGCCTTCAGCGTCATGGTTCGAGCAGTTGTTGAGCACCGAGCAATCGGATGCCGACTGGAGCCGACCGTATCCGTTCTTCCTCGCGTATGCGCTGGATCGCGAACTGCCAGCGCTCGGTGATCGGAACGATTGGCAGGCCGAGTGGAAATGGGACGGCATACGCGCCCAGTTGGTGCGCCGGCGCGGACGCACGATGTTGTGGAGTCGCGGAGAGGAGTTGCTGGCGGGCCGGTTCCCGGAGGTGGAGGCGGCGGCTGAGTGGCTGCCGGATGGTGTGGTGCTGGATGGGGAACTACTCGCCTGGACGGATGGAGCGCCGTTGCCGTTCGCGGATCTGCAGAAGCGTATCAACCGCCGCACTGTCTCGAAGGCGCTGTTGCAGAAAGTGCCGGCGCACATGCTGGTGTACGATTGCCTGGAGTACGAGGGTGCCGATATTCGCGGACATGTGCTTGCCGAGCGGCGGACGCGTGCGGTCGAGGTCGTGCAGGCTCTGCCGAGCGGCGCGGCGATGGGTCTGTCGCCAATCCTGGAAGGGAGCGACTGGTCGCAGTTGAAAAGCTCGCGCGATGGAGCGCGAGCGATGAACGCCGAAGGGTTGATGCTCAAGCGATTGTCTTCGGCATATGGCGTGGGGCGACGTACAGGCGACTGGTACAAGTGGAAGGTGGAGCCACTGACTGTGGATGCGGTGCTCGTGTACGCCCAGTCCGGTAGCGGACGGCGAGCGGGCTTGTTTACCGACTACACCTTTGCAGTGTGGGATGGGGACGTGCTCGTACCGTTCGCAAAGGCGTACTCCGGCCTGACCGACGCCGAGATTCGTGTCGTGGACGCCTTTGTTCGCCGGAATACGGTGGAGAAGTTCGGCCCGGTGCGCACGGTGAAGCCGGAGCTGGTATTCGAGCTGGCGTTTGAAGGGATACAGCGGAGTGCGCGGCACAAGAGCGGCATTGCCGTGCGATTCCCGCGCATCGCCCGCCAGCGTCTCGACAAGTCGGCCGCCGAAGCCGATAGCCTCGAAACCGTGCGCGCACTGCTGGATATGTACGGGACTGCGGCGCCCGCCGAGAGCGACAGCTAATGGATAGCGACAGCTGATGGGGCGCACCGTAAAGAAGCGTCCCGGTCGCTCGGCAAAGCGCGAAAAGTCCGCCGCGATGGAACGGCTGGAGGCGTGGTTTGAGACGCAGGGATGGTCGCCGTTTCCCTTTCAACGTGACGTGTGGGATGCGTATGCACGGGGAGAGTCAGGCTTGATCCATGCGGCCACCGGAACGGGCAAGACTTACGCGGCCTGGATGGGGCCATTGCTGGGTGCCCTCTCCCGACACGACACCCCGCGCACGTTGCGTCGACGAGGCGATGCGGAGCCGCTACGGGTGTTGTGGATAACACCGCTGCGCGCGCTCGCCGCTGATACCGAACAGGCGTTGCGCGCACCCGTGGAGGATATGGGGGTGCCATGGACCGTCGAGTCGCGCACGGGTGATACCACGCAGGCGAGTCGGGCGCGGCAGCGTAAGCGCCTGCCGTCGGCTCTCGTTACCACGCCGGAGTCGCTGGAGTTGCTGCTCTGCCGGCCCAACCACGAGGAAGTGCTTTCGCAGCTGGAATGCGTGGTGGTGGACGAGTGGCACGAACTGCTGGCGTCAAAGCGTGGCGTGATGGTGGAGTTGGCGCTGGCGCGGTTGCGCGCCATCTGTCCGGCGCTCCGTACCTGGGGGCTATCGGCGACGCTCGGCAACATCGAGGTGGCCGCCGACACTCTGCTAGGACTTACGCCCGATGGGACAACACGGCCTCGTCAGCTGGTGCGCGGCGTGGTGCCGAAGAGGGTGGAAGTGGAAGCCCTCATTCCCGAAACGATGGAGCGCTTCCCCTGGGCGGGACATCTCAACACGCGTCTGTTGCCTCAAGTGCTGCACCGGCTGGAACAGGCGGAGAGTGCAATCGTATTCACGAACACGCGATCGCAATGTGAGATATGGTTCCAGTCCATCATTGCAGCGAATCCCGACTGGTTCCTCTTCACCGCCATTCACCATGGGTCGCTGTCGCAGGCCCAACGACATGACGTGGAAGACGGTCTTAAGTCCGGTCGCTACCGGATCGTGGTAGCCACCTCGTCCCTGGACCTCGGCGTGGACTTCTCGCCGGTGGATGTGGTGATGCAGGTGGGTAGCCCAAAAGGTGTGGCGCGCCTGCTTCAACGCGCCGGTCGCTCCGGACATTCGCCGGGACGCGTGTCGCGCGTCGTGTGTGTGCCCACACACGCCTTCGAGTTGGTGGAGGTTGCGGCGGCTCGGGATGCCATCCGTGCGGGAGCCATTGAAAGTCGCGAACCCGTGGACCGCCCACTGGACCTCCTGGCGCAGCACCTGGTGACGCTGGCCGTGGGTGGTGGCTTTACGCGGGTGGGCGTACTGAATGAATTGCGTACGACGCGAGCGTACGCCGACCTGACAGAGACCGAGCTGGATTGGACGCTCGACTTCGTCACTCGTGGCGGCGATGCGCTAAAGAGATACCCGGAATTCGCCCGCGTCACGCTCCGCGAAGGACGCTATGAAGTGACCGATGAGAAGGTTGCACGACGGCATGTGATGAGCATTGGCACCATCATGAGTGACGCCTCCATTGCCGTTCTCACCATGAACGGGAGACGACTCGGCACGGTAGAAGAGAGCTTCGTCTCCCGGCTTACTCCCGGCGACCGCTTCATCTTTTCCGGGAAGGCGCTGGAGTTCGTAAGGTTGCGCGATCTGGCAGTCTGGACGCGGCGCGTGAAGGGTATGTCGGGCACCATACCGCGCTGGATGGGCGCCCGAATGGCCCTATCCAGCGAACTCTCTCACGCGGTGCGACTCAAGCTGGAGGAGGCGCGCACCGGAGTGTATGACGGACCCGAAATGCAGGCCATGCGACCGATCCTGCAACTGCAGGCTGAACGATCGGCGATCCCGCGCATGGACGAATTACTGATCGAGCAGGTGGAAACCCGATTGGGCCACCACCTGTTTGTGTATCCGTTTGAAGGTCGGCTGGTGCACGAAGGATTGGCGGCACTCTTCGCCTATCGTATTTCCCAGCTGGCACCGATCACATTCTCGTTAGCGATGAATGACTATGGGTTCGAGCTGCTGTCGGCGGAGCCTGCTCCGTTAGCGGAAGCGATCGAGGCATCCCTGCTCTCCACGGATCATCTGCTGTACGATGTGCTGCACAGCCTCAATGCCGCAGAGCTGGCGCGTCGGCAGTTCCGCGAGATTGCCCGCGTGGCCGGTCTTGTGTTTCCGGGTTACCCAGGCAAGTCGAAATCGGTGAGGCAGCTGCAGGCCTCGAGTGGCCTGCTCTATGATGTGTTCGTTCAGTACGATCCCGACAACCTGCTGCTGCATCAGGCGCAGCGCGAAGTACTGGAACGGCAGCTGGATTCCAGTCGGCTGGGGCGGGTGCTGGATCGGCTGTCGAAGGGCTCCGTCCGTGTCATTAGCATGGAACGCCCGTCGCCGCTGGCCTTTCCCCTGTTGGTGGATTCCACTCGCGCGCGAGTGAGTTCGGAAAAGCTGAGCGATCGGATCCGACGGATGACCGTGGCCGCCGAACGGCCGTCGCGACCAAGGCCGGCAACGGTCTTCACACCGCGTGTGCGGTCACGCCCCTGATGTCCGACACCGGCGACGGGCGGGAGACGCATGCTTGCACCATTGCCGGCGTGCCGGTGGTGATGATGCCGGAGCGGGCGCTGTACCTGCCGGAAGCTGAAACGCTTCTGGTGGCTGACGTGCACTGGGGCAAGGCAGCTTCATTCCGGGCTTCGCACATTCCAATACCGACCGGCTCCACCGCCGCTGATCTGGCGCGCTTGTCGCTGGCGCTTCTGCATTCCGGAGCCCGCCGACTCGTGGTGCTGGGCGACCTGCTGCATGCCCGGAGCGGCCGGCAACCTGGCACACTGGCCGCGATATCCGAATGGCGGGAACGTCATGCGGATATCGAGATGGTCTTGGTGCGGGGCAACCACGATACGCACGCCGGCGATCCGCCGGCAGAATTGCGCTTTGCCTGCCATGACGAGCCGTGGTCGCTCGGTCCGTTCACCTGCGTGCACGATCCTCGAATTGACCTTCCTGCATCTGCTCCCGACGACTCCTACATGTTGGGAGGCCATGTACATCCCACGATCGCCCTGACCGGGCGCGGGCTTCCTCGTGTGCGGTTGCCCTGCTTTGTCTTCGGCGCGCGTGCTGGCATCCTGCCGGCGTTCGCCAGCTTCACCGGCGGGGGAATGTACGAGTTTCGCAACGGCGATCAGCTCTTCGCCATTGCCGACGAGCGGGTAATCCCCCTCTGATGCCTCTCTCATTCCGGCCTGAGGTTGTCGTTCAAAGGGAGGCGCTCTCCGAAGCGGCCACGCCGGCGCTACTTGTCGACGGCGGAAGCGGCGGGGCCGGTGGGACGGCGCCGAAAGCGAATCCGCGGGCCCGACACCCAGCGCCCGACCGCCCAAGAACAACCCGTACTACTCGGCGCCCACCATAAGCGAAGTGCAGCCTGTACAAAAGATTGCGGCGAGCGCATCAGTCAGTTTCCAGGCTGGCGGACCCTCGGCTGAAGCAAGCCATAGCGTTATACTTCATCCTTTGGTCGCGTCGGCCCCGACGCGCTCATCGGCGCGGCGCGCGCCTCTCCCCCTCGTTCCCCCGACGACCGCCCTGCTGCCTGGTCGTCTCGCATGGAGCATCTCGTGAGAGCTTTCCGTACGCTTCTGGGCTTCGGCCTAATCCTCGCCGGCCTGCTGCCGGCTGCCGGACTCCACGCCCAGCAATCCTCGCGCACCGAACCCGTCACCGGGCTGCGCGACAACGGCACTGGATTCCATGCGCTCGTCGGCGCTCGCGTCGTCACGGGTCCGGGACAGGTGCTCGACGGTGCCACCGTCGTGATCCGGAACGGCCTCATCACCGAGGTCGGACGCAATGTAAAGGCGCCCGCGGGCGCCCGCGTCTGGGATCTCAAGGGGCAGACCATCTATCCGGGCTTCATTGACGCCCATGCCGACCTCGGCATGGACGCCGTGCCGGAGGGTGGCGACGTGGGCCCCACGCACTGGAATCCGCAGGTGCGCGCCTGGTTCAGCACCACCACCAATCTCAAGGACGACTCCACGCGACGCGTCGGCCTCCGCTCGCTCGGCTTTGGCGCAGCCCTGGCCGTGCCCAAGCAGGGAATCTTCCGCGGCACCGCCTCGGTGGTGAACCTGAGCGACGCCGGCGTGCGGGAGCGCGTGCTGCGCGCCGATCTGCTCCAGTCCATCGGCTTCCAGCGGTCGTTCCAGTTGGGCGGATCGTACCCGAACTCGACCATGGGCACCATCGCGCTAATCGAGCAGACCTTGATGGACGCCGAGTGGTACATCCGCGCCAATGCGGCGTACGAGTCGAGCGGGCGGTCGATCCTGCCGCCTGAGCGCAGCGAGGCGCTCGGCGCACTCGCCAGCGTCGTCCGCGGTCAGCAGCCGGTGGTTTTCCAGACGGCCAGCGAAGAGGAATACCTGCGCGCGTACAAGATCGCCTCCGAGTACAAGATCAACCCGTGGTTCCGCGGCAGTGGGATGGAATACCGTTTGGTGGACGTGCTTAAGGGACGCACGGCCCCGATCATCCTCCCGTTGAACTTCCCTGACGCGCCTGACGTGTCGAGCCCGGAGAAGGCGCTCGATCCGACGCTCGCCCAGCTGCTCCACTGGTACCTCGCGCCCACCAACCCGGCCCAGCTGGCCGACGCGGGCGTGTCGTTCGCGCTGACCACGGACGGCCTTTCGACGCTGACGCAGTTCCTTCCCAACCTGCGCATTGCGGTGGCCCGCGGTCTCGCCGCCGACAAGGCGCTTGCCGCGCTCACCACGGTCCCCGCGGCGTGGCTCGGCATCGAGCGCACTCACGGCACCATCGCCGCCGGCAAGGTCGCCAACCTCGTGGTCGCCGATGGTGACCTCTTCACCGAGGACGCGAGCGTGCGCGACGTGTGGGTGCAGGGCACGCGCTACGGCGTGACGCGCCCGCCTCAGGTCGACCCTCGCGGCACCTGGGCCATCGTCTCGACGGACGCCGACGGCTTCAACGCCACGCTGCGTCTGGAGGGAACCATCAACCGTATCCGCGGCAGCATCGAGCGCCAAGGCGACCGAGCGATCACGCTCGCCTCGGCCCGCGTTGTGGCCGAGACGGGGCGTCTCGAGGTCACCTTCCCCGGTGACCAGCTCGGCTACGAGGGCACGGTGCTCATGGCTGGCTCCGTCAGTGGCGACGAAGCGTTCGGTTGGACGTCGCTGCCCAACGGCATGGATCCTTCATTCCGCGGCACGCGCACCGAGGCGTTCGAAGGGCCGGTGCGCGGCACCGTCGCCAAGAAGGTGCCGGAGCTCAACCTGCCGTTCGTCCGCCCAATGATGGAGTTCGGCCGCTCGTCGATCCCCGAGCAGCCCGCCACAGTGCTCGTGCGCAACGCCACCGTGTGGACGCAGGGGCCGCAGGGTCGGATGGAGAACGCCGACCTGCTCGTACGCGCTGGCAAGGTTGTGCAGGTGGGCCAGAAGCTGAACGCGCCGGCCGGGGCCGTGGTGATCGATGCTACGGGCAAGCACGTCACGCCCGGGCTCATCGACCCGCACACGCATACGGGTGTGAGCTCGGTGAACGAGTCAGGCTTCGCGATCGTGCCCGAGGTGCAGATGGGCAACGTGCTCACCCACAACAATATCTGGCTCTATCGCCAGCTCGCCGGCGGACTCACCACTCAGCTGGTCAAGCACGGCTCGGCCAACCCCATCGGTGGCGAGAACGTCTTCGTGAAGTCGCGCTGGGGCATGCTTCCCGAGGGCCTCAAGCTGCGCAGCCCCAACCGGTACCCGAACACGCGCATGGGCACTCAGGAGATCATCCGCGATCACTTCCTCGCGGCGCGCGACTATGAGAAGGAGTGGAAGCGCTGGGAGTCAGACAAGAAGGGCCTTCCGCCGCGCCGCGACCTGCGCATGGAGGCGATCCTGGACATCCTGAATCAAAAGCTCCTGATCTCCTCGCACGGCTACCGTGCCGACGAGTTCCTCGCGCTGGTGCGCCTGGCGGAGGAGTTTGGTTTCAGGGTCCAGACGCTGCAGCACGGTGTGGAGGCGTACAAGATCGCCACCGAGCTCAAGAACTCAGGAGTGGCCGCGGTGGTGTGGAGCGACTGGGGCGCGTTCAAGCTCGAGTCGTACGACGCCACGATGTACAACGCCCGTCTGCTGATGGAGGCCGGGGTCGTGACGTCGCTGCACTCGGACGACAACGAAATATCCACCCGTATGAACTGGGAGGCGGGCAAGCTGCTGCGCACCGGAGTGGAAGAAGTGCAGGCGCTGTCCACCGTGACGAATCAATCCGCCAAGGCCGTCGCAATAGATGACCGCGTCGGCTCACTGGAGGCCGGTAAGGACGCCGACTTCGTGGTCTGGAGCGGCAACCCGCTCTCGCAGTTCACGAAGGCCGAGCAGACTTGGGTGGACGGCCGAAAGTACTTCTCACTGGAG
>CAJDVF010000073.1_pt1 | contig 13067 bp, 12 predicted proteins | sample 7391391 | NCBI WGS metagenome assembly CAJDVF01 (sample SAMEA7055697, study PRJEB34461) | soil metagenome | biome: terrestrial ecosystem; feature: Peninsula; material: soil | place: Antarctica | collected 2016 | reverse complement strand
CGCCGCTGGTCATCGGGGTCCATGAGCGCGCCTAACTGCAGGCTGCGGCCACTCCGCGGACCACGGTCATGATTTCCCCAGACGGTGTTCCACTGGCCATGGTTCGCTCGGTAGACGTAGACCGCCGCCTTGAAGCGCGATGGGTCGTCGTCGCCAAGTTCAATCCGGTCGTACTGCTTGAGCCCCTGGAAGGTGGAAACGTCGCCGTCGTGCGAGCCGTGCAGGACCAGATAGCTGACTCCCTTTACCGGGACCAGCCGCCCCGCCGGCTTGTATTGTCCGTCCACCGGCGCTATCGCCACCAGCGACTTGATGCCGTAGTTGAAGCCGAGCTTCACCTTGGCATCGTCGGGATAGCGCTCCATGGTATTGAACAGTGCCGCCTGGGCCACCGCCTCCCCGCCCCGCGAGTGCCCCATGAGGGCAATGTTCTGCAACTCGGCGCGACCGGCGAGTGGATTGCCATCGGTGCTATCGAAGCCATGCCAGGCCTTTACGTGCTGAAGCAGCATCCAGCCGCGGGCGTCGTTTTCGCCGCGAATGCTGCCGTTCAGGAAGTTCATGTCTACCGACGCCACAACGTAGCCGCGGCTCGCCAGCAGGCGGCCCAGATACTCGTAGCCGGGATCGGAGTAGTCCTTCATGTCGTGGTTGCCATGCACGACCAGGACGAGAGGGAAGCGGCCGGGAGCGTCCGGAAACCAGACGCGAGCGTTGACCGGAAACTTCTTGGGCCCGAACCCCCAGTACTTCTCCCGCGTTCGAGCCGCCTTCTTCTCCATGCTTACGAACGGCGACGCATCCACCGTTGACGTGCGCACGGCCACCGAGTCGCGAAAGAGCGACCTCTGCTTGTCCATACCGTTGCCGTAAATCAGCGATCGCACGGGGTACGAGCCAGGCAGCCCGGGATCGCCCGCCTGAATGGACTGGTGAGCGAGCACGATGGCGCTGTCGTCCCGGGCCAGGCGGACTGCCTGGGAGCAGGCGGACAGCATTAGCGCGACGCCGATGACGACGGCTGCCACAATAAATCTGGGATTGATAGCCGGGGGCACGGAAAGGAGGCGGGGAGAAATCGGGTATGGTCCACGGTTCGTGCGAGCCGTCCTCCGGCGCCGCACATGCCCACGCTGCGTCGGTGACGGCCGATCGCGCAAGAGGTCGCATTGCACCGCCGACCTGGCTAACCGTGGGACCTCCTGAAGGCGGCAACACGGGCAGGACTGGCCGCGGGGACGTTGGCAACTGCCTGAAGTCTCCCAAAGACCATAAGTTTCAGCCGCTTAGAACCAGGGCACCGCTACCTCACGCGTTGTCTCTGGAGGCATAGCAGAGTAAATTACTCCGCTATGAACCGCGACGTCCCGCGCCCGGCCGCCAGAGCGATGGTGGCCGTTCGAGCGCGGACGCGGACAGCAGGCTTGTAGCTCCGGCGACGGAGCATGCAGGCGCCCCGCAGTCAGTGATCCGGCGATCTTCAGGAGAGCGCATGAGTTCCAGCATCGACAGCCTGGTTTCCCGCGAGTACCAGTACGGATTCGTCACCGACATCGACGTGGATCAGATCCCCGCCGGTCTCAGTGAGGAGACGGTCCGGCTGATCTCGTCGAAGAAGAATGAGCCTGAGTGGCTCCTCGAGTGGCGGCTCAAGGGCTACCGCCGCTGGCTCACGATGACCGAGCCGCACCACTGGCCCAAGCTCGAGTACGTCCCGATCAATTATAACGAGCAGGTCTATTACTCCGCACCCCGCACGGTGAAGCCACTGGGGAGCCTGGACGAGGTGGACCCGAAGCTCCTCGAGACCTATACCAAGCTCGGCATCCCGCTCAGCGAACAGAAGTTGCTCGCCGGTGTTGCCGTCGACGCCGTCTTCGACAGCGTCTCCGTTGGCACCACTTACAAGGCCGAACTGGCGAAGGTCGGAATCATCTTCTGCTCCTTCAGCGAGGCGGTCCGGGAGCATCCTGAGCTCGTCCAGAAGTACCTGGGCTCAGTGGTCCCGCACAGCGACAACTTCTTCGCCGCGCTTAACGCCGCTGTCTTCAGCGATGGTTCCTTCTGCTACATCCCGAAGGGCGTGCGCTGTCCGATGGAGCTCTCCACCTACTTCCGCATCAACGCCGAGAACACCGGTCAGTTCGAGCGGACGCTGATCATCGCCGAGGAGGGCTCGTACGTGAGCTACCTGGAGGGGTGCACGGCGCCGAAGCGCTCCACCAATCAGCTGCACGCTGCGGTTGTCGAGCTGGTGGCCCTGGAAGGTTCGACGATCAAGTACAGCACGGTGCAGAACTGGTACGCTGGCGATGAGGACGGGGTGGGCGGCATCTACAATTTCGTCACCAAGCGCGGCAAGGCGATGAAGGATGCCAAGATCTCCTGGACTCAAGTCGAGACTGGCTCGGCGATTACCTGGAAGTACCCCAGCGTGATCCTGCAGGGCGACAACAGCGTCGGCGAGTTCTACTCGGTGGCTGTCGTCAACAACATGCAGCAGGCCGACACGGGCACCAAGATGATCCACATCGGTCGCAACACGAAGTCGAACATCGTCTCCAAGGGAATCTCGGCTGGGCGTGGCCAGAACAGCTACCGCGGCCAGGTGAAGATCCTGCCGCGCGCCGACGGGGCGCGTAACTACACGCAGTGCGACTCGATGCTCGTCGGGAACCGCTGCGGCGCTCACACTTTCCCGTACATCGAGGTCGGCAACAACACGGCGACTCTCGAGCACGAGGCATCCACGAGCAAGATCGGCGAGGACCAGATCTTCTACCTGAAGCAGCGCGGATTGAGCGCCGAGCAAGCGGTATCGATGATCGTCAGCGGCTTCTGTAAGGATGTCTTCCAGGAACTGCCGATGGAGTTCGCTCTCGAAGCACAACAGCTACTCGGAATAACCCTGGAGGGGAGCGTCGGCTGACCATCGGCTGGCATCGCTGACGCTTCACGCAGACAGTCAGTTTCGCCAGACCGCTCGAGTCGCCATTCGCTCACCGCTCCGTCCGTATCGCGCACCTGAACCGACAAATAAATCATGCTCGAGATTCGCGGCCTTCGCGCCAGCATAGAAGACAAGGAGATCCTCCGCGGCATCGACCTCACAGTCAATGCCGGCGAGGTACACGCAGTGATGGGACCCAACGGTTCCGGCAAGAGCACGCTGGCGCAGGTGCTGGCCGGCCATCCCAGCTTTGAGGTGACCGGTGGCAGCGTCACCTATGACGGACAGGACCTGCTGGAGCTGGAGCCCGAGGCACGGGCCCACGCCGGCATCTTCCTCGCCTTCCAGTACCCGATCGAGATTCCCGGCGTCACCAACGCCTACTTCCTCCGCACCGCCTACAACGAGATGCGCAAGGTGCGCGGGTTGGAAGAAGTGGATCCGATCGAGTTCCTCGATGTCATTGAGGAGAAGGCGAAGCTAGTGCAGATGGATCCAGCGATGCTCAATCGCTCGGTGAACATGGGCTTCTCAGGCGGTGAGAAGAAGCGCAACGAGATTCTCCAGATGGCCGTTCTGGAGCCAAAGCTCGCCATCCTCGACGAGACCGATTCCGGCCTCGACATCGATGCGCTTCGCGTGGTCGCCGATGGCGTGAACGCACTCAAGGCGCCCGATCGGGCGACTATCGTTGTCACTCACTACCAGCGCCTGCTCAACTACATCGTTCCCGACTACGTGCACGTGCTGGCCGGTGGGCGCATCGTGAAGTCGGGTGGCAAGGAGTTGGCGCTGGAGCTCGAGGCGCGCGGCTACGACTGGCTACTGGCGGAGGCAACCGCGTGACCACATCATACGCCGACGACTTCACTACGGTCGCCGAACTGGGTGGACCAAACTGGCTTACCGAGCGCCGACGCTCGGCGGCCACCAGCTTCGCCGAGCTTGGCTTCCCGACGCGGAAGAACGAGAACTGGCATTACACCAGCGTCGCTCCTATCGCCGACCGCACCTTCCGCGTCGTCCGTACGCCCAGTGGCGATGCATCGGTGCTGGATCTGACGCCGTATGAGTTTGGTTCGCCGGAGTGGCCGCGCCTTGTCTTCCTGAATGGTCACTTCGTAGCCGAGCAATCGACACCAGCGGAGAAGCTCCCTGAAGGCGTGAGGGTCACGACTCTAGGTGCGCTCCTGAGCGAGGGTGCCACTGACTCCAACGGCTTCTCCGACCTCGTCGAGCAGCACCTCGGCCGCGTCGCTGATGGTGCGGACCACGCTTTCGTGGCCCTGAACACGGCGCTGGCGACCGATGGCGCCGTAATAGTCATCGGTTCAGAGATGGTGGTGGACACGCCGCTGCACGTCATCTTCGTCGCCGACGGCTCCACCTCGGGACGGGCGATTCAGACGCGCACTTTGTTCGTCGCCGGCCGCCATTCCAAGGCCACCGTGATCGAGAGCTTTGTTGGCCTGGGCGATGCTGAATACTTCACTAACGCCGTTAGTGAGGCGGTGCTGAACGACGGCGCGACGTTCACGAACATCAAGGTCCAGCGGGAGAGCGAGAGCGCCTTCCACATCTGCACGACCTCGGTGCATCAGGCTCGCGACAGCCACTACCTGCACTTCTCATGCGCTCTGGGCGCGGCCCTCTCGCGCACAAACGTCTACACCGTGCTTGACGGCGAGGGCTCCGGCGCGACGCTCAACGGTCTCTACATGCTGGACGGCGATCAGCACTGCGACCACCAGACGCGGATCGAGCACGCCAAGCCGAACACCTTCAGTCGCGAGCTGTACAAGGGATTGCTGGACGGCAATTCCCACGGCGTCTTCAACGGCAAGGTGTACGTACATCCGGAAGCGCAGAAAACCGACGGCAAGCAGGAGAACAACAACATCCTGCTCTCGCCCACCGCGCACATCGACACCAAGCCGGAGCTGGAGATCTACGCCGACGACGTGAGATGCACCCACGGCGCGACGGTCGGTCAGCTAGACGATACGGCACTTTTCTACATGAAGAGTCGCGGCCTTTCAAATGCGCAGGCGCTGCAGCTCCTTACCTACGCTTTCGCTGCTGACGTCCTGGAGACGATCGAGCTGGAGGCGGTGCGCGACAGCCTGGAAGAGCAGACGTTGGAGCGGTTCACCAGGCACGAGGTGGGGACAGCCTGAGCGGGGCGCCCTACCACCTCTAAACCCTCACACGGGTCCGCTCCATGCCTCTTGACGACCTCTATCAGTCCATCATTCTGGACCACAACCGGCGGCCCCGTAATCAGGGGCCGTTGGAAGGGGCTGATCGTGAGGTGCATGGCCACAATCCACTGTGCGGCGATCAGGTCACCATCCGCCTCAAGATGGATGGCACGACCATCACCGACGTGCGTTTCGAGGGCTCTGGTTGTGCTATCTCCAAGGCCAGCGCGTCGATGATGACGAGTGCGATCAAGGGGCGCACGACCGCCCAGGCCCTGACTCTTTTTGACCGATTCCACGAACTGGTGACCGGCGCCGCTCCCGGCAGTGAATTGAACGGCGTTGCTGTCACAGCAGCCGACGGCGATGTCAACGGTGCCGCCGCTGACGTCGTCATGCCCAGAGAACTGACTGCCTTTGCCGGCGTGGCTCGCTTTCCGATGAGGGTAAAGTGCGCCAGTATGGCGTGGCACGCGCTGCGTGAGGCGCTCGTCGGGTGACCAGCGACCCAGCCACGGCGTCTGACGACAGCGTGGTGGATGACGAGGTGTCTGGTTACAGGGTGCGCGAAGGCTTTGAGCCGGTGATAGCTGTTGCCGACCTGCCCGATGACACCCTGATGGGCATGCATCTCACCGACGGCACGCCCATCTGCATTTTCCGTGTGGACGGAGGCGTGCACGCCGTGCATGATTGCTGCACTCATCAGGCGTTCCCGATGTCGGCGGGCGAGCTACTCCCGGACGGTTCGCTAGAGTGTGCCTGGCATGGCGCACTCTTCGACCCTGTCACCGGGCAGCCACGTCGCGGGCCCGCCTGCGAGGCACTTCGCGTCTATCGGGTGTTGGTGGAAGACGGGATGGTTCACGTCGCCCGCTCGCCCTGACTTTCCTACAGTCTTCCCTGCTCCTCCGGGGGTTTCCATGCACCGCTCCGATTTCCCCCTCCTCGCCGCCTCGCCCGAGTTGCACTACCTGGACTCGGCGGCGACGACGCAGAAGCCAGCCGTGGTGCTCGACGTAATGCGCGAGTTCTACGAAACCTCCAATGCCAACCCACACCGCGGGGCGTACGCGCTGTCGGGACGCGCAACGGACCGTTACCAGGCGGCCAGGGAGCGCGTAGCCCGCTTCTTCGGCCTCGGCGATTCGAACTGCTTGATCTTCACCCGCGGCACCACTGAGTCGATCAACCTGGTGGCGCAGGCGTGGGGACGCCGTGAGCTGGAGCCGCGGGATGAGGTGGTGGTCACGGCCATGGACCACCACGCCAACTTCGTCCCCTGGCAACAGATCGCCATTGCCACCGGCGCCCGACTGCGCATATGCGAGCTGACGCCCGATGGTCGGCTGGACATGGATCACATGCGCGAGATCATCGGCCCGCGTACCAGGCTCGTCGCCTTCCCGCACGTATCCAACGCCCTCGGCACGGTAAACCCGGTTGCCGAGATCGTCGCCCTGGCTCGCGAAGTAGGGGCGCTGACGGTCTGTGACGGCGCCCAGTCGGCGCCCCACATGCGTGTCAATTTCGATACTCTGGGTGTGGACCTGTACGCCTTCAGCGGTCACAAGATGTGCGGCCCGATGGGCATCGGCGGTCTGCTCGGACGCCGGCACGTGCTGGAGTCCATGCCACCATGGCAGCATGGTGGCGACATGATCGAGGTGGTGCAGGACGAGTTCAGTAGCTGGAACGTGCTGCCGCACAAGTTCGAAGCCGGTACGCCCAACGTGGCCGATGCAGTCGGGCTCGCGGCGGCGGTGGAGTACATCGACGGAATAGGGATGGAGGCGATCCTTGCCCACGAGCGCCACCTGCTCGCCCTGGCTACCGATCGACTCTCGACCATGGACGGCCTGACCATCTACGGGCCACCGGCAGCCGAGCGCAGTGGCGTGCTGAGCTTCACGATGGTCGACGTCCATCCGCATGACCTGGCCACGATCCTCGACGATGACGGAGTCTGCATCCGCGCCGGGCATCACTGTGCCCAGCCGCTCATGCGACGCCTGCAGGTTCCTGCCACGGCGCGCGCTTCGTTCTACCTCTACAACGATGAGCGCGATGTGGACGCGCTTGTGCGAGGATTGCAGCGCGCAGCGTCGATTTTCGCTGTCGCCGCCTCCACTAGTGACTGAAGACGCGCCGGGTACTCGGGGGGGCGCCAGTAGCGCCCGCAGCGAGGCCATCTACCAGGAACTCATCCTGGATCACTACCGCAGCCCGCGCAACAGGAGCGTGCTCGAGGACGCCGACGTGGTAGTCACGCATCGCAATCCTCTCTGCGGCGACGAACTGGTCGTTTACCTGGCGATGGACGGAAAGACTATTCGCGAGGCCCGCTTCACCGGCCAGGGCTGCGCGATCTCCCAGGCCGCTGCGTCCATGCTCACCGGCGCCCTTCGCGGTAGCACGAAAGCAGACGCTCGCGCCTTACTTGCATGCTACTCATCCATGATGCAAGGCGATGCCGCATGCATCGAGGATCCGTCGCTCGGCGACTTGCGTGCTCTGGCCGGCGTGACGCGGCTGCCGGCACGAGTGAAGTGCGCACTCCTCCCGGCCGACGCCTTCTCGCGCGCGCTCGACCAGTCCGAGGAGCGATAGTCGGCTCTGAGGTGTACGACAGTGTTACAGAGCACGGGCGATGCAACAGAGCAAGGCCAGGTGACAGAGAGCGGCCGGGTGACGGCCGCCGCTCTGCCGGGGTCAGCTTCATGTCCCCTATAAACAGGAGTCGTAAATGTCGTCCAGTTCCACTCGCCATTTTAGGGGCAGGCGCCCACGCGCGCTCTTCCCGGTCGTGCTCGCCGCCCTCGCTCTGGTCGCCACGGCTTGTGGCAGGTCCTCCACGGCGCCCGACGAGAACGTGTCGCCAACCAAGGTGACGGAGCTACCGCGTCAACTTAATGCGGCTGAGCGTACCGCCGTGACTGCTGGCAACGACTTCTCGATCGAGCTATTCCGATCCGTCAACCTGGCCATGCCAGCCGGCAAGAACGTGGCTATCTCACCGTTCAGCGCTTCGGTGGCGCTGGGGATGACGATGAACGGAGCCGCTGGCGCGACCTACGACGCCATGCAGAGCACCCTTGGGCTGGATGGTGAGTCGGCCGAGCAGATCAACAGCGCCTATCGGGATCTCTGGAAGCTGCTCGCCGGGCTGGACCCATCCATCCAGCTCACCAGCGCGAACGCGATCTTCTACCGCAACAGCTTCCATGTGGTGCCGGCCTTTGCCCAGACCAGTAGGGACTACTTCGGCGCCGACCTCCGTGCTCTGGACTTTGGTCAGGAGAAGGCGTCGCTGGGCGAGATCAACGGGTGGGCGTCGGAAAAGACCAACGGGCGCATTCCAAAGGTGCTCGACGAGATCAATAGCGATCAGGTGATGTTTCTGCTAAACGCCCTCTACTTCAAGGGCGAATGGCGATCAAAGTTCGACGCCGCGCGCACCAGCCCCGGCCCCTTCCTCGGCGACGATGGCACCCGACGCACGGTGCCGTTAATGCACGGTTCCAACATGCCGTTGATGCTCGGCGGCGACGCGACGGCGGAAGTGGGCGAACTCGCCTACGGGAATGGCGCTTACGCGATGACCATCATGCTGCCGCGGTCCGGCCAGACGGTTGACGAATTCATCGCCGGACTCACTCCGGCACGCTGGTCGACCCTTGTCGGGACGCTGAACGAAACCAGCCGCGCCGTCGTTCTGCCGAAGTTCACGGTGGAGTACTCCGGGAAGTGGAACGACGTACTCACCGGGATGGGAATGGGCGTCGCTTTCACCCGCCAGGCCGATTTCAGCCGCCTGTTCAGCGAGGACGACGATCTCAAGCTCGATTTTGTGAAGCAGGATGTCTTCCTCGCCGTGGACGAAGTGGGAACCGAAGCCGCGGCGGTGACAACGGTTGGTGTTGGGACGGTATCGGCGCCGATGCCGTTCTCCGTCGACCGGCCGTTTGTATTTGCTATCCGTGAACGGTTGAGCGGCACGATACTCTTCATCGGCGCGGTGAAGCGGTTGGGCTAGGAGGTACGGGGGAGACTGCGCGGCCTGGCCAGAGATCCGGACTTCCGCATTGCCGTCTTCAGGCGCTACAGTTGAGTCACACTCCCGCTATTCCATCCCGCACTCGCTCGCAACCATGTACGCAATCGCCATCATTCGCTACCGTCGTCCGCTGGACGAGGTGTTGACCGTCACCGACGAGCATCGCGCCTATCTACGGAGCCTGCATGAGGCTGGGACGCTGCTGGCGTCCGGGCCGATCGATCCTCGTAGCGGCGGCCTCATTCTCCTGCGCGTGGCGGACGACGATGCGCAGGCGGCACTGGACCGCGTGCGGGACGGCGACCCGTACCACAAGCGCGGCATGGCGCAGTACGAGCTGCTTCCCTGGATGCCCACTATCGGGGTTGAGGCGCTGGACGCTATGTGATCCGGTCGACGGGAAGGAGGTTGCCTCGACCGGCGATCGCGCGTCTCAGGTGGGGGCCTCATCTCGTGGCAGCCAGTCCGGGATGAACGGCCGCACTCACCACTCGATTTCGCCATGCTCCAGCGTCGATCGATCCGGATCACCGCAGCCGTCGGCCTAGCTCTGGCCACATTCACGCTCGGCTGTGACAATAACGAGTTCTTTCCGACCCAATCGGCCGGCGGTGCCGGGCTGAGCGGCGGAGTTGGTGGCGGCTCGTCGGCCAACTTCAGCTTCACCGACCCGCTAAACGATCGCGTCGCTGGCGAGGCTGAACTCGGCGCGCCGGACATCGTCCAGGTGAGTGGCAGTTACGATGATAGCGAACTCACCCTCGTCCTCATTTTTGATGCGCCCGTCCTCCCCTGGTCGGCCAACCAGCTCAACTCGCTGGATGGCTTCGTCGACTTCGACCTGGACGAAGACCAGTCCACCGGAATACCGGCAGCAGCCGACGAATTCGGTGGAAACGCCGGGCTCGGCGCCGAGATGTATCTCTCGCTGCGCGATGTGGGCGGTACGCACATGACGCTGGTGCACGCCGGCACCAAGCAATTCACCGGCGTGCCCGCCGTGTTCGAGGGGAAGACGGTCACCATCCGAATTCCCCGAACTGATCTCGCCGACGACGTCGACGGTCGCTTTCGTATGGCTGTAGTGGTTGGACACCCGGCCCACTCGGCGACCGACTTCGCCCCCAACGACGGCTACTACACCGTTGTTGGCCGCTAGCTAGCGCATACCGGCGAGCGCCGTCACGATCAACGCCGCCCACTGCGGTCCCTGCCATCCGGTCGGACCGTCATCGTAAGACTCGGAGAGGCTGTGGGCACCGCGCCCGATCCCACCACCGTCGATCGTGATCGCCGGCACGCCCAGACTGATGGGGATGTTGGAGTCGGTGCTGGAAGCGCCGGTAGGGCTGGTGACGCCGAGCGACTTCGCTGCCTGCAACGCTACCTGGACAATGGGCGCCGAAACCGGCTGTTCGCCAGCGGGACGGATTCCGATGGTATCAATGACAATGTCCAGCGCGGCCTTTGATTTAGGCCAGCGCGCGCGCTCCTCGGCCAGCGCTTCGCGGATCGCCTTCTGGAACTTGTCGTCCAGCGTCTGCAGCGCCGTCTCCGATTCCGAGCGCATATCCATGTCCATGCTCGTCTCGAAGGCGATCGAGTTCACCGACGTGCCGCCCTCAATGATGCCTACGCTGAAGGTCGTTTTGGGATCGGCGGGTACCTGCAGCTCGCTGACCTTGGCGATCGCCCTGCCCAGAGCATGGATCGGGTTCGTCATTCCGAAGGCGCCGAAGCTATGCCCACCGGGGCCCTTGTAGGTAACCCGGTAGCGATGGCTGCCGACAGCCGCGTTGGTGGTCCCCATCCCCGTCCCGTCAACGGAGATGAAGTAGTCGATGCTGTCCTTGATCGGGGAGGAGAAGAGATGACGTACACCGCGCAGGTTGCCCGGTCCTTCCTCGCCGACTGTGCCGACGAAGAGAATGGTGCCGATGGTCTCCACGTCCGCGCTCTGAAGCGCGCGCGCCACGGAGAGCAACACGGCAAGACCACGGCAATCGTCGCCAATCCCGCGCCCAGTCATCACCGTTCCCTCACGCTTTACAGTGACGTCGGTGCCCTCGGGAAAGACAGTGTCCAGGTGGGCGGAGAAGAGCACCGTCGGTCCCTTACCGGTGCCGGGCCGCTCGCCGATCACATTCCCCTCGCTGTCGATGCGAACATTCTTGAGGCCCAGCCCCTCCAGCCGCTTCTTGAACTCGGCGGCGCGCACCGCTTCCTTGAATGGCGGCGCTGGGATCTCGCAGATCGAGACCTGTTGGTCCAGCGTCCAGGCGTTATCAGCCTTGAGGGTGGCCAGCGCCTGCTTCACCGTCGGATTATTGGCGGTGGACTTCGGCACTCCCGCGGCCCCTTGGGCCTGCAGCGCGGAAGCGTTAGCCGACACGCCGAGTATGGCGACGACAGCGATCGCGCGGATCGTTGCGGCGGCTACGGCGCGGTATACGGTGGTCGTGAGAAGCATGTGTGCGGTCCGGCGTGAAGGATATTAGCGCCGCGCCGCCCTGGCGGCCGCGCTCCGGTATTCAAGATACGTTCGGTTGGGTTAAAGCGGAGGAATCTCCCTCCTGTGGCCCGGAACAGGTCCAGATTCTTCAACCAATCGCCTGTGTACTCTTCCTGCATCTTCTGTCACGCTGCACTCGGTGTCAATCAGAGCATCGAGAGCTTCCCCGTCGGCCGACGTCTGGCTTTCGACGCCCAAAAGGGCCGGCTGTGGGTGGTGTGCGAGCGTTGTGAGCGGTGGAACCTCACACCGCTAGAGGAGAGGTGGGAGGCAGTGGAGGAATGCGAACGACGCTATCGGGACAGCCGCACGCGCGTGGCGACTGACAACGTCGGGCTGGCGCGAGTGGACGACGGTCTGGAGCTGGTGCGCATTGGCGCACCGCTGCGCCCGGAGCTGGCAGCCTGGCGCTACGGCGACCAGTTCGGCCGGCGACGTCGGCGGAAGTCGCTTCGCATTGGGGGCATGATGGCCGCCGGTGCCACGATAATGGTCGGCGGCCCAATGATGGGTATGGCCGCCGGAAGCCTCTTTTTGGCGGGGAACGCAGTGGCAAACGCCTGGGCCATAGTCGCTGCCTCGCGCGGCGCAGTGCTGCTGCCGCATCCGGAGGGCGGACGTTTGCGGATGAACTTCGACCAACTCCAGACCGTCCGCCTTATCGAGCGACCGGCGAACGAAGGGGGGTGGGCGCTCGACGTTCCCTACGCAGGTCACCTGCGCGATGACCAGCCCTGGCACCGGCAACTTCACAATTACATAAATCTTCCCGTCGGGCAGGGACACGTCACTCTCAGCGGCCCAACCGCTGAGTTAGCTGCCGGTCGGATACTCGCGCGTATTAACAGAGCCGGTGCCACCCAGCGGCGTGTTCGAGAGGCGGTAGGGCTGCTGGAATCGGCCGCCGATCCCTCGCACTATTTCGCTGACGCTGCCAGGCGCACCCGCGAGTGGGGACGGGAGCAGCTCTGGGGCGACACCGGCGCCCTGCGTTACCTCCCTCGCCCCGTACGACTGGCACTCGAGATGGCCGCGAACGAGGATACAGAGCGCTCCGCCATGGAAGGTGAACTCGCTGAGCTGGAGATGGCCTGGCGCGACGCCGAGGAGGTTGCGTCCATCGCCGACAACCTGTTCCTCCCCGATTCCGTAGTGCGCCGCTGGAAGACACTCAGGGGCACCAAGTCATCCGACGACAAAGGACGGGATTAACGATTGACATGACTACAAAAACAATCGCTTAGAATTGCCGTCACGCGTCAAGATCACGGACGACCGAACACGCCCTCCACCACTGCCGCCCGCCCTTCCTCGAGGTTGCGTCGGATGGTGCGAAAGGCCTCCGCG
>CAJDVF010000087.1_pt1 | contig 13315 bp, 8 predicted proteins | sample 7391391 | NCBI WGS metagenome assembly CAJDVF01 (sample SAMEA7055697, study PRJEB34461) | soil metagenome | biome: terrestrial ecosystem; feature: Peninsula; material: soil | place: Antarctica | collected 2016 | reverse complement strand
GAACCGCGGGCGTTCATCGAGCAGGTGACGGCTCGACTGCGTCGTGGTGGTACTGAGGAGGACAACGGCGCGGACTGTGAACAGGACTACCGTGAGGATGATGACGACGGCAGTCCGGCCGACGGCGACGGCGACACGGTTTAGAGAGAATCGCGACAGAGTTTGGAGAGGCTAACACTCCATCCGTCGCCGATCTCGACAAATGGATTCCCGCTTTCGCGGGAATGACGATCCCTCGCGCCGCTACCGCGTCCCTCGCGCCGTCACCGACGCCTTTGCGCCGTCACCGACGCCCCTCGCCCCGTCATCCCCGCGAAAGCGGGGATCCATGTACCTGCTGCCATTGTCAGCGGAGCACCGTATAACCCAGCCCATACACTCAACATCTCTTGATTCCCTCAAATGTTGAGTGTATGATGTCGAATGACCCCACCGGAACTCGATCTCCTGCAAGGGACGCTCGATGTACTCGTCCTCCGTGCCCTCTCCTGGGGGCCGAAGCACGGCTACGCAGTCGCCCGATTCATTCGCAGTGGCTCCGACGGCTCCTTCAAGGTGCTGGACGGGGCGCTGTACACCGCGCTCCATCGGCTGGAGGCACGCGGATGGGCCGAGTCGGAGTGGGGCGCCTCTGATAAGGGCAAGCGGGCGAAGTTCTACCGTCTCACAACCTCCGGCCGACGAGCCCTCCGCGCCGAGACCCAGACATGGGACGACTATGTAGCCGCCGTAGCGCGCGTGATGACCGCTGTCCCGTCGACGACCTGAGCGAGCACCGCGTGATGACCGCCGTCCCGTCCATCAGCTGATCCGGCAACGCATCTGACCACGCAGCTCCACGTGAGGAGAGTGACATGAAGTTCCGCATGAGCATGCGCGGTGACGTCGACCGAGAGTTGCGTTTCCATCTGGACGTGCGGGTGGAGGAGCTGATGGCCCAGGGCCTCTCGCAAGACGACGCGAGCGCCCAGGCGGTCGCCGAGTTCGGTGACGTGGATGCCGTGCGTGCCTCCCTCGTGGATATCGATAAGCGCGCTGGCCGACGACAGAACCGTCTTGATTGGATCGCGGCGCTATGGCAAGACCTCGCCTATGCGGTGCGTACACTCGGCCGCACACCCGTAGTCTCGCTGACCATCATCGTCACCCTCGCCCTCGGCTTGGGGGCGAATGCGGCCATTTTCTCCATACTCGACGTTATCTACCTGCGGCCGCCAGCGGGCGTGGTGGAGGGCGATGCGATTCGACGCGTCTGGTCGGAGCGGAAATTCTCGAGTGGTGTGCAATTCTGGCCCGGCTTCGACTACGCTGGCTACGCCGCGATTGCCGAGGCGGTGGACGGCCGGGCGACGACGACTGTCTATCAGGGCCCGTTGAAGTCCAAGCTCGCCCGAGGAGAGAATGCGCCGACGGTGAACTCGGCCGGCGCCGCAGCGAGCTACTTCACGGTGCTCGGTCTGCGACCGCGGCTGGGGCGCTTCTATCAGCCCGACGAGGACAGCCTGGCGAACGCGGCACCGGTCGCCGTCATTTCCGAGCATTTCTGGCAGCGCGCCTATGGCGGCACGTCAGACGTGCTGGGGAAGGAGGTGACGCTCAACGGTCGGACGTTCACGATAGTTGGCGTCGCGCCGGCTGGATTCCGTGGCATCGACGTGGACGCCACCGATGTCTGGGTGCCGATCGGATCGCTCCTCGGCGACTACGCTCCTGGTGGGGAGCCGTGGTGGCGTAACGCCAACGTCAACGGCTTCATGGTCGTGTTGCTCCTAGGACCCGAGACGAGCGACGCGGAACTCCTGCCACGACTCACCCACGCGCTGCGTGGGCCGGGGGTCGGGTACCAGCAGGATACGCTCGCGATAGCGGCGCTGGGTGGGATCAACGCTGCGCGCGGGCCAGGGAAGGCGAGCACCGAGATGAAGGTCGCGACGCGACTTGCGGGAGTGGCCTTCATCGTCCTCCTCGTCGCTGTCGCAAACGTCGTCAATCTCCTCCTCGCGCGTGCCGTCAACCGTCGGCGCGAGATCGCCGTTCGACTCGCCCTCGGGATCTCGCGTGGGCGGCTCGTTAGGCTACTGGTGACGGAGAGCGTGCTGCTGTCGGTCGTCGCTGGAGCGGCGGCAGTCGCCGCGGCGTGGTATGGAAGCACGATTCTGCGCACGCTGCTCGTACCGAACGTGGAATGGCACGGCGCGCCACTGCACTGGCGCGTGCTGCTATTCGCCCTCGGCGCGGCTCTCGTTGCGGGCATGGCCGCCGGACTCGTACCCGCGCTACAGGCGGCCTCGCCCGATCTCACGACGACGCTGAAGGCCGGCGCGCGCGCCGGCGCCGGAACGACGCACCGCTCCCGACTGCGCTCGTTCCTCGTCGCGTCCCAGGCCGCACTGTCGGTCGTGCTGCTGGTAGGCGCTGTGCTGTTCGTGCGCAGCCTGCAAAACGTGAGAGCGCACGATGTTGGCTATGCAGTGGATCGCCTCGTTTTCGCCACTGTGAGCTACGATAGCAGGGACTCGGCGCGCGACGCGTTGCTCCCTTTGCGGCTGAAGGCACTCGAGGAGCGCGTGTCCGCCATCCCGGCTGTGGAGCAGGTAGCGCTAACGTCGATGCGTCCCAAGTGGGGAATGGCCTTCACCAACTACTACATCGAGGGCGACACGGCGGGGCGGCGGCTGCCGGAAGGCATCTACACCGCGGTGTCGTCGCGCTTCTTCGCTACTACTGGGATGCGGGTGCTTCGCGGAAGCTCGTTTGGCGAGACGGGCGGTGGGGAGGCAGCGTTCCCGGTCGTCGTCAACGAGGCGATGGCCCGGGGGCTGTGGCCGGGACTGGATCCCATCGGTCGTTGCGTGCGGTTCAAGGAGCCGACCGCCCAGTGCGCGACCGTCGTTGGCGTCGCGCAGAACGCGATCGTTTCGTCGATTAACGAGGAGTCACAGCCGCAGTTCTACCTGTCGCTTGAGCACCCGCCGATGAAGACCTTTAGTGCACCTGAAATCATCGTCCGCGCCGACCCGCAGCAGGTAGCGAACGTGCAGGTGGCACTGCGCCAGCTACTGCGCGCGGAGTTCCCCGGTGCGATCCCGCAGATCAACACGATGAAAGAGGCGATGGCACCCGAGTATCGTCCGTGGGATCTGGGCGCCAAACTGTTCACGCTGTTCGGAGTGCTGGCGCTCGTCGTCGCGGCGATCGGCACCTACAGCACCGTCGCCTACACGGTCAGCCAGCGGACGCACGAATTCGGCGTCCGCGTCGCGCTCGGCGCTCGGGCGGCGGACGTGATACGACTGGTAGTTGCGGAGGGGCTGCGGACCGCGCTGATCGGAACCGTGGCGGGGGTCTTACTGGCGCTGGCTGCGGGGCGCGCTGTGGCCGCGCTGTTGTACGGGATCGGGCCACGCGATCCTGTCACTCTCGCTGTCGTTGCAGCGGTGCTACTGGTGATCGTCGTGCTAGCGTCGATAGTGCCGGCGTGGCGAGCGGCGCGGGCGGATCCGGTGGAGGCGCTGCGCACGGAGTGACGGCGGGTGCTGCCGGGTGAACGGGCGGTAAGCGAAGGTCAGGAATTGCGACCGTCGATGCGGCGACGGCTGCCGCTACGAGGGCCCTCGTCCTCTCGATCCCCTTCTCGTCCGACAGAATCGCCCATGCGATAGCCAGCCGCACCGCGAGTGTTGCATCGTGGTCATCGTCCGCGGCGCGCGCCGGACCCTGGTGGCAAATCCGATGACCTCAGGCGCGGAGGGAGGCGGAAAGGCACAAGCCGCTTGACGTGAGAGCTTGAAAAGGCATACGAGTGCAGACACGACGATGGTAAGACGATGCACTTACTTCTCCCCTGACAGTGATTTGGATCGTCAATCCTCCACCCAGAGGTGCTCACGTGCGGTACTCCCCATTGCGTACGTCCGGTACCTTTGGCGCCGCAGCGACTGCGGCCTTGTTACTCTCGTGCATTACTGGCCTTCAGCTGAATGCTCAGCCATCGAAGGTGTTCACGACAGCGGATCTCTCCCAATTCCATAGCATCGGAGACGTGCAACTCGCTCCCAGCGGACGGCGGATAGCCTACAGCGTCGTGAGCGCCGACCGGCCGGGTCGGCCGTATTCGCGCCTCTGGCTGATGGATGTCGCATCACGTACGGCGACTCCAGTCGGTGACGGAATAGGCAGCTCGCCTCGTTGGTCAGCCGATGGCAAGTTGATGGCGTACATGGGTCAGATGGATGGCAAGAGCGGCATCATCATCGTCGACTCAACCGGTGCTGGGGCGCGATTTCTCGCGCCCGTGTCGGGCACCAATCATCCACTGCCATCTTCAGGAGAGCACCTGTCGTGGTCACCGGATGGACGCTTCGTCGCCTTCGTCTCCAGTACGCCTGGACGGGAGGCCGATGCCAATGGCGATCCGATGGTGATCACACGCTACCTGTACAAGCCGACAGCAAGTGAGGGCCTGACAAGGTTCAATGACAACCGGCGCATGCACATCTTCGTGGCGGATGTTGCTAACGGTGCTGTCAGGCAGCTTACCAATGGCGACTACTACGAGCACTCGATTCAATGGTCACCCGACGGAGGCGAGGTTCTGTTTGTCTCCAACCAGGGGCCGGATCCGGACAGAGTTTTCAACTACGACGTATTCGCCGTCAGCGTCAACGGCTGCACCGGAGCCGACGACTGTCCAATTCGCCGCCTTTCTGACACGAAGAGTCAGGAGTATCAGCCCGTCTGGTCACCGGACGGAAAGACAATCGCCTTTCTTGGTACGACTCGGGAGCTGACGTCATCAGAGACTACCATGGAAGACACGCACATCTGGCTGATGAACGCGGACGGTAGCAATCGTCGCGAGATCGGTTCCGGCATTGATAACAGACAGAGTGCACCGCGATGGGCTCCTGACGGCAGCGCCGTATATGCCACCGTGCAGGAGCGGGGCAGCGTCCATCTGTACCGGTTCCCGATTGCCGGCGGAAGGCCAGCGCGCGTCATCAGCGACACAGGCTCGGTCGGGTCGTGGTCTGTGGCAGCAAACGGTGTTGTCGCGTTCGCCCAGACCAGACCTCGGACACCATCCGAGCTGTATATCCAGAGTGGCAACGGGCGGCCGGCCCAGCTCACCGCGCTCAATGCTGATCTGTTTGCGGAGCGCGCTGTTGCTCCCGTCGAAGCGTTCACGGTCGGCAGTTTTGACGGTACGCCAATAGAGTCATTCATCACCGAACCGTTGTCGCTTGAAGCGGGCCGTAGCTACCCACTGATCGTGATGCTTCATGGCGGTCCTCATGGTCAGCAGGGCCCAGCCTTTAACAGCAAGGCACAGATCTACGCCGCGCATGGCTTTGGCGTGTTGATGGTCAACTATCGAGGCTCAACAGGCTATGGACAGAAGCTGACCGACGCGATCTTCAAGGATCAGAATGGCGGTGAAGCCAAGGATGTTCTGGCCGCACTGGACAGCGCCATAGCGCGTTACCCATGGATTGACTCCGAGCGACTCGGTGTGGAAGGTGGCAGCTATGGCGGACAGCTAACCAACTGGCTGATAGTCCAGACTAATCGCTTTAGTGCAGCCATTCCCCTCGCCGGAATATCCAACCTCGTCACGCAGAACTATCTGTCCTATTACCACGACTATCTGGCCGTCGAATTCGGCGCCTTTCCGCATGAAGGCGCGGTCATGGACACCCTCTGGGCGAGGAGCCCCATTCGCTACGTAGCGCGAGCGAAGACACCGACAATGTTCCTGCACGGCGAGAACGACAATGACGTGCCGATAGCGGAAGCAGAACAGTTCTACATCGCTCTCAAGGACGTCGGTGTGGAGACGGTGATGATACGCTATCCACGCGAAGGGCATGGGGTGCGAGAGACCGGGCACGTTGTGGACGTCATAGATCGTAGTCTTGCGTGGTACGACCGGTACTTTGCTGCGAAGGATGGGGCGACTTCCAGGTAGGGGCTACTTGGGTACGTCTGAAGTTCGTCGATTGCGGAGTACTTCTTCATGTCGTTCCTGAACCTGAGCTCGACGTCATCCCATCGCCTGCCGCGCACGCGTTGGCCGATGCCTATAGGGGCGTTTTGGACCGTGTACCTGGTACTGCCGACGATCCTGAGGTGTGGCAGGTGCCGGACTTACGTCGCGCGGCGCGCGCTGGACCGTTGTGACCGAGGGGCGTCCGAGCGAGTTGGAATGGAGAATGGGAATACCCTCCGTCCAGCCTCGTCCGTCGGGATCGACCGCAATGGCAGTTCTCAAAAAGACCGATGGCTACGCGATGCGCCGGCTGCGCTTGCATGTCGCACGCACGTGCGCACTCATGGCGCTGGGCATGCTTGCCGCCTGTGACGGCGACCGCGATCCATCATCCTCGCGGGTAGCCATCATCGACAGCGCCGGGATCGAGGTGATTCGGATCGCCGAGCACGGACCACTGGCGAGTGAACCTCCCTGGAATCTCGCCGAGGAGCTACGCATTTCGGGGAGCGATAACTCGGCGGACGGAGGACTGCTCTTCGGGCGGATAGCCAGTGTGACGGTGGACAGTCTGGGCAACATCTACGCGGTCGACCCCGATGCCGGCGCCGTGCTGAAGTTCGACCCCGACGGCGCGCTGATCCGCCGCTTAGCGCGAACTGGAGGCGGGCCGGGCGAACTGGGGCCTGGAAGACCGATTATCCTCTCCGCCGGTGGCGATTCGGTCGCTGTGGCCGACATGGGGAACCTGCGAATGCACTGGTATGACGGTCAGGGAAAGCTGCTCCGGGAGGTTCCCATCCCGCTCACGCAGGGCGCACCTGTCGCCTGGGGAGCGCTTCCGGGAGGGTTGCTACTGATGCAGGTGAAGACCGTCATCCAGCCGGCCGGCTCTCCTGACTCCGTCACCAATCGGGTCATCGACTTCTCCAGGCAGGCCCCGCTGGTGGAGCTGCCTGGCGGCTCAGTGCTCGACATGCGAGGCGGGCCAGCGGGAGTGAAGACGGTGCTCTTCAGCAGCGAGCCCACCTGGACCGCCATGCCTTCGGGGCGATTGATAGTCGGGTTGAGCGATCGCTACGAGTTGCGCATACATGACTCTACGGGGCGACTGCAACGAATCGTGTCGCTCGACCGCGATCGTCGGCCGATCTCGTCGGCCGATCAGGCGGCGGTAATGAAGCTGTATCGAGAGTCAATGACTCGGGGAATGGCCCAGGCGGGGCCAGAAGCTGCGAGGGTGGTGAAGGGCATGCTGGAGAACGTATCCGTTGCGGAGCATTACCCGATGTTCGGCCTGATCCGTCCGGGTCCGCGTGGGTCCATCCTCGTGCAGCGGTCGGAGAGCGTGTCGGAGATGCAGGGTGGCTCGGCCGAGTTGACGCTGGAGGCGTTGCAATATGGGTCGTCCATGTGGGACGTATTTGACGAATCGGGACGGCCGTTGGGGGTCATCAACTTTCCGGAGCGGTTTCGGCCGGTGGCTGTGGCGGGTGATGGGATCGTGGGTATCGAGACGGACTCGTTGGGGGTGCAGAGTATCGTGCGGCTGCGGGCGAAGGATCGGGCTCCACTTTAGTTATTCTGGAGCCTCAACCGACCCCTGATGGTCTGACGCCAAGCACAGTCAGAGGGCGTTCGTTGAGCTTCGCGGTAGAGGCGCGTGTACCTCACCGAAGCAGTGCAGTCGTTTCACTCTGAGCATGAAGTGGAACAGGCGCACCGTGAGCTGCTCCCGCATGGCAGGGCACGATATTCTCTGCGCAGCCGACTTCGACACGAGGTGCGGGGGCGCAGGACGCCATCGCAAAGACGGGGCGGCCCCACTCGTCACAGGCTCACCTTCGCCCTTCCACCCATGCCCACTCTCCCTCGCCACTTGTTTGGAGTCGTACTTCTTCTGACCCTCGGCGCCTGCCACCCCGCCGAGGACCGCGTGAAGCCCATCCACACGGTGACGCCATCGGGAGCCGACCGCCGCAGCCAGCCAGCCCGCGTGGTACAGCGCATGGGTTCCACCGAGATGACTATCGCCTATGGTCGACCCTCAGCGCGCGGGCGGGCGCTATTCGGAGGGATCGTCCCCTGGGATTCGCTCTGGAACCCCGGCGCGGACGAGGCCACGCGCATCGAGGTGAACGAGGACATCTCCGTCGCCGGACAGCTGCTCCCAGCCGGCCGCTATAGCATCTGGGCGGTCCCCAACCAGGAGGAGTGGACACTCGCCTTCAACCGCTCCTGGGACGTGGACCACCTGACCTACCGCGAGGACAACGACGCGCTTCGCCTGCGTGTCCGGCCCGAGCGAGCCAGCTACATGGAGTCGCTTTCCTTCTCGTTTCCGTACGCCGAGGTGGACTCGGCGATGCTGGCCCTGCGTTGGGGCGAGACGGAGTTGCTGTTGCCGATTCGGCGGCCGTAGTGGGGCGAGGCGGATTCGCTAGTGGTGCAGAGTGTCGTCAGACTGCGGCAATAGGGCTGGTCGTGAAATCCGTCCGACCGCGAGAAGCGAACGCCCAGCACGAGTTGAGTCAGGCGATCGTGGAGTTCAGTGCTGATGAAGTGGACCCCTGATCTCGCCGAATACACTGTATCGCCCTAGCGGAACCTCAAGCCCTCCGCCGGCCCGCCATCGACTTGATCGCGGGCGCTCAGGACGTTAGGAACATCAGAGGCACTCTTGATGATAGCGTAAAGATATATTATAGTATATATAATAATATATTATGTATTCTATCGAATGAGGTAATGGCGTTCACTGATCGGCCTGCTCGATCGGTATGACCTCGTGTTCTTCAAGCTCTTCGCCGCCGCCGATGCGACCGGTCCGAGGAGCGTCCATTACCAGGAAATGCTGGCCCTCCGACCTTCTTCGGTGGAGCTGGAGGCAGCTGTCGCCTGGGTGCGGAACCAGGATGCCTCTCCAGCGTTCTCCGACATTCTTGACGTGGTGACGGCACATGTGCGTCGGGACCTAAGGATCGACTAGGATGCCGTCGACCAGCACCGACCAGAGCGGCGCACATGCCGCTCTCGAGCAGCTTGCCACGGAACTGCGACATGCTGTGCTCGACGTGGTGTGGCGTCAGTGGCGCGTGCTTGGTGCCGGAGCAGCCGCGCCATTCACCATGCGCTCGACATCGCACGGCGAGGAGGGGCGACGTCAATTGCGCACGCTTGTAGATCCCGAAGCATTGGTGCTCGTCTCGCTCATGCTCTCCGATGACGAGCGCCGTCTAGTCGACCTGCTGCACGACTGGGGCGCCCGCAACTCGGATCTGTTGAGCGTTCAGAGGATGAGGAATCTGGAGGCGGGCTACCCTGAGACGGTACGGAGCATACTCGGTCAGCGACTCGCCTGGTTCGCCGCCGTGGCGCGAGACGAGGGCAAGGATCTACGGTGGCGTCCGCTGGCGAAGGGGTGGACGGGCGTAGCTAGGATGAGCCCGACAGCGGAGGGCGACCAATCAGGGAGCGAGATACTGGACACAGACGGCATACGTTCCAGGAGCACCCCCGGGTCGCGAGGCAATGCCGGGGCGTCGAAGAAATCGCGCGCGACGCGCGCACGACTCACGTCGGACGTGACACTTCTACTGCGCCTCCGACTGGGGCTTGGAGTCGGAGTAAAATCTGATCTCCTCGCCTTCCTGCTCGCTCGGGATGAAGAATGGGCGACGGTTCGTGACATCGCCGACGCGACCCGCTACACCGTGACGGCGGTACGCCGCGCCGCGGAAGACCTTGCCGCTGCGCGGTTAGTCGAATCCCTGGGCGGACAGCCGACGACATATCGGGCAGTGTATGCCGCCTGGGCGCCGCTGCTCAGTCTTGAGGACCGTCCGCCGCGCTGGGGGAGCTGGCATGAGCGCTTCGTGTTCGCTACCGACTTCCTGCGGTGGGCGGACGTGGCCCGTGAGCATCCGCTGAGCGACTACGCCTTCGGGGTGCACGGGAGGCAGCTGCTTGAGAAGCACAGAACGGCCTTCGAGCACGATCTTGTGGCCGTGTGGAGCGAACATTCTCAGCTGCCCGATTGGGGGGCATTCCTTAGTCGCTCGGTGCGTGATCTTGGTGCGTGGATGGAGGAGATGGGCTAGGAGTCTGTCGGAAGCTTACGGGCGGGCTTCAGCCACGATGGATGGCACGCGCCCCAACCCCACCCCCCGCCCATTCAGCTCCCCCACCACCCGCAACAACTCCCCCGTCCGGCGTTCGACACCAACGCCGCCGGCGTCGTGGTAATCCAGTGATTCACCTGGAACAACGACCCCGTCGTCCCACCCCGATTCGGCGCGCAAGACAGAGTGTCCCCCGCGCTAGCAAAGTTGTACGGCGTCTCCTGCATCACCTCGAACGCTGGCAGCAGCCACGCCACGTCGCGCCGCCCAGATTCCAATAGCACCACCACCCGCTCGTCCCGCGAAACGAGCTCCCGCAGCGTAGGCCAGGCAGTTCCCTCATCAACTCCACCACGCTCGCGGTACACGAACTCCCCGAGCCCACTGCGCTCGATAGCAGCAGCCAGATCCGCCGGCTTCACGTAATCCTCGATCACAATCACCATCACCTCTTCCGGGTTCCGGACGAGAAACTCGTGAATGGCCCGCAACGTCGAGTCCAGCGGCGCCGCGCCTAGTTCGCAGAAGCCGTGGCAGAGGTACAGCCCGGGACTCCCTTCAGCCGCTCCCACCAGCCGGTCACGAATGCGCATCGCCGCCGCCGTGCCTTCGGGTCCGAGCACGCGCTCCGCTTCGGCGACCGTCTTGGGGTCGCTCAGGTCGGTGCGCACACGGTCGCCGACGGGGGTGCCGTAGTGCACGTCGATCAGTAGCGCTCGGATCCCGTCGTCCAGTTGAGCGACGATGCCGCGCTCCTGCTGCGGGAAAAGCCAGTAGGGTCGGTCGGCGGAGGCCATCGAGTTGTGCGTACCGGCCAGAACTACCTCGTCCAGTCGGCGGTCGCAGAGGGCGGCTGCACCGTTGCACACGTCGATTGATGTGATTCCCCGTGCGGCTATCACTGGGCGCGCGGTCAGTGCGACGACGCCGGCGAATAGTGCTGCGAGCACCACCACCAGTACGACACCCACGGCCCACCCTTCACCGTTGGCGGCCATTGCGCGACCGACGCGCACATCTGCGGGAGCCGAGTGCAGCACTACAGCGAACAGCTCGCGCAGTCCGATGAACGCGAGCCCGACGCCGGTGAGGACCACGATCAGTGTGAGTATGGGTCCCGGTGCGGCGGCTGTCACGACACCCAGGATCGTGATGCCGACCGCGCGGGTGAGGCGGACGGATCGGCGCCGCGGTGTCGCGATGATTAGTCGTCGCACACGGCGGCCCGCATCTATAACGTCGAGCCGCTCGAGCAGTGAGCTGCCGGCCGCGGCGAGCACCACGCCGGTCGCACCAAAGGCCAACTCCCACCCACGCAGTCCGTACAGCGCCACCGACCACAGACCGGCTAGCGCAGCGCCGGCAGCAGGATCCGTCGTGAGGCGTGCGATTACGGCGGCCCCTAGCGGGATCATCACCCAGAGTGCTAAGCCCACGGCGAGGAGTGCGGTGCCGGCTCCCACCAGCGCTGTCCTCAGATCCCGCAGTAGCCATCCGCCAACCACCAGACAGACTACGCCGAGCAACAGTGCCAGCAGTCCGGCGCGGGGTAGCGCGTCGTGCAGTTGGATGGCCAATCGTGCGACCTGCACCGCCGGATGGTCGGCGAAGCCGGAAGCGTCTTCCATCTCGACCACATCGGGGAGTGCCTGGGCGAGTTCCGGCGTGGCGGCCAGCGCGCTCCGTAGCAGGGTGTCGAGGTCGCCGGCTGAGAAGACGACCGACTGGCCGACGCCCGAGAATAGCGCGGAATGCCCCCTACGCACTGCGCCACGAGCGATTCCTCGGAACGCGTCGGAGGTGACAACGCCGCGGGCCGCGGTGAGGATGAGCGGACGGTACGCGGTGAGGTCGCGGTTCTGGGCGAGCACCGCGTTGGTGAGGTAGTCGGCCACATACGCCGATACCCGTTCGTCGCCCAGGCTGGCCGCTGCCCGGTCGGCGAAGGTGTCGGGGCGGAGCAGGCGTCCGCCGTCGGTGAGCAGCGCGCCGCCGAATAGCGCGAGCGCGCCGAGCAACAGGCAGAGCGCGGCGGCTACAGTCGGACGCCACCTGAATGGTGGGCGGTTCTGGTTGCTACCCATCGAGCTGACTCCTGCAAGACAGTGGCCCGATTACAGCTGGAAATTGTATCGGATCACTGTCTGCATCGAGCGTCCGAGAGTAGCGCGGGAATCTCGCGCCCTCTACGGAATCAGCAGTATCTGGATGGCAAATATTTCGCGGCGGAGCATTCATCTGTCTGTCGCAACGCGCACAGTCACGCCGATGCCGGCACCGTTCACGTCAACGCTCGCGGCTGGATTCGCCTTCACGTCGCCACTGCACCCCCTCTCGCCCCCGTCGGCTCCGTCGCTACCACACGCGCCCGAGCCCGGACAGTCCGCTCCTTCCACAGCGAGTACACGGCCGGGATCACGATGAGCGTAAGCACTGTGCTCGAGACCATCCCCCCAACCATCGGCGCGGCAATGCGCTTCATCACACTGCTCCCCGTACCGCTGGTCCAGAGGATGGGGAGCAGGCCGGCCATGATTGCCGTCACTGTCATCATCTTCGGGCGTACGCGCTCCACGGCACCCTCCATCACGGCCTCGTAGAGATCGCGCAGCGTCGGGCGCGCCCCCTCCCGCTGATGCGACGCCCAGGCCTGATCGAGGTAGATGAGCATCACCACCCCCGTCTCGGCGGCCACACCGGCAAGGGCAATGAAGCCGATGGCCACGGCCACTGACCAGTTGTAACCCAGCAGCCAGACGAGCCAGAGTCCGCCGACCAGTGCGAACGGCAGAGAGAGCATCACAATCAGCGTCTCACCCACGTTCCGGAAGTTGAAGTACAGAAGCAGGAAGATGATGGCCAGCGTGGCCGGAATCACCAGCCGCATGGTCGCCTCGGCTCGCTGCATGTACTCGTACTGCCCGCTCCAGATGAGCGTGTAACCTGGTGGGAGTGTCACTGCCTGCTCCACCTCGCGCCGGGCCTCGGCGACGTAGCCGCCGATATCGCGATCAGTCACGTCCACGTACACCCAGGACGTCGGCTGAGCACCCTCAGTTCGCACCACCATCGGGCCGGCCACCTGGCGAATCGTTGCCACCTGACCGAGTGGCACCTGCGGTGAGCCACGCCCGATGGCCGAGCCGCCGTTCATCGCCTCATCGGCCATCGCTCCGGCCGAACCCGCGGCGGGCGCATCTCGACT
>CAJDVF010000069.1_pt1 | contig 13553 bp, 13 predicted proteins | sample 7391391 | NCBI WGS metagenome assembly CAJDVF01 (sample SAMEA7055697, study PRJEB34461) | soil metagenome | biome: terrestrial ecosystem; feature: Peninsula; material: soil | place: Antarctica | collected 2016 | reverse complement strand
GGTGATCAGAGCCGGTGATCAGAGCCGGTGATCAGAGTCGGTGATCGGAGTCGGTGATCAGAGCCGGTGATCAGAGCCGGTGATCAGAGCCGGTGATCGGAGCCGGTGATCGGAGCCGACGATGGGAGTAAGTGATCGAGCGCTGGTGATCGAGCACTCTTGATCGGCAGTAGCTGGTGGAGGGTGACCGATCTGGAAATGACCATCGCGACCCTACGTGGCCGCACTCACGCCAACGAGAGGTCCACATGGCGCAGGAGCCGAGATGGCGCCGCTACGCGCGCTTCTGGCGCACTAACGTAGCGGCCGACGTGGATGACGAGCTACGCTTCCACCTCGAGTCGCGAGTGCGGGAGCTGACCGGTCAGGGACTGACCGCCGTTGCGGCGCACCAGCAGGCCGCCGACGAGTTCGGCGACGTGGAGAGAACTCGTACCGGCCTGAGAGAAATCGGCGAGCGGCGTGAGCGCCGTCGCGACCGATGGATGCGGCGCTATGGCGTGGGGCAGGATGCGCGCTACCTGCTGCGTGGCCTCCGCTCGTCGCCCGGTTTCACGTTCTCCGTGGTGCTCACGCTCGCCGTTGGTATTGGCGCCGTGACCTCCATGTACGGCGTCACGAGTCGCCTGATCCTTCAGCCGCCACCGCACGTCGCCGCGCCGGATCGCGTGGCGAAGCTCTACTTCAGCTACGAGCGACCCGGGGAGTCCGGCGGCATCATGGACGCATCCTCGTACCCGCTCTATGAGCTGCTTCGCGACGAGGTACGTTCCCTGGCCGCAGTCGCCGCCTACGCGCCCGCCACCGAGCTGCCGGTTGGCTCCGGCGCCGACGCCGAGCTTGTCCGGGCGACCCTTGTCTCGGCGGGCTTCGGTGCGGTAACCGGGGTTCGGCCGGCGCTCGGTCGCTGGATAGCTGACGCCGAGGCTCATCCCGAAAGCGGAGCGCGTGTCGTCGTGCTCGGCGACGGACTCTGGCGGCGGCGCTTCGGAGCCGACCCTGGCGTGATCGGGACTACCGTCCTCGTCAAGGGACTCCCCTACCAGTTGATCGGCGTGGCGCCGCGCGGCTTCCGCGGCGTCGAGCTGGCCGACGTGGACCTGTGGCTGCCGCTCTTCGCCAGGGCCGACGGTGGGAAGGCTACCTGGCATACGTTCGCGAGCTCCAGCAACCTGCGTTTTGCCGTCCGACTGCGCCCCGGCGTCAGGGCGAGCCAGGCGGCCGCGGAGCTCACTCCGCTTCACCACACCTTCGTGATGGATCTCGAGCGTGAGAGATCCGGCGCCCGGGAGCGTCCACCGGTGACGACGCGTGTGCTGGCCGGCGGGGTGACCGGAGCGCTGGATGACCACATGACCCGTCGTCCAGAGGCGACGGTGGCGCTCTGGCTGACTGGTGTCTCGGTGATCCTTCTCGTTATCGCCTGTGCCAACGTTGCCAGCCTGCTCCTGCTCCGCGCCATGCGTCGGCGGCGGGAAATCGCCGTGCGACTCGCCCTCGGCCTTGGCCGCCGCCGGCTGGTGGCGCAGTTGCTGGCCGAGAGCGGGGCGTTGGCGCTACTCGGAGGGATGGCGGCGGTGGCGATGGTGGTGGGGGGAGGCGGCTGGGTGAACCGCGTGTTGCTCCCAGATCTGGTATGGGAGCCGGCCGCCCGCGACTGGCCGCTGTTCGCCCTCGCCGCTGGCTGCACCGTCGTGGTGGCGCTATTGGCCGGCCTCGCGCCGGCGCTGCAGCTCCGCCGCGATCCCGTGGCCGCCCTCAAGGACGGCACCCAGCACGGCTCCGCCCGTCGTTCATCGCTCCACCGCGGATTGCTCGTCTCGCAGGCCGCGCTCTCGGTAGTGCTGCTGGTGGGCGCGGGCCTCTTCCTGAGGAGCCTGCAGCAGCTTCGGGCACATGACTACGGGCTGAACCCGGACGGCGTGCTGGTGGCGCAGGTGGCGTTCGATGGAGCCGGATGGAAGCCAGCCGACAGGGCCGCCTTCCACCGGGAGGCGCTGGAGCGGGTGAGCGCGCTGCCGGGAGTGCAGGACGCGGCGCTCGCCACCAACGTGCCGCTGCGTTCGTTGAGCGGTGGCCAGCTCCTCCTCCCCGACGGCACTCAGATAGCCACGCCGACCGGCGAGGTGACATACGGCAGCCAGGTGACGACGGACTACGTAGCGACCACCGGGATGCGGCTTCTCGCCGGCCGGGGGTTCGTGGGGTCGGATGCCAGCGAGCGGGCGGTGGTGGTGAACGAGACGCTAGCTCGCTCCGTCTGGCCCGGCCGGCCAGCGGTAGGGGAGTGCGTACTGAGAGAAAAGGACGCCCCGTGCTCGACGATAGTGGGAGTGGTCGCCGACCCTTCCGCCTTCGGCCTGATGCCGGACCATCCGCGGATGCTCTTCTGGTCGGTTATGGGGCCGGGCGAGGCAACTGATGGCGCGCTGCTGGTGCGCGTGGCGACGGGTAGCAATGTGAGCGCCACGACGATCCGGAGTGCGCTCCTGGAGCTGCGTCCCGGCCTGCCATATCTGGACGTCAAGCCGTTGGGTGCCGTGTTGGAGCCGCAACTGCGTCCGTGGCGGCTGGGGGCGACGGTGTTCACGGCCTTCGGCGTGCTCGCCATGCTGCTCGCCGGCCTGGGACTGTACTCGGCGGTGGCCTATGCTGTTACCCAGCGCACGCGGGAGATAGGCGTGCGGATGGCGATCGGCGCGGGGCGCGGCAGCGTCGTGGCGCTGGTCGCCAGCGACGCCACCCGCACCGCGGTGGCCGGCGTGGTGCTCGGCACCGCCCTCGCTCTTGCCGGCAGCCGCTGGATAGCGGGGCTGCTTTTCGAAGTCTCACCGCGCGACCCGATTGTCTACGCCGCGGTAGGCGGAGCGATCATCCTCGTGGCGCTGCTGGCCAGCGTGGCGCCGGCGCGGCGGGCGACGAGAGTTAATCCGGTGACGGCGCTGCGGGCGGAGTAAGTGGCGAAGCGCCGGAGCGGCGTCGAAAGACAACGCTTTGATCGGTAACGCCAACCGGCGCAGCGATATCGGTTGGTCCGGCGCTCCGGCTCGGGCCTGGCTCTGATAAACGGCTGCCGTTATAATACAAGGCATGATACGCTCGTTCGCGGATCGTGCCTCTGAAGACCTGTTCAATGGCGTCGATTCCCGACGTGCTCGCTCAGCGTGTCCCAGCGAACTGTGGCCAGTCGTCCGTCGTAAGTTCACTCAGCTCAATCGCATCCGGGATCTTCGCGAACTGGCGATCCCCCCAGGCAACCGACTCGAGCGGCTATCCGGCGACCGACGAGGTGAGCACAGTTTGCGCCTCAACCAGCAGTATCGCGTCTGCTTCCGATGGGAGAATGGCCATGCCGACGAAGTCGAAGTCACGGACTATCACTCGTAAGTCTCCCGGTCGATCAGAGCTGAAGGCGCCACAACTCGTCCAGCGACGCCTGCCTACCCAGTGCCCGCCGGTGTCCCCGGGCGAAATGCTGCTCGAGGAGTTCCTGAAGCCGCTCGGTATTTCCCAGTCGGCGTTTGCCATCCGCCTCGGCGTATCGTTCCCTCGCCTCAACGAGATAGTTCGAGAGCGACGAGCGGTAACACCCGACACGGCGCTCCGGCTCGCCCAGGTTACGGGTATGAGCGCGGATTTCTGGCTGGGGCTGCAGGTGGATTGGGATTTGTGGCATGCCTTGCGATCCGGGAGGGCGGAAGAGATCGCGAAGTTGACGCCCCTGCCGGGAGCGGGCTGACGCACGCCGCCCGTTCTGCATCAACGAGGTGTCACTCCCAGCGTGAACGGGTTGGATATCCGCTGCTCTAGCGGAAGTTGCTTGAGGAGCGGCAACAGGTCACTGTGCGACTTTGCCAACCCGAACCAGACCGCGCGGTAGGTGCCTGGCACGTCGTCTACGTTGAGTTGCGGAGACACTCTGCCGCCGGGGTAGCCAGCGAAGAAGTCGATGCTCGCGTCCCAGGTGGCACCATCCGGGACCACGATCGGGCTGCTGGCGCAGGCCGGTGTCGTCTGCCACCACACCATTTGCCAGCGTCCGTCAATCCACTTTTCCAGGCTGGGGCCGGTGGCGCCTTTGCAGTTCGAAATGTATATGTCGCTGCCCGTGTTATTGAAGAGACGAGCCTGGATCATCCCACGGAAGCCGCCGTCTCCGGCGAGTAGGGTATACGACGCCGAATCTGTCCGGAAGAGCGTCACTCGCGGACCCTCCAGCGTCTCCTCTGCGGGGGCAGTCAGCGTATCGCTACAGGCAGTGACGGTCGTCATCGTTGCCAACATGAAGGCAAACAGAGAGCGGCGACCGGGAGAGTATCTCAACATATTTCGACGAGGTTGTATGGTTGGTAGGCGCCCAGCGGCCACGCGCCAGATCCGGCTCAACGAGGTGCGAAGTCCAGCGTGAAGGTGTTGGATATCCGCTTCCCGAGCGGGAGTGGCTCGCCGAACGGCAACTTGTCCTGGAACGAGCTCAGTACCTCATGCCACACCAGGCGATAGCTACCAGCTGACTCTTCGACCTCGAACTGGGGATAGCTGTTGCTGCCCCGAGGGCCAGCGAAGATGTGGATGGTTGTATCCCACGTAGCGCCGGGCGGAACGATAATTGGCTCGCTGAGACAGTCCTGAATGACCGGCGCCCACGCGAGTCGCCACTGTCCGTCTATCCACTTCTCCAGGGTGGCCTCAGCGTTGCCATTACAGTTCACGAAATAGATGCTCTCTCCCGTGCTGTTGGTCAGGCGGGCCTGGATGGTACCGGCGACGCCGTAATTTCCACTGAGCAGGGTGTAGGCCGCTGAATCGGTCTGGAAGAGCGTCACTCTCGGACCCTCCAGCGTCTGCTCTGGGGGCGCCGTCGGCGTGTCGCTGCACGCGGTGAGCAACGTCATCGCCGTTATCGCAGCCACTACGACGGCATACTGCCAGCCGCGGCCAGGGGAGTCTCTCGACATGTGTGAATGAGCCAAAGGGTTGGTGCGCGCCAGCGAGCGTAGTGCTCTGAAGCTGCCGCCGGCCCTCTAGAGAGTATACCCTGCCAGATCGCCGATGGTCACTTCCTGATGGAGAAGACGAACGGCTGCTGCACCAACTGCGGCACCGGGCATCCGCCGGCCAGCGCTGGTTCGAATCGCGCCGCGGGTAGAGCCCGCCGCACGGTCGCGATGAAGCCTCGGTATACGCGTCCGAGCTCGCCACGGGGATAGGGCTGCGGCGAGTTCCAGACGTCGGTGAGCGTGGCTGGATCCGCCCGCCCGTCGGGGTTCACCACGTAGCGCAGGACGATGGTGCCCGACATACCCATCCGAAGCAGATTTTCAGGGTAGCCAACGCTCGGAGGGAGGGTGACGGACACTGGCGACATCCAGGGTATGGCTAGTGAGAAGATCGGTATGGACACGCGAAGCGGCGCCGACACCAGCGCACCCTCGCGCGTCGGGACGGCGTGGGAGAGCTGGAGGCGGAACGACAGCGAGTCTCCGACGGCGTCGGCGGGCCAGAATAGTCGCTCGCCTGCATCGTGGGCGGTGGCCAGCGCTCGCACCACCGGATCACTACTGGCAGAGATCTCCCCGGCGGAGCGCAGGAGCGATCCGGAGTCGTCCACCCGCCAGGAAAAGCTGCCGTCGCGGACGACTGTCACGACGATCTCCCGGTCGATGTCTCGCCAACTGATCGCCGGCTCCCCTTCGGGCAGTGGTGAGATGTCGGTGCGGAGATCAGCGCGAACTTGCCGGGCGACCATGTCAGCGAGGATGTCGGCGGCCGGCAGTATGGCACGTTCCGCTGAGTCATTCACCGTCGGCAACAGGTAAACCGGCACGCGGGAGAACGCGCTCTCAGCTATCGTGTCGAGGCAGGTCAGCATGGTCGTCTGCGGATCTGCCTGCGCGTATAGGTCGCTCGAAGTCAGTGCGAGGGCGATGAAGAGCATGATTGCGTGTCGCATCAGCCGATAATTGCCCCATGCGCGCCGGTATGCGAATTCCGTGGTGCCCCTCCAGTGCATCGGCGCAATGCTATGCAGCACGATCTGACTGCCGCAACCCTCTCTCCTTAACTCAAGACTGTCACTCCGTTAGAGGGCTCTCACTCCATCGAAAGACTCTCGCAGTAACGAGATCGGTCGGGATAGCGAATGACCGTTCAGGTCCTCGGAATTTGGAGCCGCCAGAGGCAGACCCTGCGGAGCAGAAATGTGAGTGGCTTGCGCTTCACAAAGTCAACGCGAGCCGAACCGCGCTCACCAGCGCGTCTACGGGCTGGTTGCCGTCTAACACCAGCGCGCTGTTGCTGGACGGCCTCTCGAGCGTGCGGAGTTGGCTGTCGAGCAGGGATTCTCCGGCGAAGTGTCCCTCACGGCGTTCCAGACGATCCTCCAGCATCGCGTTCGGCACGTCGAGGTGGACGAACGCCACCGTTCCCGCAGCCGCGTCTGGCGGGACCAGAGCGTCGCGGTAACTCTGGCGGAGTGCCGAGCAGGCGAGGACCAACCCTGTACCGTCGCGCAGTGCCGTGGCCACTCTGGCTCGCAACGTGGCGATCCAGGGAGCGCGAAGTTCGTCGGTGAGTGGCAGGCCGGCACGCATACGGGCCACATTCTCCGGAGAGTGGTCGTCGTCCGCGTCGGCGAACTGCCAATCCAGCGAGTGCGCCAGCGCCCGCCCGAGAGTGGTCTTGCCGGCGCCCGCAACACCCATGATGATCACCACTCGCGGCACCGTGGATCTCAGCGCTGACCTCGCTGCTCCCATTCCGTCGCCCGTCATGCCTGGCAGGCGAGCGAGGCGCTGACTCCGGCCTGGAATTGATCGGTGCCGGACGGCTGCCGCACTCGCATTCGAGCGGTCAAGCCCAGGACGTGGCGCGCATCCGTCGAGCGCAATGCCAGCATTTGCATTTTCGACCGCATCACCCCTGCCTGGTGCGCCTCATATCGTGACATATTCGTTTTCTCCGTTGACGCCGGCCGGCGACTCACTCGCGGCGTGGAATTGTCTCGGGTGCTCGCCATTCGGGTGTCCGCTGCTCGGGAATACGCTGCTCGAATGCTCGCCCTTACGGCACTTACCGTTCGGGTGCTAATCGTTCTCCCGTCCACCGTTCTCCCGTTCACCGTTCGCGCGTTCACCGTTCGCGCGCTCACCGGTCGGGTGTTCACCGGTCGGGTGTAAGCTGACCCTCCTACCCCCGTGCGTTGTGCCGGCGTTACGAGCAGGAAGGCCAGTGCCAGCAGCACATAGACCGCCAGCAAAAGCACACCCTCAAACCAGTTGGTCTCACCGTCGAGCGCAATCGCGTTGACTGTGAAGGCCACTGCAGCGATGGCGATGAGCTCCAGCGGGTTGGAGAATACCAGGTTCATCGGTCGTCCCATTGCGTGCGATATGAGTACCAGCAACGGCGCGACAAGGAGTGCCACCTGTATTGTCGATCCGACGGTGATCGTGATCGCCATCGTCATCTGATCCCGCCGCGCGAAATACACGGCAGCCACGTATTCGGACGCGTTACCCACGACGGCCAGTGCGATCACGCCCAGAAAGAAAGTGGAAACGCCGAGATCGTTGGCGGCGCGTTCCAATCCTCCCGACACGAGCTCGGCTTCCCATGCGGTGAACGCAGTCGCCACTACCAGCACCGCCACGGCCACCCAGACCGGCCAGGAGGCAGCGTCCTGTTCGCCGACGTATGTCCCGCTAATCTTGGCACCGCCAGCGTCCTCGGCCTCGTCGGCGCCGCCGAATATGTCGCGGTGAGTGACAAGCGTGTAGAACAGATTCGCCACGTACACCAGGATCAAGACTACTGACACGCCAAGGCTCAGTCGCTCGTCTACCACCATCGCGCTGGACGCCCGCGGACCTCCGCGCTCGGTGTAGTCGAAGAGCGCTGGCAGGAGGAGCGCGATCACCGACAGAATCAGCAGGCTGGAGAGGCGGCTGGCGCTCTGGCGATTGAACGTCTGCTTGTGTCTGCCCCAACTTCCTACCACCACCGCCAGACCCAAGCCCAGGAGACTGTTTCCGATTATGGAGCCGGTGATCTGACCCTTCACCACGTCGGGCCGGCCATCCATGAGGACAAAGAGCGCGAGAAGTAGTTCAGCGATGTTGCCGAAAGACACGTTCAGCAGGCCGCCTATCGCACCACCAAGAGTGCGGGCGAGCTGTTCGGTCGCCTGCCTGATCCACTCCGCCAGCGGCACGATTGCCAGGATGGCGGCGGCGAAGCCGAGCAGCGGCGGGCCCAGTCGCAGCTGGTGGAGGCCGAGCGATAGCGGAATTAGCAGTAGTAGCCAGCGAAACGTTTGCCTCTCCTCCGGTCGGAAGACTCGGAAGAAGAAGAGGCAAGAGCGACGCCGGCGGTTCAGTCGAAAACTGTAGGTCCCTGGTCGCTTCCGCCCAGCAGGGCCGCCAGACGGCGCTCGAGAACCGCAACTCCGCTCGGATCGAGGCCGATGCCAACTGCCTCTACGCGGTGTCCTGCTTCCATCGCGGCACGCGGTAGTGCATCGCGCGGGCCGGCGAACACGACCGCTCCCTCGTGCAGTACTACAAACCAGTCACAGATAGCATGCAGATCAGCGACGAGATGTGAGGCGAGCACGACCACCGATTCGGGATTCCGGCGACGATGCTCGGCTACGCAGGCCACCAGCGCGGCGCGGTGTCGTATGTCGACGCCGGCGAAAGGCTCGTCGAGCAGCACCAGCGGATCGTTGCGGGAGAGGACTCCAGCCACCGCCGCGAGTTGCAACTGACCTCCGGAAAGCGCATCCGCCCGGCGGTCCATGAGCGGAGTGAGGGATGCGGCAACCGGCGATCTGGCCAGCCCGGTCGAGATATCCACTCCCTGGAGTACGAGGGCATCGTGCACTCGTAGCCACGGAGCGAGCGAAGGCCGTTGCGGCACATAGCCAACTGTCGCGACAGGCAGACCCTCACGTGTCGCCGTGGCCTGTCCGCCGCGGCCGACGAGTACACCAGCAAGGGCCATAAACAGCGTGGACTTACCGGCGCCGTTGACGCCGACCAGGCCCACAGCCGATCCCGCCGGCAGCTTCACTCGATCCGGCGTGAGTACTCTCTGGCGGCCTCGCCGCACCGCGGTCCATTGAAGGTCGAGAGAGGGGGGCGTCAATGCAGCATCTGCTGGAAATGGAGACAGCCGCGGTGCGTCCGTTAAAGCTCGGGACCGTTGCAGCACTGTCGGAGCAGCCGTTGGCGATCGGAGCTGTTGACGCATTGTCGGTGCAACCGTTGGCGATGCGGACGTTTGCGTTGCCAGTGGACCACTGGTTGGCTCTGATGGCGCGTGCCCCGTCGGCGACGATGGTATGCTCATCGGCACATTGGACAGCTCATCCATTGCGAGCGACCCAGCGAGACGCGGATTTGGTGAGCAGTGAGAGGAGTACCGTTGAGTAGAGCGCGTGGCGACCGAAAGCGCTGGCCGAGCTGGTCCACACAGGCGGTGGCGTTAAAGCGGTGGCGAGACGCACCACTGTCGGAGAGGCCGATTGCATACCGTCGGCACCGATCCAGGCCAGGACAGCTATGGGACCGGCGAGACCGACCAGGGCGAGGGCGAGTGCAAGCCCCCGCCGGCGCGCGATCGCAAGGCAGGCGGCGCCGTAGAGCGTGGTGGAGAGCAGCAGTGCCGCCACTCCAGGCAGGTTGCGGAGAAAGTGAAGGGCGAGTGCTCCGACCTCGTCGCTTAGAGTAGCGGCGCCGGCCAGGTACCCAGCGGTCAATGCCAGGTAGAGCGCGAGATGGGAGATCGTTACGGCGGCCACCACCGCGGCCACGTAGAATCCTCGCTGTATTCCTGCCGCTACTAGCGTGAACAGCCACGGAGCGTCGCTATCGCCCGCTAACCGATCCACCGTCGCTACGCCAGCCAGCAACGCGATCGGCAGGGGGAGTGCCCTGGCGAGCAACCAGAGCCCGAAGTCGCCCAGCGAAGCGATGCTCTGTATGGCAATGGCGGTCGCGGCTGTGGGTTCGGGAAGGAGCCCACGGTCAGCGAGAACTCGCCCGAGCGCCGCGCCGGCCACGGCAAGAGCGACCGCCGTGATCAGCGAGGCGACACGCCACTCCCGTCGGAAGATCGCCCGTGCCAGTAATCGAGCCGGAGGCGGTACCTCAGGCAATCGCGCGCCGGGTAAGAGCGGTGTCTGCGGCCGGCGATCGGTTGACGATCCGATCCCTATTTGTAAAAAAGCCTCGTCGGTCACCGCGACCTCGTTGTCGATTGGATGACGCCACCGTCCTCGCCGAAGCGGACGAGAGCTATCGCGCCTTTTTCCGCGTCGTACCAGAGGCAACCACCGTTGGTACAGCTCACGAAGCTGCTCATCGGTGCAACCAGTCGCACTCTGTTGGTCCGGAAGGGGTTGATTGCCGGAACGAAGGCAAGGGAATCGGCGCTGATGGGCCGCGCCAGGAGCAGGCTGTCACCAACCGGAATGATGCCGAAGAAAGCGGGCATGACTTCCGGCCAGGCGATAGCGCGCTCCAGCCTCCGGTCACCGCGCCGCCGGGCCTCACGTTGGTTCGCTACCACCTGAGCAGGCGGCTCGACGTGGAAGAGCTCCGCCACCAGGTCGCACTCGTCGACCTGTGTGACCGCTGGCCGAGCGCTGCCTCGCAGAGCCAGGCGAGTGAGGCAACCATCCACACCGGTGCCGAAGTACAGCACGTCGCCGTGACGGCTTAGCGGATGTAGAGTGGCGAACGTGGAACCCCAGGTTAGGTCCAGAGCGATCCGCGGAACGCGCTCTACTTCGCGCCATGCGTTTTCCGTAGTGTCGCCAGTATCAATGTCCTGGGTAGCGGCTTTGACAGCTGTCGCAGATGCCTCTTTCGCGGCTGGCGCGGCCCTTTCAAAGAGGGCGCTGAAGATGGTGTCGCGCGACGGGCCGGGGCCGGAGCAGTTGCCGGCGGCAAATCGGCGCCCATCAGGAGCGAAGATGAGAGCGGGCGCGAACATGGGGCAGGGCAACGACGGAATCTCGGTGCGCCAGTGACTGGCGTCGCGACCGAAGAACTGCAGCCGGCCGTCGTCCTCCAGAACTGCGAATGCGCTGTCGTCAACGAGAGCCAGCGAACGCGGGCGGAGGAACTCACCCGGTCCGCCGCCTCGTCGCCCGACAGATAGCAGACGGCGCCACGCATCGCCCTCCAGGTGGAGGAGGACGACGCGCTGACTCAGGGCGTCCAGAATCAACAGGGTATCTCCAGCGAGGGCAAAGTCGGTCGCCGATGTGATTGCGTCGACCTCTACTGCTTGCCACTCGAGCCGCGGGATGCTCGCCGGCATGGCTTGCGGCGGAGCGACGGTTGCAGTTGCGCCCCGGCCCCCTCGGTGGCCGTCGATCCAGCGACGACCACCGAGAGGTATGAGCACGAGTGCCAGGATCGCCGCGAGCCAAGGCCACCCCGCCCACCATGCCGACCGCGGCTTGCCTGACCGACCGGCTACGCGCCAGGATACATCACCAGGCTGTTTCTTCATGCCAGGGATCCTCGGTCGGTATGAGATCAGATGAGTGCCGGCCAGCGGAGTTCACCCGCGCCGATGATTCCACAACCGATATAGCCGACCCCGGCGACCCAGTCGCAGGCGAAGCTCTGGAAGCGGTTGCCGGCGCCGCCGGAGCAGTCGGAGTGCCACTGATCTACCAGATCTACGCACATGTCCATGATCGGCCCCATCGCCTCGGCCGGCTTCGGAGTGGAGAAGGTGAGGGCTCCGGCCGCCGCCAGGGTGGCGAGGGCCGGCAGAATACGCGCCGTGCGGCGGCGTACCCTCAGCGCACCAACGGCGGACCGGGTCGCGGCGCGACGTGGTGCCTCTGTCGAAGTGCGAACGGCGGTGGGGGAAGGAGAAGCTGCGGTCATGTTACACCTCCAGGTGACGCTCATCCGACGGTCACCCAGCACGGTATGACAACCCGCCTGGCGACCTTCCGGATGCGCGGTACGTGCACCGAGTCGCTGGTCGCGTTGTGCGGCCGGTCTCGAGGCACGCGCATCGTACGACTCGCGTCAGTCACCGCCGCCACCGGAACGTCGCCCGTTGGTTCATCGACACGCAGTGCCGGTGGTCGCTCCGAACATCCGGCTCCCACGTCAGTGCGCCGTCAGCGACGACCACCCGGCCGCCACCAGACGTCAGCGCGGAGCTGGGTGGCGCCACAGTATGGCTGCGATGCCGTCAGTCAGCTCCCTTGCCGGCGGCACCGGAGCGGCGCGTCAGTCGATCCAGCACGGCGCGCACATCCCCCACTCCGAATAGCGTGGCCAGCCCCAGATAGGCCACACCAAAGACCGCCAGGGCAGCGATCGCTGTAACTGCCACGTGCCGATCACCAACCAGGATGCGCGTTCCCCAACCCAACCCCGCGGCGGCAGCGGCGATGGCCCAGAGACGTAGCAGGGGCTGCCAGTCCAGCCGGGAGCGTCCGGCGCGCTGTTCGAAGGCGCGGCGGAGCAGAAAAAGCTCAATCCAGCCAGAGATGCCCGCCGAGGTAGTGAGTCCGGCCGCTCCCCAGAGTGGATTTATGCCCAGCAGGCCGGGCAGGAGAAGGGCCGCCGGCACTCCCAGTGAAGCTACGAGGACGAGCCTGACAGTCGCGTACCGTAGCGGCGTTCGGGTGTCGCGCAGGGCGTAGAAGGCAGAGTTGTAGAGCCGGGCCAGTGTCGTAGCGAGTAGACCCACCGCCGATCCAGCCAGGATTCCCCACGTGTAGATGGAGTCCGCAGCGGTAAACCGACCGCCCTGCAGAAGTAGGCCAGCTATGAGGTCGCCGAACGCCAGGAAGGCGACCGCCGACGGCACCACCAGGAAGGCGACGCGACGGAGACCGGCTACCAGCCTCGCTCTCAACTGCTCGGAGACGACCGTGCCGTCTCCGCTCTCGCTCGACATCGCTGGCAACTCGGCCGCCGACACGCTCATCCCGAACAGGCTTACTGGGAGGAGGTAGATCATCTGCGCGTTGGTCAGGCCGGCGGCGGCGCCGGCGGGGAGCCAACTGGCTATCGTGAGATCCACCCATCCGCTGATCTGCACGGCTCCCCGGCCCAGCAGCACCGGGCCGAAGTTGCGCAGTATGGTGCGGACGTGTGGTGAGCCCCGCCCCAGCGACAGCCGGAGCCCGCGGGCCAGCCGCAGTACGACGGGAAGCTGCACGGTGAACTGCAGCGCCGCGCCCACCACCGCGCCCCATGCGGCGATGCGGGCGATCCGTGGTAGTTCTTCCGCCGTCGGCACCCGCAACCCGTCACCAGCATAGACGAGGGCAGTGATGATCGCCACGTTCATCAACACCGGCGCGCTGTACGAGAGAAGAAAGCGTCGGTGGCTGTTCAGCACTCCCAGGCACCACGCCGAGAGCACCAGCAGTCCGACAGCCGGGAAGAAGATCCTCACCAGCTGTATGGTCAGCGCGCGTTTCTCGCCGCTGAAGCCTGACGCCAGCGCGGAGACGAGCGCCGGTGTGAAGAGCACGCCACCCAGCACGAGCAGGGCGGTGACGAGGG
>CAJDVF010000071.1_pt1 | contig 13560 bp, 10 predicted proteins | sample 7391391 | NCBI WGS metagenome assembly CAJDVF01 (sample SAMEA7055697, study PRJEB34461) | soil metagenome | biome: terrestrial ecosystem; feature: Peninsula; material: soil | place: Antarctica | collected 2016 | reverse complement strand
CCGACATTCCTATTTTGGCCACGACGAATGGGAGGCTCTGGCGCCAGGACTGAAGGGGCTTGCCGACGCGCTGGAGATTCGACGCCGCTTCCTGCTCTCCTTCGAGCGGGCGGAGAAGACTCAGGACATGGAGGAGCGTCGGAGCTGGCAAACGTTTGTCATCGTCGGCGGCGGGCCGACCGGCGTTGAGCTGGCTGGGATTCTGCCGACCATCGCCCGCGACGCGTTCCGCCGAGACTTCCGCAACATCGACACGCGTGATACGAGAGTGATCCTGCTGGAAGGTGGTCCACGCCTGCTCACGGCATTTCCTGATCACCTGTCCGAGCACGTCGTGCGTGACCTCACCGAGCTGCACGTGGACGTCCGGTTGAACTCCATCGTCACCGACATCCAGCCGGACGCAGTGTATGTGGGCGAGGAGCGCATTCCAACTCACACCGTGTTCTGGGCGGCGGGGAATGCGGCGTCGCCGCTGGTGCGAACAATGGGTGTGCCGGTCGATCGCGCGGGCCGAGCGCAGGTGGAGAGCGATCTCTCAGTGCCGGGCCATCCGGAGGTCTTCGTGGTGGGCGATGCAGCCGCGGTGACCCGTGAGGAGGGTGGTCTGGTACCTGGCGTCGCGCCAGCGGCAACGCAGATGGGGACGTCCGCCGCGAAGAACATCATACGTTCTATCCGCGGCGAGGCCCGGGTTCCATTCCGCTACTTCAACAAGGGCGACCTGGCCACCATAGGTCGTCACAAGGCGGTCGCGAAGATAGGCCGGGTGGAACTCACTGGGACCATTGCCTGGCTCACCTGGCTGTTCGTCCACATAATGTACCTGGTAGGCTTCCGGAATCGCGTCAGCGTTCTGATGGAGTGGGCGTATGCGTACGTCACCTTCCGCCGCGGAGTCCGTCTTATAACAAGTACCGACAACGAGTCGGGAGCGTCGGAGTCATCTCGGCGATTGGCGGCCTCAAGCCCGCAGTCGGCGCTGCAGTCAGGCCATACAGGCGGCCACGCGATTGCCCGCGATGATCCGCAGAAGGTGGAGACGCACTGAGTCTTGACGTAGGTGCTGGCTGTCACATCGCCCATCGATGCCACGCAGTTCGTGGCGTCTGTGTCGGCCAGGAAGACAGCGTGTCCTCCACCTCCCGCCGTTCCGCCGTCAGCTCTACGGAATCGAGCAGCTAGGTCGCCAGCGTCTACGAACTGGAGATGACGGGGCTGTCCACGTAGCGCTCCATCCCGATCCCTAAAAAGATCGTGCCGGCCACCAGCGCAGCGGCAATCCAGAAGGGCACGCCGATCCCGAGATGATCGTAGGCGAGACCGGCGAGAGCGGGGAAGAGGGATCGGGTGACGCCGCCGAATGTTTGCTGGACGCCCATGTAGAGACCGCGATCACGACCGGAGATCACCCGCGACAGCAGCGCCGTCACGCATGGGAAGGTGAACGCCGTACCGAGCGGCAGCAGAGCGACGGCGAGCGCCAGTGTGACGTAGCTATGAGTGAGCGGGATGGACGCCAGGCCGAGGGCCATCAGGACGGCGCCAATCCGGGTCAGTCGGGCCTCGCCGAAGCGGTCCACCATCGGCCCCAGGATGAGGGCCCGAGTGAGGACTGAGAGCGCCCCCATGTAGGTGAAGAAGAAGCCGATCGTGGACGCCGTTACGTCGTAACGCGCCATCAGGAACAGAGCAAGGATGGCCGTGATCCCCTGAAACGAGCCCATGGCGATGGAATAGATCCAGATGAGCCGCGAGGCCGGATCGCCGGGACGGGAGAGCACACCGAGTAGCGCGTCGCGCAATCGGTGCCGTCGCGGTAATTCGGGCGCAGCATCGCTTGCCGGGCGTGTCTTGACGTCGTGCGATTCAGTCAGGTAGCGGGCCGCGAACACGATGTTCACCAGGCAGAGCGCGGCGGCCATCAGCCCCGGTGCCTCTCTTCCGAGAGTCAGCGACGCGGAGCCAAGTACGGGCCCGAGTGTGACACCTAGGTTGGTCGCCGCGGAGAGCCAGCCGAGACTCTTCGCCCTCTCATCGGGGCGGGTGGAGTCGGCGACGTAGGCCTGAATGACACCCACCGTGCCCCCTCCGGCGCCCTGTACGAGGCGAGAAAGGAAGAGCAGCCAGAGGGAGTCCGCATAGGCAAAGACGACATAGGCCATCGCTGCCGCCGTCAGGCCAACCAGCAGCGCCGGCCGACGGCCGTAGCGGTCGGAGAAGCGTCCCCACAGTGGCGCGCTTACCAGCTGGGCGAACGAGAACGATGCGACGAGCAGCGTCACGACGAACGCGCTCGCTCCCAGGTCGGTGGCGTAGAAGGGGAGCAGCGGGATCACCATGAGGAGTCCCACCATGTCCACGAACGCCGTGATCATGAGTACGACCAGGCGTCCTTGCGGTCCCCAATGGCGCGTTGCCCCAGGTTGCGCCGGCACCTTCGACGGGCCCGTGCTCACTCCATCTTCCCGAGCGCCGCGGGCGGCGCCGCGCGTCCCACCACTCCGACCAGCGCGATGATCGTCAGCAGGTAGGGGATCATCTCCACGAACTGGGACGGCACTAACTGCAGGCCCTGCAACTGTATCTGGAACGTCTCCGCCCCGGCGAACAGTAGGCAGGCGAGGGCAACCCGCTTGGGATCCCACCGGCCGAAAATGACCGCGGCCAGGGCTATGAATCCGCGGCCGGCGGTCATTCCGTCGGTGAATTGGTGCTGATCACTCGCCAGGTAGGCGCCCCCAAGGCCAGCTAGGGCGCCGGACAGAATTACGCCGATGTAGCGGATGCGGTTTACCGGTACGCCCAGTGAACGCGCGGCCTGTGGGTGTTCGCCTACCGCACGTAGCCGCAGTCCGAACGGAGTGCGATAGAGTAACAGGCCAAGCAACGGCAGGGTGACCAAACCCAGCCAGACGATCGGGTTGCCAAAGGTGGCAAACAGACCACCAGCCGTCTGCTCTCCGCCGAATCCGACCACCCGTGGCGAATTGGAGGAGCTGTTGAAGAACAGGCGGAGGAAGAAGCGCGTGGCGCCGATTGCCAGCAGGTTGATGGCAATACCGCCGACTACCTGATCAGCACGAAAACGGATCGTGGCGATCGCCAGTATCAGCGCCGCCGCCATGCCTCCGGCTATACCGCACAGCAGTCCCACCCACGGATTGCCGCTGTAGTAACTGCCGAGCACAGTGCAGAAAGCGCCCGTAAGCATGAAGCCTTCAAGCGACAGTCCGATGATCCCGACCCGCTCCGACAGGACCCCGCCGGCGGCGGCAAAGAAGTAGGGCATGGCGATCCGGATCGCCTGGGCAAGGAAGACGATCCCAATCATGGCCGCGTCCCTCGCAAACCGGCTCGCAGGATCCTCTGCACCTCAGGCACCGACGTAACCATGGCCAGAATCACTACCGCCTGCAGGACGTCCACCATCTGCTTTGGCACTAGCGCGTTCACAGCCAGTCCGCCCTGTGAGAGCGTGGCGAAGAGCAGCGCGGCCAGCATGACGCCGATAGGGTGGTTTCGTCCCACCAGTGCGACTGCGATGCCGAGAAAGCCGGAACCGGTCGCGAACCCCTCCTCGTAGTAATGCTTGTAGCCCAGTACGTAGTTGATACCGCCGAGCCCGGCGACCGCGCCGGAGATCATCATCGCTCGCGTCCACACCGTTCCCACCCGCACTCCACCGTATTCGGCGGCATCGGGCTGCAGGCCCACGGCCCGCAACTCGTAGCCGCGGCGGGTGCGGAAGAGGTACCACCACAGCAGCACCGCCGCCGCGACCACGATGAGCATCGTCAGGTTAGCAGCCGAACCACGGAAGGTGGTTGAGAAGTCGGACAGGCGTGGCACGGCGCCAGCGGCGATTTCCGGCGTGTGCAGAGTCTCCGGCACGTGGAGGTGACTGGAGACAACGTAGTTCAGGAGCGCCAGGACGATGAAATTGAGCATGATCGTGACGATCACCTCGTTGGCCCCGAAGCGCGCCTTGAGTGCTCCCGGCACCGCGCCGACGACTCCCCCTCCAGCTATCGAGGCCAGGACCAACAGCGGCACGGCAAGAAGCGCCGGCATGGCTGCTGGAAGGAGCAGTCCGACCGCGCCGGCCGCGAATCCGCCGGCCGCCACCTGGCTCTCGCCGCCGATGTTGAACAGGCCGGCTCGCGCAGCGATGGCGAACGCCAGCCCCGTGCACGTGAGCGTCGTCGCCTTGTAGAGCACCTGTCCCAGCCCATAGGCGTTCCCCCACGTCCCCTCCATCAGCAGGCGGTAGACGTCGGCCGGAGACTGACCGAAGGCAAGGATGAGCAGATCGCCCACCACGGCAGCGATAGCCAGAGCCATGAGTGGTGGAAGCAGCGCCCCGGCCAACCGATTGCGTCTGCTCGACGACGGGTCGACTGGTGTGCTGACCCCAGTCTCGACACGCTCGGGCTCGGTGGTTGTCAAGCCGGTCCTCCTTCGCGCGTCTGTCCGACTGGCACCGATCTCCCGGTCACTACTGTCGGCAGTTCAGCAGCGCTGTCGGCGGCCCCGGTCATGTACGGACCCAACACCTCGGATGTGGCCAGAGCTCGCGGCAGCACGGTGACGAGTCGGCCGCGATACATCACGGCCACCCTATCCGACAGCGCCAGGATCTCGGCGAGGTCGGCGGAGACGAGCAGGATAGCCTTCCCAGCGTCGCGGGCGGCGCGAAGCTGTTGGTGGATGAACTCGATCGCTCCCACGTCCACCCCCCGGGTGGGCTGGGCAGCCAGCAGGACGCTGAAGTCACGACCCATCTCGCGAGCGACGATGATCTTCTGCTGGTTGCCGCCGCTCAGTGCACGAGCCGGTAGTGCGGAGTCAGACGGCCGGATGTCGAAGGCGCTGATCTGCTGGCGGGCATTGGCGGCGATACGCGCGCGGTCCAGCGACGGGCCGCTGGTGAAGTGATGCTGCCTGCCGAGTATAAGGTTGTCGGCGACATTGAAGTCGAGAATCAGTCCGCGCCGTTGGCGATCTTCGGGGATGTGCGAGAGCCCGGCGTCGGAGCGCGCGCGCACGCTCAGCGCCGCCACGTCGCGTCCGTTCAGCCGCAGGTCACCGGTAAACTGTACGAGCCCGGCGATGGCCTCGACGAGGGCGGTCTGGCCGTTCCCCTCCACGCCCGCGATGCCCAGGATCTCCCCTGACGCGACGGTGAGCGAGACCTCGTCGACGAGGCGTCGACGAGCGTCGTTGGGAGCGACTACGGTGACGGCGCGCAGTTCGAGTGCGGGGGCGGGGACGGAGGCGCCGCGCAGAGAAGGTTGCGCGAGCGGGGATGTGGTGGTGGGAACGGGGGAGTGCGGAGCGATACTGTTGGTGGGGGGGCCCCCCGGCGCGCCCGCACCCGCCCCCGCCGCGAATTCTCCGCTCGCCCCAACCGACGGTATCACACCGCCAATCGCGTCCATCGCCAGCGCTACGTCCCTCCCCACCATCGCCCGGGCGATCGCCCGCGGAGTCGTGTCGGCCGTGCGGATCCGCGCCATCGTCGCGCCCGCCCGCATCACGGTGATGAAGTCGGAGATCGCCATCACCTCGTCCAGCTTGTGGGTGATGAGCACCACCGTTCCGCCCTGATCACGCAGCCGTCGGAGTACACCCCACAACTCTTCGACCTCCGGCGGCGAGAGCACTGCCGTCGGCTCATCGAGGATGAGGATGCGGGCGCCACGATAGAGCGTCTTCAGGATCTCGACCCGCTGCGCCTCGCCCACGCTGAGGTCGGCCACCCGGCGGCCGGGTTCCACCACCAGCCCGCTGCGGACTCCGAGCTCGTGCACCTCTCGCTCGGCGCGAGCACGGTCGAACGATGGGCCGCGGTGCGGTTCGCGGCCCAGCACCACGTTTTCCGCGACCGTCAGCGTGGGTACGAGCATGAAATGCTGGTGCACCATCCCGACGCCGGCGTCGATCGCTGATGCCGTGTTCCATCCGGTGACGTCCCGGCCATCCACGCGCACGGAACCGGCGTCGGGCTCATACATGCCGCTAAGGATGCGCATCAGCGTCGACTTTCCGGCGCCGTTCTCTCCCACTAGTGCGTGAAGCTGCCCCGTCGGTACCTCCAGCTCCGCGCCATGATTGGCCCGCACTGCGCCGAAGTACCTGGTAATACCGCGCATCTCGATCGCCAGCTCATGCGTCAACAGCCCATCGGTTGGCCGTGCCGACGCGATCTCGGTGCGCAACAGATTGCCGCCGTTCATCGGCGGTCCGTGGGCACGAGGATCTGGCCGGCCACTATGCTGTCCTTGAGCGCTGTCAGTCGGGCTTGCAGGGCGTCGGGGATGAGGGCACGGTTTGCGTCGTCGTGGATGTAGGCAACGCCGCCATCGGCCAGGCCAAATTCGTAGATGCCGCCGCGAAACGTACCGTCCTGCACCCGCTTTATGGCGTCAAAGACGGCTGCGTCAACTCCCTTCACCATAGACGTGAGGATGTACCCAGGGGCCTCCTCGTATTGATCGGCGTCAACGCCTATAGCCAGCCTGCCCGACGCCCGAGCCGCCTCGAACACGCCCAGTCCAGTGGAGCCGGAGGCGTGGAATATCACGTTCACCCCGGACTGGTACTGGCTCAGGGCTAGCTCCTTGCCACGACCAGGATTGCGGAACGCTTCCGGGGTCACGCCGGCATACTGCGCTACCACGGTGCAGTCCGGGCAGACGTGCATCACTCCCGCCCGGTAGCCAGCCTCGAACTTATGGATAAGTGGAATGTCCATCCCGCCAACGAAGCCTACGCGCCGAGTCGGAGTGTAGTTCCTGTCGCCAATTCGTGATTCCCGCGACACCAGCGCAGCCAGCGCGCCAACCAGAAACGAACCCTGCTCCTCGCGAAATTTGAGAGCTGCCAGGTTGGGAGGTGGCTGGATTACAGCGCCGGTAGAGTCCGTAGAAACTGCCAGATCGACCCCGGCGAAGTCAGTCTGGGGGTATTCTCGAGCCAACTGGGTGAGGTCGTCGGTGAAGATGAAGCCCACACCGATCACCAGATCCATCCCCTCGGCGGCGAGCAACCTCAGGCCGGCCTCGCGATCGGAGCCTTCGCCAGGCTCGACGAATCGCACCCGGGCACCGAGGTCGCGCATTGCCCACTCGGCGCCACGATAGGCGCCGTCATTGAAGGACTTGTCTCCACGACCGCCGAGATCGAAGACTATCCCCACGTCGAGCCCCTCGCCCGTGGGGATCGAGTTGGCTCCAGCGGGGCGCACGAAGAGTAGGGCGACGTGCACCGCGAGGAGCACGCCGACCCCGAACAGCAACTTTCGCATCGGCGTTGTCTCGTCGGCGTGGATTCGTCGGCGGCGGTGGCGGGCGCGGGATGCCAGCGCCCGCGCGGACCAAGGTGGCTGGAGATAACCTAGCAGATGATCGGGCGCAGCTTCCAGAGCCGGCGACGCATTGCGGGCGACGGCGCCCGTTGACCGGAAGCCAGGAGGCCGCCGACCACGGCAACAACCGTCCGTTGGCGTCACGCCATGACTTCCATTCGTCTGCCACCGATCATTGATTCCGGTCATGGTCGAGCGTATCCGAACGCGCCTCCTCGTCGTTGGTAGCGGCGTTGCGGGGTTGCACACGGCGTGGCGAGCCGCACAGGACGGCCCAGTCACCCTTCTCACCAAGCGCTCGCTCTTTGACAGCGCCACTGCGTACGCGCAGGGAGGCATCGCTGCTGCCCTCGGCGCCGGCGATTCGCCCCAGCTCCACAGGCGCGACACGCTGGCCGCCGGTGGCGCGCTCTGCGACGCCGCGGCGGTGCAGGTGCTGGTTGATGAAGGTCCCACCAGAGTGAGGGAACTTCACACCGCTGGCGTGGCCTTCGACCTGGAGCCCAGTGGTCGATTCAAGCTCGGCCGCGAGGCGGCGCACTCCCGCAACCGCATAGTCCACGCGCACGGAGATCAGACCGGTGCCGAAGTGGCCCGGACCCTGATCAGTCGGGTGCTCGACTCCGACGCCATAGATGTGGTCGAGCGGGCGCGCGCGCTCGACCTCATAGTTGATGGTGAGCGGTGCTGCGGAGCGCGGGTGAGCGTCGCCGGCCGGGCAGTGGAATTCATTGCCGATGCGACAGTTCTCGCCACCGGCGGTTGTGGTCAGGTCTATCGTTACACCACCAATCCGCAGGTGGCCACGGGCGACGGGTTCGCAATCGCTCACCGCGCGCAGGTGAAGCTGACCGACATGGAGTTCGTGCAGTTTCACCCGACAGCGCTGGACACGCCGGAGAACCCGCTCGCGCTCATCTCGGAAGCCGTGCGCGGGGAGGGAGCGGTGCTGCTCAACTCGCGCGGCGAACGGTTCATGCCTGCGCGCCACCGCCTCGCCGAACTAGCTCCGCGAGATATCGTCGCGCGGGAGATATTTCGCGAGCGCCGCGGCGGGGAGCGCGTTTACCTGGACGCTCGACATCTCGGCGAGGAATTCGTCAGCCGCTTCCCGGGCATCACAGCGCTCTGTCGCGCCCGAGGAATTGACCCGGTGACCGAGCCTATCCCGGTCACTCCCGCCGCGCACTACATGATGGGCGGAATAGTTACCGACCTCGTCGGTCGCTCCAGTCTGGCCCGTCTGTACGTCTGTGGCGAGGTGGCCAACACTGGCGTCCACGGTGCCAATCGACTGGCTTCGAACTCGCTCCTGGAAGGTCTGGTCTTCGCCGAGCGGGTGGCTCGGGATCTGGCTGACACGCCTGAGCTCACCGGTACGCCTCCTCCCGGAGAGTGGCGTGTGCCGGTGCTGGATGATCGCGGAGCCGCCCAGGTCGCAGCGGATACGATCCGTGAACTGATGTGGGAACACGCCGGTATCGCCCGTACTGCTCGAGGGCTCCGGACGCTGCTCGGCGCCCTGCGTGATATCCAGGCGCGTCTACCTGAGGGTGCGACGGAGGAACTCAACCTTGTCCAGACGGCGCAGTTGATAGCCGAGGCGGCGCTGTTACGAAAGGAATCACGAGGCGGGCACTTCCGGAGCGATTTTCCGAATGCCAGGCGAAAGTGGAAAGGGCGACACATCGAGTGGTGATGGGCCCGCAGCGGGCCGGATTCCCGCCGCGCTCGGTGAAAGATGCAGCTCGTACAGCCACAACGGATGAGCACGCGTCGGCATGCACCGGCAGCCTGGCTCGACAGACGCCAAAGCCCAACCACTAGCCCCAGACCACCCCTTTTTGGTACTTTAACTGCTTATCAGGCTTACAGATATCACTACGGACATGACTTCATCCATAGATCTTCAGTCCGACGTAACGGCTGCCGATATCGCCGACCTTCAGGATGAGATCCGGACGCTGGCGCGCGAGCGCAATGCCGTCATCCTGGCCCACAACTACCAGCGGCCGGAGGTTCAGGACGTTGCCGATTTCGTTGGCGATTCGCTGGGTCTGAGCCGCGAGGCCGCTAGTACCGAGGCCGATGTCATAGTGTTCTGCGGCGTCCACTTCATGGCCGAGACGGCGGCGATCCTGTCGCCCGATAAAACCATCCTGCTCCCGGACCTCGCCGCTGGCTGCTCGCTGGCCTCCACCATCGACGGCGATCAGTTGCGTCAGTGGAAGGCCGAACACCCGGGCGCGGTCGTCGTCTCCTACGTCAACACGACGGCGGAGGTGAAGGCGGAGACGGACTACTGCTGCACGTCGGGCAATGCGGTCGACATTATCAATCACATCCCGCCCGACAAGGAGATCCTCTTTCTCCCCGACATGTTCCTCGGCGCCCACGTGCGTCGCGTCACCGGACGGCAGAACATCCACGTGTGGATGGGCGAGTGTCACGTGCATGCAGGGATTGATCCGGAGCACATCAACTTCCAGCGCTCCCAGCACCCTGACGCCGAGTTCCTTATCCATCCCGAGTGCGGCTGCGCGACCAGTGTCGTGGAGGCGGTGTCTGCCGGCGCTATCGATCCCGCTGGCGCGCAGATCCTGTCTACCGAAGGCATGATCCGGCGGCCCCAGATCTCCGACGCCAAGACCTTCATCGTAGCTACCGAGACCGGGATCCTGCATCGGTTGCAGAAGGCCAATCCAGAGAAGACGTTCATTCCGGCGAATCGAGCCGCAGTGTGCACGTACATGAAGGTGACGACGCTGCCCAAGGTTCTCCGCTCGCTGGAACTGATGCAGCATCGCATCACCGTTGCGCCGGAAATTGCCGCCCGTGCTCGGCTGGCCATCGAACGCATGGTCGCCATTGGCGGCAATAACACGCCGCTTTCCCCCGACTCCAAAAATTCCGAGGACCCTGGGGAATGAGCGTGGCGGACGGGCTTTCCGGCAGCATGGACATGGGCGATAGCGGTGATAGTCGGGAGCGAACTCGTGCTCCGCGGACGATCACACCGCAGAGTTCGCCGGCTGCCCAGACCGGCCTCGGTCCGCGCTTTCCGCTCAGCGCTACCGAACTGGCCGAGCTCGTTCGCAATGCCCTTGAGGAAGATGGTGCCGCTGACGACCTGACGACTGTCGCCACAGTTCGGTCCGGGCTCCACGCGCGAGGGCGGCTCGTGGCGCGTCAGCCTGGGGTGCTGGCGGGCGTCCCCCTTGCTGTGGAGACGTTCCGCCAGCTCGACCCCAAAGTCACGATACGCATCGACACTGAGGATGGTTCGTCGCTGCAGCCGGGCACCACTGTTCTCTTTCTCACTGGCCATGCGCGCGCCCTGCTCACGGCCGAGCGCGTAGCGCTCAATTTTCTTCAGCGCCTGTCCGGCATCGCTACACTCACCCAACTCTACGTCGAAGCGATCGCCGGAACGGGCGCGCGCATCTATGACACGCGTAAGACAACCCCCGGTTGGCGAAAATTGGAACGCTATGCGGTGCGCGCCGGTGGCGGCGTCAACCATCGCTTCGACCTTTCCAGCGCTGTCCTCATAAAGGACAATCATCTTGCCGCGCTGGACGGCGATGTCGATCTGGCTGTCCGACGCGCCCGCGAGCTATCGCCAGCCGGAACGCTGATAGAGGTAGAGTGCGACAGTAGGGAGCAACTCGTAGCAGCCATCGCCGCCGGCGCCGACATGGTGCTGCTCGACAATATGCCACCGGATCGGTTGTCGGTGTGCGTGCAGCTCGCACGCGCCGCCGGAGTCGTCACCGAGGCATCTGGTGGAGTTTCCCTCGACACTGTCCGGGCGATCGCCGAGACCGGTGTGGAGCGTATTTCCGTCGGCGCACTGACCCATTCCTCACCCGCTCTCGATCTTGCGCTTGATTTCGACTGAGTACGATTCCCGTCTACAGGCATCCACTACGGTCGAGACCAGCCTTGCTCGGTAGTACTCCATCCAGAAAGGGAGCTCCCGACGGGACCTCGCGTCCCGAGCCGACATACCTCGTGCGCGCGTCAGCGAAGGAACCCGATGCCACGGCGCATACGTGGGTACCGGTGTGGGCGCGGCGACTGCTGGGGGTTCCGGTCGCCTGGAAGCTCACCGGTGTCAACCTGATTATCGGTACCGCGGCAGCGGTGGCGGTTTTCGCTCTCCATCGTGCCGGTGAGGAGCGATGGATGCAGCTGCTACTCATCCTTGCGGCCGCGCTCGGTCTGAGTCTGCTCGTCAGCTTCGCGCTAGTGAGAATCGCTCTCCGCCCGCTGCTTGCCCTCGAACACGCCGCCGACCTTGTCTGGCGTGGCGACTTCTCGGCCCGCGTGAGGAACTCGCTCCTCGCCGATCGCGACATGACGCGTGTTGGGAATACCTTCAATCTGCTGCTCGACAGCATAGAGCGCGATCGAGAGCGAATGCGTCGGTTGGCGTCACAGGTGATTGCCGCTCAGGACGAGGAGCGCGCTCGCGTGGCCCGCGAGCTTCATGACTCTGTAGCCCAGACGCTGGCCGCGCTCGTCCTGCAGCTCAGCGCCGCCCAGCGTAAGAACGAAGACCCGGCGCTCACAGAACAGTTGGATCTGGTGCGCTCCATCGCCGGCGAGGCGCTGGAAGAAGTAAGGCTTCTCTCACACACCGTTCATCCACGCGTGCTCGAGGATTTGGGGCTTCCCGCAGCACTCGAGTGGCTGGCTCGTCAGACTCGCGAGGCCGAGGGGCTGGGCATTGAGGTCCGCGCATCAGCGGTGCCGGACACTCTCCCGCCAGTGAGTGCGGCAGCGCTATATCGTGTGGCTCAGGAAGCGCTAAGGAACGCCGCCCGGCATGCTCGAGCGCGACACGTTCACATCGTCCTCGAACCCGCAGGTGACGGGATGCTGCGGCTAGATCTGTCCGATGACGGTGTGGGTTTCGATGTCGCCGCCGCCGAGGAACGCCGGCCAGGTATGGGGCTCTTCTCGATGCGCGAGCGGGTGGCACTTGTGGACGGGAACATGGAGATTGCGAGTATGCTTGGAGCGGGCACGCGAATCCGTGCCCAGGTGCCCCTGGCCCGAGGAAGGGAATCATGAGTAGTGAGTACATCCGCGTATTGCTGGTAGACGACCACGCCATCGTCCGTTCTGGTCTGAAGGCAGTGCTCGGCGGGGCGCGTGACATAGAGGTTGTAGGCGAGGCTTCGAGTGGTCGCGAGGCACTTGAGCAGGTAGAGCGGCTGAAGCCAGACGTGGTGGTAATGGACCTCACGATGGCGGAAATGGATGGCATCACCGCGACGCGAGCACTCGCCGAGAAGGAAAAGTCGCCGCGTGTCCTCGTGCTCACCATGCACGCCGAGGAGGAGTACCTGCTCCCGGTTCTCGAGGCTGGAGCGGCCGGCTATCTGGTTAAGAGCGTCGCCGACCGCGAGCTAATAGAGGCGGTGCGGACCGTTGCGCGAGGTGATCTGTACGTGTCGCCCAGTGCCGGTCACGTCCTTGCTCGCGGCATCCGGAAAAAGGACGAGCACAGCGAACTGCGCGCGGGCTTCGAGAAGCTCACCGAACGGGAGCAGGCCGTACTTCGCCTCATTGCCGCTGGCTTCACCGCGCCGGAGATAGGGGAGCAGCTGTTCATAAGCCCGAAAACTGTCGACACGTACAAGCAGCGGGTGTGGCTCGCCGGACACCTGGTGGCACAACTGCAAGCTCCTCTGCCGCAACTGCGGTGCAATCGTGAAGAGCTGCGCCGATCTCTGATTGATCGATGCAACCGTATCAGTCCAGCTTGATTGGTGGGTGGACGTCCGTGGTCGGTACTTCGAGTATGGAGTCAGCCAGCCAGTAGCCCGCCTCCGCGCGTACAGTCGCGGCGATGGCTCGACGCATGTCGTCCACTTCTTCTTCCCGACCGCTCAGCGCTGTGCGTTGTGCACGAAACCGCCGGCCGGCCTCGACAGAGAAGAGGTCGCAGAGCCTGAGCTCGCTCTCGCAACCCTCCACACCTCGTTCTTCTATGAGCGACTGGGTGCGCGACAGCACCGCGGCGGTGGCATAGAGCTCGATGGCCATGTCGGCCAGTCGCTCGAGCACCATCTGCCGATCCACTATTTGCTTCCGATACTTCGTTATCGCCCGGTCCGTGGCTTCCTTCAGCTCGCCGACGTGCTTCTCGAAGTATTTCCTGTGCTCGTCCAGCCTGTCGT
>CAJDVF010000066.1_pt1 | contig 15133 bp, 11 predicted proteins | sample 7391391 | NCBI WGS metagenome assembly CAJDVF01 (sample SAMEA7055697, study PRJEB34461) | soil metagenome | biome: terrestrial ecosystem; feature: Peninsula; material: soil | place: Antarctica | collected 2016 | reverse complement strand
TGGTGCAGTGGGAACTCGGACAGCCCACACCCGAGCGAAAGCTGATCGTCCGTTTCGCTCACCCGGACAGCCTCTTCACGGCACCGGGAAACCTGTGGACCGAGCGCACGCCGAACGGCATCGAGTACGCGCTGATCTCATCGGCCAATGATGCCGTCTACCTGCTTGGCGACGGCCTGACGCCGGACTTCAAGCCGCAGCCGTTCGTGGATCGAGTTTCACTCGCTGACACATCGCGCACCCGCCTGTTCGAGGGTGCCAAAACGACCTGGGATCGTCCGCTTGTAGCCCTCGATCCCGACCTGCGCCAGATGATCGTTCGCCGCGAAGGAAAGGAGCTTTTTCCGGACAGCTACCTCTGGACCCCTAACGCGGAGATGGTCAACCTGACCCAAAACCGGGATCCGTTCCCGGAGCTGGCAGCGGCCAAGCGGATCGACTTCTCCTTTAAGCGCCAGGACGGCCTGGAAGTTCAGGGACGGATTTCCCTACCCCTCAGCTACCGCGAGGGGCAGAAGGTGCCAGCCGTCTTCTGGACATACCCGCGCGAATTCACGACGACCGACGGTTACACCCGTGCTGCAGTTAGGGCGCGGAACCACAACGCCTTCACCAACCTGACCTGGCTGCGCTGGTCGGAGCTCTGGCTTACGCAGGGCTACGCCCTCGTCTACCCCGATATCCCGATCATCGGCGAGAACTACAACGACACGTACATCTCGAACATGGTGGACGCGATGTACGGGGCCATGCGAGCGGTCGACAAGCTGAACGTCGTGGACATGGATCGTATCGGGCACGGTGGGCACAGCTACGGCGCATTCGCCACCGCTAACCTGCTCGCCCACACGCCGTTCTTCCGGGCCGGGATCGCCGGCGATGGAGCGTACAACCGTTCGCTCACGCCGTTCGGCTTCCAGGCCGAGCCGCGCTCCATGTGGGCTGCACCGGACACCTATCTTGAAATGTCTCCGTTTTTCAAGGTGGACCAGATCAACACCCCGATGCTCATGTACCACGGCGCCGCCGACAACAACTCCGGCACCTGGCCGATACAATCGGAACGGATGATCGAGGCACTGACCAGCATGGGGAAGAACGCAGCGCTCTACGTCTATCCCTACGAATCGCATACTCCGCGAGCGATAGAGAACACGACCGATTTGTGGGCTCGCTGGATCGACTGGTTCGACCGCTACGTCAAGACGACGGACAGCCCGATGACGGTTGGCGGGAGTGGGCGCTGAGCGCAAGCTGAGAGAGGCTAGTAAGATTGTGACATGAAATTCCTCCCTGCCCAGCTCGCCTTCTTCACCCAGAGCCAGCGCGCCCGATCCAATGTCGGCGCGCTGGTGAAGCTGGTCGGGATCATGGCGCTGATGGTCATCGCCTACAGCGTCCTGTTTCATGTGCTGATGGCGCGGGAAGGCCGCGAGCATTCCTGGATTACCGGCCTTTACTGGACGCTCACGGTGATGTCGACCCTGGGCTTTGGGGACATCACCTTCCAGAGCGATGCAGGCCGATTTTTCTCTGTCTTCGTCCTGCTATCCGGCGTCGTCTTCCTGCTCGTACTTCTTCCGTTCTCCTTCATCCAGTTCTTTTACGCGCCTTGGATGGAGGCGCAGCGGCAGAGTCGCGCGCCACGCGAGCTGCCGGAAGCGACCCACGGTCATGTGATACTCACGCAGTACGATCCGCTGGCCATGTCGTTAATCGAGCGACTGGAACTCTACGACCGGCCGTATGTCGTGCTGGAGCCGGAACTCAATCGGGCGCTGGAACTACACGAACTGGGCGTGAAGGTAGTTGTGGGCGACCTCGACGACGAGGAGAGTTACCGTCGCCTGCGCGCGCCCAAGGCAGCACTGGTAGTGGCCGGCGTGGACGATTTCGTGAACACGAACATCAGTTTTCTGGTTCGCGGTCTCTCCAAGGACATTCCGATCGTCGCTCTCGCGCGTGATCACGATTCGGTGGACATCCTCGAGCTCGCCGGTGCGACCCAGGTTTTGGAACTGGCCGACATGCTCGGTCGTTCGCTTGCCCGCCGCGCGCTCGGCGGCGAGACCCGGGCGAATGTGGTCGGTCGGTTCGACTCGCTGGTTATCGCCGAAGCGCCGGTGATGGGCACGCCTCTGGTTGGGCGGAGGCTGGTCGACAGTGGTTTGCGAGAGGCGACGGGGCTCAGCGTGGTCGGGTTGTGGGAGAGGGGACGGTTCACGCCCGCCAGCCCTCAGTCCCGCATCGACTCTTCGAGCGTCCTCGTCCTGGCCGGTACGGAAGAACAGCTACAGGCGTTTGACGACCTTGTCGTTATCTACAACGCTCCGGACGATCCAGTACTGATTCTGGGCGGAGGACGGGTGGGTAGGGCGGCTGCCAAGGGGCTGGCGGAGCGTGGCGTACCGTACCGAATAGTTGAGAAGAACCCGCTCATGATTCGGGATAGCGAGAACTATATAGAAGGCTCGGCGGCCGACCTGGCCGTTCTGCAGCGAGCCGGCATAAAGACGGCTCCAACGACTATCGTGACCACCAATCACGACGCCACGAACGTTTACCTGACGATCTACTGCCGTCGGCTGCGTCCTGACATGCAGATCATATCCCGCTCGAACCTGGAGCGGAACATCGCGACGCTGCATAGGGCGGGGGCCGATCTGGTGATGTCTTACCCGTCCATGGGAGCGGATGCAATCTTCAACGTCCTGGAGCAGAACGACGTCTTCATGGTCGCGGAAGGATTGGACGTATTCCGTTATGCCGCACCCGCCGGACTGGTGGATCGCTCGATCGCGGACAGTCGTATCCGGGAGGAAACCGGGTGCCTGGTGCTGGCGATGCAGGTGGACGGAGAGATGATGCCGAGTCCACCACCGTCCACGAAGATCCAGGCTGGCGCCGAGCTGATCCTCATAGGCACGACGGCAGCCGGGCGGCTATTCATGGAGGAGTACGTCCGTCACGCTTAGCGGACCCGCGGCCACGAGGGTAGGCACAGTGGTCGCGCGCGCAACGCACTGGTGGCGATGATATGAGGCCCGGAGTATCATCTCGCACACACGAACCAAGCCCTGTTTGTGCGTCATCGGCGCGATCTCTGCATCGCTCGAAGCCGGCTCTACCGCATCGAATTCGCTGCCCGGATGTCATCGTGATCACCAGCACCGCCCCAGCCGCTTGCGAACATCTGTTATGCGAGTCATCATAGCCGTCAGCGAATTCTGAAGTCCTGGATCACAACTCTGTCACGCCACTCGTCCGGGCCTTGAATGGTCGACGTGAGCGTAGCCGACAGGTTACCCAAACAGTCCTTCACCATCTCAGGAGGCCCGGAATGGCCGAGAGTGTAACTGCGTCCTTTTTCAGCATCGGGCGCATCGTGAGTTGGCTCATCGTAGCCTTGATGGCGGGCTCATCGCTCTATGCGCTGGCAATCGCCATCCTCAACTGGGGCACTATTGGCGTTTGAGGCTGGAATTGCCGTAGCCAGACCGATCGCCTTCAGTAACGTGTTTCACCCATATCCTGCTCGTGAGGACTGCCGATGACCAAACGACAGACGCGAATGTTCTTCGTGGGCGGTACGCTGCTATTTGCGGCCATCTTTCTGGGGATGACGATAGACAGTCATCGCCAGTTCGCCACGTTGACGAACGCGGACCAGATCACCCCTGCAGTGAGCGCCGGCAAGGACGTCTGGCACCAGGGCAATTGCATCAACTGCCACACGCTTCTCGGTGAGGGCGCGTACTACGCACCCGACCTGACGAAGATCACCGATCAGCGCGGTGAACCGTACCTCACGGCATTTTTGAAGGATCCAGGGCAGTTCTATTCCGAGAAGCAACACAGACGGCTGATGCCGAACCCGAAGTTGAGCGACGAGGAGATTGCCCAGGTGATCGCCTTCCTGGGTTGGGTGTCCAAGATCGACAATCAGGGCTGGCCGCCGCGACCGATACTGGTGAGTGGCGGAACGTTCCCAGGAAGCCAGGAAACAGCAGGGTCGGCAATGGGAGGGGCAGCGTCTGATTCGCCGGTTGCCCTTGGCCAGGAGCTATTCCGCGGTACTCCGCCAGGGTGCGCATCCTGTCACTCTCTCGTGGCTGGCGTAAACCTGGCGGGCCCGTCGCTGGCAGATCTGGCGGACCAGGCAGCCACGATCATCGCCAGTCCGGGATATCAGGGGAAGGCAACGACTCCGGAGGAATATATCCGTGAGTCGATACTCGACCCGAGCGCCTACGTGGTGCCTGGCGCCATGTATTCGGCCGGTGGTCGCTCCTTCATGCCCGACAACTACAGCCAGACGCTCGAGCCAGCACAGGTTGAGAATATCGTCGCCTATCTCATGACCCTCAGGTAGGGAGAGCCTGCATGCGCTACCGTTCCCAATGGGTCGCCTATCCCTACTTCGTCGTTGCGCTCCTACTGTATGGCCTGCAGATGGTCTTCGGCCTGCTCAGTGCCGCGAAGTACCTGGGACCCGACCCGCTGATCAACCTGATGGCGTTCGACGTCACCAAGGAAATTCACACTAACCTGCTCATCGTCTGGGTCCTTACCGGCTTTATGGGCGCCACCTATTACGTGGTGCCAGAAGAGTCACGGACCGAGATCTACAGCGTGAAGTTGGCGTACTGGCAGCTCGGTATCTGGACTGTGAACGGCGTTGTCGCCGTGGTCGGATACCTGTTCGGATGGACGGAGGGAAACAAGCTGCTCGAGCAACCCGTTCCGGTGAAGCTCACGATCGTCGTCTGTATGTTGATGTTCCTTTACAACATCTTCATGACGATGAGGAAGTCGGGACGCTGGACGACCACCGAGGGCGTGTTGGTGTCGGGCCTCGCACTAGCGGCTCTTCTTTATCTTCCGGCGCTGCTGCAGTTCCATAATTACACGATCAGCATTTTCTACCGTTGGTGGACCATCCATCTCTGGGTAGAAGGCGTATGGGAAATGGTTCAGGCCGGACTTCTGGCCTACCTACTGATCCGACTCTCGGGGGCCGACCGAGAAATGATGGAGAAATGGCTCTACGTCATCGTCGGCCTGGTCTTCATCGCCGGCATTATCGGCACCGCTCACCACTATTACTGGGTAGGCGTGCCGCAGTACTGGCTTCCGATCGGTGGCTTCTTCAGCGCCTTGGAGCCGCTGGCGCTCTTCGGTATGGCGATGTACGCATATTTCGCCATGCGTCGCTCTGGCTTCGCTCATCCCAATAAGCTGGCCATCCACTGGACCGTCGGCAGCGCAATCTTCACCGCTTTCGGCGCGGGCCTACTGGGCCTGGCGCACACCTGGCCGGCCGTGAACAAGTGGACACACGGCACGCTCATCACTCCCATGCACGGACACGCCGCATTCTTCGGCGCCTACGTGATGATCGTGCTCGCCGTGATCACTTACGCGATGCCGCACTTTGCCGGCCGCGAGGACAGCTCCCGGGAAAGCTCAATGGGTTACTGGGCATTCTGGCTGCAGCTCGGCGGAATGTTCGGTATGACGCTAGCCTTCGCCACCGCTGGCATTGCCCAGGTATACATGGAGCGCATTATGGGAGTCGGCTATCTGGACACTCAGCTCAAGCTGCAGGTGCACTTCCTGATGCTCATCGGCGCGGCCATAATCTTCACCGCCGGCGTGGGACTGTTCATCTGGGACTTCTTCCGTTCGGTGCCGATACGGACCGCTTTCATGGACAACACGGTCGGCGACGGCGACACGACTGTCTCAAGCGCGGCCTGAGGATATGATCGCAGTCAGTACGCCACCCCACTCCGGACAGAGCGCCACCGAGACGCCGCCGGCCCACCAGAACCTCCGCCGCCTGACGGCGGAGCCGTACTACGTTCCAGTAGGCGACGAGATATCTATCTTCGAGACCTGCCATGTACGTGGGCTGGCCGTAATGCTCAAGGGCCCCACGGGCTGCGGTAAGACACGTTTTGTAGAGCACATGGCATGGCGACTGGGACGGCCACTCGTCACAGTCGCCTGCCATGACGACCTTTCCGCCAGCGATCTCACCGGTCGCTATCTGGTCCGAGGCGGTGAAACGGTCTGGCAGGATGGTCCACTAACCATGGCTGCCAGACATGGTGCTATCTGTTACCTGGATGAGATTGTAGAGGCAAGGCAGGACACCGTGGTGGTAATCCATCCGCTCACGGACGACCGGCGGATACTACCGCTGGACAAGGCTGGCGAATTGGTGGAAGCGGCACCCGGCTTCCAACTCGTGGTGTCCTATAACCCGGGCTACCAGCACGTCCTCAAGGACCTCAAGCCGAGCACGCGCCAGCGTTTCGTGGCCCTCGATTTCACCTTCCCACCGCCTGAACTGGAGACACGGATCGTGGCCCACGAGGGCGGCGTGGACGAGCCGACAGCGCGCGCTCTGGTCTCGCTCTCGCTACGCGTGCGCAACCTGCGCGACCGCGGTCTGGCCGAGGTGCCTAGCAGTCGCCTACTGGTGGCAACGGCACGCCTCATCTCCAGCGGGATTCCACCGGTTGACGCATGCCGGTCAGGAATGATGGCGCCGCTGACGGACGACCCGGAACTTCTCGCCGCGATGAACGACCTGGTGAACGCGGTACTGGGCTGACGGGAAAGTGTCGGAGCCCGAAGAAGTACTCCTTGAAGGTGCGCACGCAGCGACCACATTCGTCGGTCGACTCTGGCGTCGCAACCGCGCCGGTCCACGACAGTTAGGGCTGGTTGACGTACGGCGGCGACTCGAACTGTTGGTGGGTGCAGTACATGGCGATGCTCCACCCATCGTCGTTGCTGATGCGCCGGCTCGGCCATCGTTCGTCGGTCGGCTGGCGCTTCGGATTCCACGCCATCTGGTGGATGTGCGCGAACTCGCTGGGACCGACGGTACGCGCCTCCGCCTGCCGCGCACACTGGCGGCCGAGAGCAGCGACGACGCAGCCTTCGCCACCTACCGCTTGCTGGCTGTCCAACAGGCGGCACGGGCCGGCCGCGGCACGGCGCGCCTGCTCGCGCAGGAACTGGATCCACTGGTCCGCGACCTGTACCTGCTAGCCGAGGCGGTCGCCATCGACCACTGGTTCAGCACAGACCTCCCGGGGATGGTGCCCGACCTCATGACCGCTCGCGCGACGGCGCTGACCGAGCGTCCGATGCCGAAATTGCTGACGGAGCGGGAGTTGGAGGTGGAGCGACGACTCCGGGCTGCCCTCGCCGCCCCGCCGGGCTCGGCGCCCCCCGAGGTACCGCTCTCCGCGACGCCGGCGGCATCGCTGGCTTGGGCGCGGGAAACGGCGCACTCCATGGCCGGTCTGACTGGCCGCTATCGTGGTGTGCTCGCCGTACCTGTGTGGGGTCGGGTCGAGGCTACCCCTCCGGCGCTTGAGCCCGGCCAGAGAGACTCCGACGATGAAACTGGACGCGTGGCACCAGAACGAGTCCGCAATCTTGTGCGTCGTCCCAAGACTCGGATGGCGCCGGACGACGAGGACGACAGCAGCATGGGTATGTGGATGATCCAGATGGACGATCCTCAGGAGCACGCCGAGGATCCGATGGGCCTGCAGCGTCCCACTGACCGGGACGAAGAAGCCGACCCCGGCGACCTCGCCGATTCCCTCTCCGAATTACCGGAGGCCCGACTGGTGGCCTCCCCGGGATCGCCCGCCGAGGTGCTCGTAAGCGACGATCCGCCGGACCATCGTCCAATGATCCGGGAGCCGAAGGCCCGCACTACCGGCGTGGCCTATCCGGAATGGGACTACCGCATTGCCGCTTATCACGAAGCCCGGGCCGTCGTCCGCGAACTCACGCCCGCCCTCGGTGCGGCTTCGTGGGCCGACTCCATCCTGCGACGCCACAGCCAGGAAGTGCAGCAGGTACGCCGCCGATTCGAACGACTGCGACCGCATCGCATTCGTCAGGGGCGCCAGCCGGACGGACCGGACGTGGACCTCGAGGCGTACGTTAGCGACTACGCCGACATTCGCGCCGGCTGCGCACCCGACGACCGGCTGTACGAATCGGTGCGGCCAATGCGGCGCGACATCGCCATATCGCTGCTGGTGGATATAAGTGGATCCACCGATAGCTGGGTCGCTGATCAGCGGCGCATAGTGGACGTCGAGAAGGAGGCACTACTCGTGGTGTGCGAGGCTCTCGATGCGCTCGGCGATCGTTACGCCGTGATGGCGTTCTCCGGGGAAGGTCCGGAGGCGGTTGCGATACATCCGGTAAAGACGTTCAGCGAACGCAACGGGATCATGGTGCGACGCCGGATTGCCGCCCTGGAGCCGGATCGCTACACGCGCACCGGCGCGGCCATTCGCCACGCTACCGCTGCGCTACTACGCGAGAGTGCACGACATCGACTGCTCCTCATCCTCTCCGATGGCAAGCCGAACGATGTAGACCTGTACGAAGGTCGCTACGGAATAGAGGACACGCGTCAGGCTGTGGTGGAAGCGCGGCTGCAGGGGCTGCACCCATTCTGTCTGACCGTCGACCGACAGGCTCCAAACTACATATCTCGTATATTCGGCCCGGGGTCGTATGCTGTTTTGCGACACCCATCCACGCTGCCCGCGGTACTGGTGGAAGTGGTGAGGCGACTCGTTAAGAGCTAGTGCGCGGGCTGTTGAACGGCGTTCACTGACAGATACCACTAAGTCCGTATCATGCCGTCGGATGATCAGGGCGAATCGCTGCCGCTCTGGACGCCGGACAGAATTGCCTGGGACACGCTGCTCTGGAGCGAACTGATGTTCGGGAAGTAGCCGCGCCCGTCGGTTCCCATATTCTGGCGATTGGTGAGCAATACGATACCGAGCCCGTATCGCGGTACTCCCAGCACATAAGTACCGGTGAAGCCAGTGTGCGAGAAGCTGCCTTCGGGCAACCCGGCCGGACTCATCCAGCCCAGATAATTGTCGTATTTATCGCGCGTTAAGAACATCGCGACAGTCTCCGGACGCAGGTACCGTCGTCCGCCCAGGGTGCCACCCGCATTGAGTAACTCCACCAGGACAGCCACCTCGGATGCGGTCGAGAAGAGCCCCGCATGACCGGCCATGCCGCCGTGGGCGTACCACGCGTTACCGTCATCCACCTCACCGTCGAGCACATACTGTCGCCATCCATCCCAGGCGGTTGGATCGCCGGCGTATCGGTAGCCGAAGGTGGAGTCGTAAACCATGTGCCGCTCGTAAACGTTTCCCTGCTCGGTGGCGGCAAACTCCGTGAAGCCCTGGGCCCGCGGCCTGAACAGCGTCGCGCGGAGGCCGAGTGGTACGTAGAGCTCCCGCTGAAGAAATGTGTCCAGCGAATTGCCGCTCACGCGCTCCACGATATAGCCGAGCAGCATGAACCCGAGGTCGCTGTAATGCCGATCCTCGCCCACTCCCCATTGCAATGGCATGTCGCGGATGGCGGCGTAGGCCTCAGTCGCACTGGAGGCCTGATAGTAGAGGGGTTGCCACTGCACCAGTCCCGCGGAGTGCCTGAGCAGATGACGGACGGTGATGCTGTCCAGATGCGGTCCACGGAAGTCCGGGAGGTAGCGATACACCGGCTGGTCCACGTCGAGCATGCCGCGATCGCTGAGGAGCATGACAGCCAGCGTGGTCGCGGCCACCTTTGTAACGGATGCAAGATCGAACTGCGTCGACGAGCGCATGGGCACCGGCGCTGCAAGCCGATGCGACTGGAAGTCGTTGAGCTGGGCGTAGCCGAACGCTCGTTGGTGGATCATCACGCCATTTGAGGTCACGACCAGTACTGCTCCAGGGATATCCACCATCACTGCGGCCTCGACGAGCGAGTCCGCGGCAGCGAGCGCCCGCGCCACGGAGCTGTCAGTTGGCTCCCTCACCGGCAGTAACTCGCTAGTTGCGGCGCCTTCGCCGTTCGTCTGCGGCCTCGACGGTGGCGATGCAGAGCAGCCGCTCAAGCCGGCGACCACGACGCTGCCAAGCATGGCAACCATCGCGATTGATCGCGCTGTCATCCGCCCCTCCATCGCTCCGCAGTCACTGTCGCTTCGTGATGGTCAATTCTGACGCCGGCCTCGCGACTCCGCGGGAAAAGTACGCACTACGGCGCTGCTCGCGGCCGCTCCGCGGCGAAGTGTGAAGGCCGCTGGTGCGTCTATTCGCAGCCAGTAGTTGCCGTCGCGCTCAGTAAGCATGGACGGCTGCGGGTGCAGAAAGAGCCCTTCGGCAGAGATCGTATCCAGCGCTACCACACCACGCAGATCCCCGACCTCTCGAACGCGAGGGTCCAGTTTCGCCACCGGCTCATCGTAGTTGAACGAGAGGTCGACGCGAAACGGATCGGCATGCCCCGGCATCACAACGCTGGCTCCAACGACTATCACATCCATCGCCGACCGTGCGTTCATGGGTAGTGCGTCGTAAGCTCCAGGTGCGGCACTCGCATAACGTCCACTGGCGATGGCGTCGAGAGCGGAGAGAAGGGCGATGACGTTCACCGCCCGCAGCTGCTGTTTCTCCGGATCGCCAGGCATCGCGCCACTCTCTATAAGCACCGTGCTGGTGCCCCAAGTCTGCATCAGGTCACCGAACGCCCGTGGATTGAAGCCATCGTCGTAGCGGGAAACCCGGCCAGGGATCTGCTGGGTGAGCACTGCAGCCATCCCCGCGGCCACGAGTCTGGCGTTGATGCGCGCGCCCTCGAAGGTGCGTTGAGGATTGAGCGCGGGAGCGAGCAGGGCAATCGCCGCCTGCATCCCGCCGTCGCCAGCAAGCGTACGGGCATTCTGGTCGTGCAGGTTAAAGCCGAACTGGGGACGCAGCGAATCGCGGAGCGTCTTCAACGCCCGTCCCTCTGGCGTCGCGAGCGCCGCGGCATCCCTGTTCACGTCCACGCCCACAGCGTTCTGTCGCTGGAACAGTTCGGCGCCGTCGGGATTCAGCATCGGTACCATTACCACTGTCAGTTGTTCAGCAATGCGGTCGCGAATCTCCCGCTGTGCACCGGCCGGGTCAGCGAACCAACCGAGTATATCAGCGAGGGACATGGTGGCGGTGGACTCGTCACCGTGCATCTGCGACCAGAGGAGCACCGTGGTTGGCCCTCGGCCAAAGGTCACGGCCCTGATGGAGCGCCCCTGGATGGAGCGCCCGATGTCGGCCACGCGCAGCGACGGAGCGGCGACGATGGGATCGAGGGTCGCCCAGAGCTGATCGTGGGTGAATCGTCGCGTCGAAATCCTCTTCGCGCGGTAACGCTCGGCGACCTCACGTCCCGCCTCCAGGCAGCAGGGCTCGTCGGCGGTCACCGCCGAGGAAGGAGTTCGCTCCGGTGCCGGACGGGCTGCAGTCTCGGTGCCGACCGCGCCACTCGAGCACCCGACTGTCATGGTCGCAACGACGGCAATCGTGACGCGCGTCAGCCAGTTCAACGAGTGCGAGGCAGGAGACATGGGCGTGGATAAGTACGTTGTGGAAGCGCGACGCAGCACCTAGGCCAGTACGACCGGCGTCGTCTGCGCGCACGATCCGACTCGGAAGCTTCAATAGTTGCCGACGAGCCGGCGGTCAGCTGTCTGGAGCAAACTACGTCTGTAATGCGGGCCGCGTTACTGTGGTCGGACGTGCTGCTTTGCGGTCGATCGTCAGGTCGTGGCTCATGGAGTCAGCATGGTCCGGCTGTGCGTGACACCCTCCACCGCTGGCCTACTGTACTTCACCGGGAAGTAGCGATCGATTTTCCACAGTTCAAACAGGTCGCGATAGTGCGGGCTGGAGACATCGCCAGACTGGCCCGGATTGTTCGTGCCGAGCGCTCCGTCCCAGTCTCCCGCCTCGACAATTAGCCGGAACGACGCACCAGAGGTCTGATTCGGCCCGTTGCCGGTGGCACCCGGCGTGTAGGCGTCGCCACCCCTCGGCCATGGGCCAACATCGAAGCGACGACGCTGCTCGGCGTTCAGTACAGCACTCATCGGATGGTGCAGCGTTGCTTGATGATAGCTGCCCCACTTCCAGCCACTCATGTCGGCGCCGTAACGCTTGGTGAGGTCGGCCACGGCGGCCCGCAGGCTGGCGAGGACGAGCGAGTCACGACCGGCCACCGGGGCCGTACCGAACTCGCCGCCGGGCGCCGTGAGCCACTGTATGATGCGCGTCGCGGATGGTGCGCCGAGCATGGCGCGGGCGTCCGCCGGAGCCATGGTGGCAGCGGTACCGACGACCAGTTGGCGATACCAGGCCTCGTAGATTCCGGCCGGCACCGACTCGCTATCGAGCACATGGTTCCAGTCCATGAGCATCCGCCGAGCGCGCTCGGTGGCCGCATCCGGCGATTTCAAACCGGACAGCAGTGGAACGAGGGATCGGGCGGGGATGGATGTGTAGTCTGTCTGAAGGGCGGTCATGTCGGCCATGGTGAACAGCCGCCCCGAGCCCAGCACTTCGGAGATGCGGGCGACGCGGAACGGATCGGCCCACGACCAGCCGATGGCATCGCGATGGAGATACGATTCCGGCGTGAGATTGGCGTTGGCGGTGGCGATGAAGCCGTTTGCCGGGTTGTAGGCGTGAGGCTTCTCCAGTATAGGCAGGTAGCCGTCCCACTCGTAGCGACCGTCGCCGGGGACTGGGACCAGCCCGCTCCAGTTCCGGCGCACCGGCGCAATACCTACCGACTGCCAGCCAATGTTGCCGTTAACGTCCGCCCAGATCATGTTCTCGCCCGGGATGTGGCTGAAGCTGCAGGCCAGCCGGAACTCCTCCCAGTTACGCGCCTGGTCCATGCGCAGCGAGGCCATATAGGGTGCACCCCCGGGCTCCAGCCAGGCCGCTCGCACGGCGTAGGCAACGTGACGAACGCTGTCCGAGTAGACCACCGGACCGTGGCGGGTGTAGTACATCGTGGCTACCCGCGGCGCCGCTCCCTTCACCGTGATCGTCTCCACGACGGCTCGCATCTTCTCCCAGTCGCCGCGATAGCGATACTGGGTGGGATCAGCCGGATTGGTCTGATACACATAGAGGTCCTCACCATCAGTGCTGAAGATCGTGAGCCCCCACGCGCCGTACTCATTGTGGCCGATGGACACGCCGGGGATAACTGGTTCGCCCCCGCCGATAACGTCCCAGCCGGGCGCCACGAGATGGACGAAATAGCGGAGCGACGGCGCCGACTGGGCGCGGTGCGGATCATTAGCCATCAGCGCCCGTCCGCTCAGCGTACGACTTCCGCTCACCACCCAGTTGTTGCTGCCGATGTCGCGGGACTCGTTGCGTATCAGTGAGGTCGAAGCTTCCTCCGCTGCGGCAGCCAGCCGACGCGCCGATGTGCTGTCGTTGCGGTAACCGGCTGCAATATCCTCCGGACGAAAACGCAGCGGGGCGCGGAACGCGTCGTAGAGCGCGAGGATGGGATCATGCAGTCCCAACGCGTCGATGGATGGATCCAATTCGACCACCGGTTCGCCGGGTCCCGGATGGAACCACTCCCACTTCTTGAGCAGCTCCGGTCCGTAGTTGGCGACGACGCGGCCGTTGGCGAGTTCCGCCCCGATGTTGCCGAGCAATCCCTGATGACGCGAGATGACGACGTCCGGCGTCCATCGGCCCGGTCTGATTCCCAGTAGCCGCAACTCCTCGGGCACCAGAGTGCTGTCGAGTGCCGCCGCGTCCACGTAGGCGTTGACCCCATCTACGAACGCACCCACGATCTCCGCGCCGCGCGGATGGTAGCGCGCCAGGTCGGCATCCAGGCTGCCGCGATATCGGAAGAGGCGCGCCCCGATGTCGCGCTCCACCTCGCGCGGGCCGAGCAACTCGGCCACCGTCCCGGTGGCCTGCCGCCGCCACATCTCGAACTGGAAGGCCCGGTCACGAGCTGCCGTATAGCCCTGGGCGAAGAACAGGTCGTGCTCGTTCTGCGCGTAGATGTGAGCGATCCCCCAGGCGTCCCGGAGCACCTCCACCGGCTGTTGGAGGCCGCCAATGCGCAGTGTGTCGGCCTTGGGCAGCGTGGTGGTCACCGCTGCGGACGGCGCACCGGCTGTAGCGGAGCTCGCGGTAAGGGCCGCGGCAACCGCGACGGCGACGGAGAGCGCGATCGCTGCTGGTGAGATCCTTCTACGAGAGACCATTACGTACCCCGGTGATGAGCCAGTCGGCAAAGATGTCGGCCTGCGCGCCCATTGTGCCACCCGGACTCCTCAAAAGAAGATCCCAGCTGTGAGGGCACGGAAGCTCGCCAGTTCGAAATTGGCCGGTGTGGCATAGTCGCTGAACACAAGGCTGGGGGCCACCTCGACCTGCCAGCCGAAGCGCCCGCGCCGGCGTCGAACCCCGACGCCGGCGCGGGCGGTGAAGATCGAGCTATACGGGTTTCGAACATCACGCGGCGCGTGCATCCGGGCGACTCCGCCACCGAGGATGACATAACCGGTCACTCCCCTATCCCATGTCTTGATCAGCCCGGATCCCAACACACTCACGATACGGAGATCACGCCCAGACGCATAGCTGCTTTCCGGATTGTCACCCGACATCCACGCCGACTCATAGTCCAGCCGAACGCGCACAGCGTAAGATGGTCGGCCCAGGATCACTCCCGCGCGGACAAGCGGACCCGCGCCGTGGCCTCGGCGCAGCGGGCCACTCGGCGCAGCGATGCCTGCCGACGTCTCTATACTCGCCACCTGACCGGCGAGGCTTCGTGAGGTGACGATCAAGAAGAAACCGACCAGCGCGATCAGCTCGAACTGGAACACGGTTCTAAACTTCGGCATCGGCACCACATTCTCCTTGCTACCTGTGACCTGTCTAGCGTAAGGCCAACACACCGACCTCAGGCACGCACAGTTCAGCGTGGGCTATTATAGCTCTGCTTATCGTGAGCTGACCCGCTCTCCTAAGAGAATACCCGATTAGCCGCTGTGTACCAGGAAAGTTGGCAAATAGCAGGTCCAGAGACGTCGAGGTCCACAAGCGTCTTCACGATTTCCTCCGAGAAGAAGCCCTTGTCCAGCCTTTACTTCGTTGCCGCCGCACCACGTCCGGCGGCACGACCTGTTGCCCACGCCCACAGGAAGTTGTAACCGCCTATAGGGCCAAAGGCATCGAGCACCTCACCGCAGAGAAAG